>Ga0207752_1000475_pt1 | contig 18739 bp, 11 predicted proteins | sample Pon2CUnioCityCA_6_FD_187272 | JGI IMG/M metagenome (GOLD analysis project Ga0207752, IMG submission 187272) | Marine sediment microbial community from Union City, CA, USA - Pond 2C Sediment 2 (SPAdes) | ecosystem: Environmental > Aquatic > Marine > Intertidal zone > Salt pond sediment ...
CTTCATCCGCCACAGCCAGCCTGTCAGCATCTGCGTCTTGGGCAAACCCGATATCAGCACCGTGTTTTTTCACGGATGAGCACAGATCCCCTATGTTTTGAGGCAGGGGCTCCGGCTTTCTCGGGAATCCGTTGGATAATTCGCAGTTGATACAAAGGACTTCTGCCCCCAGTTTTTCGAGGAAACTTTTTACATAAGGGGAAGCAGCCCCTCCGCAGGGGTCAACTATGACTTTGAGCTTTTTCCTTCTGATCGCATCTGTATCGATGAATTGAAGGATCCTCTTCTCATGGATTCTGAACGGATGGGACTCTTTTTTGATGACGCCTGATTTATGGACTCTTTTGAACTTTCCCTGATAATAATAGTCAAGGAGTTCTTCCGCTTCATAGGGATTGAGGAAAAAGCCTCCTTTTTTTACGAATTTAAGAGCATTCCATTCCACCGGATTGTGGGATGCGGTTATGCATATCCCGCCTTTTAGTTTTTTTGACTTCACATAAAACTGGAGCGATGGGATGGGAAGTATTCCCATGTCAATTGGGGTGGAACCGCAGGAAAGCATGCCGGAGAAAACAGCATATTTGAGCATTTCTCCGGAAGGACGGGTGTCTCTTGCCACGGCTATTTCTCCTTCTCCTATGAAGCTGGAGAAAGCTTCGGAGAACTTCAGGATCAGCTGAGGAGTGAGGCTTTGTCCCACGATTCCTCTTATTCCGGAGATGCTTATTTTTAAGTCAGATGCCCTCAAGTTTCAATCCTTTCCTTTATTTCTTCTTCAATGTCAGTGACGGATTCATTATCACTGCCTTCGATCATGATTCTCAAAATGAATTCGGTTGAAGAAGGCCTGATGATAAACCAGGCCTTTTTCCTATTGATCCTGATCCCATCCGTAACATCCGGGCTTTCTCCGGAGTACTTTTCTTCAAGCATGTCCATGACCTTGTAGATTTTCTCCGGGGATACTTGTATTTTTATTTTTTTCCTTACGAGTTCCGGAAAGGGGGCCGTGATTTCGGAGAGGCTCTTGCTTTCTTTAGCCATAAGGTCAAGAACCAAGATCAGGGCCAACAGAGAGTCGTATCCCGGTGAAAAGGGAAGAAAGAGAAAGCTTCCGCTTCCTTCGCCTCCGGCTTCCGCCCCTTCCGCACGCAGGGTGTGAGATACGGAAGACTGGCCCACTTTTGTTTTTATTATCCGTATATCTGATGTGTTTCCCACCCAGTCTATAAGGGAGGAAGTAGCTACCGTGGACACAGCGGCTTTAATCCTGTCTTTGAGTGAGAGAAGACAGAGGGGGAGTGTCATCTCTTCACTGAGGCCGTTCCCTTTTTCTGAGACAAAGGACAGGCGGCTTCCGTCAGAGTTGACCAGAAAACCGATATCTGAGCCTGTGGCCTTGACCACAGCTTCAGCTTGAGATGAATTTGCCTCAGAAGGTTCGGGCGGGTGGAAAAACGGCTTGTCTATTTCGTCATTTATGGAGATCATGTTCAGCCCGAAAAATTCGCTGTAGGATTTTAAAAAAGGAGAAACAGCTCCGTTGCACGGGTCTGCTGTGCATGTAAATCCGGCCTTTTTGATTTCTTTGAGGTTGACTACCTGTGACAGGGCTTCCAGATATTGGTCAAACGGAAAGGCCTGTTCTTCAATTTTGCCGAGTTTGTTCCACGGGGCTTTTTGAAAGGATCCCGCTTCATACACATTAAAGACCTCGGGTCCTTCGGATGCCTCAAGATAGTGTCCTTCCCGGTTTAACAGAAGCATGGCATTCCATGGAGAGGGATTATGGCCTGCGGATACGGATATTCCCCCGGAGAAACGGGTTCTCCTTAAGTGAAACTGAAGAAAAGGAGTGGGGATCCTTCCATAGTCCACACAATCCAATCCGGAAGCCATCACAGAAGAAGCCGCAGACATGGCGAGCATGCGGCTTGATTCTCTGCCGTCTCTGGAGAGAGCCATACTCCCTTTTTCCAGATAGGATGAAAAAGCGGATGCGAATTCGGAAGCGATTTCAACATTGAGCGCTTCCGGAACCTTTCCCCGTATTCCGGAAACAGATATTCTCAGGCGGTCTTCCAATTTTTATCTCCTATAGTCTTTTTCCCTTTTCATAAACAGCCTCCGCCTCAAAGGATTTATTGAGAAGGATAAAATCCGCATCCTGCCCTTGTTTGATTTCAGGTACCGGAAGGCTGAGGAATTTCAGGGCGTTTGTGCAGGCAAGCGGTATGATTTCTTCGGGTTTGATGCCGTATTTAAAAAGCACAGTTGCTTGTTCGGGAACAGATGTGGCTCCGCCGGCAAGAACATCATTTTCCATTGTGATTCTGCGGCCGGCAGAGTCTGTTTTTATATGCGGGAATGAACGAGAGCCGGAAAAAGCTGGTGGGACCATGTCCGATGTCAGGCAGAAACTGGGGCCTTTAATTTTCAGAAGAAGAGCGAAAAAGTCAATCGAATTATGGATTCCGTCTGCTATGAATTCAAGCTGCAGGCCGTCTAGGAGAAGGCCGGCACCGGTGAGCCCGATCTCTCTGTGATGGAGCGGGCTCATGGCATTGGGAAAGTGCGTCAGGTGCCTGAGGCCGAGGTCGTAAAGTCTTATAAAGTCCCTGTACGCTGCCTGACTGTGTCCTGCCGAGGGTATTTTGCCGGAGTTCAGTGCTTTGGTGACAAAGATGTCTGAATGTGGGATTTCAGGGGCGAATGTGTGTATTTTGTAGCTTTCGATACTCAATAATTCCTCAATATTCTGGATGGCAGCAGGGAGTATGTATTTTTCCTCCTGTGCTCCTTTTTTGGCCGGACTGATAAAAGGGCCTTCTACCCTTAAAAAAGGGAAAATACTTCGCGGCTTTTCTGCTTTGTATTTTTTGAATGAGGCGGATATTTTTTTCAGTTTATCCAAGGAGGAACAGCTTATGGCGGGCACAGCGCAGAAAACACCCGAGTGTTTGAGTTTTTTCTCAAGAGGGCTGAACTCGCTTTTTTCAAAATCCTTCCCCCAACCCCCGTGTATGTGAGGCTCTGTAAACGGAGGGATGATATAGGCGGCTTCAGAAGGCCTGGTTTTCAGACCATTGCCTATTTTCCCTTCATATATATGAAATTTTGATTCTGTAAAACGCCCGTCTCTCCAGACGTTTCCTTTAAAACTCTGGATGTCTTTCTTCTTTCCGCCGGAAGCTTCCATGAACAAACTCGCGTTTGTTATTTTCTTATAAACAGGGCTTTAATTCAAATTTTTATTCCCATTTCAACCGGAAATTTAATAAAATACATAGAAAGATGTCCTATCACAAGCCATTTAATTATGAAGACAGTGACGAGCTTTTAAGAGATTCAGAAGATTTGGGGTACAGACTTCCCTTTAATAAGGACATATCCAGCCTTTTTAAGAAAATCTCCATCAGCGGCACTCCGGTTCCGAACCGCCTGGCGGTTCAGCCCATGGAAGGATTTGATGCATACCAGAACGGAGCTCCGAGCAAATGGACGGAGAGGCGCTACCTTCGCTATGCAGAGGGGGGAAGCGGGCTTATCTGGTTCGAAGCCACAGCGGTAAAGGATGATTCCCGGTCAAATCCGCGACAGCTCTATATCAGCAATGAAAATATTGATTCCTTTAAAACGCTTGTTGGGAAAGTCCGTTCAGCAGCAGAAAAAAAATTCGGCACATCACACCGTATTTATTGTGTGCTTCAGCTCACTCATTCAGGAAGATACAGCAGGCCTGTTGAAGGTTTTAAGCCTAAAGTGGTGAATTTTAATCCGTTTTTAGATAAAAATCCTCAGAATCTTGAAGTCATAAGTGATAAAGAACTTGATTCGCTGCAGGATGATTTTTTTGAAGCGGCCCGTTTGGCCTTTCATGCTGGCTTTGATGCCATAGACATAAAAAGCTGCCACGGGTATTTGTTGAATGAACTCCTGGGGGCTTATACGCGGCAAAACAGCCGCTACGGCGGTGGATTTGAGAACAGAACCCGGTTTCTGACGGAAGTGGTTCACAAAATCAAGTCCGGTATAGAGGAGCTGGGGGTTTCATCGCGCATAAACGTATTTGACGGGATTCCTTATCCCTATGGATTCGGATTTGCCAGAGAATCAAGCCTTGATATAGATCTTACTGAGATGAAGGTCCTTATACGAAGGCTCCTGATCCTGGGCTGCGCTTTGTTTAACATCACAGCAGGTCATCCTTATTATAAACCTCACATCAGCAGGCCCTTTGACAGGCCGGCACCTGGTACCCCCGAACCGGAGGAGGGTCCTCTGGAAGGAGTGATAAGGTTAATAAAAACCGTATCAAACCTGCAGAAAGAATTTCCCGATGTACTGTTTGTAGGGTCAGGATATTCATGGCTCCGCCAGTTTTTTCCCTTTGTAGGAGCGGCGGTTATCAAAGGGAAGAGAGCTTCTTTTATCGGGCTTGGAAGAAGTTCCTTTGCTTATCCGGATGCGCCGTGTGACCTTATGGAAAAAGGAAAATTGGATAAGGGGAAGGTCTGTATTACCTGTTCGCGGTGTACGGAACTGATGCGCCATCTGGCAAAAACAGGGTGTGCCGTGCGTGACCTCTCTATATACGGAGAGGAATATAAAAAAATGAGAAGCGCTCTGATCCGTAAGGAGTCAAAAGAATGATTAAAAAAAGCATGGTCAAAGTAGGGGGGATGAGCGTTCCCTGCTATTCTTTAAACACCCTTATCATAGGGAGCGGTATTGCGGGTCTCAATGCAGCGCTCTGTCTTTATGAACATGGCTTGAGAGACATGGCTGTGGTCACAGATGGCCTGGGAAGGGGGACCTCCAATAATGCAGGCTCTGATAAGCAGACCTATTACAAGATGTCGCTTTCAGGCAGCAAACCGGATTCTCCTGAGAAGATGGCTCATGACCTTTTTAAAGGACGCTGCATGCACGGGGACATAGCTTTATGCGAAGCTGTAAATTCCGTAAGATGTTTTATGAACCTGGTGCGTTTGGGAGTGCCCTTTCCTCATGATACCTATGGTTCCTATGCGGGGTATAAAACAGATAACGACCCTCTTGGGAGAGCCACCTCGGCCGGCCCGCTCACATCGCATTTGATCTGCCGCCGGCTGATTGAGGAGATAAAGCAAAAAGGCATTAAGATTATGGATACGCATGAGGTCATAGCTCTTCTGGGTGATGAGAGGGACGGCCAAAACCAGGTAAAGGGTGCTGTGGCGTTAGACAGGGATGAACTCGATTCCGGATCCATGGGATTTGTGGTGTTTAATACGGTAAACGTTATTCTGGGAACAGGGGGACCAGCCGGTATGTATAAGGCTTCGGTCTATCCTGAAAGCCAGCAGGGATCCACCGGGCTTGCTTTTGAAGCAGGAGCAGCCGGAAACAATCTGACCGAGTCGCAGTTTGGTCTGGCATCCGTGAAGTTCAGATGGAATCTCTCCGGCACCTACCAGCAGGTCATTCCTAGATATCTATCAACGGATGAAAACGGCAGAGATGAAAAAGAGTTTCTCAATCCTTTTTTCCCAGATATGGGCGCCCTATCCACCGCCATATTCTTGAAAGGATACGAGTGGCCTTTTGATGTGGAGAAAATCCGAAATTACGGATCATCACTGATAGATGTCCTTGTTTACAGAGAAACTGTAAAAAAAGGAAGGCGTGTTTTCCTGGACTATATGCAGAATCCGCAAGGTGAAGGAAAGATGTCCGGATTCGATTTCTCCCTATTGGATAAGCAGGCCTATGCTTATCTTGAAAAATCCGGCGCTTTGTTCGGCACACCAGTCTGGAGACTCATGAAAGTGAACCTGCCTGCCTTCCGGATCTTCAAGGGCCACGGGATCGATCTGGAAAAAGAGAGATTGGAGATTGCCGTATGCGCCCAGCACAATAACGGAGGATTGAAAGCCAACATCTGGTGGGAGTCGAATGTCAAACACCTCTTTCCTGTCGGAGAGGTCTGCGGCACGCACGGTGTCCGTCGTCCGGGCGGTTCCTCCATAAACGCATGCCAGGTAGGGGGACTGCGCGCAGCTTTGTTCATCTCAAAAAGATATGCCCATGACCCTCCGGGTGCGGAAGATTTTGTAAAAGGTTTGCATGATAAAATATCCGGAACCATTGCGTTTGCCCGGGGCATTTTATCAAAACCCGGTTCCGGGGATTTTTCTCTGAGTAAAGCCGCGGAAGAGATAAAAAAGAGAATGTCATCTTACGGAGCTGTCGTGAGGGAAAAAGAGGTAGTTTTCAGGGAAAAACAAAAGGCCTGGAATCTTTACAGAAGATTAAAAAAAGAGATGACGATAAGGTCCAGAAAAGAACTTCCCGGAGCGTTCAAGTGTCTGGATCTGTGCCTTACGCATGCTGTGTATCTGGAAGCTGTTTATGAGTACCTGGAAAAAGGCGGTAAAAGCAGGGGATCCTATATGGTGCTGGACCCTCAAGGACAAAAGCTATGCGAGGCCTTGGGAGACGATTGGAGATATACCTGTGAGAAACCCGGTTCTTATACGGACGGCAGGATCCTTGAAGTAAGCCTGGATAAAGACCTTTCCGTAAAGAAAAAATGGGTCAGCATCCGGCCGGTTCCCACACAGGAGACATGGTTTGAAAATGTATGGAGGGACTTCAGGGATGATAAGATAATAAAAGAGGAGATGTAAAGTGGATAAAAGAAAAGTGGCCTTGATAACAGGAGCGTCCAGGGGAATAGGGCGGGGGATTGCTCTGGAAATGGCGAAAAAGGGATTCCATATTGCGGGAAACGCCACGCGTCTGTCCTCCCCCGATGAAAAATCAGGACTTCTGGAAGTGAAAAAAAGAACGGAAGGACTCAAAGCCGAATTTCTCCCTGTTAAAGGAGATATTTCAGATTTGGACTTTCACGAGAAACTCATTGACGAAATCATGCAGAGATTCGGAGCCATAGATGTTCTCGTAAACAATGCCGGGATAGCTCCTTTGGAAAGAAAGGATGTACTCGAGACAACGCCTGAGAGTTTTGACAGGGTGCTGTCCGTCAATATCCGCGGAGCTTTTTTTCTCACTCAAAAAGTAGCCAGGCTTATGATCGAGCTCAAACAAAAGTCGCCGGATTATAGGCCCTGTATCGTGTTTATCTCATCTGTTTCCGCTGTTTTGTCCTCTCTGTCGAGAGCCGAATACTGTATTTCCAAAGCCGCACTGAGCCAGGCAGCTCATATCTATGCCCACCGGTTAGCGGGTCACGGGATCAATGTTTATGAGATACGGCCGGGAATCATAGAGACAGATATGACAAAACCCGTTAAAAAGAAATACGATCGATTGATCAGCGAAGGATTCGTGCCGCAGAAAAGATGGGGCACACCCGAAGATGTCGGGAAAGCCGTGGCTGCGCTGGCCCGGGGGGAGTTTGCTTATTCCACGGGCTCTGTCATCGAGGTCAGCGGAGGCATGAACATAAGAATGTTTTGATTTCAAAAGGGGCGGAGTATAAAAATGAACAAATCGGAAAAAATATTTAACTTACTGAAAAAAAGCAGGTTAGTGGCTTTATTGAATCCGAAAAGTACAAGCGAATGCGTCAGAGCCTATGAGATTTTAAAAAGAGAAGGGATCGTGCTTGAGATCGCTCTGCGGTCGACGTATGCAGAGAAAGGGATAAAAGAGGTTATGGACCGCTATCCGGATGCTCTTATCCTTGCCGGAACCGTCATGACGAAAAAGAAGGCGGAAAAAGTCATCAGCCTCGGTGCTGCCGGTGTTGTATCCGCTGATTATATTCCCGGTGTGGTCGATGCCTGCATAAAAGAAGATATTCTGTGTGTTCCCGGAGGGCTTTCAGATATCGGAAAACAGCTGGTTCAGAAGGCAGAAGGGTACGGCTTATCTCTGGATGCGCTCAGAAAGAAGCACCCCTATCAATGGGTTTATAAGCTGTTTCCCGCTTTTTCCGGTGACAGGGACCATATGGCTCTGAAGAGAGCCTGGGAAGGCCCGTACAAAGATATCACTGTTTTCTATACCGGCGGAATAATGCTGGAAAACCTTGAACAGGCCAATGCTTTTGATCCGGAAGGGATCTTCTGTGCTTCGGCTTTGACCAAAAATATAGGTAAGCCTGATTTAATGAAAAAGGATAGTGCCCTGTGGAAGGATAGATTAAGACTGGGAAGAGCCGTACGGAAGAAGAAGCCGGTTTTAAAGAAAGGCCCTGTCCCGAAGGTAGTGACATTCGGAGAGATCATGCTGAGGCTTTCCCCGGATAAGGGATCCCGCCTTGAGAATGCAGACACACTGAATGTCCATTTTGGCGGGGCAGAGGCCAATGTGGCTGTTTGCCTGGCAAGGTTAGGCATGGAATCCTTTTTTGTTTCAGCTGTCCCAAAAAATGACATCGGAGACGCCGCGGTCAATGCCTTAAGAAGGTTCGGAGTGGAAACCCGGTTCATTCAAAGGAGCGGAGACCGTCTGGGCATTTATTATCTGGAACACGGCTCCGGCCCCAGGCCTTCCAGGGTCGTCTATGACAGGAAAGGCTCTTCTGTTTCTCAAATATCTCCGGATGCGATTGACTGGGAAGAGATTTTACAGGACGCTCAGTGGTTCCACTGGACAGGGATCACGCCTGCCCTGGGAGATTCCGTTGAAAAATGTCTCCGCAAAGGTCTTAAAACAGCTAAAGACAAAGGGATCAAAGTGAGCGCAGACCTCAATTACAGAAAAAAACTCTGGGATGAGCCCAAAGTTCAGGCGGTTATGACCAAACTTATGGAATATACGGATATCATGATAGGCAACGAGGAAGATTCGACCAGCGTTTTCGGCATAAAACCTGAAAAAAGCGATGTTTCCAAGGGAAAGCTTGATACGGAAGGATACAAACAGATGATGGAGACGCTTTGCAGGCGCTTTGACCTGGAGAAAGCAGCCATCACCTTAAGAGAAAGCCTATCCGCAACGGAAAACAACTGGTCCGCCTGTCTTTTCAACGGGAAAAAATTTATCACGGGTCCCAAATACAAGGTTTGGATTACAGACAGGGTCGGGACCGGAGATGCTTTTGCGGCTGGTTTGATCTTCAGTCTGCTCAAAGGAGAAAAGGACAAAAAGGCTCTTGAATTCGGGATCGCTTCCGCGGTTCTCAAACACACGGTGTACGGGGATTTCAATATCGTTTCCGTTCGCGAGGTCGAGAGGCTCGCCCGGGGCGAAACACACGGCCGCGTCCGGCGTTAGAAAGGATTGTTTTTTACCCTGAACATGAATTTTTGGTCTATGACCGGTTCCCTGTTTCTGTATTTGCGCATGAGATTGATTCTTTTTTTCATCAAGTCCGGAAAATTATCCCCGTAAATAAAAGGAGTCTCATCGGTCTTTGATACGATCATCCAGTCTATGGGGGCTTTATCCCAGATCTCAATGAGACGGCGGCTGTTTTCGATCTCCCTTTTTATCATATCCTGAAGAAGTTTTTTTGCTCTTGTTTTTTTTGCAGGGTCATCCGTCTCCAGGTATTCATAGACACTATAGATCCACACAGCCGTACTGCGCAGCGTCTCATACAGGCATTTCAGTGCTCTGGCCCTCCAGTACTGGTCCAGGAAAGCCTTATCCGATGCTTTGTATCTGCCCAATAGGCTTATCGCTTTATCAAGGGGGGGGAATACGTTTTGATCGATCCTTTTGAAACATTTTCCAGCATATTCCTTTGAGATAAGATCAAACAATACATCTTTTGAGAGGTCTACTTTATTCGGGTTGTGTACTGAAGTGCACATATGGTCTTCATAATAGGCCCTCTCTTCTTCAGGAATGCCCGAGATATCAGGAACCAGCGGCCGCACAAACAGGCGCTGCCACACGACTCCGTAATGGGAATAGATGGACAAGGGGGGAAAGCTTCTTACGGAGCTGTCAATGAGCCTCCAGGCTTTGAAGAGAGAGGAGGCGCGCTCTGTACCGCTGTATTTTATGGCGATTTCAGAGACGGCTTCTTCTATATTCATATTAGAGTCGAGCTGAAATTTTTTGAATATTTCCCGGTTGACCGAGAAGGGAACACTGTCAGGGGGACTTATGCCTCCTATATGAGACAGGGTTTTTATCTGCAGGCTGTGGGCCGAGTAAAGCTTTTCATAGACCAGCCAGGGGAAGGGAATGCCGAGCAGAGGTTCATAGTTGGTGTGGGAGCCGAAAGAATGAAAGAAAAAGGCACGGCTTTTTCTTTCATAAAGGTCTTGCGTACCTTTTTTTTCCTTTTTGTCCAGTCTGTTTTGAAGCGCGGAGCCGGATACTCTTATATCAGAGTAGACCGGATGCCTGTAATGGCTTTCCCATCCGGAGGTCAATAAGGAATTGACTTCCACATCCACTCCGTTTTTTAGTTCGGGCCGCAGATGCCTTCGTTCGCCGTAAAAAGACTCGAGCCGGGTAATGACCCTGAATCTCGGATTGATCTTTTTCCCCGCCTCCAGGAGAGTGGAAAAAAAGCCGGAAATATTTTCGGCGGCGGCCCTGGCAATATCCTCATCATCCTTCCATTCCCTTATGAGATAAGCCCCGCCGTTGCGGCCCACGTAAAGGGATTTGGTGTATTCAAAGCCGGCTCCGCTGTCATTTGTCCAGATGGTCATGAATTCCAGTTCCGGTATCTCCTTCATGATATTCGTCAGCATTTCAGCATAGTGTTCTTTGACCGCAGGATGGGCTGTGGAAAGATTGTATCTCGGCTTGAAGCTCCGGAAAGGATGGTCCACGCGGGCTCCTCTTAAAGTCGGGTATTTTATAAAAATTTCTTCAGGAACAGACCTTGGCTCGAAACAGAGCAGTCCGGGAACCAGCCCGTATTTAAGAGCGGTCTGAGCATGGCTTTTCAAAAGCCTCATGTTTCGTTCCAGGTATTTTTCCGGATAAATTCCCTTGTTCAGGCTGCTGGATGCGAACTGGTCAAGAGCAGGGCAGTAGGTATAGAATTCAGGATAAAATTCCCCGGCGACACCCTTTTCAATGGGCCTGTCACAGGCAAGGGCATTGACTTCAACATGGGAAAATCCGATCCGGGCGTATTCTTTCAGATGATTTTCTTTATCGAAATGACGCATCATTCGTGCGTATTGAGTGAGAAAAAGGTCAAAAGTGGATTTTTCAACAGGGAAGCTGATGGTTTTTATCCAGGGAGCAAAGGAAGAGATTTCCCTGTCAAGGAAGTATTCGAATACATATTTATAGGCCATGTACAGAAAGTGAGGTTTTGATGAGAGAAGCCAGGCACAGCGGCACGGATCTGCATGAAAGAGGACCCATTCGTTTTTCGCAGGGATGCCGCCCTGGGGGATGAATGAAAGGTCATCAGGAGCATCATCCAGTAGTGAGATATAGAAAGCGCCCTTTTTCTTTGGCATATCCTTTGCAGGAAGGGATCGTATCTTTGTGTCCGGAGACATGTTCTTAGACAGCTCACGGGCAATGGTCCTTTTGACCGGATAGGACTTTTTATCCAAAAAGATGAGGTTTGTCTGCTTAAAGAGGCTCTTGAGTTTTATTTTATCCTCCTTTTAAGGTTTTTGAGATTTCATCCCATACTTTAAAGGCACGGATTATGTTTTCCGGTTTTGCTTCGAGTCCGAACTCGCATTGGGCAATGATGCCTCCGTCCTGAAAAAGATTTTCCCAGATGGAGTGGACGGCTTTTTCTATATCTTCTTGAGAACCTTTCATCAGGACTTCCTGGCGGTCCAGTTCTCCCCAGAAGGTTATTTTCCCGCGGAATTTTTGTCCCAGTTCGGGAATATCCATACAGAAAAGCTGGGAATTCAGTGCATGGACTCCCGCATCGATCAGGTCTTGAATGATGTCTGTTATGTATCCGTCCGAATGCATGAACACGTATTTCCCATGGGCTTCAGCAATTTCCGCATACTCTTTATAAAGAGGGAGGAAAATGTCCTTGAATATTTCAGGATTTGTGATTAGCCCGTTCTGGGTTCCCCAGTCGTCCATTAAGGATATTCCGTCAATATCTGTTTGGGCCCATGCTTCCACTTCTTTTAAATAATGCGAATGGATCTTATCAATAAGAACGAACAGCTCATCCGGTTTTTCCATCAGGTCCATAAGCGCCTTTTCCATGGTCCTTATAAACTGAAGCCGTTCAAAAGGTCTGGTCAAGGTCCCTGCCAGCACGAAAACATCCGTATCCCTGCAGAAAGCATTGATTTCTTCTTTATCCAGGTCAAGGACTGACTCGGGAGGTTCGAAATTGTCCAGGTCTTCCCAGCGGTCGATCAAAGGCTCTCTGGTAATCCCTATGATGCCTTCCTGGGGATTTGAAAATTTACACCCCCATTCATCAATATAGACTCCCTGCGCATACCGGTCTCCCTGTATTTCAAGAGGCTTTTTGTAGAGGGCCGGAGCAGGCACGATGTCGTCAGGATAGTGTTTGTGAAGATATTTTACTGTCTCAGGGAATTTTTTTTCCGCCCACGGGAGTATCCAGATCTGGTGCGGTATTCTATCGGGTTTTCCAAATTCCAGGGTATCTTTGACTGTGCAGCGGCTTGTTTTTTTCATTTTTCTTTTTTTTGGTTTTGCGAACGGCCTCCGGGAAAGAATGTGTATGTTTGCATATCCATTTGCTTTCCCTTTACAGCCCATTTTACTCCTTTTTCCGAAGGAAGGCATGAATTCAAATAGCAGTTATAGAGCGCTTCTCCGAGCTCTTTGACCCAGAGCCTTTCCCCCGTGTTGCTGTGCTCGATAAGAGATGGGGAGAAAGAGGGTGCTTCCGGGACAGAGCCCTGAATCCCGTTTACGGCAAGCGTATGGGGAAAGGCGCCATTAGGACCGCATGCCGCAGATTTGAGATTTTTTATGACTTTAATGGAATCATAGAGCTTTTTAAACTGGTCCTCTGATTCCGGGTCTCCGTAGTCTGAAATGATCTGTCCTTTAGGGTCTTTTGAAACGATGCTTTTCGAGTCTTCCCCGTATGTTACGGTTGCCTGTTCGAATTCGAGTTTGAACATGGGGCCCAGGCTGTTCCGGATCGAGTGAGAGGCATAAAAGAGAAGCTCTGTTTCTTCATTGACAAGCATACGGGAAGCGACCGTATCAAAATTTTGTATGTCATAGGCTTTGTAGGCCTCGGCTTCTATAGAGCCGGGCAGAGCACCGGAGTCTTTTTCCTCTCCGAGAAGATACAGAAGATTGTGAAGGAAATGAGCCATGGCATTGTTTGCCGGGCTGTCCAGGACCCAGTTTCCCATCTTGTCTTTAAGCTTTCCCGCCCAGTCATTTCTGGAATAGTATTCAAATCCTCTGGGCCAGAGACAGAGTGTTTTCATTCTCACCGGTTTTCCGAACAATCCCTTTTGGATGTCCTTTTTAAGGGCTTGTATGGCAGAGGCAAAGGACCACTGATATCCTACCAGCACATGAAGGCCTGTTTTGTTTTTTGCTGTTATAAGGTCCCGGGCATCCTGTATTGTGGTGGCAACGGGTTTGTCACAGAGAACATGGCTTCCCTGTTCAAGGGCCAGGATGCTCTGGGGGACATGATAATGAAGGGGAGAAGAGATAATGACCAGGTCAGCCCGGAGGTGGTTCTTAAAGGCTTCTTCCAGAGTGGAAAAGACAGGGATGCTCTGTTTTAAAAACCACGGCGTGTGGGACGAGTTTTCAGGAAAGGGTTCCACAGCGGCTTTGAGGTCAATAAGCCCCCGGTAGTATTCTTTGATCAATACATTGGTGTAATAATGTCCGTACCCTCCGGTTCCCACCATTATCACGGAAACAGGTTTGTTTTGATTATGTGTGTTCATTTTTTTTCTAAAAGGTCTGTGAAAGATATCTCATGGGAGTCAAGATCGATGCTAAGGGTTTTTATTTCAAAGGGCTTGAAAATTATTTCAGCACTCCTTTTTATGACCGGAACAGAGACTCTGACTTTTTTCCCGGTCCCTATTGGTTCGAAAAGCCTCAGGATCATCCGGTTTCCTTCTTCAGCCTTTTTCAGGGCTTTCAATTGAATGGTCTCATCCTCGATGAGGACGCTCTGTTCCGGGAGACGGCCTTTTCCAGAAGGAAAAAAGCACAAAGCCGGAGGTGATTCGTTTTTCTCTGTGGATTCAAGACTTATTAAGGACAGGCGCTCTTTGGCGGTTCCGGCTTCAAACCGGAAGCGAAAAGTTCTTTCTCCCTGGTCGATTCTGTCTTCAAAACGGTCCAGAGGCACCAGCGGCTTGCTGTTTACCGGATGTGCGGCATAAGCAGGAGAACGAAGAAGAGACGGCCTCAGTTCTCCTTTTATAAAATCAAATCCGTATGTTCCCTGGTTTATCAGAGTGATCATATGCTCCCTGTCTTTAGAGAGCACTCCCGTCCATTTTTGGGTGACCTGTTCTTTTTCAGACCGGGGATATTCTTCAAGTCCGTATGGGACCTGTCCCAAACAGGCGCCTTTGGCAAAAACAGTGGGAACGGAAAGCTTTACCATTTTGTCCTTCTCATTCCAGAACAGCTTGATTTCGATTTCCAGAGTTTTCCCTTTTTTGGGAAATTTGTACCGCATGCATGCCCGTGAATCATTGTATTTTAAAAGCGCTTCCACGACTGTTCTTATAGGGCCCTCTTCGATGATGCGCAGGGGAGGGAGAAGTCTTTTCCTCACTCCGGAAAAGACAGCGCTTTGCTTTGGGTCCATAAGAGTAAACCGGCCTATCTCATTGGGAAAGCTTTCAACCTTCATTCCCCAAGGGTCAGGATAATCTTTCATGACCTTTAAGGAAAAGGAATTCTTTTTTAGGAAATCGATTCCTGCTGATTGAAATCTGTCCACAAGCCCTGTTCGAGCATTGATCACGAGCTTTGCTTTTTCGGATGTGAGTTTCAGGTCGTTCTTGATTTCCCTTATGCGGCTTTCCGGAGGATTTCCGGTTTTTAGGGTGGCATTGAATCTGTTCATAGTTACCGGCTTTAAGGAGGCTCTGAAAACAACTTTTTTTCTGTGGTCATTGGATATATTGCTGCTTTCTTTTTCAAGCTGGCAGGGGATTTTCATTCCGTTTTCATCTTTTATTTCAGGGACCCAGAATTTTTCCGGATCATCGTTCGGCTCGTCAGGCTGGAACTCGCAGCAGATGATGTCATTAAATGGATAAGGATGGGGATTGTAGACCATGAGAGGGAATGTGTTTTTCTCTGCTTTTTCTTGACCGGATAAAAGGCAGAAAAAAGCTTTGTTTTTGAGCCTGGACAGGATTTCCAATCCGTGACCCATTCGATGCAGGGCATACTCTTCGACTTCGGAGATACCGGAGCCGGGAAGAATATCGTGAAATTCACAAAAAAGCAGGTCTTCCAGCGCATTATCCAGCTCTTTTTTCGGATAATCCATCAATCCGTTTAAAAAGGCGTGGGAAACCATTTTTTCAGTCAGATAGTATGTGTTCTCCAGCTTTCTGTGCGTTTGCTTGATCCGGCTCATTGTGGTGTAGCAGCCCACAGCCCACGGATTGAGGTCTTTTTCAAAGCAGGGGAGGTTGTGGTTTTTTATCTTCTTGAAATATTCTTCGGGTGTGGAATGTCTGACCTCTGTGTCATCCATCTTGTTCTTCAGGTTTTTTATGCGCGAGAGATCTTTTCTGGAAGGTCCCCCTCCGTGATTTCCAACCCCCCACAAAAGAAGGCCTGTTTTTTTGGTCTTATTCTCCCTGAGCCACTTGAGGATCCTTTTTCCGGCTTTCCCTAGGGGGGAGTTGTAGTGGTAGGGAGTCCTGTGAGCCGTGATCTGAGAGCCGTCATATCCAACCCACATGAAATCATCACCGGGAATGCGGAGCCTTTCCGAATCCGGCCTGCAGAAAAGATAGGAATCATAGCCTGATTTTTTGAGGATCTGCACCAGTCCTCTTGTGTGCCCGAAAGGATCGACATTCACGGCGGTTGTGGGTTCCGTATTGAATTTTTCCCTGAAATACTTTTTGCCGGTAAGAATCTGCCTGACCAGTGATTCACCGCAGGGCATGTTGCAGTCAGACTGGAGATACCATCCTCCCATGACATGCCATTTATTTTTTTTGATGAGTGTTTTTATTTTATGGAAGAGTTCCTCATCATACTCCTCTATCCATTTATAGAGCAGGGCTTCGTTATGGTTGAAAACAAAATCAGGGAACTCTTCACAGAGTTCAGCCGCTGTGCGAAAGGTTGCGAGAGCCTGGGCAGCCCCTTCCTCCCATTCCCAGAGCCAGACAGGGTCAAGATGGGCATTGCATATAAGATAAAGGCTTTTGTCTTTTTTCATCTTATTTGATTCAGTTTTCATCCGATCAATATGATTCTCAGGGTGCTATTATTCACTTATAAATAATCCCTAAAGGTGGTTTTTTTGACAAATCCTTTGCGTAGAAGCCAAACCAGCTGCCAAAAATTATACAAAATCCATCTTCCTGTCACACTGCGAGAAACAGCAGCAACAATCCTTTTTTCAGGTCCCAAAGAAGAAGACACAGTCTTTCCCTTTCTTTCAATTCGGATCACACGGCCATAGATCAAATCTCTTTGAATCCAACCATCTGTTTTCAGTGAATTATCTCCTTTAATCAAATACAAACCTACCCTTTCCCCCACTACCCTGTGCACTTTGAGAAGGTCAGAAACAGGTTCTTCATATGCCACTACATCGCCGACCTGAATGTCTTGACTCAAATATGGAGCCAGAGTGACCACATCCCCATTCCGAATAAAAGGCTGCATGCTGAAACCCCCTGATTGAAATCTGAATCTCTTCCCCTTTCCGAGCACTTCCTCAAGGAGAGCTTTAAAGTCCTCTCCTTTTATTGATAGTTGGTCCCTCTTTTCTACAGTGAATTTTTGCTTGTTCTTCATAGGTGAATTCTGCCATGATATTCTCTCCGGGTCAATCCATAAAAAACAGAGCCGAAATACCTAGTCACATTTTTTTTGGGAATCCAAAAAAGCGACCCCTTACTTTCAATAGATTTATCTTGACTGATGATATATAATTTTTATTTATCAAGCATTAAAATTAAAGTCGATCACTAAAATGAAAAAATATTCAAAGGTAATAAACAGAACAGAATTGCCCAGGATCCCTATAGAGGGCTACCTTGACTTGACCTTTCGCTGCAACAACGACTGCCGTCACTGCTGGCTGAGAATCCCCCCTGATTCTCCCCGAAAAAAAGAAGAAATCACTTTCGATGAGATTAAAACTTATGTAGATGAAGCCAAATCTCTGGGCTGTTCCAAGTGGTTTATTTCAGGGGGAGAACCCATGCTGCGGAGTGATTTTTCTGAAATTTTCGACTATATCACACGAAATTCCTCTCTCTATACATTGAATACCAACGCCACTTTGATCACTCCAAAAATCGCCCGGTTGATGAAGCGAAAAGGACATAAATGGGTCGCTATTTATGGTGCCACACCCGAAGTCAATGACCATATCACACGAAATCCCGGATCCTTTGAGGCGGCCATGAGAGGCATTTCCTATCTTAAAGAAGCAGGCGTGGGCTTTGTCATCCAAATAATTCCCATGAAAGACAATTACCATCAATACCAGGATATGGTCAAGCTCGCTGGATCTTTAAGCCCTTTTTGGCGTGTCGGCGTTTCCTGGCTTTATCTCTCTGCTTCAGGAGACCCGGTTAAAAACGAAGAAATAAAAGAACAGAGACTGGAGCCAAAAATCGCGGCTCAGTTTATGAGTCATCCTCCCAGAGAAGATGAATCTATGGCATCCCGGGATGATCTGTGCAAAAAAATAAATCCTAAACAGGATAATCTTTTGGCCTATTGTACGGCTTTTAACCGCAGTTTTCATATCAATCCGTATGGACAAATGACATTCTGCAGTTTCATAAAAGACCCGTCATTAAAATATAATCTGCGACAGGGAAGTTTTACAGAAGGATGGGAGAATTTCATTCCGGCTCTAGCTGACAAAGTGAAGGCTGATAAGGAATACGATGAAAACTGCAGATACTGTGACTTAAGAGAAGAGTGCGGGTGGTGCCCGGTCTATTCTTATCTAGAAAAAAGACGCTACAACGCCAAAGTGGAATATCTGTGTGAGATCGCCAAAGAAATCCGCAAATACAAAATGAACTGGAAAAAACATCACAGAAGATATTTCAGTATAGGGGACCTGGTCATTGAGGTTAATTCGGACCTCCCTTTTAAAAAGAACTCTTTTCGTTCCAGCTTCGATGATTTTTATACCCGGGAGACCAAAAAAGATATTGTTCTCTCTCATCATTTCAGCTTGGATGGAATAGACCGCAGTTATTTCGGTGAGCTGAAATTCAAACACCCGCCTTACGCCATCTACAAAAAGGGAAATTCCTGGATTTATCTCACCATAAGCGATGAGTCAGGAGACGATTTCACTCAGGTTTCTGTTTTCAATCATGACCATACCAAGGCCCGGATCTACCACAAAGATAATGCCTATTTTTTAAAAGGCGGGATGAATGCTTTGACCATGATGAGCACAGACCAGATTTTTTTAGCCTGGGTTTTAGCGCACAAAAACGGAACTCTGCTCCACTCAAGCGCTGTTGATTTCAAAGGAAACGGGCTGCTTTTCGTGGGACATTCTGAGGCAGGAAAGTCAACCATGGTGAAACTGTTCAAAGACAAAGCCAAAATCCTGTGTGATGACAGGAACATCATCCGTAAATACCCGGAAGGGTACAGGGTCTTTGGCACCTGGAGT
>Ga0207752_1000476_pt1 | contig 18720 bp, 15 predicted proteins | sample Pon2CUnioCityCA_6_FD_187272 | JGI IMG/M metagenome (GOLD analysis project Ga0207752, IMG submission 187272) | Marine sediment microbial community from Union City, CA, USA - Pond 2C Sediment 2 (SPAdes) | ecosystem: Environmental > Aquatic > Marine > Intertidal zone > Salt pond sediment ...
CAGTTGCCATTCTTATTGAGAAGGAGGGTGATGGTGAACTGGCTATTTATCTGCCCCGTGGTCAGCCGGCAGCCCGTCGCTGCTTGGCTCGGTTTTCGAACTCTAACCGTGACGTATTCGTTTGTTAACGTGCAGCTTCACAGCTATGTCTAAGTCCTATTGTCAAATCGCGGTACAGGCGCCCGGTTCAACTCAAATGAAACGCACCCTTTGCCAGATCGCATCACCCAATAGTCATCCAAATCATCGTTCAATCTCCCGGGACCAGCGCGAAATCAAACTCGCCCACCATGCTGGAGTAAATCGCCTCTCCGTCACACGTTGCCCGGTTAATGAAAAAGTAGTTGGTGCCCACCGTCCCCAGCCGGCCGGCCAGCGGGTAGGGCGACGTGACCGGCTCGTACGTCGGATTGCCCGCCGGTGTGAAGGTCGGGCTCGTGCTCTCATAGACGCCGTAGGTACAGCCACCACTGGCGTCTTCCCAGGAGAGAGAAGCGTCCGTAGCCGAAACGGCCGTAATCGCCGGCCGCCACAGCTCATACGCGCCGGTGTCACAGGCGCCGTCCTGGGGCCGGGCCACCACCCGTTGCCCGGTAGCCTCGCACGTCGCCGGATCACCGCCGTTCACCGCCATGCTACCTATGGGTAGGGCCATCGTATCGGTCGGGCCACCGTTGTCGGCCAGGGTGCTCACTTCACCGGAGGCGGCAGCGGTCGTCTGGTCGCCGGCGCCATCGCTGGGGCAGCCGCTGCCGCTCCCGACCAGGTTGTGGCCGTTAGAACTAATATCATCCTGGACGGTGACGCCGTCGAAACAATCTGCACTACCGGCCGTATTGGCGCTGTTGCCGGCGACGATCGTGTTGCCAAAGACGGTTGTGGCTGTGGCCGTCCCGTTCAAATCCTGGTTATCCAGGCCACCGCCGTCACCGGCCGTGTTGCCCGCAACAGTTACATTGTTGAGGGTCACCAGGGCGTCCGCGTCGTCGGAGCGGTTGGCGATGCCGCCACCGCCGTCGCTCGCACTGTTTGCCGTGATTGTGCTGTTGCTCAACTGCAGCGTGGCGTTGCCATTCAGGCCCAGGTTGGCGATGCCCCCGCCGTTGTCCGCACTGTTGCCGTCCACGGTACTCCCGGCAATGGTTAACGTGCCGCCCATGTTCGCCAGGCCGCCGCCGTCGCCCTTGCCGCTCTCGTTGTTGCCCACCCGGCTGCGATTGACCGTCAACGTGCCCCCCTCGTTCAGGATGCCGCCACCGGCACCGGCGGCGTTGGGCGCGCTGGTCAGCCCGCCCGCCACCGTAAGGTCGTTGAGCGTAACGCTGTGCTCGCCGGCAACGTGGAAGACCCGGTCCAGGCTGTTGCCGTCGACGAACGTGCTTCGTGCCCCGTCCCCGCTGATCGTCACATCGGCTGCGACATCCAGGTCGCCAGTTGCATTGGTATCTTCTCCCGCTCCGCTCAGGCTCAGGGTGTAGGTACCGGCCGGCACCTGGATCGAGTGGTCCCCTGCCGGGCTGGCATTCACCTTGCTGATTGCCCCGCGCAGCGAGCAGTCGTTGGCCCCGGCATCGGCGCACACCTGGTAGGCGGCGTCGTTGCTGTCGGTTGTGGTGTCTACCAGCAGATTGAGCCCCAGCAGCGCCGTCACGGCATCGTCCACCTGGATGCGCGGCTTGCTATGGATGCCGCCGGAGCGGCCATCGCTCACGCTCACGCCCGTGCTCTGCAGCAGGGCCAGCCGCTCGTCCACCGTTAACGCGGGCGCGACGTCCGCCAGCAGGGCCCAGGCGCCGGCGACCGCCGGCGTGGCCATGGAGGTGCCATCGTAAAAGGCAAAGCCCCCGTCCGGTACCGCCGAATAGATGCCCGAGCCGGGAGCCAGAAGATCAACCATCTCGTCCATGTTCGAGAAGCTGGAGATCTGGTCATCGTCTGTGGTGGAACTAACGCCGATGGCCGACGAGATGCAGCCGGGTATGCTGATCGCGTCCCGGTAACCGTCGTTGCCCGCGGCAATGATCGTGGCGATGTCATGCCCGCGCAGATTGTCAATCGCCGGTTTCCTGCCGCCGCTGCTGCTATCACACGTTTCCTGGTCGGTGTAGGTGACACCGCCCAGGCTCATGTTGACGGCCACGATATTGTAGCTGTTCCGCAGCGTGGTGTTCACGTAATCCAGGGCCGCCAGTTGGTCGGAAACGTAACTCAGTGCACAAGGGCCGCAATCGTCAAAGCGCGTGAATACCTGGATGGCGATGATGCTCGCCCCGCGGGCCACCCCGTGCAGGGTGCCACTATCACTGCCCGCGACAATGCCGGCGACGTGGGTGCCGTGGCTGCAAATATTCCTGCTACCATCGGCGCAATCGCTGTTGGCGTCCGGGGTCGTAATGCGCGCGCTGGCCGCGTTGCCGCCGAACTCGCTGTTGCCCCCGCCCAGGCAAAGAGAGGTCTCGCCACCGACGCCGCCGGCATTGGAGAAACACGCCTGGTAAACGATCCGGCTGCCGCTGCCGCCATCGCTGAAGAAAGCGTGGTGCGGGTCGATGCCCGTGTCCAGCACGACCACTACCTCCCCCGTCCCTTCATACCCCTCGGCCCAGACGTCAGGCGCCCCAATCACCGGCATGCTGCTGTCCAGGGTGGGTGCTTCTGGTTGGTCCCGCTGGATGCCGGCCACCAACGGCGAGGCCAGCAGATATGCCAGCGTCTCTTCGTCAGCGGACAACGAAAAATAGGGCAGGGACCGGTAACGGTAACCGGGCATCGCCTGCACAGGCAGGCCGTCGAGTAGCGCCTGTTGGCGGGTGGCAATCGCCTGGCGCTGGCTATGCACGGCGGCCGGGCCGGGCAGTTCTGCTTCCGGCCGGTATCCGGGCAGGGCAAGTTCCACGATTACGGACACGGTGCCTGCGACCCGCGCCTGTTCCAGCAGAGGAGCTATCTCCTGCGCCGCGCCTGCCGGTCGCGCCGGCCCGGCGACCAACAAGACGGTGAAGATGATTACAAATGAAAAAATGCGCGTTAACCCGCGCACAGATCGCTCAAATGACACCACTCTTCTCCTCAAGTTTGCTTAGGAACTATTCTCGGACCAGGCCATATCTGGACCCAGACACGATTCACCCTAAATCGTCCGGTGCCCCGCCTCCGATCCCGGCGCATCCGCCAGCAACTCCAGCGCGTGCGGCAGTACCGGCAGCAGCACCTCCATATTCTCCCGCACCGCCTTGGGGCTCCCGGGCAGATTTACGATCAACGTCCGCCCCCGGATTCCCGCCACCCCCCGTGACAGCATCGCGTGCCGCGTCACCTTCAGGCTTTCCGCCCGCAGCGCCTCCGCAATCCCCGGCGTTTCCCGCTCGAGCACCGCCTTCGTCGCCTCCGGCGTCACATCCCGCGGGGCAAACCCCGTCCCCCCGCTCGTCAGGATCAGGTCCACGCCCGCCGCGCACCATTGCCGCAGCGTATTCGCAATCAGGTCAAACTCATCCGCCACTACCTGCTGCAGGGCAATCTCCCAGCCCGTCCGTTCGCCCACCATCTCCGCCAGCAGCGGGCCACTGCGGTCCTCGTATTCACCGCTCGCTCCCCGGTCACTGATGGTTAGTATCCCAATTTTCATGGTGAGCAGGGGAGATTGGAGATTAGAGATGGGAGATAGACCTTACACCGGAAAATCTCGAATCTCCAATCCCTAATCTCTATTTGTCTCCGTTATGCTTTTCCTCAATCAACTGCATCCACTCTTCATTCAGGCCACTATCCGTGACCCCGTAGAAGACGCGAATGCCGTCGCCCGTACGCATCGCCAGGTCATACCAGGTATGCTTGTCCCGCGAGCGCACGTCCAGCAGGGCAATGTTTCCGTGCCAATCCACGTTCTGCTTCTCGGCCGGATTGTCCTCCGTTTGGGTGATGGCGTAATGCCACAACTTGCGTGCCGAAGAGCGCGTCACATTCTTGATCCGGTTACCGTTCCGCAGGTCGTGAACCGTGTGGTAAATCGTTCCCTTTCGCTCCTCGCTCTCCACGATTTCCACACCCGTGCTCGGCGGGGTAGTCGTTCGCGCGTCCTCCCTGCGGCTGCGCTTGCTGGTCGCCGGCTGGGCCTTTGTTGCCATCTGCGGCTGCGGCTGGGGCTGGGGCTGGGGCTGCACGGCCGGCGGTGAGGGCGGGGTAAAGCGCGTGCCGTTGCCCCCGCTCTGGCTCAACTTCCGCTCCACCAGGCGCACAATCTCATCTCGCACCGCCATATTCGTCTCCGTTTCATCCCGCACGTAGAAGCGGTTATCGTCCAGCGCGTACGGCAGGTCCGTACCCGGATGGACCGTCACCCGCACCACGTTCTTCCCCTGGGTACCCAGGTGGTCGATATCCACATCCGGCTCCGGGCTGAAACGACGCGAGATCGCATTGTGCAGCCGTTCGATTGACTTGCTCGGATTACTGACCCCCTCCGGCGTCTCCTTCGGATTGGCCGAAACGCCGATGTAGAGCGTGCCGCCGTTCGTGTTGGCCATGGCGCAGATATCTTCCAGGACCCGGTTAAAGAACCCGCCGCGTTGCACCATCTTCGGATGGAACGCCTGCACGATCGATTCCCCTTCATCCCGGGCCGCCTGCACGAAATCATACGGTTTCGCCTTGCCCCGGTACGGCCGCGTCAGCGAGAAGTCGTTGCCCGCCAGCACCTTCTTAATCGCCTCGAAGCTCACCTCGTCCAGCAAGATCTCCGTCACCCGGTCGCCAATACCCAGCGCCTTGGGATTTTCCGGATCCAGCACCATGTGGTGGGCGTCCGAGCCCTGGATGCAGCGCATCGGTCGCGGGTACTCCGGTTTCGACCCGTCAAAGAAGCGGCGCGTCGAGTAGCGCCCGCGTTTTTCCAGGTCGGTCACTTCCAGGGCATGTAGATTTGGATCCTGCGTATAGGCGATCCGTGTCTGCCCGCCGAAATCGAAGCCGCGCATCACCACCCCGTTGCCCGAGTTGGCGTGGGCTGCCAGCACAATTCCGCCTGCTTCGTTGATCACCCGGTACGCCGTCAACACGTCTGACGTGGCGCCCACTGTCGCGCTTCCTTTGTTGATCAGATCTGCCGGCACGTTCAGCGTCAGCAGCAAATGTTCCAAAAAGCGAACGGAGGTCTCCGGTGGGAAAATGCCCAAAATGTGAAAACCAAAGGTTGCCGTAAATTCAAATCCAGGCAGGACCAAAATCTTGTCGAGCAGGCGCCGGTACTCCTCCAACCGCCGTTTTTCGTCGGCCCCAATCCGCTCCAGCTCCTCCAGCAGGCTCAACTGTTCAATGGTCTTCTGCATGGTGGCATACCCGGCCACTGTGTTATGGTCGGTAAATGCAATAACATCCAGGCCACGTAATTCCGCCTGGCGCAAAATGTCCAGATAACTTACGTGAGGGTCCTGATAATCGCTGGACCCCGGTGTGTGCAGGTGCAAATCCATCAGCCGCCATTGCCGCTGTCCAGATTTTGACCTGCCCTTACCTCTGCCAGATCTACTCACTCTCTGTCTCCTTTAAATACATTGGCAAGAACTGCCTTTCTCCACAAAATCATAATACTCCTTGCTCCTTTCTTTCATTTCTTTCTCCCATGTTAATGGCCATGCTAATGGCCCTTTCTCTGGGCCCACTCTCTGAGCCCACTCTCCTGGCGTCTGGGCAATCAGCCGGGCGTGGCTACCATCTTTTTTATCTCTGCCGTCAACTCATTGGGCGAGTATGGCTTGAGCATAAACAAATTGGCGCCCGCCTCTTTCGCTTCTTCCGCCAGCCGCTGGTCCCCGGAAACGAGGATCGCCGGTACGTCCGCGCGAAAATCGGTCTGCCCCTGGCGCACGGCGTGCATAAACGCAACCCCGCTCTCATTGTCCGCCAGGTAGCAATCCACAATCAGTGCTGCCACCTCCTCATGTGGGCTGGCCAGCGCCGACGCGACCGTTGTCGTCGCCACGACATCGTATCCTTCCAGCTCCAACAACATCTTGATGAGAGTAGTGGTCGAATAATCATCGTCAATTACGACTATTGTCGCCATTCACTTACCTGCCTGTCATCTGGGTGGGATCGCATCCCGTCAGGAACGCCCCCACGCAGATTTGCTACTCCCAAATACAAAGTCGCTGACCTCAAGCCAGCGACCTCTATGCTACATTGTTTTGAATGAAGCAATTCTCCCAATACTTGCGGCAGCCGCTGGCGCGAAAATACCGGTGTCTGCCGGCCGGGAAGAAGTAACTGGCTACGGGCCGGACCGTTCTTAGCGGTCGCCCAGAGCAGCAATGCCGCGCATTACGCCGACAATCCCCAGCGCGGACTTGATGGCGTCTCCGGTTGATACTCGCGGAGGCCCGCCGTCGGCACTTTCTTCCGTCGTGCGAACCAAGAGATAGGCGGTACCCAGGCCGGCCAGCGTGCCCAGAATAGCGCCGATCACATACGTTTTCGTCTTCCAACTATCATCTGACATATCTATCTATCTCCCGGGTGATGATTCCCCTGAGTTCTTTCAAAAATTTCCGGACAAAAGCCACCGCCGCATGCGCGGAGATGACCGGCCGGGCCACTTTGGGCAGTATGGTTTCCAGGCGCTGCTGCACCTCTATGACGATGTTTTCAACCCGCCAGAACAGGGGCAGTTTTTCCGGCTCGACCGGCGCTTCTTTCTTCTTGCTGCGCCGGTAGACGACCAGACCAAGAGCCAGCGCACTGGGTAGCACACACAGTAACAACAGTGGCAATAGAGTCAGGATCATTACCACGTCCGCCAGCCCTGAAATCAGGGTGCGATAATATGCCTGATCCGTGTCTACTGAAAACCATTCACCGGCCACCGCCAGCCAGAACAAGAGCAAAGCAAGGCCCAGCCAGAGGAGGGTGACCAGCGCCATCGGCAGGATCACCCGCAGCCGGTAAGATCGTTTTCGCCGTGCCCGGCGTGCCAGTTGCTCCGCGCTGGGCTCGGGTGGTGCCGGAGAGTGGGCAGGTATCGTCGTTTCACTCGTCATAACGTTTCTATTGTATCATACAAGAGCAGCTTTGCGAACAATCCGCACGCCAACTTTATCTCATAACCATAGGAATTCCATATGAGGATTCCCGGCTATTTTACCTCGAAGCTATGCGTGATTGTCGCCACCCCCCGCAGCGTCGCCGCCACCGAACAATATTTCTCTTCCGCCAGGTCAATCGCCCGCTCCACCTTCGCCGGATCCAGCTCGCTCCCTTCCACCACATAGTGCAGGTGAATGTCCGTAAACGTGTAAGGGGGATCCTGCAGTTGCTCCCCGTCGACGTCGATAAACAGGTCACTGACGTCCTGCCGTTGCCGTTTCAGAATCAGGACCACGTCATGCGCCGAGCATGAGGCCAGGCTCAACAACAGCAGATCCGATGGCTTAATCGCCTTCCACTCCTGCCACTCCGGCGCCTCGCTCGGCCACGAGCCCGAAAGCAGCACGTGCCCAAAGCTATCCCGCCCGATAAACATCTTACTATCTGCCCCCGTCCACTTTAACGCTACATTACTCATTCACCTTCTCCTTTTTCCGGTAAAAATCCATCATCCCACCCCAAAAATTCGTTTCTTCCTTAAATGCGTTGTAGTCCCCTTGACCGCACGGCCCTCAAGGCCCGCCACAACTTCCCGCGTAACTCTCGTCCAACGAACCATCCCCCGCATCACAACGGCAATAAGTCACATTTTCCCCTTCGCCAACCCACATCAGGTAAACGAGCCGCGTCTCCCGGCAGCCACCTTCCCCTTCCGGCCCCGTCCACTCGATCCCGAGCCCTTCCTGCTCCCGCTCTTGCAGCAGGAAGACGCGCACCTGCCGCCCCTCATCCCCACCCACCTCAATCTGCTTCTGCGTGGCCAGCACCACCGCCACCACGGGGAAGGCCATCACCAGCAACCAGACCAACAGGAGCAACAAAACAACCACCCGGCGAAGCCAGCGTTTCATCGGTAATCAGGAAGGGAGCCCCGCAGGGCTCCCTGCTAACCCCTACCCTTCGCCGTCTTCTATCGCCCAGGTATACATCTTATCCGTGTATTCCTTCAGCATCCGCCCCGTCCCGAAGCGCGGTGCACACGAGCGAATCGACTCCCGCATAATCTCCAACCAGCCCCGGGGAATGTCATCCCGGTCGCGGTCATAGAAGAGGGGGACGATCTCCTGCTCCAGCAACTGGTAAACCGAATTCACGTCCGCCCAATCCTGTTCCTCCTGGTTTTCCCGGACCGTCTCGTCGCCGATCGCCCAGCCGTTGGCGCCGTTGTACCCTTCGACCCACCAGCCGTCCAGCACGCTCAGATTCGGTACGCCGTTAACGGCCGCTTTCATGCCGCTGGTACCGCTGGCCTCGCGCGGGCGGCGCGGGTTGTTCAGCCACAAGTCCACGCCCTGTACCAGGTAGCGGGCCATGTGCATGTCATAATCTTCGATAAAGGCCACCCGCCCGCCCATCTCGTTGTGCTTGGCGTGGGTGTAGATACTCTGGATCAGCATCTTCCCCGGATCATCCGCCGGGTGTGCCTTGCCTGCGAAGACAAGCTGCACCGGCCGGTGTCTGTCCAGCAAGATACCCCGTAGCCGGTCCAGGTCCCGAAAGATCAGGTTTGCCCGCTTATAGGTGGCAAAGCGGCGCGCGAAGCCAATCGTCAGTGCGTTGGGGTCCAGCAGCGTGCCGCTGGTCAGCACCTGCGTCGGATCATCCGCCCCTCGCACCCAGCGCCGCCGCACCCGCTCCCGAAAGAAGGCCACCAGTTTGTGCTTCAGCTCGACATGTACATCCCATAACTCCATATCCGGGATGTCGGCCAGCCGTTCCCAAAGGATCGGATCATCCTGGTGCTCTACCCAATCCGGCCCCAGGTATTTGTTGAACAGGGTCCGCGTCTCGCTCGGAAGCCAGGTGGGGATGTGAACGCCGTTCGTGATATGGATGATCGGCACCTCCTCCACCGCCCGTTGCGGCCACACGCTCTGCCACATTTCGCGGGAGACTTCGCCGTGCAGCTTGCTTACCGCGTTAATCTTTCCCGCCGTGCGCAGCGCCAGCACCGTCATGTTGAAGGATGTGCCCCACGACTCCTCGTGCCGCCCCAGGGAAAGGAATTCATCCCGGGAGAGGTTGAGCGATTCCCAGTAGTTGCTGAAATACTGTTCCATCATGTGGAAGGGGAACGCGTCGTGCCCGGCCGGCACCGGCGTGTGTGTCGTAAACAGGGACACCTTGCGCACCGCCTCCCGCGCCTCCTCAAAGCTCATGCCTTCTTCCACCTTCTCCCGCATCAGCTCCAGCACCAGGAACGCGGAGTGGCCCTCATTCATGTGCCACGCCTCCGGGTAAATACCCAGTTTGCGCAGCGTACGCACCCCGCCGATGCCCAGCATCATCTCCTGCCGGATGCGTACTTCGTTGTCACCCGAATAGAGGCGGGCGGACAGTTCCCGGTTCCACGGATCATTCTCGTCCACATCCGTGTCCATCAGGTACAGGTCGACCCGTCCCACGTTCACGTACCAGATGCGGGCATACACCGGCCGGTCCCCCAGGGTAACGCTGATCTTCATCTCATTGCCGTGCTCGTCCAGGCACGGCCGGATCGGCGCGTCGTCCATATCCATCTGTTCGTAAATCGCTTCCTGCCAGCCATGTGAGGGGATCCGCTGCCGGAAATATCCCTGCGGGTACATGAAGCCCACCCCGACCAGGGGGATACCCAGGTCACTCGCCTCCTTGGCATGGTCTCCGGAGAGAATGCCAAGGCCGCCGGAGTAAATGGGCAACGAGTTGTGCAGGCCAAATTCCGCCGAGAAGTAGGCGATCCGTTTGCCCCGCAATTCCGGGTAGCTGTTATAAAACCAGAGATGGCCGTTCTCCAGCTCTTCGTCCAGCTCCATCAATACCTTATTATAATGGCGGAAAAAGGCCGGATCGGCCGCCGCCGCTTCCAGTTGCTCCTCGCTCATCTCGCGTAACATCTGCACCGGGTTGTGCTGGGTGCTGCGCCAGAGCGTCAGGTCCAGCCGCTTAAATAGCGCCCGGGCCCGCGGGTTCCAGCTCCACCATAAATTATGCGCCAGTTCGGGGAGCCGGCCGATCTTCTCCGGCGTCTTTGCATGAAGATGCTTCATTCTTACTTCCTCTCTCTTTCAAAGGTTTAACGGGAAGGGAAATAGTGGGATGGCTACTCTATTCCTTTTTCGTTAATGCTATTTCCGTCCATGGCATTTGCGCAATTTTGGTTGCCATGTCAACGAAACCGCGCCCCATTATATTCGAAACCGGATTTTTCCAAAAAAACCCGCCTTCTATCTGTAACCTCACTCCCTGCTCCCGGCAATAGTTCGCCACTGCCACGCATTCCCTTGGGAGCGCGGTTGCAGAGCCATCTCGATGGCGAAGTCGGCCATTTTGTTCACACACCAGGAGAAGTGCTTAGGCTTCAACAGGTTGATATCCATGTCCGGCGCGGGATTGGTCGCGTTAATTACGTACGGTACGCCTTCACGCACTGCAAACTCTACCAGGTTCATGTCGTAGCCGTAGAGGCGCGAGAGGGCCAGCGCCTGGCTCTCCATCTTCTCCTTGACGTCCGCATCCAGCGGCTCGCCACTCAGGTAAGCGCCCTCTTCCTCCGAATAGGGGATGGTCAGGACGTTTTCCCTGCCGCAGGTGAAACAGTGCACGTGGGTGGCGTCTTCGATAATTTCCTGGACCAGCATCGTCAGCGTGTCGCTCTCGTCATACTTCTGGATGAGGTCGTCCACGTCGTGGACCCGGTGGGTAATACGCCGCCCGCCCGTGTGCGCGTCTTTGAGAATCGCCGGCACCCCGACGTAGTCAATGATCCCGCGCCAATCCATCGGGTACTTCAGGTTGCGAAAGCTCTCCGGCACCACCTGCGTTTCCACCCGTTTGTTCGGTAGCACCACCGTACATGGTGTAGCGTAGCCCAGCTCGTCCGCCATCGCCACCCCCATAAATTGATCATCCGCTGCCCAGGCAAAGGGATTATTGATAATGTAAGCGCCCTGCAGCGCCGCGTACTTCAGATATATGCGGTAGTAATCGATCTCATGGGACATGCGGTCCACAATCACGTCATATTCGCCTGGACTTGTGAGGAAAGTGCCGCCCAGTTTCACAAATTCTGCCGTTACCCCCGCCTCGCGTTTGTTAACCTCGGTGATAAAAGCGGAGGGCCAGCTCCACTCCCGGCCGATAATCAGGCCGATCTTCTTTTCTTCGTCATTGCTCATTACGTTCTCCGGATTGTGTTGCCGTTGCTACCAGCAAAGTGTAGCAACAGGGAGGGAATCGTCAAGCGTGCCTGCCCAGAGGAACCGCGTTCCTCAGGTAGAACCACCCAGTCACCGCGTGGCTGCCCAAGGAACGCGGTTCCTTCACCCGGTGCCTCTCTGTTTAGCTCATCCACCGCTCATTCTCTCTCATACCTGCCCATCAACTGTCCCTCGGCCAGCACGTGCCCTTCCATCGCCGCCAGCAGTGCCTCTTTGTCCGCGCCCGCCTCCAGGTCCAGTTCTGTGTCCAGGGCGTACAATTTGAAGAAGTAGCGGTGTTCGCCGCCGGGCGGGCAGGGGCCGCCATAGCCCGGGTCTCCCCAGCTATTTTCGCCCTGAACCCCGACCGGGTCCCCGTCCCCATCTGGCAGTGCGCGCACGTCCGCCGGGATATTGTACACCACCCAATGCACCCAGATCCGTCCCGGCGCATCCGGGTCATCCATTATCAGGGCATAGCTCTCCACCCCAGTAGGCACATCCTGCCACGTCAGCCCCGGCGGCACATCTTCCCCGTCACACGAATAGCGCGCGGGAATCGGCTCCCCTTCGCTAAAAGCAGGGCTGGTCAGGGTCAGTTCGTTACCCGTAATCGGGAGCGGCTCGCGCGGCGTCTGTTCCTCGCTGCCGCAGGCAGCCACCATGGCCACCAATACCAGCAAGACCACCAGGCCCGGCCGGTGGCTCAATGTGCTCCTTCCGGGGCCATGGACCGACAGTCGTAGACTATCCTCAGATCTTAAGCTCATAATGTGCTCCCTGTCGCCTGCAAAGTTGGGTTTCGATCTGCAGTTAGGGTACCCTAAACGCTTCCACCACGCCACCCCGCCCGTCCCCGCACAGCAATTCTCAAAGTAATCAGAAAACCGCCCGAAGGTTGGCGCTGAAGACAGTACCAGCCCCTTGAGCGTGTCGGTCAGGGCGCAACGTAAACCTTCCGTCCCCGCCACCCACACCCGGCTTTTACCCCTTCCGCGGCGCTTCCAGCGTCATATTCGGCGTCTTCACGACCACTTTTCTTATGGCCCCTTCCGCGCGCACGAAATCGAAACGCACCCGTTCCCGCCGGAATCCTACCAGCTCGTCCGTCAGCTTATACAACTTGATTTCTTCGGCCGGGCTGCCCGTCTGTGCCACAAATACTTTCCCCTCACGGGCCGTGACTGTAAAGACAATGCCGTCGACCGGCGGATCGTATTCGCCCACCAGCGCTTCCCGCAGCGCCTCCGTCAACTCCGGCAGCTTGCGCGTGAAGACCACATTCTCCACCTCCGTCTCGATGGGTATGGAGACCGCGTGCAATTCCCCGCTATCATTCACCAGAAAGCGCACCTTGGCCCACACATCGAAATCGGCCAGGTGCCATTCAAACACGTTGTAATGGTAATGCCGCAGCTCCGACCACTCCAGGCTGCCCACCGTGCGCGCCTGCAGGCCATCTCCCTGCTGCCGGACGGCGAAATCCGGATAGCCCTCCGCCTCGAAAGTCCCGGCGTACGTCTCCGGCGTATGCGTGGGCGGCGCGCCGGCCACTCGTTCCTCAGCAGCCGTTTGCTTCGCTTTCTCCTCCGCTTCGATAAGCGGATCGAACATCTCGTGGAAGCGCCGGTTCCACTCCCGCGCCTCCAGCCCCAACGCCCGGTCAACGCCCTCGTACAGGAGAACGTCGCGCAAGGGTAGGGCTGCAATGTTTGTCAGGACCACCACCCCCACCTGTTCCTGAGGCACGAAACCAATGATCAGGCTATGACCTTCGACGTTGCCCCCATGATGGATCAGGGTGTAGCCCCGGTAGGGCTCGATGAACCAGCCCATGCCGTAGGTGAAAATCGTATTGCCCAGCAGCGCCTCGTTAAAGCCGCCGCCGGGAATAATCGTCTGCGGCAGATGCATTTGCTTCAGGTTGTCCGGAGAGACGAGCTGGAAATCACCCAGCCGCCCCCCGTTGACGTGCACCTTCAGCCAACCGCTGAGATCGGCCAGGGTAGAGAAGAGCGCCCCGGCAGCCCCCGGCGACAGCTCGGTGTGTTGCCTGAAAGGCATCGGGTTCAATCCCAGGGCCGCGCCCGTGAGGTCCCGGTCCACCCGGTAGCCGGTGGCGTTGTACTGCTCCGGCTGTGGTGGCTCCGGCTCGAAATTAGACGCGTCCATCCCCAGCGGCGAGAAGATCCGCTCGTCGACGAACGCTTCCCACTTCTGTCCGGCTACCTTCTCCACCAGGTAAGCGGCGGCATAGTACATCAGGTTGTTGTACTGGAACTTCTCCCGGAACGTGGCGCTGAACTTCAGGTGCTTCATCCGTTTGATAAATTCCGCGCGCGAAAGGTCCAGGCGCCAGGCCGCGAAGTCATGCCGGGGCAACCCTGTGCGATGGCTCAACATATCCCTCACCGTGACATGCCTGGTGACGTAGGGATCGTCCAGGATAAACTCGGGCATGTAAGCCTGCACCGGTTCGTCCCATTCCAGCTTTCCTTCGTCGACCAGCAGGGCGACGCTCATCGCGGTGAATGATTTGGTCACCGAGGCCATGGCGAAGCGGGTATCTTCCGTCATCGGTAGCGCTTCTTCAATGTCACGCAGACCATACACATTCTGGTGCAGCATCGTGTCCCCTTGCACAATCGCCACGGCCACGCCCGGGCAATGCCACGATTCCATCGCTTCCCGGATATATTCGTCAAACTTTTCGAAGTCGCTCATCGCTGCTTTCTCCTTTTTCAGTTGCCGTAGTTAATTATAGCACTGAAAACTATACTTAAGGGAACGTTGCTACGGCCGCTACCATCCCCTATACTAAAACCAGGATGAAGCAACAGATCCGCTTTTGCCGCTCGCAAGATGGCACGCGAATTGCCTATGCCACGTCGGGGAGCGGCCCGCCCCTGGTCTATGTGGCCAACTGGCTCACCCATCTCAAGCTGGACTGGAACAGCCCCCTTTGGTCCCATTGGTTCCGCGAGCTTTCCCGCGGCCACACGCTGATCCGCTTTGACGCGCGGGGGAATGGCCTCTCCGATCGAGTCGTGCAAAATCTGTCGGTCGATCACTGGGTCCAGGATCTGGCGGCCGTGGCCGGCGATCTAGGCCTTGAGCGCTTCCCCATCCTCGGCTTCTGCCAGGGGGGAGCGACGGCCATTGCCTACGCCGTGAAACATCCGGAACAGGTCAGCCGGCTCATCCTGCACAATTCCTACGTTCACGGTGCCTATACCGAGCACGGGTCAGATGCGGCAAAGCGTGAGGCGGAAGCGATAGCCGGCCTGATTGAGGTCGGGTGGGGGCAGGAAGCCACCGCCTTCCGCCAGCTCTTTGCCAACCTGATGATCCCGGAAGGATCGATGCAACAGGTCGGCTGGTTCGCGCGCCTGCAGCGACAGACCGTCTCTACCAGGGTCGCCCTCCGTCTCTGGCGGGCGTTCCACCAGATTGACGTCCGCTGCCTGGCGTCCCAGGTGGGCGTGCCCGCCCTCGTTCTCCACCTTCAGGGCAACAAGATGGTGGCGTTTGAATGGGGTCGCCAACTCGCTTCGCTTATCCCGGGCGCCCGTTTTGTGCCGCTCGCGGGCCAGAATCACATCTTGCTCGAGGGCGATCCGGCCTGGCCCCGTTTCCTGGACGAGGTGCGCGACTTCCTGGGCACCGAGTTGCTCGAAAGGGCCACGAGCGCCCCCGCGGAAGCGGTAGCCACGTTGACTCCCCGCCAGCAAGAAGTCCTGGCCCTTATCGCCCGCGGGCTGAACAATGACCAGATCGCGGAACGCCTGGTCATTGCCCCGAAGACTGTGCGCAACCACATCACGCGCATTTACGGCCGGCTGGGGGTCGATAGTCGCGCTCGGGCTGTCGTCCTCGCCCGAGAAGCACGTTTCCCAGAGAACGGCCTTTCCTAGTACAGGGTCGCTCCAGAGGCGGCACAGGTGAGGAGCGCGGGATTCTCAAATCCCGCCGGGCCGGGGCCACACCACCTGGGACAGGGGTCCCATAACGCCGCCCCATATTGGGACACCATGCTCATGATTATTCCTCTCACCTTTCTTATACTAAAAGCGAAGTCATTTAGATAGCTGCCGCGACAACAGGTCTGGGTCTGTAGAATTCGTCGCGGGCAGGAGGAGAAGTCATGAAAAAGAACCTGCTTGTTGATCACTTCGGGGACCGCTACCGGCAATACCGGGAGCAGGTACCAAGACTCCTGCCCAGGCTTTCGGATGGAACTTCACGACAGCAATAGCATCTGAGTTCACTAAGAGGAGGTCATGATGACCGCACACGTCGAGAAAACGGACACAATCATCATTGGTGGGGGCCAGTCTGGGTTGGCCATGAGCTACCTGCTGACAGAGCAAGAGCGTGACCACGTCGTTCTGGAAAAGAATGAGCGGATCGGCGAGAGCTGGCGTGGTCGCTGGGATTCCTTCACCCTGGTGACGCCTAACTGGCAGCTACAATTGCCGGGCCATCCTTACCAGGGAGACAACCCCGATGGTTTCCTGCCCCGGGATCAGGTTGTGGAGTATCTTGAGGATTACGCGGCCACCTTCGATCCGCCCATTCAATTCAGGGTAGAGGTGACGGCCGTGGAGCGCAATGAGAGCGGCGATAACTATCGCGTGGCGACGACTGACGGCGATTATGAGGCGCCCCGCGTTGTGGTAGCGGTAGGCGCCTTCCAATACCCGGACATCCCGTCGTTCAGCCAGAACGCTGTCGCAGAGATCGTGCAGCTTCACAGCAGCGAATACAAGAACCCGGCGGCGTTGCCAGCCGGAAACGTATTGGTCGTGGGCAGCGGACAGTCAGGGTGCCAGATTGCCCAGGAGCTAAACGATAGCGGTCGCCGGGTGTATCTCTGCACCGGCAGCGCCACTCGTCTTCCGCGCCGTTATCGCGGTAAGGATGGCATGTGGTGGGCGATGAAGCTGGGCATAACCGAACAGACGGTAGACGAATTGGATTCGCCTGCAGAGCGCTTTGCCGCCAACCCGCACATCTCGGGGAAAGATGGTGGGCAGGAGATTAATCTGCACCAGTTCGCCCGCGACGGCATCCATTTGTTAGGCCGCCTCGAGGACCTGCAAGGCTGGCAGGCGACGCTTGCACCCGACCTCCACCAGAACCTGGCACGGGCCGATCAGGCTGCAGCCGACTTTCTTGCCGGTGTAGACAGATACGTCCGCAAGGCTGGTCTGGAGGCGGCTGAAGAAACCGTGACCGAGCTGCAGGACGGTTATCAGCAGGAGGTCACGACTGAACTGGACCTGGCCGAAGCGGGCATCAAGGTAATCGTGTGGGCTACCGGCTTCGACTGGGATTTCAGTTGGGTCCGGCTACCCATCTTCGACGAGTGGGGCTATCCGGTGCAGGAGAGGGGGGTCACTGGTTACCCTGGTCTCTACTTCCTCGGGCTTCACTGGCTCCATACGCTCAAGTCTGGGCTCTTTCTGGGGGTCGGCGGTGATGCCGAACATATCGCCGAGCGCATTGCCGAACGTGCGCCTCAGCCGGTTTGACGATGCCGAGGCTATTTCTGCTGAGGTCACGGATGGGTATCGAGCCCCCGAGGGTCTACTATCCTTTCAGCCGAATAGCGACCTTCACCTGATGTCCATGTCAGCGACCCCGGCCACCGGCGGTACACATGTCCGGTTTTCGCGCGCAGCGTGGTCCGTTACAATGGTGGCAGACTTTAAAGAAGCTGTGTGGAGGTGGAGACACGGTGGAACAGGAAATACGATTCTGTACTGCCGCAGACGGGGTTCGCCTGGCCTACGCCACGGCGGGCAGCGGCCCGCCCCTCGTCAAAGCTGCCAATTACCTCACCCACCTCGAACATGATTGGCGCGGCCCTGTCTGGCGGCATTGGCTGGAGGGCCTGGCAGCCGAACACACCTTGCTGCGCTACGACGAACGGGGCTGCGGCCTCTCCGATTGGGATGTGAGCGACTTCTCCCTCGACGCGTGGGTCCAGGATCTGGAGGCGGTCATTGCGGCCCAGGGCCTGGAGCGCTTCCCCTTGCTGGGCATTTCGCAGGGCGCGGCCGTCTCCGTCGCTTACGCCGTCAAACACCCAGAGCAGGTGACCCAGCTCATTCTCTACGGCGGCTATGCGCGCGGTCGCTTTAACCGTGACCTGACCGCAGAAGAGATGTTGCAGGCGGAGACGATGATTAACGTGATCCGGGTCGGGTGGGGCCAGGAGAATCCTGCTTTTCGCCAGTTGTTTACGACGATGCTGATCCCGGAGGGGAGTGAAGAACAGGTGGATTGGCTCAATGAGCTGGCGCGCATCTCGGCCACGCCGGAAAATGCAGCAGCGATGGAGCGGGCCCTTTACCAGATCGACGTGTCGGAGCTCGCCGCCCAGGTTGAAGTGCCTTCCCTCGTCCTGCACAGCCGGGATGACGCGGCGATTCCCTTTGAAGAAGGTCGCCGGCTGGCCGGGCTCATCCCCGGCGCCCGCTTCGTGCCTCTGGCCAGCAAGAACCACGTCTTGCTGGAAGACGAGCCGGCCTGGACCCGCTTCCTGGCGGAAGTACACGCCTTTCTCGGCGTCATCGGGCGGGAGGAGGAAGTTCCATCCGAGCCGCAGGCACTGTTTCCAGAATTGACGCCACGGGAACTCGAGGTTCTCGAATTGCTGGCTCAGGGCGCCAGCAATGAGGCCATTGCCAAGCAACTGGTGGTCACCCCGAAGACGGTGCGTAACTACGTTTCACGCATCTACAAGAAGCTGGATGCAGACAGCCGGGCTCAGGCGATTGTTCTCGCCCGCGAGGCGGGGTTGGGACAGGGATCGGCCTGAGCGCATGGGACGCCTTGGACGCCTTGACAGCCACGGATCGCGTTTCCTATACTGTGTTTGAGGGAAGTAGTAACTACACCACAGCTGAGCCACCCTGACTTCGCTTGCCAGTCAATCACTAACACTTCTCTGCGGCGAACACAAACCGATAGGAGGTATGATGCCGATGACGGGAGTCAATGAGTTGGCGGCGGCGCTGCCCTTTAAGTTGCGCATTCTCTTCTCCCTGTTATTTGCCACCGGTGACCGGGCGCCCATGGACCGCGGAATCGTCCGCGGGGTCTGGGAGAAGCGGGGAAGCTATCAGGCGACGCTATCGCGCCGCTCACAACTGATCAACGAGATGGAGCAGTTCCTGGCAGAATGGGATGCCTGGCTCTGTCCCGTGTCGGCAACGCCGGCCTTCACCCACCGCGACACCGGCGCGTCAATCCCGGTGGATGGTGAGGAGGTACCTTATATGCTGGCCGCAGGGGGCTACACCAGCATCTTCAACCTCACCGGGAATCCAGTCGTCGTCCTGCCAATGGCTCACTCTGCCCAGGGGTTGCCCATCGGTGTTCAGGTTGTAGGTTC
>Ga0207752_1000477_pt1 | contig 18708 bp, 16 predicted proteins | sample Pon2CUnioCityCA_6_FD_187272 | JGI IMG/M metagenome (GOLD analysis project Ga0207752, IMG submission 187272) | Marine sediment microbial community from Union City, CA, USA - Pond 2C Sediment 2 (SPAdes) | ecosystem: Environmental > Aquatic > Marine > Intertidal zone > Salt pond sediment ...
CCGGCGCCGGGGGCGCCGCCGGCCGGCGCAAGGGCATGATCGGAATGGGCACTGCGCTGGCCGCCCGCGGCTTTGCCAGCGGCGGCGGCATCGGAATTGACAGGGACTGCTGACACGAAACGGCTCCCACTGTGTGCGTACTCTGCGCACAGTGCAGGTCTCGTGCCAGGCGACCGGACGGGTGCAGAAATCAGCCGCCGCGGACCTCGTCCAGCAGCCGCGCGATGCCCGCCAGAGCGCGCCGCAGCTGGCTCTCGTCGGCGGCGAATGACAGCCGCAGATGGCCCTCGCCGGCGGCGCCGAAGTCGCTGCCGGGGATCGCCGCCACGCCCTGTTCGGCGAGCAGGCGCGCGGCGAAGGTCTGCTCATCGAGACCGCTGCCGCGAATATCCGCAAAGGCGTAGAAGGCGCCGCGCGGCAGCGCACAGCTCACTCCCGGCAGGGCGTTGAGGCCGTCAACCAGCAGCTCGCGACGGGCGCGGAAGGCATCGCGCATCTGCGCCACCGGCTGCTGCGGCCCCTGCACCGCGGCCAGCGCGCCGTACTGGGCGGCGACGTTGACGCAGGAGTGGCCGATCATCACCAGCCGCCGCAGCGGCTCGATCAGCCGCTCTGGCCAGACCCCGAAACCGATCCGCCAGCCGGTCATGGCGTGGCTTTTGCTCCAGCCCTGCAGCACGATGACGCGCTCCTGCAGCTCGGCGTATTCCAGCAGCGAGGGCAGCTGCGCGCCGTCCTGCGAGTAGCTCAGATCGGCGTAGATTTCGTCTGAGAGCACCGTCACCTGCGGCCACTGGCGCAGCCCGGTGGCCAGCTGGTCGAGCGCCGCACGCGTCACCCCACCGCCGCAGGGGTTGGACGGCGCGTTGAGAATCAGCAGCCGGGTGCGCGGGGTGATGCGGGCGAGGATCGCCGCGGCGTCGATATCGAATCCATCGTCCGCGTTCAGCGGATAGGCGACCGGCGCGGCACCGCTGTAGGCGATCGCCGAGCGATACGGCGGAAAGCCCGGATCGGGGTAGAGCATCTCGGTGCCGGCGGCGCCGCCGCTGTTGGCCAGCACCTGCGTGGCGAAGGTCAGGGTCAGCTTGGAACCGGGCACCACGGCGATGCGCGCGGCCGCGATGGGCTGGCCGCAGCGCGCGCTCATCATCTGCGCGCAGGCCTCGCGCAGCTCGCCGATGCCGAGCACCGGGGTGTAGCCGTGCGGGCCGTCGCGCAGTGCCGCAACGGTGGCCTCGATGACATGCGCTGGCGGGTCGAAATCCGGCTGGCCGATGCCCAGATTGATGATCTCGCGACCGGCGGCGCGCAGCCGCGCGACTTGGTCGAGCACCTGCAGCGCGCCCTCCGGGCGGATGCGGTCGATGGCCGGGTTGTGGCCGGGCATGGCGGTCTCCTCTGGCTGCGGCTGGCGGCGGCAGTATCGCCGCTGCCGCCGGCCGATGCCATCGCTCATCGCGGCCCGAGTCACGCGCCGCCGCGGCGGTTGCTGCGGGCGTCGCTGGCCAGCTGCTCGCGGCGCCCGTCGGCGAGCAGTTCCTCGCCGCGGGCGCGTTCGACCACCTTGCCCAGCGCCTGCTCGCGGCCGCGCAACGCCAGCCAGCGGTCACGGGCGCGGCGGAACTCGGCCTCGGCGCTGGCGATCTGCGTCGCTTGCTGATCGATGGCGCCGGTCAGGCGGCCGAGGAAGGCGCGCAGCTCGCACAGCCGCGCGGCGTCGAGCTGCCGGCCGGTGAGCTGCGCGGCGTACTCGGCCCGATAGTCGCTGAGCTGCTGCAGCTGCTGGCGCTCGCCCTCCAGCCGCGCGCGCGCCGCGGAAAGGCCGCGGGCGGCATCGTCGACGCGCTTTTCGGCGACCCGCTGCAGCGCGCCGAGGCGCTGCGATCTGGCCGCCATCAATCAGCCCCGGCGCCGGGCTGGCCAACCGAGCCACCCGGTGCCGGCTGCTGCGGCGACAGCAGCGCGGCGAGCTGCGCCAGGCTGGCGGCGCTATCGACCCGCTCGGCCATGCTCTGGGCGATGAACTGGCGCAGCTTCGGCTGGTACTGGATGGCCAGATCGATGGCCGGATCGGAGCCCTTCTGATAGGCGCCGACGCTGATCAGATCGCGGTTCTGCCGGTAGCTGGCGTAGAGCTGGCGGAAGGTCTGCGCCAGCTTCTGCTGCGGCGCATCGGTGATCGAATGCATCGCCCGGCTGATCGATGCCTCGATGTCGATGGCCGGATAGATGCCGGCTTCGGCGATCTCCCGCGACAGCACGATGTGACCGTCGAGGATCGCCCGCGCGGCGTCGGCGATGGGGTCGTCGTTGTACTCGCCCTCGACCAGCACGGTGTAAAAGGCGGTGATCGAGCCGCCGCTCCCGCCCTCGCCATCCGTGCAGCCGTTGCCGGCGCGCTCCACCAGCCGCGGCAGTTTGGCGAACACGCTCGGCGGGTAGCCCTTGGTGGTCGGCGGCTCGTCGATCGCCAGACCGATCTCGCGCTGGGCCTGGGCGAAGCGGGTCAGCGAATCCATCAGCAGCAGCACATTCCTGCCCTGATCGCGAAAATGCTCGGCGATGCTGTGGGTCAGCATGGCGCCGTGCAGGCGCATCAGCGGGCTGGTGTCGGCCGGCGCGGCAACCACCACGGCGCGCGCCAGCCCCTCGGCGCCGAGGGTGTCCTCGATGAATTCCTTGACCTCGCGGCCGCGTTCGCCGATCAGCCCGACCACCACCACATCGGCCTCGGTGTAGCGGGTCATCATCCCCAGCAGCGAGGACTTGCCCACCCCGGCGCCGGCGAACAGGCCCAGGCGCTGGCCGCGGCCGACGGTCAGCAGCGAATTGATGGCGCGGATGCCGACATCCAGCGTGTCGCTGATCGGCTTGCGGCGCAGCGGGTTGAGCGGCGGCCCCTGCAGCGGCACGGCGTGCTCGGCGGCGATCGGCGCGATGCCGTCCAGCGGCTTGCCGGCGCCATCGAGCACCCGCCCGAGCAGCTCGTCGGAGACCGGCACGCGGTGCGCCTCGCCGACCGGAATGACGCGCGCGTTGGGCACCAGCCCGTGGATCTCTCCGGTCGGCATCAGATACAGCTTGTCGGCGGCGAAACCGACCACTTCGGCCTCGACGCGCACATCGCCGGGGGCGATCACCTGGCAGTGCGCGCCGACCGCCGCCTGGCAGCCGACCGCCTCCAGCGTCAACCCGACCATCCGCGTCAGCAGCCCCTCCACCGGCGGCGGCGGCGGCGGGCGCAGGCTCTCGCGGCGGGCGCGCAGGCGGCTGGCCAGATCGCTCATCGGGCGGTCTCGCGGCGATCGACGGCCATCAGTCATCGCCCCGCGAGCCGCCCAGGGCATTGGCTGCCAGCGCGGCCAGGCGCGCTTCCAGGGTGGCGTCGATGCGCGATGTTTCGCTCGACAGGCGGCAGCCGCCGCGACTGATCAGCGGATCTTCGACGATGCTCCAGCCGTCCTCGCGCTCGGCGCCGGGCAGCGACTCGCGCAGCAGCGCGGCGTCCTCGGGGTTGAGGTGGACGCGCACCCGGCGGGCGTTGGCCGGCAGCAGGCGCAGGGATTCGCGGATCACGCCGATGATCTCGCCGGGGTCGCTGCGCATCTCGCGGCGCACCAGCTGCTGGGCCAGGGTCACGGTGAGCTGCAGCAGCTCGTCCTCGACCTCGCTGTCGAGTGCCGCCAGCGGTTCGGCCAGCGCGTCGCAGATGCCGCGCAGACTGGCGAGCTGTGCGTCGATCTGCTCGCGGGCAGCGCTCTCGGCCAGCTCGCGGCCCTCGCGCTCGCCCTTTTCCAGCCCGGCGACGTAGCCCTCGCGATAGCCCTGCTCGCGGCTCTCGCGCTCCCAGGCGGCGATTTCCTCCGCTGTCGGTGGCGTCGGCGCCGGCTCGCTTTCGACCTCTTCGAGCAGTTGCTCGACGTCGTCGAAATCCACCGACGGCAGCTCCCAGCGGGTGTAGTGGTCCACGTGCTGCGCCCCCGGCCTAGACGAATTCTTCGCCGCCGCCGCCGAGCACGATAGTGCCATCGGCCTCCAGGCGGCGGGCCACGCCGACCACATCCTTTTGCGCCGCCTCGACGTCGGACAGGCGCACCGGGCCCTTGGCTTCCATGTCTTCGCGCAGCATCTCCGCGGCACGCTGTGACATGTTTTTGAGGATTTTCTCCTGCAGATCTTCGCCGGCGCCCTTCAGCGCCAGCACCAGCTGGTCGGTGGAGACTTCGCGCAGAATCGACTGGATCGCGCGGTCGTCGACCTGGCCGAGATCGTCGAAGACGAACATCAGGTCGGCGATGCGGTCGCCCAGTTCGGCATCCTGTTCCTTGAGGCCGTCCATGATGCTGCCCTCCATGGCGGCGCCGAGATGGTTGATGATCGCCGCCGCCGACTCGACGCCGCCGAGCTGGGCGGATTCGAGATTGTTGTCGCTGCTGACGTGCTGTTCGAGGATGCGATCCAGCTCGCGGATCGCCTGCGGCTGGATGCCGTCGAGGCTGGCGATGCGCATCATGATGTCGGTGTGCAGATTCTCCGGCAGCAGGCCGAGCACCTGCGCCGCCTGGTTGGCATCCAGATAGGAGAGCACCAGCGCGATGATCTGCGGGTGCTCGAAGCGGATCAGTTCGACCACCGATTTCGGCGCCATCCACTTCAGCGCCTCCAGCCCCTGGCTGTTGGCAGCCAGCAGAATGCGGTCGATGACGCCCTCGGCCTTCTCCGGCCCGAGCGCCTTGTTGAGCACATCGCGCAGGTATTTGTCGCTGCCGATACCCACCGAGGTCTGGCTCTGAATGGTGGTGACGAACTCGTTGACCGAGTCATCGACCACCTCGCGGGTGATCTCCGCCAGCGTCGACATCTGCGCGCCGAGCATCTGCATCTCGTGCGGGTTCATGTGCTTCATGATCTTCGACGCCTGCTCTTCGCCGATGGTCAGCAGAAACACCGCTGCGCGCTCCACACCACTGCTTTCGCTCATGCCGCGCCGGCCTCCTCTTTCAGCCAGATTTTCAATACGTTGGAGGCGCGCGCCGAATCCTCATCGACCAACAGCCGGGCGTATTCGAGCTTTTTGTCAAACTCCATGCGCGCCGCGTCGGCCATCGGGTCGACCGGCCGGCCGTCCGCACCCCACTGCACCTCGCCCTCGGCGATCTGGCCCTCCAGTGCCTCACCACCTTCGCCCGCGGCCTGACCCTTTGCCTGGCCATTTCCCTGGCCATTTCTCTGCCCACCCGCCTGGCCGGAGGCGTCGCCTGCGGTGCCGCCCTCGCCGCTGGCGGAATCGGCTTTCTCGGGTGCCGGCGGGATCAGCCCGCGCACGATGGGGCGCACGATCAGCAGCAATAGCAGCAGGATGAAAATCCCCGCCAGCACCTGCTTGACCAGAGTCTGGAACCAGGGCTTTTCCCAGATCGGCAACTCCGGTGGATCATCGATCTCCAGCTGCTGGAAAGAGGCATTGATCACTTGCACGCTGTCGCCGCGCTGGGCATCGAAACCGATCGCCCCGCGCACCAGCGTGGTGAGCTCCTCCAGCTCTTCATCGCTGTAGGGTTCGCGCCCGCTGGCGCTCGCTGCACCGCCCGCGACATCGCTGGCACCATCGCCCGCGGCCTCGTCGGCCGCGCCATCGGTGGCTGTCTCGCCGGATTCGGCCTGGCCGCCGTCGGCGGCGTCCTGCGCCGCTGCCTCGCTGGCGGCATCGGCGGCCGCATCTGCACCGCCGGCCGGCGCCGCAGCCGGGCTGCGCACCGGCTTGTCATCGACGATCACCGCCACCGCCAGCCGGCGGATCGAGCCGGCGCTCTTTTTGGTGTGGCTGACGATCTTGTCGACCTCGAAATTGCGCGTGGCGCTGCGCGACTGCTGGGTCGGCGACTGGTCGTCCGGGTTCTGGGCGCCGCCGTCGGGATTGGTGGTGCCGGCGCCGGGCGGCTGGTTGGAGAGCGCGCCGGGAATGCCCATGGCCTGTTCGCCGCTGCGCGATTCGTTCTCGCTGACCTGCTCGCTGCGCACCACCTGGCGCGCCGGGTCGTAGCTCTCGCTGCTCTGCTCGGTGCGGTCGAAATCGATATCCGCGGTGACCTGGGCGCGCACCCGGCCGAAGCCGACCACCGGTTCGAGCAGGCGCACGATGCGCTCGCTGTAGTCGCGCTCCAGGCGCCGGGTGTAATCGAACTGCTTGCCGGAGAGGGCCATCTCGTCGCCCATATCGGCGGTCAACAGGCGGCCCATCTGGTCGACCACGCTGACCTGCCCCGGCTGCAGATGGGGAATGCTGGAGGCCACCATGTGCACGATCGCCTCCACCTGGCGGCGCTCCAGACTGTGCCCGGCGTGCAGCGCGACCACCACCGAGGCGCTCGGCTGCTGGCGCTGGCGGATGAAGATCGACTGCTTGGGCAGCGCCAGATGCACGCGCGCCGCGCGCACCTGGCGCAGGCTGCTCACCGAGCGCGCCAGCTCGGTCTCCAGCGCGTGCTGGTAACGCGCGCCCTCGACGAACTGGCTGGTGGAAAGATCCTGCGACTGCTGCAGCATCTCCAGCCCCACCGCCTTGGCGGTCGGCAGACCCTGCTGGGCCATTTTCATGCGCAGTCGATCGCGTATCTCGGCCGGTACGAGGATGTTGCCGCTGGCCGGATCGATGCTGAACTCGCTGCCCTCGGCCTGCAGCAGGGTGCTGATCTGGCCCTGATCCTCGACCGACAGATCGCTGAACAGCGGTACGTGATTGGGTGCCTGCGACCACAGCGCCACCGCCACGCCGATCGCCACCGCAGCGGCCAGCGCGACCACCACGCCGAGCTGGCGCAACAGTGGCGCCTTGCGCCAGGGCTGCGGCGTGGCGAGGCTGCCGGCGATTGCCGCTGCAGCGGATTCGCCGCCACCGCCCTGCGCCAATCCGCCCGCCCCGCCGGCACCGGCCACCGCGCTCGACGTCGCCCCCTGGGCGGGCAGGCTGTCGCCGCCGCCCTGTGCCGGAAACTGGCCGTCCGCCACCGCTTCAGCCACGCCCGGTCACCTCTCGATTGTTATCAGCACACATCGCTACCGCCTCACACCGACATGCTCATGATTTCCTGATAGGCGCTGAGAAACTTGTTGCGCACCTCGGTCAGCGCCTGAAACGACACGCTGGATTTCTGCGCCGCGATCATCACATCGACCAGGCTGACGCCCGGCTCGCCCAGCTCGAAGGCCCGCACCAGCTCGCTGCGCTCGCGCTTGAGCGCCTCGGATTCGGCCACCTGCTGCGCCAGCAGATCGCCGAAGCCGCCGCTGCCGGCGGACGCCTCGCCATCCAGCGGCAGGCCGCGCTCGGCGCGGGCCAGCTCGCGCAGCCGCGCCAGCTCCTGCAGTTGCGGGTCGAGCAGTTGCGCGCCGCCGCCGCGGCCGATCTCGAACTCGCTCATGCCGCCGCCCCCCGATCGCCGCTGGCGATGCCGCTGACGGCTGCGGTGGCCACGCCACCCGCCGCCTGGCTATCGGCAATCCGGCCGCCGGAGAACTGGCCGCCGGGGATGGCGACGCCGTCTTCGCGCATCCGCGACAGCTTGTAGCGCAGCGTGCGCGGCGAGATGCCGAGCGCTTCGGCGGCATCCTTGCGGCGCCCGCCGCAGGCCTTTAGCGTGTCCAGGATCAGGCGCTGCTCGCGGCAGCGCAGGTCGCTGTGCAGACCGCTGTCGTCGCCGCTGACGCGGCCCTCGCCAGCCCCTTCAACCGCGACCTCGGCAGCGATTTCCGGCTGCCCGCCGGCGCCTTCGAAGAACAGATCCGCGGCGACGATCTCCGCGCCGCGCGCCAGCACCAGCGCGCGCTGCAGCACGTTACCCAGCTCGCGCACATTGCCCGGCCAGGGGTGCGCCAGCAGCGCCCGCTCGGCGTCCGCGGCAAGCCGGTAATCGCGCCCCTGCGGGGCGTGGCGGGCGAGCAGTGCGCGCGCCAGCGGCAGGATGTCGTCGCGCCGCTCGCGCAGCGGCGGCAGCTGTACGGGGAAGACGTTGAGGCGGTAGAACAGGTCTTCGCGAAAGCGCCCGGCGGCGACCTCGTCGCGCAGCACGCGGTTGCTGGTGGCGAGCACGCGCAGATCGAGCGGGATCGGCTGGCGGCCGCCGAGGCGTTCCACTTCGCGCTCCTGCAATACGCGCAGCAGCTTGGCCTGCAGGCCCAGATCCATCTCGGAGATCTCGTCGAGCAGCAGCGTGCCGCCCTGGGCCTGTTCGAACTTGCCCGGCGCGGACTTGTGCGCGCCGGTGTAGGCACCCTTTTCGTGGCCGAACAGCACCGCTTCGAGCATGTTCTCCGGAATTGCCGCGCAGTTGATGGCGACGAAGGGGCCGTCGGCGCGCGGCGATTCGGCGTGGATGAAGCGCGCCAGCACCTCTTTGCCGCTACCGCTCTCGCCACCGATCATCACCGAGGCATCGCTGGCGGCGACGCGCCGCGCCAGTGCCACCAGCGCCTGGGTCTTCTGATCGGCGGCGATGAAATCCTCGACCCCGGCGCAGCTGCGCGCCAGCAGGCCGCGCAGCTTGTCCAGCAGCAGCGGTGCCTCGAAGGGTTTGGCCAGGTAGTCGGCGGCGCCGGCGCGCACCGCGGCCACCGCCTTGGGCACGTCGCCATAGGCGGTCATCAGCACCAGCGGCTGGGCGAGGCGCGCTTCGCGCATCCGGCCCAGCAGGCCGAGGCCGTCGAGCGCCGGCATCTGCACGTCGCTGAGCACCAGATCGATGTCCGGCTCGCTCTGCAGCGCCTGCCAGGCGCGCTCGCCATCGGCGCAGGCGAGCACCGCGTAGCCGGCGATGTCGAGGGTGTCGGCGAGCGCTTCGCGCAGTGCCGGATCATCTTCGGCGATAAGTATGCGGGCGGTGTTCATCGATTCTCCTCGCTGGGTTTCCGTTCTCCGGCGACGGCCTCGGGCGCCGGGAAGCGCAGCCGAAACAGCGCGCCACCGCCGGGGTTGTCTTCAATGCTCAGGCAGCCGCGGTGGCTCTCGACCACCGAGCGCACCACCGGCAGGCCGAGCCCGGTGCCGTCGGAACGGGTGGTGAAAAACGGCTGCAATATGCGCTCGCGCAATTCGGCGGGGATGCCGGGGCCGTCGTCGGCGACGCACAGGCAGAGGCCGCCGCCGGGCTCGCGCGCGGCGCTGATCGATAGCCGGGTGGCGCCATTCTCCACGGCGTTGAGGCAGAGGTTTTGCAGTGCGGCCAGCAGGCCGACGCGGTTGCCGTCGAGCTGCAGATCGGCGCCGCAGTGGCAATCCAGCCGGGCGCCGGCGGCGCTCAGATGTGGCTCCAGCTGGGCGCGCACGTCATCGAGCAGTGCCGCCGGCGACAGGCGTTCGAGGCGAAACTGGGCGCCGTGGGCGAACATCAGCATGTCGCGCACCATCTGCTCCATGTGCCGCAGGCGCGCCAGCACCCGCTCGGTGGCGCGCTGGCGCTGGGCGCTGTCGAGCGCGTCACCGGCCAACTGGCTGGCGTAGAGGATCGCCGCCGATAGCGGCGTGCGGACCTGGTGCGAGAGGCGGGCGAGCATCTCGCCCATCCCGGCGAGGCGCAGGTTGCGCTCGGCGAGACGCTGCATGGCGCGCGTTTCGCTGACGTCGGCGAGCAGCACGATCTGGCCACCAGCGCAGTGGCCGGCGCAGTGGCCGGCGGGCTGGCCGGGGCGCAGCGGGCGCGTCGAGAGATTGATCAGGCGGCCGTCGCCGGCGCGCAGGTCGCCGCCGTCAGCGGTGGTGGAAAAGTCGCGCGCGCAGACTTCGCGCCAGGCGAGGCCGATCAGCGGGTTGCCGAGCCAGGCGCGAGCCGCGGGATTGGCGAAGGCGATGCGGCCGCGGGCGTCGAGCAGCAGCACCGCGGCGGGCAGCGCGGCGAGTAGCGCGTCACCGGCCGGCAGCGCGGCGCTGATATCTGCACCGTTGGCATCTGCGCCGCAGGTGGCGCTGGCTGGGGCTGAGAGGGATGCGGACAAGTTCGCTCCGACCGGTGGTTGGCGTACCACCGAGGCGGAGCAGAATCTATGCCAGCGAGATTGAAGTGTTGCTTATCAGTGAGTTGCGGAAAACCGGCCGGAGATGCGTCAAGACTATGACGTCTCTTCGGTGCGCTGGATGCCGTACTTGCGCATCTTTTCGACCAGCGTCGTGCGGCGGATGCGCAGGCGCTTGGCGGCATGGGCGACGACGCCGTCGGATTCGTCCAGCGCCTGCTGGATAAGGCTGATCTCGATGCCCATCAAATGGTTTTTGAGATCGATGCCTTCGCGCGGCAGACGCGGCTCGTTGAGCATCGCCAGGTTGGGGACGCCGGCGATCAGATCCGAGGACAGGCTGTCGGGTTCGTCCTTTTCCTTGTTCGGCGCCACCTTTTCCGGCAGGTCTTTGACATCGACCACGCCGTAGGGAAAGAGGATCGCCAGACGCTCGATGAGGTTGGCCAGTTCGCGCACGTTGCCGGGCCAGTGGTAGCCGCACAGCGCCATGATGGCCTGCGGGGTGAGGCGCACCGAGCAGTTCTTCTCGTGTTCGAGGCGGGTGATCAGCTCGTTGACCAGCAGCGGCAGGTCCTCGACGCGATCGCGCAGGCGCGGCATTTCGATGGGGAACACGTTGAGGCGATAAAACAGATCTTCGCGGAAGTCGCCGCGCTCGATCAGCTCTTCGAGGTTGCGATGGGTGGCGGCGATGATGCGCACGTCGCACTTGACGCTCTTGTTGCTGCCGACGCGTTCGTAACTGCGCTCCTGCAGCACGCGCAGCAGCTTGACCTGCATCGGCAACGGCATGTCGCCGATCTCGTCGAGGAAGATGGTGCCCCCCTCGGCCAGCTCGAAGCGCCCCTGACGGGCGTGCAGTGCGCCGGTGAAGGCGCCCTTCTCGTGGCCGAACAGCTCGCTCTCCAGCAACTCGGCGGGGATCGCGCCGCAATTGATGGGCACGAACGGCCGGTTGCGACGACTCGAGTAGTAGTGGATGTTGCGCGCCACCACCTCTTTGCCGGTACCGGATTCGCCGAGGATCAGCACCGTGGCCTCGGTATCCGCCACCTGCTCGATCATCTTGCGCACGATGCGGATCATCCGGCTGTTGCCGACCAGGCTGCGGAACAGCTCCAGCGGTTGGGTGGTATCGCCACCCTGACGGGTGACCTCCATCTCGGCGCGGTGGATGATGTTGGACATCTCGGCGTAGCGGATGTCGTCGCGCACGCAGGCCAGAAAACGACTGGTCAGATCGTCTTCATCGGCCAGCCCCTCGCCATCGCCAACCAACACGAAGGGCGGCAGATCGTCGCCGCGCTCACGCAGGTTCTCGCGCACCGCGAGCGCTTCCCGGGAGGCCCCGAGGAAGACCACGAGGAACTGATGAATATCGTTGAGTTTGAGGAGTAATCCGGGATCACTCAACATCTGCGGCTCGTAATCGATGAACTTCAGCAGGCCCGCTACATGCTCGGCCCTGGCGACGTTCTGGTCGACGACGAGGAGCTTCTTGGTTTTGCTGCTACCCATTAAATTCTCGGCCGATCCCTGCTCTCCTGGAAGTGGAAAGTATCTCCATATACCGGTTTCCACGGGAGGAGCGGCACCGTTCTTTTATTGATTTGATTGGTATGTGGCAGATCGACGGGCTTCTTTTGTGAAGCACATCACAGTTTCCTGGCCGCTATTATGGACACCACTGTAAAATGCCGATCCCTACCATCGCGGGAGGTGCATTACCGCCACCACACCCCGCGCGTAGTATTAGATAAAAATGCCTGAATTACAAAGTGAAAGCAGAGAATCACCGCGCGAATCCGGGATTTGCGTGACGTACTTCCGGTGGCGTCGAACTTCTGTCACTCTGCCCCTGCGGCTCATCCGCTCAACCCTGAGTATAGGCCTTCAGGGCGCGACCACCCGTGCGATGCGTTCGCACCCGGGCGGCAGCGGTGTCGCGCGCCAGCGAAAGCAGTTGCAGATTTTCCTGCATTGAATCGAATACCTCACACAGCTGTGCCCGCTCCTGCGCGCACAGCGGGTTATCGCTATCGATCACATCGAACAGCCGCTGCATGGTGCGCTGGCGGGCACGCACCAGATCGTCGACGCCCTCCCAGCACTGTTCGTCGACCTGTCGATCGATACGCGCGGTCAGCGCCAGCACTTCGCCGAGCAGGCTGTCGCGACGCTGCGCGTGACTGAGCTCGATACCGCTCATGCCCGCACCCCCGCGACCGCAGCGTGTTCGGCCCGCACCGGCGGCGGGATCGCCACCCAGGCTTCGCGGATTTCGCCGAGCAGCGCGGCGACCTCATCGAGTCCACCCGGGTCGGCGCTCCGGTTGGCATCCAGCAGGCGGCGCAGCATGTAATCGTAAAGCCCGCCGAGATTGGTCGCCAGCTCACCGCCGGCATCGCTGTCGAGGCAGCCGTTGAGACCATCGACGATGGTCATCGCCTGGCCGACGAGAGCGCCGCGAGCAGCCACGTCGCCGCGCTGCAAGGCGCCCTTGGCGAGGGCGATGCGCTCCAGCGCGCCATCCATCAGCATGCAGATCAGCTGGTGCGGATCGGCGCCGCTGGCGCCACTGTGCAGGCCGACCTGACGATAGGCGTCGAGGGCGCCGTTGAGGGCTGTCGGTTTCATGTCACCTCTCTGTGCGCGGCGCGCCTGCGCCGCGACTGGGTTGGTGCTCACCGGCACGCGCGGCGCCACTGCGCCCCGCGACCGGCAGGCTGCGTGTCTGGTGCTCAGGCCAGGTCGTTGAACAGTAGCGGCTGGCCGCCGTCCTCCACCTCTCCGGGCAGCTGTCCGGCGACCTCCAGCATCTCTTCGCTGGGAATCTGCCGAACCACTTCTCCGGTGTCGCGATCGAGCACTTTGACGACGGTGCGGCCACTGTCATCGTGCACCGAAAACTGCAATTCGCGGCGCACCACCTGAACGTAGTCGTTGAGCCGGGCGACGGCGCTGTCGAGCTGCTGGCGCTCGACCGGCTGGCCGGCGCGCTCGGCCTCGGTGGACGCCCTGGCCTGCGGCGACAGGCCGGTGCTCTGGACGGTGCCGGCTTTGGATGCCGGCAGTGTCGGCGAAGCCGGCGCCGGAGCAGCGCTCTGCTCCGGCGCAGACTGCCGGCTGAGGATGTTCGTGATCATCTTTATCACCTATTCCCGACCCTCTGCGGATCGGGTTACCCGTACCTTTCTTGTGCATCGCCGTGTGCATTGTTTGTTCTTTTATCGACATCACCGTCGGCCGGCCTGGAAGGCGTCGCGATCTAGCTGTCGCTGCCGCCAAAACCCGGCAGATTGTCGAGCTGCTGGGCGAGATAACTACTGGTGGTCTGGAACTGCCCCATCAGCAGATCCAGCGCCTGAAACTGGTCGCGGTAGCGCGCCTCGGCGCGGCTGAGCCGCTCCTGCAGCCGCTCGCGCGATTCGCCGATGTCTTCGATGCGATCGTTGATCCCCTCGGTGCGCCCCTGCAACACGCCACCGCTTTGCAGGTAGCCATCCAGATAGCTGTCGAGGCGCGCGGCCACGCCATTATCGCCAGCAAAAATCTTGCCGATATCATCGAAATTGCTCGCCATGGCATCGTCGAGCTTGCTGAAATCCGCCTCCAGGCGGCCCTCGCGGTTAAAGCTGACACCGATGCTGGAGAGGCTGTCGAAGGGACTGGCACTGTCGCCGACAGCCACCGTGTCGCTGATGGTGCGATACAACTGGCTGGAGAGGTGGCGAACCATGCTGTCGCCGAACAGGGCGCCGGCGGCGCCGCTTTCGGCGTCGTAACCGGTCAGCTCACCGATCGAATCCATCAGCGTGTTGTAGTTGTCGACCAGCGAACCGATGGCCGAGCGCACCCTGGCCTTGTCGAGGCTGATATCCAGCGTCTCGATGCTGCCCGGTTCGGCGCCCGCCAGATCCAGCGTGACGCCCTCGATGGCACCTTCGATCTGATTGCCATCGGCGGTCACGTCCAGCGAATCGATGCGCACCTGGGCGTCGGCCGCCGGGCGCAGCTCAGTGAGATTGGCACTGGCCAGCGCCGAGAGGCCGCTCGCATCGGCGTCATTGCCGTCGCCATCGCCGCTCACGCTGACGCTGATGGCATTCGCGGTGCCGCTCTCGGCGGCGCTGAGCACCAGCCGCGACTCGCTGCCGCCGAGACCATCGTCAACCTGCACGATGGTGGCGCTGACGCCGGGGTTGTCGGCCGCGCCATTGATCGCATCGCGGATGCCGCCGAGGGTGTTGTTATCGGCGTCGATGTTCAGATTGAGCGCACCGCCGCCGGTCTGGATGCTCAGCGTGCCGGTGCCCAGCGCGGTATTCGCACTGGCAAAACCGGCGCTGGCAACCTTGTGGTTTTCGGCCAGCGCCAGCACCTCGATTTCGTAGCTGCCGGAGACCGCCTCATCGGTGGCCGATGCGGTGAACAGATCCGGCTTGCTCGACTGCGCCTTGCGGCCCTGGAAATCGCCCAGATCCTTGAGCCCGTCGAGCGTCGCGCGAAACTCGGACAGCGCCGATTTGAGCGTGCCCAGCGCGGACAGCTCGACCTGATAATTGCCTTCCTTGCGATCGAGCAGCGCACTCTGCGGCGCACCCTGGGCATTGATCAGGGATTCGACGATGCCGGTGACATCCAGTCCGGAGCCGATGCCCGGTGAGCTGATCATCTGAAAAACCTCGCGTGGTCAGGACTCCCCACAGTGGGGAGCCGCCATCTGTGCAGACCGCGATCCGCACAGATGGCGGCCGGGGCCGTGGCCCCGGTCGCCGTTTGCGGACTTACCGCAGCAGAGCCAGCACGCCCTGCGGCGCAGCGTTGGCCTGGGCCAGCATGGCGGTACCCGCCTGCTGCAGCACCTGGGCCTTGGACAGCTTGGCGGTCTCCGCGGCGAAGTCGGCATCCATGATCCGCGAGCGCGAAGCCTCCACGTTCTCCTTGACGTTGCCGAGGTTGGAGATGGTGTGATCGAGGCGGTTCTGCACCGCACCCAGATCGGCGCGAATGCCGTTGATCTGGTCCAGCGCGCCATCGATTACATCCACCGCATTCTGCGAACCGGCGATGGTGCTGATATCCACGCCGGCGATCTGCGCCAGCGAAGAGGCTTCCGGCACCGCCGGGTTGATGGTCGCGTCGGCGCTGGTCACCGAGAACGCCTTGGAGCTGGACAGCCGCACCTCGCCCATCACGCGGGTGGAATCGGTGGTGTTCTCGGTAAGGGTCACCGTTTCATTGCTGACGGCGTTGCCGAAATCGCGCGAATCCACGTTGATGGTCGAAGCACCGGCAGTCGGGTCGCCCACCGCGAAGCCTTCGATGAGGATGTCATCACCGTTCTCGTTGGTCAGATCGATGCTGTCACCGGTGCCGTTGACCGTGGCCTGGATGCCGGTGGTGCCGGCTTCGGCGTTGATCGCATCGGCCAGCGAGGTGAGGTCGGTGGTCGAGCTCACGGTGGCACTGATCTGCGCCGAGTTGGTGGCCGAGCCGCTATCCGAGGTCAGCGAGAAGGTCACGTTGCCGGCATCGGACAGGCCCGACAGCCGGGTCACGGTGCGCGCATCGGCGGCGACGCTGGTGTTGGCCTCTTCGGCGTTGATCGCCGAGGCGATCTCGCGCGCCGAGGCGCCGGCGGCGACGGTCACATCCGCCGACGAACTGCCGCTCACGGTGACCGTGCCACCGGCCACGTTGTTGGCCCCGGCGGTGGCGGCGGCTGCGGCGGTGGCGCGGCCGGTACCGGTGTTGGCGGTCGCCGAATCCAGCTCCACGCGCTGCACGCCGATGGAAGCCGCATCCATTTTCTTCAGCGAGAAGCTGATGGTCTGGTTGGCCTCGGAACCGACCTGGAAACTGGCCTGACCGAAGGTGCCGTCGAACAGGTTCTTGCCACCGAAGGAGGTGGTGTCGGCGATACGGGTCAGCTCGGACTGCAGCTGCGAGACCTCGGCCTGCAGCGCGTTGCGGTCAGCGGCGGAGTTGGAGCCGTTGGCCGACTGGATCGACAGCTCGCGCATGCGCTGCAGGATATTGGTGGATTCCGACAGCGCGCCCTCGGCGGTCTGCGCCAGGGAAATGCCGTCGTTGGCGTTGCGCATGGCCTGATTGAGGCCGCGGATCTGCGACGTCATGCGATCCGAAATCGCCAGACCGGCGGCGTCGTCGCGGGCGCTGTTGATGCGCAGGCCCGAGGACAGGCGCTCCATGGCAGTGTTCAGCATGCCCTGGCTGGAGCCCAGGTGCCGCTGTGCGTTAAGGGATGCGACGTTGGTATTGATAACCGACATGACTCTCGTCTCCTGAATTTATTCCGGGGCCCGCGGCCTCTTGCGGAATCTCTGCTTAGAGTGCTTTTTGAGTTAATCCGGCCGGGTATTTCTGCGAATACCGACGACCCCTTTGACACATCCTCACCACCGAGCGGAAAACCGTCGCGATGAGTGCGACATCAATGTCAACTTTCAGTCGGTTTGTCGGCGCAGGGGTGGCAACCTTTAGCCGCATGACGGCAGTTTTTTGCAGGTTATTTACCCTTAAAAACCAAGCACTTGAAAAATTCTTGCAGCACGATCGGAGGGCCCGTTGGCCTCTGTAAATACTTATCGGCGAGGTACGCCAGCACTTGAGCGCGGCAAGTCAATTTTCTGTCGCCGGACATTTTTTCAAAACCCGCAAAGCAGCGCGGCGCGCCCCACCGGAGCGCGCCGCAACAAGCAGCCAGAGAAGCTTTGGGGAAGCTCTGCAAAATGTAGCGAGCGCAGAACTACAGGTAATTGAACAGCGAATTGCCTTCGATGCGGGCAAAGGATTGCTGCGCCGCCTGCAATGCAAAGCTGTCATTCTGCAATCTGGAAATCGCTTCGGCGTAATCCAGATCGCGAATATCCGACAGGGTGCGCTGGGTGTGCAGCTGGTAGGCAGCGTTTTCGTCGCGCTGGGTATCGAGCATGTTCAGCCGCCCGCCGATGCGCGTGCGCACCTCATCGACGCGACCCAAAGCGCTGTCCAGATCATCGAGCGCCACCGCCACGCTGGCGTCGTAGCGGGCCTGATCGGCGTCCGTGCCAACATTTGACTCCAGCGCGGTGACGAACTTGTTCAGCGTGGCGAACACGTCCTGATGCTGGCTGCTGCGCAGGCTGAAGCTGTCGCCGGCGGCCGGCGCGCCCTGCACCGCGGTGCGCAGGCCGTCAAATTCGATGGTCTCGCCCGGCGTGTAGCTGGCGCCGCTGATCAGCGTCGCACCGCTGCTGACGTTGACCACGTCGTAGCTGCCCGGCGCGGTGAAGTCGATGCGGTACTCATCGCCGCTGGCCTGGGTCGAATCGTAGACAAAGCCCGGCGCGATCTCGCCGCTGCCGCTGTTGCCGGTGTCGGCGCGCGTGGTGATGCCCTGCGTGGCCGGGATGCGGAAGAACACATCCAGCCCGGAATCCGCGGTCTGCACGCGCCGCGAACTGGAGATCTGCATCTCGCGCGCGCCCTCGTCGCCGTTGAAACCGGCGAACTCGATCTGGCCGATGCGCGATGTCTGCACCGCCGCCTGCTGGCCCTGGTGGCCGGCGAACAGATAGTCGCCGTGGGCGTCGATCGTGTTGGCCAGGCCGCGCAGCTCGCCGAAGCGCTCGCGCACTTCGCTGGCGATGGCCAGCCGATCGCTGCGCGACAGCGCGCCATTGCCGGCCTGCACGGTCAGCTCGCGCACCCGCTGCAGCAGCCCGGAGACGCCGCCGAGGGTGCTCTCCTCCAGCACCAGCCGGTTCTCGGCGACCTTGATATTCTCCTGATACTGGGCGGTGCGCGACAGCACCTGCTGCAGATCCAGACTGCGCGCCATCGCCGCCGGGTTGTCCGACGGGCGCTGATACTTCAATCCCGAACTGATCTGCTGCTGGACCAGCGCCAGATTCGACTGCTGCTGCTGAAAGCCCGCAGTGGCGCGTTGATAGATGAGCGATGTGGAGATGCGCATGCCGGCCCCCGTGCAAACTAGATAGCGTTGAGCAGCGAGTTGAACAGATCATCGGCCACGCCGACCACCCGCGCCGCCGCCTGATAAGCCTGCTGGAAGCGCACCAGATTGGCCGCTTCCTCATCCAGGTTGACCCCGGAGATCGACTCGCGGCGCGCATTCAGCGTGGTCACCAGCGATTCCTGTGCCTGGCGGTTGATGTCCGCACTGCGGGTCTGCGAGCCGACCAGCCCCACGGTGGCGCTGTAGGCGTCCTGAAAACTGGAACTGCCGCCATCCAGCACGCCGGTATTCTGCAGCTCGGCCATCGCCAGCATGTTGCGGTTGTCGGCGCTGCCGCCAGCGTTGGATTCCACCGTAAAGCGATCGCCGGCGGCCGGGCTGCCGGAGATCTGCATCCGCCAGCCGTTGAAATCGATGTCCGCACCCGGCGTGTAGGCCTGGCCGGCGGCCAGCACCGCGCCGCTGCCGGCTTCGACGATATCGAAGCTGCTCGGCGGACTGGCGAATACCAGCTCGACCGCCTGCTGCAGGTTCGGATCGCTGGCGTCGAGCACCTCGCCGGCGGAAATCCCGGCGCTGCCGGCGTTGCCCAGATCGCTGCCGCTGCGCACCGCAGCCGCCGCGGCGACCTGATTCGGATCGCTGATCGCCACCTCCAGACTGGCGGCGCCGAGGCGCGTCGGCTGGATCAGAAAGCGGTCGCCGGCCGCCGG
>Ga0207752_1000478_pt1 | contig 18696 bp, 16 predicted proteins | sample Pon2CUnioCityCA_6_FD_187272 | JGI IMG/M metagenome (GOLD analysis project Ga0207752, IMG submission 187272) | Marine sediment microbial community from Union City, CA, USA - Pond 2C Sediment 2 (SPAdes) | ecosystem: Environmental > Aquatic > Marine > Intertidal zone > Salt pond sediment ...
CGGCGGGAAGATTTCTCCCTCATTATTAGAGACTGAAACAAGCTGTTCTTTTCTTACCAATCTGTCAACCAAGAGTGATCTTCGGCCATCATTTGCCGTGTCCGGCTGCCCGGCCTGCCGCCTTTTATCGCCTTGTTTTATCGCCATCGCGCCAATCGCACTTGATGAATACGCCTGCCGGAAAAAAGGTGGAACATCTTTTTCGTGAGCATAAACTTGTTCGGCGGCGGATTGCTCCGGCAGAGATTTGTTTTGACCGGCAGGACGATGAAAGGATTGTGCGGCTGTTTTAATTACAGCATCTTTGTTGCCGGAGACGGCCTGGTCGCTGTGAATTATCGTAATGCGAGCAGCTCCTTCGTCAATTATGCCGCCGGCTTCCATCAGAAGCGCGACAAGCGACATCTGATCGCTGCGAAGAGAATAGATGCCCGGCGTACGAACGGCGCCGGTGATGGATACTCTTGATGTTTTATAATCCAGTACTTGCGCAAAAACGGACGGACGGGTGACAACATGTTTCGGATAGTAAGCTTCGATTATATCCGATTCTATCTGGGAAAGAGTTCTTCCTGACGCTTTGATGTCGCCGACAATCGGAAGCTTTATATTTCCATCTTCGTTAACCCTCGATATATACGGCGTAACCCTGTCATCGCTGCCGAATTCCTTGACCGTGATAAATCGAACTATAGCCGGCATTGTAAACTCCAGGGCGTCACCCGGCACGACCCGATAAGGTCCCCTGCCGATTTTAGCCTGAACCAAACGACCTGTATCTATCATAGGAGGAACCGGCCCGGCGTTCTCGAATTCAATCAATTCCTGTGATGAAGGCAAATGGACGTTATCGCCGCATCCTGCCAGACTGACCGACAGCAGCAGCGATAAAACCAGAGTTAAAATAAGCTGATTGTTACATGCCCTCTCAACCACTGATTTACGTTTTAGTAAACTCATTTCAATACCTCCTCAGTAATATGTGCAGAACACCATCTATCTTTAAAGTCTTTACACGTATGGCTCTTTAAACAATCAAGGCTCCCTCCCCAGGAACAGAACGACAATAATATCAAGCCTGTTGGTTGCCTGTGCTTTAACTAAGATATCCGCACTATCTTTTTTCTAAATATTATGTTGTAACTATACAAACACCACTCCAATTCCAGCCCCACGGATGCACATCTTTTTGCGCATAATGGAACTTAATTATGTTAATACTATGCTGGTTTGCGCTGCCAAGACGTACTCATTCAGGAAACTCCGGAGGACTGATTTTTCAGTCCTGCCGGGATCAACTTTATTCATCGTCAGTGGCAAAACGAATTTTCTGATAGTAGAGCCGTTACAGGATCAACTTTGTTGACGGAAGGTTTTTTTACGGTTGAATTGGTGGAATATTCCACAATCGCATGTCCGCAGACAATCCAAGCAGCTATTGGTATGCGCTCCGTCATCCGTTCTCCTTTGGCTGCTACTTGCAAACCATTATTCTCCCCCCTCTTTTACTTCCTTGCCTAATTTAACTTACATTCCATTAAATAGCTGATTTCGCTGCCACAATCATAGGTCTAAACTTCATCCATACAGCTATTACTACTATCGCCCTATAATATCCCTTTTAAGAGCTCGTAACAACATAAATGATTCTTTTGATTATTGCAACTAAAAAAAATAAGAAAGTATAGCTTGACAATTTGCTTTTGCCGTTTTTTGCTGTATTGCCCATTTTCGCATCAAAAAAGAGGGCTATTTTGCAATAAACGATCAAATTTTTTTCACAAAAAAATGTGAAATTACAATTATTATGTGTAAAAATCCGCTACTATTCAGCGCATTTTGACGATTTTCGCGAATATCGCAGGGGAATATTCAATGAGCATCTGAAAGAAATTCATGCCGTGAATAAGATGATACCCAAAAGAAAAGACGACGGCAAAAGCCATATAATCAGTCATAGCCAAAAGAAGCGCCCAATATTTCATTAATTCCTGACATATTGTAAGCCAAGCAGGGCCGCTCCTCTCATTGAGGACTGCTCATCATAGATATATTCACTGTCCCTCATCCACTTTGATTTTGCACGGATCACAGCCGGATTTGTTGCTCCGCCTGTTATGTGAATGAGGTTTTTGAGAGGAACGTTCTTTCCAATCTCATCCAGGTGCGCCTTTTGGTACTGGCATAATCCTCTGACGATGGCCGCCAGTATTTCTTCGCGCGTGGTCTGTTGAGTCAGTCCCAGCAACTGGGCCTTAAGCGGCTCGGCGCTGTAACGCGAGCCCATCAGATAAGGGATATAAGTCACGCCGCTCTTACGTTCCAGCCAGTTTTCAATCGCCGACGGAAGAAATTGGTCGTAGAACCGCTCAACACTAAGCTCGCTGCAGAACAGTTCTCTGAACCAGTCCAGTGCTTTGCCCCCTGCGTTCATTACGTGCAGCGTCAGCCATCGCTCCGGTTGTACGTGGGCCCGGATATTGTAATCGGCCGACGGCAGGCATCGATCCAGACATACCAGAGTAATTTCACAGGTGCCGTTGACGTTAATAACATCTCCAGGTTCCTTGATTCGGACCGAATAGGCGGCCAGCACGGCGTCGTTACCGCCGATCAGCACGGCCGGTTCCTTTCTGAAACCGAGGTGTTCGGCAAGCGATGTATTTACCCGACCGACGCTTTTGTATGCCGGGACTATGTCCGGCAGGGAGCTTATCGCTATACCGAAAGTCGCCGCAATATCCTCATTCCAAGTTAGGTCATTAGCAGCGGTATTATATAAGGCCGTCAGCGATGCCGATGACGGATCAATGGCAAAAGCGCCCGTAAGCCAATAGGCGATATAAGTATTAGAGTGGCCGAACTTGTAACTACTATTGAAAATGTCTGGATAATTGTCCTTAATCCAGAGAATGCTTGCGAGTGAACATCCGCCGGCGACCGGCATATTGGCCGTCGTTTTCAGCAGATACTCCTTCCCGATAGTTTCTATTATGAGTCGGGCTTGTTTTCGGGAACGCTGGTCGAGCATTAAAATCGCCGGATAGAGCGCCTCGCCGTTTTTATCCATTGCCGTCAGGCCGGGCGTTGTCCCTGAAAGAGAAATTACGTCAACATTACCGATGGTCTCTGCCATAGCCTCGCATCCGGCTATAAAAGCTCTTTTCCATTTGTCCTGTTCGATATCGCCGAATAAGCCGTCGTTATAGATATTGACCTGGTATTCCTGCGAGAATTGACTGACCGGACTTAAAATTTCATCGATGGCATGGAACACGCCCATTTTCATGCCGGTCGTTCCGATATCGACCGCCAATATCGTCGGGTTTTCAATTGTTCGAGGCTTGCTCATTGCTTTGGTTAAGAGATTAAACCTTCGTTAACAATATGCCGCCTGATTATTTCCGCGCCCTCTTGAGTTACGATTCTTAGCGGTCCGCGAGGCTGACCTCCCTTGAATCCCATGATATCCATAGCCGCTTTGACGCCAGCCACGCCCCATGTTCCTGAGACAGCCTGATTCAGACGGGAAAGTTTGAAGTGAAGCGCTTTCGCTTTGCCATATTTTTCCTGTGAAAACAGCCGGTAAAGATCACAGCAGGAATCCGGCAAGGCGTTGGCAAGGGATATCACTCCGCCTGTAGCTCCCAGATGAAGACTGGGATAGAAAAAATTGGCGGAGCCGGCCAGAACGTGAAAATCTTCTGCAGGATCGAGGCGAGCAAGCAACTTGGCAGGCCCTTCCGGCGAGGAATCTTTCATGCCGGCAATATTCGGATGCCGTGAGAGTTCGGCTATAATCTGTACCGGTATTCTTACTCCGCCTGTAAAGCCGGGGGCGTTGTAAAGTAAGACGGGAATATCAATCGAATCGGCTATCCTTTCAAAATGGCTTTTGAGAATATCGCCGTCAATCTGTTTGGCGAAGTAGCACGGCGTAAGAACGCTTGCATAGTCGAAGCCCATCTGGCAAACAAACTTTGATTTTTCGATGGTCTGTCTGGTAGATTCGCAGCCGGTGCCGACCATTATTACTTTGTCACCTTTCTCTTCAGCAAAAACTTCGAGGACTTGAACCTGTTCTTTGTCGGTCAGGCTCCTGAATTCCCCGTTCGAGCCGAGCGCGAGATAGCCGGCAAGTTCCGTCTCTTTTAGTTTTTGCAGGTTGAATCTAAAGTCACCAAGAGCTATTTCATCGTAACTGAAAGGCGTCACTACCGGAGCAAAAACGCCCGAAAGTTTTTTCTTATTATCCGCCATCAATAAATCCTTATCAATAAAGGAATACTAAATGTACTAATCTGCTATTTCCTCTATAAGGCATCTTTGCCGTCATTCAGCTTTTGAACGATTGCTTCGACGTCGTAAACACAGCCGCCCCAGGTGCCTCCACCCGTCTCCTGCAAAGCGGCCCATAAACGCGTGTCCTCCGGAAGATCCGGATGAGGCGCCAGGTCTGAACGAAATGGACGATCGGCCAAAATTTTCGTGCCGAGTTTCATGCTTCGATGGTTCGCAGGAGTTTCGGCATCTCCTATTAGATCAACACTTCCCTGAAGATTTTTGCAGTCAATAATAATTTGGATTATATCTCCATCAAGTACCTTTCCAACCGGGCCCTCCGCCAGGGCTTCCGGGGCGATATGGCCGATACAGGCGCCTGTACTTACTCCGCTGAACCTGCCATCGGTAATTACGGCGACTTCTTTACCCCACGAAAGATGCTTCAATGCCCCGGTGATTTCCAGAATCTCTTCCATACCGCTTCCCATCGGGCCTGCACAAATCAGCACGATAATATCGCCGGGCTTTATATCGCCTGCTTTTATAGCCCGGATAGCTCCGGATTCACTCGTGAACACGCGAGCGGGACCGATTTTGCGATACACGCCGTCGCTGTCCAGCAGTGTCGGATCAATGGCTGTGCTTTTAACAACCGAGCCTTCCGGCGAGAGATTACCCTGCGGCAGGGTAATTGTGCTGGTCAAACCACTTTGCCGGGCTCGCGCAGGATTTATTATCACCTCGTCCGGATCGACGCCGTCTTTTTCATTAAGTAATTCACGCAGCCTTCGACGGCGGTCTGATGCTTGCCAGAAGTCGAGCATTTCGCCAAGGCTCTTGCCCGAAACTGTCAGGACGTCCAAATCCAACAAACCAAGTTGTCGCAGATGCAGCATAACTTCCGGCACACCGCCGGCCAGAAAAACCCGTACAGTTGGATGTCCGACAGGCCCGTTCGGCAATACATCAACGATCCGCGGCACACTTCTATTGATTCTCTTCCAGTCCTCCAAAACCGGACGTCTCATACCTGCAGCATGGGCAATTGCCGGGATGTGCAGCAGCAAATTCGTAGAACCGCCGAAAGCTGCATAAACTACCATTGCGTTGCGAATGGACGAGTCGTTAAGAATATCTTTCATGCTTAATTCGTTTTGAGACAGCCGGGCCAGCGCCTTTGCCGAGCGACGCGCTATGTCCAGCCAGATTTCCTGGCCCGACGGCGCCAGCGCAGAATGTGGAAGGCTCATCCCGAGGGCTTCGGCAACGACCTGAGATGTGGCCGCGGTTCCGAGGAACTGACAGCCGCCGCCTGCGCTGGCGCAAGTCCGGCATGTCATCTGCCTGGCGTATTCCAGCGTTACCTCACCGCGGGCAAAGCGCGCTCCGATGGACTGGATTGTTCCTAAATCTTCACCTTCGGCGGGCGGGAGCGTTACTCCGCCCGGCACCAGCACGGAGGGCAAATCGCCCATGGAAGCCAACGCCATCATCATCGCAGGCAAGCCTTTGTCGCAAGTCGCAATGCCGAGCACGCCTTTTCGATTTGGCAAACTCCTAATCAGACGACGAAAGATAGTTGCAGCATCATTGCGATACGGCAGACTATCCATCATGCCCGGCGTACCCTGAGTCCGCCCATCGCACGGGTCGGTGCAGAACGCCGCAAACGGCATATAACCAAGATCTTTAAATTGCTGTGCTGCTGCATCAGCCAGCATACCCAATTCGAAGTGCCCGCTATGGTAGCCAAGCGCGACCGGTTCACCGCTGTCCGCACGAATCCCGCCCTGAGTGCTCAACAACAAAAATTGTTCCTCTTCCAATTTAGATGGTTCCCAGCCCATGCCCACATTCTGACTCATTCCGAAAATGTCGCCGCTGGGAGAATTTGCGAGAAGATTTTCAGTTAATGGAAGTCTCCCTGGCGGACCTGCAGCATTCGTAGCTATGTCATAGATGCGGTCATCTTTGCTGTTGAGGATATCTTCGAGCGTTATCTTATCCGGCATAGGATTGTCTCCAGAGTTACCTGAACGTTCGGCGTCTCGCCCAGCTCGGAGACGACCAGGTCCGCTTCGGTAAAATCCTCGTCCTTCGTATAGCCGTTTGTTGTGATGATGCAATGCATACCTGCTGCTTTGGCGGCAAGCAGACCAACGCGGGTATCTTCTATTACAACACATTCGGACGGCTCAAGATTTAGTCTCTCCGAAGCAAGATTATATATTTCAGGGTCCGGTTTTTTCTTCGAGACAACATCGCCGGCCAGAATCGCGTTGAAATGGGCCTTTCGCTCGGGACCGAGCAGCACATCCGCTACCAGGTTAACCGCTCGCTCGGCAGATGTGGAACAAATTGCCAAAGTCATATCGGCGTCGATAGCTTCATCTACGAATCTTGCCACGCCGGGACGTAAAGGCAACTGTCCCGATTCGATAATTTCCATGAAATAATCCGTTTTGAGCTTATGCAGTTCTTTTATAAGAGCATCCTTATCTTCAACGCCGGCAGGCCAGCCGTAATTGTCGAAATAGTGTCTCATGCGTTCTTTACCGCCGGAAACCTTCAAAAGCTCTCCGTACAGCTCCACACTCCACTCTATCTCGAATCCCTTTTTTGCGAACGCTTTATTGAAAGCAACTCTGTGCCCGTCCCGTTCGGTATCGGCCAAAACGCCGTCACAATCGAAGATAATGGCTTTCATTAATAAATCCTTTTTACCTTGTCCTGTCTATTGTATGTTCTTCCGGAGTCAGGCCTTTCCAGCACTGCCGAACAGCTTAATATTCTCAACAATGCCCGCTTTGAGCGCATTAAACTGGGCGTCTATAACTTTCAGCGGATTATACTCGGTATTGTTAGCATTATGGTAATTGGCGAATCCGTCGATAAATGCATATTTGAGCTGGGTCGATATATTTACTTTCGCACAACCGAGAGAAATACACTTTTTGAATACATCGTCTGCCAGTCCCGTGCCGCCGTGCAGGGCTATGGGGGCCGCCACTTTGGTGACGATTTCTTCGAGCAAATCGTACGCAATCTTCGGCACGCCCTTATACACGCCGTGAGCGGTCCCGATAGCAGGAGCGAAACAGTCCGGCTCGACTTTTTCACAAAATTCGATTGCCTGTTCGGGATCGGCAAGATGCGCATCCTGCTGTTTTACGTGGATGTCGTCCTCAACGCCCACGATGGCCCCGAGCTCGGCTTCGACTGTGATATTTTTAGGTCTTGCCATCCTCACCACCTGCCTGCTCAAAGAAAGGTTCTCATCAAATGGCTTCGAAGAGGCATCGATCATAACCGAAGTCCAGCCAGACTCGATGCAATTTTTGATAAGGTCTAAATCTTTGCAGTGGTCGAGATGCAGGGCAATCGGAACACTCGATGAATCGGCAAGCTGTCTTACCCAGGAGATAATTGCTGAAGCGCCCCAGAATATGACCGTCTTGGCGGATGTCTGGATAATCACAGGAGCGCTTGTTTGTTCAGCAGCTAGTATGACGGCCTTTGTCGAATTGTAATCGAGGATATTAAAGGCGCCGACGGCATAACCGCCGTCTTTAGCCTTACCAAGCATTACGTTCATGTTTTCAAGCGGCATTGCATTTCTTCCTACCTGATCTTTCTAATAAAAGTGATTCTCTTGCCGCCCATACCGCAACCTAATCTTCCTGCGGCGCCTAGCGTGAGCAGCGATAGACTATCTTAGAATAACAGGCTTGTCAACGCAAGAAACACATGCGTAAGGAAAAGACACAGTAAAATTTGAAAACTGTTTTTGCTACGCTCCACTCATTGTCTTGAGCATCGCTTCAAGTGCCTTCTGATCCGGCCCGATGAACGGTTTCGCGGCGGGCACAGCACCAAGGTTCTCAAGGAGTTCTTCAGTCATGTCACATGCAGCAGGAAGATGCGCGCTGAGAATGAGCTTCGGGGATATTTCACGGATGCGGTCGAGGCTCTCAGCGAAAAGCGTTTTTTCTACAATATGCAGCCAAGGAGCATCCACTGTCGCCCAGGTGACCATACCTTCCCGAAGGTTCTCAGTGCCAATCCCGGCGGCGTTTTCCTCAGGCTCCGACATTAACGCACCGAAGCAATCCGAGCAGAAAAAAGCCTCAGCTTTCGGGTCGTAAAAACCGGTGGTCTCCGCCGCATCGTACGAGGGCGGTTTTATCGCCGTGATGGTGCGGTCTGATAAACCGATGCTCTGGCCGGGATTGAGAAAATAGATACGATCCATCGGCAGCGGCTGGAACAGGCTCATCCGGCCGGCAGCCATAAACGTCGTGATGACCCGCAGCCTGGGAGCTATTTCGAGGATATGCCGGAGGCTCCCTACATGATCCTGGTCGGCGTGCGTCAGCCAAAGCCAGTGAAGGTCCGCCGGTTCGATGACAGAAGAGAGCTTCTCCATGAACTCGCCGCTGAGAGGCACCAGCCCGGTGTCAATCAGAACCGGCTCGGCAGATTTAAGCACAAAGGCGTTAACCGGAAGAATTCCGAATCCCGGTATGGGAAAATAAGAGGGCACTACATCTATATCCGCCGCCGCCTGATACGGTTCGAACATCGTCGGTTTATCCATGAATTTTGACCTCCAGAAATTATTTAGGGGTAATATTCAAAGCCCCGTGAAAAAGATTATCCGGATCATATTTGGCCTTGACAGCCTGAAGACGCTTGTAGTTATTTTCATAAGCACCTTCAAGGAGCTTTTCGCTGTCTTCCATGAAGCCGGGGAAGTTCAAGTATGACCCGTGAGCGAATCGCTGCATATCTTCGAAGCAGTTCCGTGCCCATGCGACGTTCGCCTCGGACTGAGCGGGATCAGTCCAGTTGGCCTCCAAAGCAAGCATGTATCGGGCGTCGCGTCTGACAAATGCGGTTTTATCCGGCGCTATACGATTCAGCGCGCCTTGACCGAACCAGACATCTACGGTGCTCAGGCCAGAGGGCCTTGCCGCTGCATGTTTTATAAGAGCATCGAAGACCTTATCATCCAGATGTGTCAGATAGAGAGATTTCCAGTAATACAGCATCCCGTCGGGATAATCATCGTCAAGAAACTTCTGCAAGTCCACAAATCGCATAGGTTCACTCAGGTCAGCTATAGGCGTACCGATTTGACGCAGCGGCTTGATTATCCCTTCGCCCTTCTCAAACGGCCCGTGGTAACATCCCAGCACAATAATGATGGGCGAGCCTTGATGCTCCACTGGTACTTTAGGGTGCTCTGGAGCATTCCATAAGGTCGCAATCAAGCCCAGCTCTTCAGGAGCGTCCTTCATAAAGTCACTGACGAACTGAAAAACCTTTTTTGCCTGCGAGACCGGATAAATGGGGCCGGCGAACCATATTTTCTCAGGAATAGGGTAAGCGCGGAACTCGAATGAGGTGACAACGCCGAAGTTCCCACCGCCCCCACGAACGGCCCAGAACAAATCCTCGTTCTCGGTTTCACTTGCCCGGCGTAATTGTCCGTCTGCTGTGACGACATCGACCGAAAGCAGGTTATCCAGCGCCAGACCATATTTGCGTGTAAGCCAGCCCATGCCGCCGTGAAGACACAATCCGGCAACGCCGGTCTGCGAAACCAGTCCAAAAGGCACGGCCAGATTGAATGGGGCGGTCTCATGATCAATATCACCCAGCGTGGCGCCGCCCTGTGCGCGAACAGTCCGACTGACCGGATCTACATGAACGCCGCGCATACCGGACAGATCGATGACAAGACCGTCGTCGCATACGGCCTTGCCGGCCACGTTGTGGCCGCCGCCGCGAATCGACAGCAAAATGTCGTTTTCACGGGCAAAATCGACCGCCGCCATGACGTCCGCTGTACCCGTACAGCGCACAATCATTGCGGGGCGCTTGTCAATCATTCCGTTCCATACTTTTCGCAGCTCGTCATAATTCTGATTTTTTGAGGTGATAAGCTCACCTCGTAACGATTTTCTAAGTTCATCGATTATCTTATCATCCAGAAGGGTTTTGTTGTTCGATTGTGTGTAGATCTCAGTTGTGCTCATGTCTTAGACTCCAATTGACATTATTAAAAAGCATAGATTGTTAAATCATGAGAAGGCCGGTTACTTCGGCTCGACCTGAATATCCACATTCGCTCCGTTTATCAGGGTATTGAACGTGGGCGAGTATTCCGCGAGATTCTTGAGCCTCTCCATATTGTCTGTATCGGCTTTAACCTTGAATTTCACCCGGATGTCCGTATAACCTTTGGGAACGTCTTTGGAAATACCGAGAAAACCTCGCAGGTCGATATCGCCTTCGATTTCAGATTCCAGCTCTTGTATCTGAATACCTCGTACTGCGGCATGGGCAACCATACTTGTCGTTATGCAGCCGGCCAGAGAATTCAGCAGGTGCTCGACCGGATTCGGGGCCTCGTCGTTGCCCGCGAGAATAGGCGGCTCATCGGCGTCAAGCTCAAAGGTCTGCTTGTGCTCGTTTTCCTGCTTGGCACCATAGAAACTTTTAATGATAGTCCGGTTGTGGTTACCATCGAGCCATTTATTCCTAACATGGAACCTGCATTTTCCGAGATCCGGGTCCTGCTTGATATTGTCGACTGTAGTTTGAAGGACGTCCACGTTCACGCCATTAACTTTGTTTATTGTTTGTTGTTCAGCCATTTTCTTATCTCCTATTTATTTTTAAGATTTAAGCATTTGTGGTTTGATGTTCTGATTGACACGAAAGAAATTAGTCGGATCATATTTGCTTTTTATCTCGACGAGGCGTGCGTAGTTCTGACGATACGTTGCTTTGACGCGGTCCTGACCTTCCTCCATCATAAAGTTTACGTATGCCCCGCCGGCCGAGTAGGGATGCACGGCACCCCAGTACTCCCTCGCCCAGGCTATTAATCGGTCATTATTGGCCGGGTCGGGATCTACGCCGACAATGACCTGCGCCCATGTGGCGTCTCGATAAGCCCAGGGCGTATCGCTGTTGCCAACTCGGTGTGCCGCGCCGTTAATGGGATAGAAGTGCGTCGTCGATTGCGGAGACGGCAGCGCAGAGCCGTATTTAACGTGAAGGTCGATAGCCTCGTCACTCAGCTCGTTAACGAAGTCGGCCTTCCAATACCACTGATGCCCCGGCGGATAAATTGCGTCGAAGGCTGATTGCAGAGCAACGTGCGGCATCAGGCCGACAAGGTCAACAACCGGCTTTATGAAGCTGCGAATCGGCTCAAAAACCTTCTCGGCCTTGTCCATGTCACCCACATAGCACCAGACGATGCCGCACATCGTCTTTCCGTGCAAATGCTCCGGAAATTGAGGAGCCGCCGGCACGTTGAGAAAAGCGAAAAAGCCGTTAATGTCTTCCGGAGCCGTTGTGATGTATTCGCGATACCACTTCATCACTTCAGGGGCGTCTTCCATCTCCCAAAGCATCGGCCCGGCGTAATCCGTGTGAATCGGGTGGGTTCTGAATAGAAACGAGGTAACGATTCCGAAGTTACCGCCGCCGCCGCGGATCGCCCAGAAGAGATCTTCATTATCTTCGTCGCTGGCGGTCACAAAACTTCCATCGGCCAGCACCATATCTACGGCCAGAATATTGTCGATGGTCAGGCCGCACTTGCGAGTCAGATGGCCGACCCCGCCGCCCAGCGCCAGTCCGCCAACGCCTGTCGTTGAGATTGTACCGGTAGGCGTCGCCAACCCGAAGGCATGCGTCGCATGATCGACGTCGGCCCAGGTGCAGCCGCCCCCGACCCGGACGGTATGCGCCGCAGGATCTACGCGAGTGTATCTTATACGCGACAGGTCGATGACCAGACCATCATCGCACACTCCCAATCCCCCGGCGTTATGTCCACCGCCCCGGACTGAGACAAGCAGATTGTTCTCGCACCCGAAATTCACGGCGGAAATCACATCCGCCACATCCTCGCACCGAGCAATCAGCCCGGGCCGCCGGTCAATCATTGCATTGTACACTTTTCGCACCTCATCGTAATCCTTGGCGCCGGGCCGAATCAGCTCACCGCGCAAAGACTGCCTGAATGCTGAAATCGCACCGTCGTCTGTAATGATCCCCCTGTCTGGTTTTGCTTTGACTTGAACCGGAGCCATAATAGTATCTCCTACCTTAAGGTCGTTCTTACAACCATGACGTTACATGTTTCTTTTATAATTTTTGGCTTATAGAGATTTAAACCGGTTGACTGTTTCGAATAGAAAACCGGTTTTTTCTCTTCTGAGAGACTATGCTCATCAAACCCAGATATCCGAGGTGCTGTCACCGCCAGGGAATCTTATTTCATGAGCACGGGCGGGTCCGCCGGGCTCGTCGCCGAAATCCACTAAGAAATCCTTGTTCCAGCTCATTCCGCCGTTGACTGTATCGCAATCCAGTTGCAGCATGTACGAACCTTGCCGGGTCATCTCCGGATAGAATTGATTGTCCCAACTGCTGTAAAGCGAGCTTGTAAAATACAATCTTTTGCCGTCGAGGCTGAGTTGCAGCATTTGAGGCCCGCCGGCCAACTTTTTGCCCTTGATTGTTTCGCCCTTACCAAGCAGGCCGTTGATCCAGACCTGTCCGGCCAGCTTTGGTTTCGATGGATCACTAATGTCATATTGCCGGACGTCTCCGTGGAGCCAGTTCGCCAGATACAGAAATCGGTCGTCCATAGACAGTAGGATGTCGGTAATCAAACCCGGGACAGGGTCAGCCCGCCCTTCGACTTTGACCGGTTCGACCTGAATGACCTTTTGGGCCGACCAGTTCGAACCGGTTTTGTGGAAGTGCCAGACCGCACTGCTCAGAGCCGCACATACAAAGCCATGCACGCTATCAGGATTGTGATGGAAGCGGACTTCAAGAGGAACCATCCCTTCTGAGCCCAGGTCAATAGTCTGGATACGCTCGTGGGTTGTCCAATCCCAGAAGTGCAGCCGCCGGCCGTAACGGCCGGCTTTCACGTCTTCCATGCGAAAGCCGGGCCCGTATGTTGAAGGGGCGGCAAATTCACTGCTGACCATAATGTTGTGCCGGGGCTGGTACCAGAAATCGTAATTGTACGGCATTCCATCCGTGCTTTTCTCCCACCGGCCGGCCACCTCGAACTTCTCATCGATAATCAGAAATCCGCCGGGAGCGTTGCCATGGGCATCTCCGAGAGCTGAGATGATAATCCGGCCGTCCGGGGCACAGTGTACCGTATGCAGCGCAGACAAATTGGTTTTCTGGGCTATTTCCCTGCCCTCGATAACTTTGTGAAGTCTTGGTTTTGACGGATTTCTCAAATCTACGAAGTGCACGTTTCCGGAGTTGAGGCCGGGGATGACAAGGTACTGGCGCATTTTCCCGGGTTGTCCATGACAACTGCTGCATACGTTCCAGCCGTAGTGATGAAGTTCATCAGCAAAGTGCGGCATAGAAAGCCTATGGATGACCTTGCCGTATGTCCTGGATTTAGGATCTACATCAACCGTAACCAGACGGTCCGGCAATGGACGCCCGGTTCCTGAGTATATAGCAGGTACATAGGCCAGGGTTTCACGTTCCGCCTGCATTGCTGCAGCGGGAGAAGGGTATGTCGCACAGGCGGCTGTGTGAACATGGCTTGAAGCCGAATGACTCATTGCAGCCTTAGCCTGTTGACTCAGGGCGGCATACGGCAGAAACGCCGCCGAACCTGCTGCGGCCAGGAATTCTCGACGGCGCATACCTGTTTTGAATTCATTGTTTAATATTGATTTTGATTCTTGAGTTTCCATTGCCAATCACCTCCTTTAAGCTCTTTTGGCAATATCTAATACACGGGAAACCGCACAATTACACCACTTGCATTTTGTATTTCTCTGTATTCTGTAACTTTCGAGACTTCCATTCCGGGCTTTTGTTTTTCGCCGGGAAGGATGGCCTCAAACAGATTACCAACAGCCTTGGGCAATCCTGTTACTGCCTTTCCGAGTCCTGCAAACAAATCGAATCCTTTGTTTTCACAAGCAGCCTTTATTTCTTCGGGAGTATAAGCGTGAGGCCTTGGAACCCAAACACCTGCTGGTGTATATGCGTAATCTAAATGGGCAAACGCAGGTGTAGCCGAAACAATAACAGCGACTACCGCTACAATCATTAAATTGTTTCTTTTCGAGTTCATTTCAATTCTCCTTTCATTCATTTTCCTAATTTCAACTTACCATTAATTTACAACTTCTGTTTTCATACGAAAAAAGTAGGAAAATGAGAATAGGGATTTTCCTTAATTTAACGACGAAAAAGCTTAATCACTCTGATTCTGTTCTAAGCGAATCCGTAAAGGGGTGTTTATTGTGGTCGTACATGGACCGATCCCGGCATCTTTTTTAGCAGTTCAAAAAAATTGCCTTATGCTAATACAAACAACTGCAGCGACCAGTCATTGTCTATTCTTGCGTCTGAATTTACGTTTCTACAAACCAAACGAGTCACTTCAAGTGTTCAGAGACATTGTTGCTGCGATTTTATAATACGCCGTTGGCATAATCATCAAAACGGTACATTTCGGCGTTCTCAAGAAACCACTGAGGTTTGGCCACGAAATCGCAAATACGCTGGACAAGAGCGAAGTGTTTCTGCTCTTCATCCGCAAGCTTTCTGAAAATCTCCTTATGTGAAGGATCCGTTACTTCGTTGGATTTTTCCAGGTAGAACTGCCTGCTTTCTTTCTCTATATCACGCGCTTTTTCATAAAGCTCCAGTTCTGAGATATCAAAACTGAATTTCTCTGTCGATTGTCTCATTTTTTCAAAGATTTCTCTGGCGTTGCCAAGGACATCAGTCTCTGTCTTTTTTTGCGGTTTCTGCTGCTGCATCTGCTGAACGACGTTGAAGTGTTTTCGCTCCTCTTCCGCCAGCATGGTCAATATATTGCTCAGTCCTTCGTTATTTGTTTTTTTGCTGAGCTGACGATAATAATCCTCGCTGAATTTCTCTTTTTCCATTGCAAACTTAAAAATGTCCATTTCGTACCTCAAATAAGGAGTTTTGAAGGTTACTTACTTCCTTTATTAGCGAGTTCGCTCGCTTCTATTGCTCTCTATTATATCGACTCATGAAGCTTTTCAAAGAGCTTTCTATATTTTCTCTATAACTCCCCTAATTTCTTGCAAATGGTATGTTTATACGCTAATATCAAATCCGGCATGAAATTATAATGAACTCTTGTGCCGATTATAAAGTTCGGAGAACACGCAAAATGAAAGGGTACGAACAATGGCTAAAAATAACTTAACAAGAAGACAGTTTATCGCCGCGGCGGCAGCGGCGGTATCTTCGGCTCCGATGATCGGCAGTGTAGCCGGAGCACAAGGCGGCAGTCCAAACGAAAAACTACTATGCGCGGTGGTCGGCTGCCGAGGTCGAGGCGGAAGCCACATCAGCGCCTTTTCCGGCAGAAAAGATTGCGAAATTGCTTATATCGTGGACGTGGACGAAAAAGTCGGTCAAAACTGCTGTAATGCCGTCGAGAAACGCTCTGGCCGGCGACCCAGATTTGTCAAAGATATGCGTGAAGTGTTTGACGATAAGTCCGTCGATATCGTTTCGACGGCAACGCCTAACCATTGGCATGCGCTGTGCGGCGTCTGGGCGATGCAGGCGGGCAAAGACGCATACATCGAAAAGCCCATAAGTCACGACATTCCGGAAGGTGCTGCTCTTGTGGCGGCGGCCAACAAATATGGCAGGATGTGCCAGGTAGGTACCCAGTGCCGTTCTAATCCGGCCATCCAGAACGCTATGAAGTTCATCGCCGACGGCGGTATCGGCCCGGTCAACTTTGCACGGGGACTGTGTTACAAGCGGCGCAAATCTATCGGCCCACTCGGCGATTATCCGATCCCGGATGAGGTCGATTTCAATTTATGGAGCGGCCCGGCGGTTTATACCACGCCGAAGCTAACCCGGCAGCGTTTCCACTACGACTGGCACTGGCAGCGGCTTTACGGCAACGGCGATTCAGGCAACCAGGGTCCGCATCAAACCGATATCGCCCGCTGGGGACTCGGCATTAACCGCCATCCGAACAGCGTGATTGCATACGGCGGCCGGCTGGGCTATCAGGCTGAGCGCAACGATCCCGATTACGTCGATGCCGGCGATACTGCGAACACCGAAATCGCAATTTACGATTACGGCGACAAATGCATGGTCTTCGAGACACGCGGACTTTCGGTCAATAACTCGGCCGACGAGCAGATCAATAAAATGTTCGACAGTACTAAAGGCAACAAGATCGGCGTGATTTTCTACGGCACAAAAGGCTACCTGTTGCAGAAATCCTATACGCATTGCGTCGCGTTCGATCTTAAAGGTCAGGTGATTAAGGAATTCAGGGGCGGCGGTGACCATTTCGATAACTTCGTTCGGGCCGTCCGCAGCAGGAAATCCGAGGACCTTAATTCCGATGCTTTCCAGGGTCACCTCTCTGCGGCTCTTGCCCATCTGGCCAATATCAGCTACTATCTCGGCGAAAATAACAAGGTTTCAGTCGGCCAGGCCAAATCCGTGCTGGAAAATATAAAGGGCCGGGACGACAATATCGAGACGTTGAATCGGACTGTTCAGCATTTGGAAGACAACGGGGTCGATTTGGACAAGTACCCAATGTCAATGGGGCCGTTGCTGAAATTCGACCCGGATAAAGAGGTCTTTACCAATAGCGCCGAGGCTAATGAAATACTACACCGCGAATATCGAAAACCGTTCGTATGTCCTTTGCCGGAAAAAGTTTAGCGGCTAAGTCTGGTTCGTAGGGCGGCCACAGCACACCATTTTCAGATTTGATGGGCATTGCCCAATCTACTAATTTATGGCTTCGCAGATTTACCAAGAGAAGCAAGAGCATCTTGCAGTTGTTCAATGCTGCTGTCCAGTTCCTGCTTTGCCTGCTGCTGATACTGCATGGCCGAATCAATCGCCTGTGTTGCTGCAATTATGTCATCCTGGTTCAGGCTGCCGTAATTTCCGCTGTCCAATACTGCATTGAGCTCATCGATAACTTGCTGCTCTTTGACCAGCATAAGGTCAATCTGTTCGAGGAGCCGGAGTTTTTCGTTTCTAAGCCTCTCGATCTGCTGAGCCGGTGTCAGTACCTCGACTAAGACATAATCCGGCTGAGATTTACGCTGGCCGTCGTTGACAACCAATTCGATGGTATGCTCTCCGAGCGGCAGCAATATCGTGGGATTTATACCCTCCGCCTCGAACGTCACCGAGTTTACGGTCCAGAACCACTCATATCTATATATTGATCCATCCGGGTCTCTCGATGCCGAGCCGTCAAGGGTAACTACGGCTGCTGCTGCGGTTCCTAACACAACAGTTTGATCCGGGCCTGCGTTGGCAACGGGAGCCAGACCGATAGAGGTTTCGTTAAGCGTTACCAGGCGGTATGCGCCGGGTCGGAAGTCTATGCTGAAAGGCATACCGCCCTGCCAGAATCCCGTTAACCGACCGTCGTTTTGACCGGGCATGGGATTAAACTCGAAATTGTACCCTTCGATGTTTACCTTTCCATTGCCGGCAGCATTGAAAATCCCCAATCCGGCAATGTGGCCTCCCGACATATTCAATGTGCCGCTGCCGACTTCGACGTTCCAGAAGGTTCCGCCGGTAATGTTAATTGTGCTGCCGGAGTCCCTTGTAGTCGGCACCCTGACCGTACCGCCGCTAATATTTATCGTGCTCTGTTCGTAACTTTGGGCATAAGTGATGTGCCCACCGGTGACATTGACCGTGCTGCGGTCGTAGCTTGATAATTTCGCGATGTTGCCGCCCTTGATTTCGACGGCCGTATTCTTTCCATACACGAATACACCATCATAGAATTCTCCATCCTGAATCACGCCGTCGCTGCTGAAGGTGATATATGCCCCGCTCGCCTTCGGACCTATGCTCACGCACAAAGATATAGCACATATTATTAGAAATGTGGTATCCGTCCCGTTTTTCATAGCGATTTCTCCTTAAAAGTTATTGCCGTCTCGAATAATAGTAATACCCTTCCTCCGGACCTCGTTTTTACATTTGTGTTAATAAGCTTCCTTTTCATTCACACTCATTCCATCTCTCGTACCTCCTATTTAATTCATATCACTTGATATTTCAGTTATACTGCTGCCGTATTCACCGGCCAAACCAGTTTTCATCCGTGTAATTTGGGATTCGATGACGTGAAAAACAGTAGTTGGATATGCAAATTCTTTTTTTGTGCATGCAGAACTCAACGCCGAGGCGTATGTATAATAAATTGCACACTCTAAGCAACCGCAGATTCTGCTTTGGCGGGAAAATCCGTTCCGTTTTCTAACACTCCTCTTATCCATTGGAGCAGCCATACAAATCCTTTTGCACGTACAGAAATCACCTGAAAAACCCTTT
>Ga0207752_1000479_pt1 | contig 18695 bp, 14 predicted proteins | sample Pon2CUnioCityCA_6_FD_187272 | JGI IMG/M metagenome (GOLD analysis project Ga0207752, IMG submission 187272) | Marine sediment microbial community from Union City, CA, USA - Pond 2C Sediment 2 (SPAdes) | ecosystem: Environmental > Aquatic > Marine > Intertidal zone > Salt pond sediment ...
GGGTGAACTCGCCGGCCGGCGCGCCGGTCAAATCGATTTTGCCCTCGGTCTTGTCCGGGCAATGGCACTCGACGCAGTGCTTATCGAGGATCGGCTGCACGAGGATGGCGTAGTTCAGCGGCTTGGAGCCGTCGGGGCCGGGCGCGATCGGCGACGGCTGGCGCCGGGCGGCCAGGGGCGCCCCCGCGACCGCGGGCGTCGTCGCCCGATGCTCGTGGCAGCCGACGCAGCTAACCTGTTCGCCGGGCTGGAGGTAGGTGAGGCTGCGCATCACTTGGATCGCCATGCCCCGCTCGTCCAACGCCTGGAAGGCCAAAGGGATCCCCGCGGGGGCTCGGAAGTAGGCCGAGCCGTCCGCCTCCACCGGCACGGTGCCCAGCATCATCCGGGCGCTCTCGGCGTTTGCATAGCCGAGCCGTGGCTGATTCGCAACATGTGTCGTCGTCTTCGGGAGCACCTGGAAGATGCGCAGCCGGCGTACCGGCCGGGATGCCGGCAGCGGGAAGAAGCTTCGGCGCACATCCGTGAGGACGAACTCGCCGTCGTCAGCGAGAGATGAATCGAGATTGCTCGCGACGACGGGGGGCGTCGGCCGGGATTCCAGAGGGATCGGGTACATGCACGAGTAGTCGGGGTCTCGGTAAAGCAGTTCCATGTTGCCGAATCGGTCGAAGTAGTACAGTCCCGTGTAGTGATCCTCCTTGACGTTCGGCCCCATGCCCGGCAGGGGCTCGAAGCTGAAGGCGATGAGGAAGTAGTTCTCCGAGAGAGGCCAGGGGCTGTGGAAGTAGCTGTCCGGCCAACCGACGCCCTCCGGGAAGCAGACTTCTGGGGTCAGGACCTCGATCGGCTCGAACCGATCCTCCCCGGTCGTGGCGTCGAGTCGATACTGATCCGGATCGACCAGCACGAGCGAGCCGCCGACGTCGGCGTGATGGGCACCCGCGATGAAGGCAATTCGGCGGGAGCCCGGGATGGCCTTCGGCTGAAAGCAGGCGTTGATCCGCTGCGTATAATTGCCGAACACGATGCTCGGGTTTGTTCCGTCCGGGTTGCTGGTCCACAGGCCGTGATAGTTCGCGGCCGAGCGATCCACGTAATCCCATCGCGAATAGACAATCCGCCCGTCGCCTAACACCGACGGGTGCCATTCGTTGGTCTCGTGGAAGGAGAGCGTGCGGAGATTCGCGCCGGAGGGGTCCATCCGGTGTAAGGTGTAGCTGGGCAGCGGCTCCCACGGGTTATGACATCGTCCGAAGCCGCCGCGACGCGTGGACATGAACGCGATGCCGCCATCCGGCAGGGGGCAGGGGTCGAAGTCATCGTTGCAGCCGTAAGTGAGCTGCCGCAAATGCGTTCCGTCGGCGTCCACGGCGTGGATGTGAAAGCATCGCCGCTCGGGCGAGTAGAAATCCGGTTTCACTTCCGCTCGCTCGGCAAATCCGAAATGCGCGGTTCGCCCATCGTACGAGAGAGCAAGCGTCGTATAGTTACCCTCAGGCAGGCGGCCGTCGATCAGGTCGCGGATTGCGAGCGACCGTCCGGGCTGCTCCAGAATGCATACCCCGCCGCCGGAGATATCACCGTAGTCGTAGAAGTAGCCGAGGTACTCGTGGAGCATCTGGCAGACGAATCGCCGGCGTTTCACGAAGATGATCGGTTTTCCGGCCACCAGCGGGTTCTTCAGGGCCATATCCCGCGTCACGGAGCGGATGCGGCGGTACAAGGCCAGTCGCTCGGCCTCATCCAGTTCTCCCGCTCCGGCGACCTGAGGCCCGAGTATCTCAAGGGGCGCAGTCTCCCTTGTGAGGTCGGGCATGTTCTGCAAGTCCTGAGACAGGGCCATAGCCCTCTGGTAGGCGTCCGCGATGGCGCCGACATCTCCCGGCGACCGGCCCCGTCTCCGCTCCTGGGCGGCCCAATCCGCCTGAACGAGTCGATCCAGATCGCGGGGTCTCTCATCACCGACGCACAGCGTGCATAGGCAGAATGACAGCAGAAGCGTAACGAGAGGCCCCATGAGCCGGTATTTGCGCAAGGCTATTGACATCATCGGCGTTCCCTCGATAACTGGCCACCAACGGCGGACTCTCTCGTGCCGAAAGGTACAGAATTTCCTGACCAAAGACAACGCCTTACGCGGTGTTTCCTGCACATCTGGCCGATTGTGCTGGTTTTGTGCAATAGACTGGCCCCTGTGTGCGTCTATCCTAAGGGTATGGAGTATAGCGAGCACATACGCTGTGCGCGGCGGTGCCGTTCCCGGGGGGCTCCAATCCGCATTGTAAGGAGGGGCCGGTAGAGGTCCAGGATTAGGAGATCGGAAGGTGTACACTGGACAAGAAGTTCGCGGGCCGGCAAATCGTACGTCAAAATCCCTGCCGCCCTTCGCATTTGGCAATGGCTACTCGCTCAAGGCTTTCGACCTCGGCAACGCGGGCGTGAAGCTGGAATTGCGGCATGACGGCGATGTCGGGGCCGCCATTATGCTTCCGTCCCCCGAGGTCCAGCGGCTCGGCAGGTGGCTGCTGCGGACGCTCGGCCAGGACAAACATGGATTCCCCGTGGAGTTGGGGGGTATTCTGGAGCGACTTAGCAAGACGAGAATCGAGGATTCCGTCCTCCAACGGGGCGACAAGAGACGCATCAAAGAGGCCCTCCAGGCCCTCAGAGACTGAATCGAGCGGTCCCGTTCTGCTGGGGCCTGAGAATGGGTGCGATGTCCAACCTCCGCCATCGGACGAGGTGATTCGGTTGTCCCTCACTCAGTTGCGTTTCCGGTCAACTCCAGGAATTGGTTTTCCAGGCTGCGACCCTCCGTGAGTTTTCGCGGCGTGACGCCCATTTCCAGGATCTGCCCCAAAAGACCGGCGATGACGGTGTCCTGATCCATACCGTCGCCGGAGAGGTCGAACGTCACCAGATACTCGGCGGCCTGCGAATTGTTGTCGGTCGCCCGGGAGGTTGTCTTCTCGATGCTGCGCATGCCGGGGATCGTACGGAGGCGCTGCAGTTCGCCGTCCTGTAACTCTCGCGACAGGCCCAGATAGCACTCGCGGTGGGCGCGCGTGATGTCGTCAACCGATCCGGTCAGGACCAGTCGGCCGCGGTTGAGGATCGCTACGTGGTCGCACAGTTCCTGGATCTCCGCCAGATTGTGAGAGCTCACCATGATCGCGGCGCTTTGCTGCAACTGTTTGATGAGGTCGCGGACCTGGCGGGCATTGGCCGGGTCCAGACCCGCCGTCGGCTCGTCGAGCAGGATCACTTCCGGCTGTCCCAGGAAGGCCTGGGCAACGCCCAATCGCTTGACCATGCCGTGAGACAGGCTGGTCACCCGATTCTTCGCCACCGATTGCAGACCGACCATGTCCAGGGTGTGCATGACCTCTTCCCGTGCCTGCTGCTTCGTGCGTCCCGCGAGCAGGCGGAAGAAGGCCAACTGCTCGAGGATCGGGACATTGCGCTGGAATTGTGCATCCTGCGGCAGGATGCTCAGACGTCCTCGCAGACGGGAGATATACCGAGTGTCGATACCGAGAACCTCGACGGTGCCGGCGTTCGCCTTCAGGAAGTTCGCCACGATGGAGAACAGCGTGGTCTTTCCGGCCCCATTGGGCCCGAGCAAGCCAAAGATCGAATGGGCCGGCACCTGGAAGGAGACGCCGTCCAGGGCCTGTATTCGCCCGAACCGCTTGGACAATCCGTTGATGGATACCACGTGTGTCATCTTGGTCCCTATAGATCACGCGTGTCAAAGCGGGCGTAGCCCAACATCAGAAACACGCCCGTATACAGCAGGCACGCGAGCCCTGCGGCCAGCCAGTGACTTGGTTCCGGATGGAGAAGATGGTTCTGCCACCCCCAGGGCAGCAGATACTTGACGAGTTTCACCGCCTCCCACTTGAGCCCCCCGAGAAACGCGAAGAGCAGCACGCCGCCGATGATCAGTTTCGCCAGCACCAGCGAGAGAAACGGAGAATCCACGGAGGCCGAGACGATCGAGCACACGGCGATATAGGGAAGCATGAGGATGGCCACCGCCAGAAAACCGTGAATCGCCCAGCCCGCCAGGGCCGCCGCCGGATAGATTTGAATTCGCAGGCCCAGGTATAAGGTGATGATGGCGATGAGTACGGCCGTGACTGCCGTCGAGAAAGCCGCCGTTCCGAGGAACCGTCCGAAGTAGATGTTGCCCCGCTCGGTCCGCAACAGCAGATACCGCAGACCATGACTTTGGATGTCACCGGTGACTTGGTTAAACGCGAGGAAGGAAATCGCGAAGGGCATGCCGAAGAGAAGCAGCAGGAAGATGGCGGATAGCAGGGCAGGCCGGTCCTCCAGCAGAAAATCTGTCCACGACTCGGAACCGGCGTCATTCGTTGCTTCTTGTGGCGGCCCGACGAAATTCCGTGCATTCGGTTGCTCGTGCCCGGTATCCTGTTGGGCGATCTCCTCCACGGATCTGAGCCCCAGGACGAACTGGGTGATCGGCTCGCCCACGGTGATAATCATATTTCTGACAGCCTCAGGGTCCACCTGCCCCCTTTCTCGCTCCTGCACGGTCATCAATTGTTCGACCGGCATGATCACCATGTGCGCCACGGAAAGGCCGAAGACCAATGCGATCATGAGATAGACCAGCCCCGCCCCGCCCCGTACGGCGTGGCGGCTCCAATGCACGGCGATGAGGCGAATGTGGGCGGCATTCAGCGTCTTCAGATGTATCACACGGTCGCTCCCAATACGTTTCGGACAGAGCAAATCATGCGGCTCAGTTCGTCAGGTCTTCTTTGAACGTCGTGTTGATCAGAACCAGCGTCAGGATTGGATAGACCAGGCCGACGATGGTCATAATGTTGAAACCGCCGCCCAACTCTCTGGCGAACATCATTGCCGAGACAACGCTGCTGACGATGGAGACGACGGCGTATGCGTTGCCTACCATCCAGCCCAGGACCTTCTGCTGTTTCAGGTAGCCAATTCCGGACAAGAGCAGCAGCAGACCGCTCAGGAGATTTATCGCGAAGATGAAGACCAATGCGCCTGTCCCCAGATTCTGCAGCGCCTCGATTTGCGCTCTTTGCGCCGCGTCCATCTGATCGGTAGGTATGTTATCGACGAGCGTGAAGAACGCCGCCGTCCCCAGAAGCGACAGGACGCTGAAGCCCGCGAAAACAAAGTTGATGACGGCAAGGGCTGTCAGGCCACCGGGTCGTTCCCTTTCCTGCATTGTTCCGTCCTTTCCCTTTTCTCATTGGGTCCGTGGCACCTGCCGGTCTGTAGCCGGACGTATCCACTTCTAAAGACGCACAAAACCGTGAATCATTCACCGGTTCCACAGCTTTTTGGACCGCGGCACTCCCCCTTCGTCTGGGGAGGCGGATGCCGGCGGGCCGCTATTCGGGTCGCCACGGGGGAGGCCCGTTGTCTTTCGGCTCGAGAAATCTCGCGCCAACTTCCTTGTACCATGTGTGGAGCTTGCCGCGCATTAGTTCGACGCGCTGGGGATACTGGGCGGCCAGGTCCTCACGCTCGCCGATGTCCAGGGCGAGGTCGTACAGGTGGACGCGGCCGTCCTCGAAACGCTCGACGAGCTTCCAGTCGCCCATGCGCACGGCGCCGCCGGGAAAGCCGCCCTGGTTGGAGTAGTGTGGGTAGTGCCAGAACAGGGCCTCGCGGTCGAGGCTCGTTCCGCCCGCGAGAAGCGGGACCAGTGATACGCCATCCAGGTGCTGACCGTACTTGAGGGGCAGACCGGCCATATCGAGCATGGTCGGATAGAAGTCCGTGCTGATGACCGGGACGTCGCAGCAGGAGCCGGGTTCGGCGACGCCGGGCCAGCGGATGAGGAACGGCTCGCGGATGCCGCCTTCGTAGAGCCAGCCCTTGCCGCCGCGCAGCGGCAGGTTGGATGTCGGCGAACCCTCACTGGTCGATAGACCGCCGTTGTCGGACATCAAGATCACGGCGGTGCGATCATCGATCCCGAGCGCGTCGAGCGTCGTCAGGACCCGGCCGATTTGCTCGTCCATGGCTTCGACCATGGCGGCGTAGGTGACGTGAGCTTGGCGGAGGCGGACCCGGCGTTCGTTGCCGACCGGCCAGACCTGCTCTTCCGGCCCGAATTCCCGCTCCTCGTCGGCGAAGACTTTTTTGCGCTTCGCCTCGTACTTGGCGATCAGGTCGTCACGCCCTTGAAGTGGGGTGTGGACCGAGTAAAAGGCGAGATATAGCAGGAAACGATCGTCGCGAAATTCGTGCAGCAGCCGGAGCGCTTCGCCGGTGAGGACCTTGGGCAGATGCGAGCCGGCGGGGTATTCGCCCAGGCGAGGATTGTCGAAGGGAGCGAAATAGCCGCCCTGCGGCGAACCCGCCCTCCAGCCGCCGATATTCACGTCAAATCCCTGGTTCTCAGGCCAGTACCCCTCGTCAGGCCCAAGGTGCCACTTGCCCAGAAACGCGGTCCGGTAGCCATGCTCTTTGAGCGCCTCGCCCAGCGTGACTTCCTCAAGCGGCATCCGGTCATTCAGCGGGGCACCATTGAATCGCCCGGATCGTGTGCCGCTGAACCAGTTGGTCGCTCCGACGCGCGTGGGGTACTTGCCCGTCATGATGCTGTAGCGCGTGGGGCTGCAAACGGGATTCGCGGCGTAGCCGTTCGTGAAGTTCATGCTCGATCGGGCCAGGCGATCCAGGTGCGGCGTCTCGTAGAAGCAGTGCGGATTGTTCGCGCCGAGGTCCCTCCAGCCGAAGTCGTCGATGAGAAGGAACACGAAATTCAGCGGCCTCCTCGGGATCCGCCGCGCCGACAGCGGAGTCCCCGGCAGTACGGCCGCCGCCGCGCCCCCGAGCGCGGCCTTCAGAAACATGCGTCGTGTGCTCATACCCTGCATCGCTCGTCTCCCAGTTTGCCGGTTGTGGATTATCGTGTCAGCGATGACGTGTCGATCATCCAGGACTCATTGTCTCGGACGCCTTGGAGGCTGTCAACCCGCGAGAGACAACTCTTTGGAGCCGACTGCTGCTCGGGTGAACTGTTGTCCTACGGCGTCTGACGGGCGGTCTGCAGGGCGCGCCGGACTTGTTCGTGGTGAGTGTGTGTGCTCCGTGCGAGATCGGAGAGCGTGCGCTTGATCTGGGCGCTGTCGCCGGCGAAGACTTCGAAGTAGCGGTTCTCGATCAGTGCATTCTCCAGATCAAGTGCATTCGCCAGGGCGTTGACGGCTGTGAGGTTGCCATGATGGGCCCGGTCGATCAGCCGGTTGACATAGTCGATGGAATGCTCGATGGCGGCCGCGGGGAATCGGTCCACAACCAGACCTGAGGATTCCTCTTCGACCTTTAGACGCAAGGCATCGATCCAATCGGCATGCTCCTGTTCCTCCTGCGACAGCCGGGTCCAGAGATCCCGGTGTTGTGGGAACGTCTCGGCGTAGGTCCGGTATAGCCGGCCGAGTGCCAGCTCATGCGCTCTGAGCAATCCCAACCTGTCAACGGCAGCATTCACAGTATCCATCTTCTCGGTCCCCTGCATGTGCGGTAGCGGCCATGAAGACCGTGCCGATTCCGAGTCGTTGTTCCTGTAACCATTATCGACACAGTGGCCAGCCATCATAACATCCTTTTCAGAAGCTCACGGCCGCACATCCCGTCGGGACGCGCGGCTTGCCATCGTCCTTTGCCGCGGTCGCGGCAGTCTTGGGGCAATGCAGGGTGGATCGATCAAGGTCAGTCGCTCTGCCGGCGGAGGACGGCCAGGATTGGGTTGTGATCGGAGGCGACCGGTTCGTCTGCGACGACCACCTCCGTGACCTCCCATGCGTCGGTCGCTCGCGTGAGGACATAGTCGATCTTCGAGCGGGGGGCAACGACGTCGATCCAGCCGGCGTCGAGCAGGACGTTCATAGGCTCGCTGTCGGGACGCGCGTTGAAGTCGCCCGCCAGGACGATCGGATTCACCTGCTCTTTGGGAAACAGTTGGTGAAGACGCCGGGTTTGCTGGAGGCGGGTCTCACCGCTCTGGTGGCATAGGTGCGTGCCCACGAAAGACACCGGTCCGATACCGGCCGGCCGAACCACGACTTCCAGGGCGGCACGTGGCTCCTGGCCGACCTGATAGGGCAGTGGATGAACGACGGCCTTCTCGATGGGAAAGCGAGAGAGAACGGCCTCGCCGTATTGGCCGTTCTCGTGCGGCATCGCCTGGCCGAAGGCATGATGCATCTTACAGAGCCGGCCCAGAAGCGCCGCCTGATCGACGCCCGAGGCGCGGTCGGTGCCGCAGTCCACTTCCTGCAGAGCGACGATATCCGGAGCGAGGTCGTTAATGATCCTGGCGAGGCGCTCGTAACCGAATCTCTCGTCCATGCCTTCGCCGTGGTGGATGTTGTAGGTGAGCACACGCAGCGTCCGTGGGGTTTGGGGCCCAACTATTCCGGTGCGACAACCGCCCAGGCCGATGCACCAGAGCCCGAGTAAGATGGTTGCGAGGAACGTTCTTCTCATGGGCTTCCTAATCGAGGCTTCTCATTCACAGGCATAGGGACATTGTTTTGACTCGAACTCCATGCGATGATGAAGCTCCCATTCTACGCGGTGCGCTGTGCCGCGGTTTGTGTCGCGTTCTTGCGATGGCGCCGGGCCCGCAGTGCGGACTCCAACTCCACCAGGAGTTTCTCACTGTTCCATTGCCCGTAGCGGCAGGTCCAGTCGGCCGCAAGATGACGAATATGGTCGTTGATCAGTTGCTTACGTCGGTCGGGACTGAGGCGTTTCATTGCATCCTTTCTCGGCTCGTGATCGTTGCAGTGCTATCTGGGGGAACCGTCGGTATCGTTCAACAGCTTTCTCCATTGCGTTTTCGCGTCGTGCCGGGGACAAACCTCGCCCATGTGCGGCACGGCCAAAAGCTAATCCAAGCGTCGCCCGGCATCAAGCAAAATGTACGTTACGGCGACAGAAAGAGCGCAAGTGACAAGGATAAGCATTCTCTCTTCGCAACCTGGGGTCGGCGATGGGCAGAAATGGATTGCGGATTGCAGGACGACGGCGATAATGGGATGGGTATGGGTCCAGGACCGTCAGCACCTCGCTGAAGAACCTGCCATTTGAATTGTGATACACGGCAAGAGAGGAAGGTCGCTTATGAGCAAGACCACGTCACGTCGCGATTTTCTGAGAAGCACGGGCCAGATCGCCGCCGCGTCGGCATTGGCGGCTGCCGTTACGCCCTGCATCTACGCAGGGCCGGACAACACGATCAAAGTCGCACTGGTCGGCTGTGGGGGGCGGGGCTCCGGGGCCGCGGCCAATGCCCTGGCCACGAAGAGCGGGCCGATCACGCTCGTGGCGATGGCCGACATCTTCGAGGATCGCCTCCAGCGCAGCTACAACGGCCTGATTGCGGCGGCTCGCGATCCGCAGACGAGCGGGTCGGCTGATGCGTGGGTAATGGGCTTCGAGGCGGCCCAGGTGGACGTGCCGCCGGAGCGACGATTCCTCGGCTTCGACGCCTATCAGAAGGCGATGGACTGCCTGCGGCCGGGCGACGTCGTGATCCTCACCACGCCCGTGGCGTTCCGTTGGGTCCATTTCGCCTACGCGATCCGCAAAGGGATCAACGTCTTCATGGAGAAGCCGGTCACCGTGGATGGCCCGACCACACGCCGCATGCTTCGGCTCGCCGAAGAATCGCGCAAGAAGAACCTCAAGGTCGGCGTGGGATTGATGTGTCGTCACTGCAAGGCCCGCTGGGCGCTCTACGACCGGATCAAGTCCGGCCAGATCGGCGAGCTGCTCACGATGCGGACCTATCGCCAGCAGGGGCCGGTCGGATTCACCGGGCCGAACCGCAGTGATATGAGCGAGCTGCTTTGGCAGATCCGCAACTACCTGAGCTTCATGTGGGCCAGCGGAGGGCTGGTCCAGGATTACGTCGCCCACAACGTGGACGAGTGCTGCTGGATGAAAGACGCCTGGCCCGTCAAGGCCCAGGGCTCGGGCGGTCGCACCGATCGCGGCGAGTGTGTGGACCAGAACTTCGACCACTACGACGTCGAGTATACGTTCGCCGACGGGACGAAGCTGTTTCTCTACGCCCGCAACACGACCGGCTGTCACAATGAGTTTGCCAGCTACGCGCATGGAACGAAAGGCTCGGCGGTGATCTCAACGTTCATGCACACACCGGGGAAGTGCCGGATCTACAAGGGCCAGGACTTCGCGAAGGAGAATCTCGTCTGGGCGTTCCCACAACCGGAGCCGAATCCGTACCAGCTCGAATGGGATGAGCTGATCGACGCCATCCGTAACGACAAGCCCTTCAACGAGGCCAAACGTGGCACCGAGGCCGGGCTGGTCACCGCGATGGCTCGCCGGGCCGTCCACACGGGCCAGGTCGTGACGTACGATGAGATGCTGAATGATGAGCACGAGTTCGCGCCCGGCTTGGACACGCTGACGATGGATTCCCCCGCGCCGCTTCAGGCGGGGCCGGACGGCAGATATCCGACGCCACGGCCGGGCGCCCTCAAGGGCCGGGAGTACTGAAAGGTGGGCTTGCGGGGATCCACTCAGGTGGCCCGGCGTTTCTTGCGGCCGGGACGTCGCCCTCCGGTGCGCCTGCGGCGGGCTTTCTGCGCCTGAGACTGGGGGGGCATTCTGGGGATCAGCTCGACGGCCGGTGCGAGGTCGAGTTGCCCGGCCGCCGGATGCGCGCCCACAATGCGGACGCGGAGGCTCTGGGCCAGCCTGACAATGGCTCCTGTGTGGCGGCCCAGCAGGCATTGGCTCTGCTCGTCGAATTGCCAATCGTCCGGGCCGAGGGCCTCGCGTGGGATCAGTCCCTCCACCGCATACTGAGGCAGGTGGACAGCGGCCCCGAAAGCGCTGAGGCTTACGACCACTCCGTTCAACTCTCGGTTGACCTGCTGGCGCAACAGGTGCAGGATGAGAATCGTCTTGAGTTCCTGCTCGGCCTCTTCTGCCGTTTGCTCCGTCTCCGACAGGTGCTCGCCGATCTCCACGAGGTCCGGGTACGCATATTGCCGCCGGACAGGTTCTACGTTGTCGGTCAGCCAGCCTTGGAGCGCCCGGTGCACCATGAGGTCGGCGTACCGGCGGATCGGACTTGTGAAGTGACAGTACTTGGAGGCGGCCAGGGCGTAGTGACCGACACTCGCGGGGGCATACGCGGCCCGCTCGAGGCTGCGCAGGACGAGCAGGTTCACGGGCAGTGCCATGCGGGCGTCGCGGACGCCATCCAGCAGGGCCTGCAAATCCGCTCGCTGTGGCTGGCGCGAGAGCGTCACGCCGAGCAGTCGCAAGACCTGTGAGAGCTGCCGCAGGGCGTTGCGGTCGGGCTCAGGGTGGATGCGTCGCATGAATGGGATACAGCGCCGATCCAGCAGGGACGCCACCGCGACATTGGCCTCAACCATGAACATCTCGATGATGGTGTGGGGATAGCTGGTGTCTTCCGGCTGGACGCCGATGACCTGGCCTGATTCGTCTGTCAGGACTTCGGGTTCGGGCATCTTCAGTTGCAGCATACCGGCCTGTCGCCGCCGGCGCTCGATGAGCCGGGCCAGAGCCTCCATGTCGCGCAGCAGGGCGAGGACCGGTTCCGAGAGACCTCCCGGATCGCCCCTCAATGCGCGGTCGGCCTGCTGGTACGTCAGTCGGGCCTTGGACTCGATCATCGTGTTGGCGAAGCGGGTGGAGCGCAGGTGCCCGTCCTTGCTGTAGGTCAGGTAGACGCTCTTGGTGTAGCGCGGCTCGTCCGGCTGGAGCGAGCAGACACCGTTGCTGAGCATCTCCGGGAGCATGGGCAGAGTCCTGCCGGTCAGGTAGACGCTGTTGCCTCGCAGCCGGGCGGCTCGATCCAGAGCGGAGCCCGCCGGAACAAAATGGCTCACGTCCGCGATATGCACGCCGAGCACCCAGCCGCCATGCTCGTCGCGGGCGAGGCTGATGGCGTCGTCGAAATCCTTGGCGTCCGGCGGGTCGATGGTGATGACCGGTACATCGGTGATGTCCTCGCGACCGTGCATGTCCTTCGGATCGAAGGCCGACTTGGCGTTGCTTGCCTCCACCAGGCTGGACACGTCGAAAGCTTCGTGCAAATGATGGCGTTGGATAATGGCGGAGATTTCCGTGTCGAATCGCCCCGGCCGTCCGAGCACCTCTGTGATCACGCCGCAGGCCGGCTGCGAATGCATCGGATACACACGGATATGAACCGCAACCTTGTCCCCATGCCGGACCCGCCGGGCATCAACGTTCTCCAACTCGATGGACCGGAGAAAATCGCCGCCGTCCGGCTGGACCCGCCAGCCGTCCTGCTCCTGGCGCAGTGTCCCGACAATGGTCGTGTGGGCACGCTCGAGGATCTTGACGATCTTGCCGGTGAGCCGGCCGTCGTCCTTTCTCGGATCGCCGCGTACGACCTTCGCCACCACGCGGTCGCCCGTCATCGCACTGCCGATGGACTTGGCCGGGATGAACACGTCGCCCATCTCCGGGAACTGCTCGGGCGTGATGAAGCCGTAACCTCTTGCGTTGGCTCGGAAGACGCCGGTGATCTCGTTGGACAGCGAGGGCAGCCGCACGATGTTGCCCGGCCCCACGATCACAAGGCCTTCCGCACAAAGCGAATCGAGCGCCTCGGCGAAGGCCCCCCTCGCCTCGCCGCGAACGCCAAGCTCCTGCTCCAAATGAACGACCTTCTGCGGCGTGCCGTCCTTCTGCATCAGGTGCAGAATGTGATTTCTGAGGACTTCCTGCATCGCTCTATCATATCATCAAACGGAAATTGTTGTTCGGATTTCCGGACCCGGTCTTTGCGGGAAGCAGGTAACTCGTTGACCGCTATGGCATTCGCGAAGGGCATTCTTGCGACGGATGCGGAATGTCGCTACGATACGCGGCGTGTTGGCACTGATAAATACAAATCGGATGGTCCCGGCGATTGGGCCGATTGGGCTGGAGTACGTGGCGGAGGCAGCCGCACAGGCCGGGATCGAGGTGAGTCTTCTCGATCTGGCCCTGAGCGATGAGTCGGAGGCGGCGCTGCGCGAGTACTTTTCCAGCCACAGCCCAACGCTGATCGGGCTTACCTTTCGTAATGTCGACGATTGCTTCTGGCCGAGCGCGCAGTGGTTCGTGCCGGAGTTGGCCGAGCTTGTGCAGCGGATACGCACGGTCAGCGATGCGCCGATTGTGCTTGGCGGGGTTGGGTTCTCCGTATTCGCCCAACAGATTGTCGATGCCACCGGCGTCGATTTCGGAATTCACGGCGACGGCGAGCAGGCCACCGTCTCTTTGTACCGGCAGTTGCAGGGGACGCGAGATTTCGAGAAGGTGGGGGGGCTCGTCTGGCGCCATGATGGGGGTATCCGCAGCAACACCCCCGCCTGGCCGAAGGAGTTCTCTTTAGCTACGCGGCGGGAGATGGTGGACAACGCGGCCTACTTCGCGCGGGGCGGGCAGGCCGGCTTCGAGACGAAACGCGGCTGCAATCGCCGATGTCTGTATTGTGCGGACCCACTCTCGAAGGGGCCCGTCCCGCGATGTCGAAAGCCGGCGGAAGTGGCCGATGAGATCGAATCGCTGTGGGCACAGGGAGTCGACGTGCTGCACACCTGCGATGCGGAGTTCAACATTCCGCGAGATCACGCAATGGCCGTCTGCGAGGAGATGGTCCGCCGGTCGCTCGGCGGGAAGGTGCGATGGTACGCGTACTTGGCGGTGACGCCGTTCGATGCGGAGTTGGCCGTCGCCATGCGAAAGGCGGGCTGCATCGGCATCGACTTCACGGGCGATTCCGCCAACGACGTGATGCTCAGTGCATATCGCCAGCCACACCGTGCGGCAGACCTCGCGAAGGCAGTCCGGCTGTGCCGCGAGAACGGCATCAAGGTCATGATCGATCTTCTGCTCGGCGGGCCCGGCGAGACATCTCAGACTGCCGCCGATACGATCGAGTTCATCAAAGAAATCGGCCCGGACTGTGCAGGGGCTTCGCTCGGCATCCGTATCTATCCCGGCACGGGGATGGTCGAAGCGTTGAACCGAGAGAGCCCCCTACGTGACAACGCGGGCATTCGACGCAAGTACGCGGGCGAAATCGATTTCTTTCAGCCGACGTTCTACATCTCGCCGGCCCTGGGACCCGAACCGGCCCGGCTGGTCAAAGACCTCATCGCCGGCGACGAACGTTTCTTCGAGCCGATGGCCGAACAGCCCGACGCCGAGGCCACCGACCACAACTACAACGACAATAGCGAACTCGTCGAAGCTATCCGAGCCGGGGCCCGCGGCGCATACTGGGACATCCTCCGCGGGCTGCGGAGCACACAGGTCGAATAGGATTCGTGCCCGCCCCGTCCCCTACAGGGTCCGTCCTTCGCGGTAGCCGGCTTGGATGTACTTGTTGGCCTCGGGGACGTTCGTGACCTTCATGTTCTTCCAGTCGAAGTCGAGCTTCTTGTCGCTGCGCAGGGCGACGTTGCCCATCAGGGCGAATTCCGTCAGCGGGCCGGCATAGTCGAAATGTGTGCTCGGCCGGCCCTGGCCCTTGCAGGCGTCGAGCCAGTTGCGATGGTGCCCTTTGGCGCGAGGCAGGGTCTTGGCCGGCCTCTTATACGCCCGCATCTTGCTCTCGGGGATGATGCGCGGGGACCGCCCCCAGCCTCCACCGAGGATGGCGCCCTTGCTGCCGAGAAAGAGGATGCCGTGTTGGCCCAGGCTGCGGCCCTCTTCCAGCTCAGCCGGACGCGGCGGCATCACACCGCCCTCGTACCACGTGATGCGAACCGGCCCCATGCCCGCGCGGGCCGGGAAGTCGTAGTAGATCAGTGACGCGGCCGGGCAAACCTCGTCGGTTGCGCCGTAGGAGCTGGCTTCGACCTGAAAGCGGTCGGCCTGGTCGAGCTTGAGGGCCCAGAAGGCCGGGTCGAGGTGATGGCAGGCAAAATCGCCGATGGTGCCGGAGCCGAACTGCCACCAGGCGCGCCAGCGGACGGGGGCGTAATCGGGGTGGTACGGCCGGGGCGGTACGGGCTCCAGCCACTTCTGCCAGTCGAGGCCGGCCGGCACCGGCGGTGTCTCCTTCGGTCGATCTTTGAGTGACGTCCAGCGAGCCGCACCGGTGTACGTCCACGAATGGACTTCGCGGACGTCGCCGATGGCGCCGTCCCAGATCCACTCGCAGCAGAGGCGAATGTCCTCACTGGAGTGCCCGAAGTTGCCGAGCTGGGTTGCGACGCCGGTCTTGCGGGCGGCTTCGGTGACGGCGCGTGTTTCCTGGACGGTACGGCACAGCGGCTTCTCGCAGTAGACGTGCTTGCCTTTGGCGATGGCATCGAGTGAGACGATGGCGTGGGAATGGTCGGGCGTGGCCACCAGGACCGCGTCGATGTCCTCCTTATCGAGCATCTCGTTGTAGTCCCGGTAGGTGGGGCAGGCCTGGCCGTATCGCTGTCGGACGAGTTCGGTGGCGGGCTTGAGTCCCGCCGTGTCGCCGTAGTAGAACATGCTGTAATCGCTCTCGTCGTTGACGTCGGACAACGCGGCGATACGGACGTCGGGTTCCTGGAAAAGCTGCTTCATATTCACAATGCCCTGACCGCCCGTGCCGATGATGGCGACGTGGACCCTCTCACTCGGTGCGGTGTGCCCGCTGCCCCCCAGCACGTGACGGGGGACAACCGTGAATGCGGCCGCCGCCGCGCCGCCCAGAAAGTTCCTGCGAGTCACCTTCCCACCTTCAGTTTCTTGGCATTTCATAGACTTTCTCCTGCTGTATGCCGATGCGATCCGATCGCTGTTGTCATGCGTCGCTCAGGGCGACAACGGCGACTTCTTCCATCGTCCAAAAGAGGATTATAACACCGCAGAAGCCCGACGTATAGGCCAGCGTGGATTCCGAGGATGTATGCCGTCGGTTTCGTCAAATCAGTGGGTCTCCTCTCGGATTGTGGGGTTTACTTCCGGCCGCATTCTGTTATGATGGCCCGGTCGATTTTCGTGGCAAGAGCAGTGTGATTCATAGGAGGCAGACCGGGATGAGTTCGGGTGCCGGGACACTTGCACAACCGCTTCGGGGGATTATCCCACCGATGGTGACGCCGCTGTTGGATCGGGACACACTTGACACGACAGGTCTGGAGCGGCTCATCGAGCACGTCCTGGCCGGCGGGGTACATGGACTGTTCATCCTTGGCACGACGGGCGAAGCGCCCAGCCTGAGCCATCGGCTTCGGTGCGAGTTCATTGAGCGAGTCTGCGATCAGGTCCGGGGGCGGGTCCCGGTGCTCGTGGGCATCACGGATACCTCCTTCGTGGAATCCGTGAATGTGGCGGAGAAAGCGGCTCAAGCCGGCGCGCAGGCGCTGGTGCTGGCCCCGCCGTACTACTTTCCGGCCGGCCAGGCGGAGCTGCTCGAGTACCTCAAGCATCTGGTCGCCGAGCTACCGCTGCCTCTGTTTCTCTATAACATGCCGAACCGGCCGAAGCCGGTGTTCGAGCCCGCGATTGTGCGGGCAGCGTCCGAGCTGCCCGGCGTGGTCGGCCTCAAGGACAGCTCCGCCAACATGATCTACTTCCATCAGCTTCAGTACCTTCTGGAGGATCGGCCGGAATTCTCGCTGCTCATCGGCCCAGAACAACTCCTTGCCGAGGCGATCCTGGTGGGCGGGCACGGCGGCGTCTGCGGCGGCGCCAACTTGGCGCCACGATTGTACGTGGACCTCTACGAGGCGGCCCTTGCGAAGGATCTCGCAAGAGTCGAATCGCTGCATAAGACCATGATGAGACTCCATAGCACCATCTACTCCGTGGGTCACTACGAATCGCGCTTTCTCAAGGGGCTCAAGTGTGCGCTGTCCTGCCTGGGGATCTGCAGCGACTTCCTTGCCGAACCGTTCCACCGCTTCCGCGAGCCGGAGCGGCAGATGATCCAAGGATACCTCGACCAGCTCGGCATCACGAAAGATGGGCTGGGCCAAACGGATTAGAAGGAGACCATGCAGGCAAACTTCGGCGCACTCGACCTCATCATCCTGGCCTTGTACTGTGCCGTTCTTGTAGGGCTCGGCGTGTATTACCAGCGGAAGTGCCGCACGGCTCAGCAGTTCATGGTGGCCGACCGCACGATTCCCGCCTGGGCGGCGGGCCTGGCCGTCATGAGCGCCTACACGAGCAGCATTTCCTACATCGCCACTCCCGGCAAAGCATACGAATCCAACTGGCACGTCTTCATCTTCTCGCTCTGTATCATCCCGGTGGCGTGGCTCGTCTGTCGCTATGCCGTCCCGTATTACCGGAAGATGCAGTTGGTCTCGGTATATGCGTTCCTCGAAGACCGACTTGGGGCCTGGGGGCGGATCTACGCGGCGTTGTCTTTTCTGCTGTTTATGGTCGGCCGCATGGCGGTGATTCTCTACCTGGTCAGCCTTCTCATCAATACGTTCGTGCCCTGGAACATCGGCATCATCATCGTCGTCATCGGCGCGATAACCATCATCTACACGTTAATGGGCGGCATGGAGGCCGTGATCTGGACGGATGTGATGCAGTCAGCGGTCATGATCGTCGGGATCGTCTTCTGTGCGGTGATGCTTTCGACGGAGATCTTCTCCGGCCCAGCCCCACTCATTGAATCGGCGCTGCAGGCCGACAAGTTCAGCCTGGGCAGCCTGAAGCTCTCGTTCTCGTCGCGGACGGTCTGGGTAATGATCCTCTACGGCATCACGGAGAACCTCCGCAACCTGCTGGCCGACCAGAACTACGTGCAGAAGTACTCCTCCGTGCCCACGGAACGGCAGGCGAAGCGGTCCGTCTGGATCGCCATGCTGATCTACATCCCGCTGACGGCCGTCTTCCTATACATCGGAACGGCCCTATTCGCCTTCTACTCCGGTCCGGGCCACCAGCTCCCGGACACGATCATGAAGGCCGACGAGGTCTTCCCGTATTTCATTGCGACGCAGTTGCCGACGGGGCTGAAGGGACTCATCGTCGCAGCCATCGTCGCCGCGGCGATGAGTACTGTGGACTCGGCCCTGAACTGCTCGGCGACGGTCCTTCTGCTCGATTTCTACAAGCGCTACATTCGCCCGCAGGTCAGCGAGCGGGGCAGCCTTATCTTCCTTCGCCTGATGACGGTTGTCTGGGGCGTACTCGGCACGGGATTCGCCCTGCTGATGATTCGAGCCAAGAGCGCACTGGACGCGTGGTGGCAGATCTCCGGCATCTTCGGCGGCGGCATCCTGGGGCTCTTCCTGTTAGCCCTGTTGCGGGTTCGTCTGCGACTCTGGCAAGGCCTGCTATCGATTGGGATTAGCGTCGCCGTGATCAGTTGGGGCACTTTCGCACGGAATCTTCCTCCGCGCTGGGAATGGGCCCAGTGCACATTCGATCCAATCATCACCGGCGCCGTAGGCACAGCGGCCCTGATGGTCGTTGCATTGTCCTTCGGCATCGTGAACCGGTATCGCAACCCCGTTTCAGACAAAGGCTCGCATCGCGCCTCATAAGCGGGCGACGATCACGAACGTTTTGCGCTGGGCCGGCGGCTCGTTCGTAGCCCACGGCTGACGATACTCGAACGTGACGGTGGCCGTCCCTGCATCGTTGGCCCGGAACGTCCATTCTTCAGTGCCGCCCCCGCCGATGACGGGCGGGTCGGTCGG
>Ga0207752_1000480_pt1 | contig 18672 bp, 17 predicted proteins | sample Pon2CUnioCityCA_6_FD_187272 | JGI IMG/M metagenome (GOLD analysis project Ga0207752, IMG submission 187272) | Marine sediment microbial community from Union City, CA, USA - Pond 2C Sediment 2 (SPAdes) | ecosystem: Environmental > Aquatic > Marine > Intertidal zone > Salt pond sediment ...
CTACATTAACTAATTGAGGAGATTCGCGGGAGAAAAAAGGGGTGTTTGGTGTCTCATGTGTGTGCGACAGTAGGCATTTATCTATTTAAAATCTAAACCGAAGCGTAATATATAAACGGTCGGGAAAGCGAATCTCGAAAAGTAAAAAAGGAGAAAAAGATGAAGAAAAAAGGTTTTACATTGGTTGAGCTGCTGGTCGTTATCGCGATCATTGCACTGCTCATGGGCATTCTGATGCCCGCGCTGGCCAGGGTAAGGCAAATTGCCTTCCGAATGGTCTGCGGAACGAACCTGTCGGGTATCGGCAAAGCCATGCTGATCTATGCCAACGATTACGAGGACGAGCTTCCTCGTTCCGGCGGCAGGAACAGCGTATGGGCTGCGAGAATACCTAACTGGCAGGCCATGAATCGATTTGGCGCTTACAACGTATCTCCCGACGGCAGCGGCGGCACGGGAAACATCTCGTCCTGCTTCTATCTTCTGGTTAAGTACGCCGAGGTAACGCCAAAGTCCTTTTTATGCAAGGGCGATTCCGGGGTTTCGGAGTTCAAGCCGGCCGACGAAGGCGCAGGCGACAGAGACCTTATAGATCTCTGGGACTTCGGCATGGAGCCGGAAACGCATTGTAGCTACTCCTACCATATGCCGTTTGGTCTGTACGCTCTGACTCTGTCGAGCGAGCCCGGTATGGCGGTAGCAGCCGACAGGAATCCGTGGCAGGAATCTCCCGCTGCACAACCCAAAGACATAAGTCTTTTCAATCCTGACGGCGGCAAAGAATCCGTTAAAGTCGGTAATGCCATTGCCCACCAGGAGGATGCACAAAACGTATTGTTCCTGGACATCCACGTTGGGCAGGAAAAACGCTCGTTCTGCGGTATCAATGATGATAATATTTATACCTTCTGGGACGGCGGAGACATCAGGATAGGTGGCATGCCTACCATCGGAAGTGAGCCCCAGGATAGACTGGATTCACTGCTGGTAAACGACGGCGTCGGCGGCGCTGGCGGCGGCGGTGGCGGCGGTGGTACTGCACCACCTAAGGGCAGAGCCTGTTTCGTTGCTGATACACCGGCAATGGTAAACGGCAAGAACGTCCAGATTTCACAGGTCACAGCGGGCCAGACAATCGGTTCGGTAGAAGAGCACCAGGGTACTTTCGTTTGTCGTGACATAGTCCTCGACAGCGGAAATACCATCAGCGTTGTGTGCGCACACTGCTTCATGCTCGATTCCGGACAATGGGTTGCCGCACAGAACCTGACCAGCAGCCAAAGATTGAAAACACTAACCGGTACGGTTGGCATCAAGAGCGTTACAACCAGAAGCTACACCGGCAAGGTTTACAATCTGAAGATTCAGGGCTCAGACCAGTATATGGTCGGCGAGGATTCCGTAATCGTACGTGATTTCTAATACGGTTTTTATTGGGTGTTCAACCCGATAATAGAACACCGTACGTGTTTGCAGTTTAATCGCGTATAGATTATTCTTGCTTCGGTTGTTTACAAGCGGTCTTATGCTAATGCATAAGGCCGCTTTTTATTTAAGTGCTTGTTCTGCTGTGCGCGTTCATTTTGCAGCGGGTTCTTGCAAAAGTGGCCTGTCGTCGCTATCATTGTGCAAATGGCAACAAAATCGCATAAGGACAAGAACAAGCCGGGGCCTGTGGCGGTCAACAAGAAGGCTTACAGGAACTTCGAGATTATCGAGAAGTACGAGGCCGGCCTCGGACTGCTGGGTACCGAGGTTAAATCGCTTCGGGCCGGCGGCGGCGACCTTAGCGGCTCTTATGCGAGAATCGAGAGCGAGCAATGCTGGCTCGTCGGCGCAGGTATTGCGCCATACCAGCAGGCCGGGAACCGGCAGCACGACCCGACCAGGAAAAGAAAACTGCTGCTGCACAAAATGGAAATCCGGAAGATAAGAACCAAGCTCGAACAGAGAGGTTTTACCTTTGTGCCTTTGAAGATTTATTTCAACGAAAGGGGCCTGGCGAAAATAGAATTAGCCCTGGCCAGAGGTAAAAGACAATACGATAAAAGACAAGCTATAGCGAAGCGCGATCAAAAACGCGACATTGATAGAAGTATGAAAAAATATCGAAAATAGAAAGAATATAACGGAAACTGTCATTCCCGCGAAAGCGGGAATCCACTTAAAGCTGTTGCATTTATGGATCCCTGCTTTCGCAGCACTGTAAGGCGTTCTGCGGAGGATGACAACGCGGACAAGTCAGTTTGAGTAATCAACTGATTCACTAATTTACTGTTATTGAAGGGGCCTTAAATTATGGCTAAAGAAAAAGAGCAGGAGAAAAAAATCATCGTTGATGAGGACTGGAAACAGCAGGCACAAAAAGAGAAGGAAATCTTAGCCGCACAGGAAGAAGGTGAGAAGAAAGAGAAACAGGAAGAGAAAACGTCTCACGGGCCTTTACCGGAAGGTAATCTTGCCGCTCTTATCAGCATGCTTGCGACACAGGCATTATTCGCCCTTGGCCTGCTGCAGATAAAGGGGCAGGAAGAAAGAAAGCCCGATCTGGAGCTGGCGAAATATAATATAGATATGCTGCAGGTCCTCCAGGAGAAAACCGGGGGCAATTTGACGAAAGAAGAAGAAATTGTGCTTGCGAATACTCTCGACGAGCTTCGTATGGGCTATGTTAAAGTCGCGGGATAAATTGAATTGGCGCACATATTAGACAAAATAATTGCCGACAAACGAGCCGAGGTGCGTTCTCGACAATCGGAGAAAAGTCTCGATACGTTGAAGCAGCGGGTTAGTTCTCTGCCGAAATGCCGCAATTTCTACAAGGCCGTCACCAGGCCTAACCGCCGGGGTATTAACGTTATCGCGGAGGTCAAAAAGGCCTCGCCGTCGGCCGGGCTGATTCGTGAAGATTTCGATCCCGTGACAATCGCGCGGACCTATGAGAAATGCGGCGCCGACGCTATCAGCGTTCTTACCGATGAAAAGTACTTTCAGGGCCGGCTCGAATATATAAATCAGATACGTCAAGAAGTAGATTTGCCCGTTCTACGAAAAGATTTTATTATCGACCCGTGGCAGGTTTACGAATCTCGCGCCGCCGGCGCCGATGCGATTTTGCTGATCGCCGAGGCCCTCAAGCCGGGCGAGCTGATGGACCTGATGATTGCCGCGGCCGAGCTTACGCTCACCGTTCTGCTGGAGGTTCACCGGGCCGATTCGCTGCTGGAGGTTCGCAGCATGGTAGGCTTTCCCAAGAAAGGTTACAGCGTTTTGGGGATCAACAACCGCGACCTGACGACGATGCAGGTGGATTTGAATACGACCAGCCGCCTGGCGGGGCTTCTCGAAAATACGGATGAATTGGTCACTGAGAGCGGCATAAAAACACGGGCCGACGTGGAAAAGGTCATGTCCGCCGGCGTAAAAGCCGTCCTGATAGGCCAGACGTTGTGTGAACATCCCGATATCCAGGAAAAATTTGCCGAGCTTTTCGGATGAGATTCTGTTGTTGGTCCTTATTGAGAATTTATAAGCTTGTGGCAAAAACCGCAGGCCAAATATGAAGCGAGGTCAAAGTATTATGAACGTATTTTTATATTTGCTTCTGGGGTTGGTAACCGGTATTTTCAGCGGCCTGATTGGTATTGGTGGGGCGATAATTATCATTCCTTCGCTGGTTCTTTTGTTCGGTCTGTCGCAGCACACCGCTCAGGGCACGACGCTGGCGCTGATGGTTCCGCCGATTGGTCTGCTCGCCGCGTGGACATATTACAAACAAGGTTTCATAGATTTTAAAATAGCCGGGCTTATCTGTCTCGGCTTCTTTTTCGGCGGCCTGGTGGGCGCCAAATTCGCAACCGAAATCCCGGACGATATTCTGAGAAAAATCTTCGGGGTGATATTACTTGCTTCGTCATTGAGAATGATTTTCTACAAATGATGAAAACATGTTGCACTTCCCTTGTTAATGCGCCTTTATTCCCAGATTTTATTGATTTGCATAAGGGGTAATACCTCGACCGATTTAATCAATGGATAAGCGATTGTGCCGGGGTACACCACATAACAGGCTTTAGGCTGAAGGTCCTTTTGTGCCGACCAGAATCCTCTGGTTAATTTTGGAGTCTGTGAATGTTTGAATTCAACAAAAATTGGTGCTTTTCCAGGATGTTGCTGCAAAATCAAATCCACTTCCGCTCCGGCTTGCGTTCGATAAAAAAAGGAATCCCACCCGCGAGGAATTTGATTGAGAATTTGCTCCATACAAAATCCTTCCCAGCTCGTTCCGATAGCAGAATGTCTCATCAGGTCGTCAAATGTATTTATTCCGAGAAGAGTATGCAGTATCCCGCTGTCCCCAATATAACTTTTGGGAGCTTTAACGAGCCTTTTTTTTATATTGGCATAGAACGGCTGAAGCTGACGAATCATAAAAGTTTCCTGTAAAATGTCGAGAATCTTTCGGACCGATTGCCGCGAAAGCTCCATATTTGCCGCCAATTGACTAAGATTTACCGGTTGACCATGAATATGTGCCAGCAACTGCCAGAATCGCCTCAGCCTCATAGCCGGAATTCTAATGTCGTAACCAAGAACGGACAAATCTCTTTGAAGGTAGGTCATAATGAAATTCTGTCGCCACTGAATTGAAGCATCCTCGGATTCAGCAATTGTGCTTGGGGGAAATCCGCCTCGAATCCAAAGCAAGTCCATTTTATCCGGCGATAGTTCGCTCAGTAAAAACGGAGACAATTGGTGATAAGCGATTCGTCCGGCTAAAGATTCGCCGGATTGACGGACTAAATCCGGACTCGAAGAGCCGAGCAGCAGAAAACGTCCGGGGCATCTGTCCATATCAATCAAACTGCGAAGTACAGGAAAAAGCTCTCCTCGTAACTGAATCTCGTCTATGATGACCAATTTTTTGGCATGTCGGGATAGGAACCGCTCCGGTTCCGACATAACCATGTAGTCGGCAGGCAGTTCAAGGTCAATATACAAACATTCTTTTGGCCAATGCTCGGCAATCATTTTAGCCAGCGTAGTTTTGCCTACCTGTCTTGCCCCAATTAGCCCGACCGCCGGAAACCGCTGCAAAGACTGCACAATCTGATTATGTAAAGCTCTTTCAATCATTCTTGTATATTGCAAACTATATTTTGCAAATTACAAGGAATATATCGGTATTTTTGCGAATAATCATAACTGAAGTTGCGAAAAACCGATAAATGTTCTATTGATTACGTTTCACGAAATATAGTCGATGAATCATTTTGTCTGCTGGGATTTTTGGATTTTGGCCCAGGTGTCGCGTAATGTGACGGTTCGGTTGAATACCGGCTTTTCCTTTGTGCTGTCTTTGTCGGCGCAGAAGTAGCCCAGCCGTTCGAACTGATACCGGCTCAGGGGTCCGACTTGTGCCAGGGATGGCTCAATCCGGCACGAAGTCAGGACCTCCAGCGAGTTCGGATTCAGATTGGATTTGAAATCCTGGCCCTCGGCCACGTCGTCCGGATTTTCCCTGGAGAACAGATGGTCGTACAATCTGACTTCGGCCTCGATTGCATGCTCGGCCGAGACCCAGTGCAGCGTCGATTTGACCTTGCGCCCGTCCGGGGCATCGCCGCCCCGCGTGGCGGGGTCATACGTGCAGTGCAGCTCGATAACTTCACCGTTTGCGTCTTTGACCACATCGGTGCAGGTTACAAAATATGCATATCTCAGCCTGACCTCCCGGCCTGGAGCCAGGCGGAAGAACTTCTTCGGCGGCTCTTCCATGAAATCCGCCCGCTCGATATAAAACTCCCGCGAGAAGGGGACCTTTCGCGTACCGGCGTCCGGGTCTTCGGGATTGTTAATTGCATCGAGCTGCTCGTTTTGGCCTTCGGGGTAGTTGTCAATGACCACCTTAAGCGGCCGGAGTACAGCCATCACTCGCGGCGAGGTTTTGTTCAAATTCTCCCGCAGACAATGTTCCAGCAGCGCGATATCAACGGTGCTATTGAACTTGTTGACGCCGATTCGCCGGCAGAATTCCCGGATCGCTTCCGGCGAGTAGCCCCGTCTCCTTATACCGCTTATAGTCGGCATCCGCGGGTCGTCCCAGCCGCTGACCAGGCCCTCCTGAACCAAACTTAGCAGCCTTCGCTTGCTCATTACCGTGTAGGTAAGATTCAGACGGGCGAACTCGATTTGCTGCGGATGATACGCCCCAAGCTCATCGAGGAACCAGTCGTACAGGGGCCGGTGGTTCTCAAATTCCAGCGTGCAGATCGAATGCGTTATCCGCTCGACGGAATCTTCGAGTCCGTGGGCCCAGTCGTACATCGGATAGATGCACCATTTGTCGCCGGACCTGTGATGAGAAGCGTGCAGGATGCGATACATGACCGGGTCGCGCATATTCAGATTGGGATGCGCCATGTCGATTTTCGCCCTGAGCGTGCGCGAGCCGTCCGGGAATTCGCCCGCCTTCATCCGCTCGAACAGCTCCATATTCTCCTCGACCGAGCGATTGCGATAGGGACTGTCCTTTCCCGGCTCGGTAAGTGTGCCGCGATACTGTCGCGTCTGCTCTGCCGTCAGGTCGCAGACGTACGCCCCGCCCTTTTTGACAAGCTGCACGGCGTAGTCGTACATCTGATCGAAATAATCCGACCCGTAATACAAATGCTCGCCCCAGTCCCAGCCGAGCCAGCGAACGTCCTCGATAATGGAATTGACGTATTCCTGCTCTTCCTTTTCCGGATTCGTATCGTCGAACCGCAAATGGCAACGGCCGCCGAACTCCGCCGCGATGCCGAAGTTAAGGCAAATACTTTTGGCGTGTCCGATATGAAGATACCCATTCGGCTCCGGCGGAAATCGCGTCACAACCCGCCCATCCCATTTGTTGGTCTTAAGGTCTTCTGTGACTATCTGACGGACAAAGTCGAGGCTTCTCGAACTTGTCTCAGCGCTGTCCTTCTTGTTATTGTCAGTCATCTTATTTCGGCTGTACTCCTTGCTTCTCATGTCCTGATTTATTCAGGAACGACCTCGTTGCATTGGCCAACCGGGACACTTTGTTTTGAACAACGTCCCAGAGGATGTCATTGTCGATGCCAAAATAAGCATGTACCAACATGTCACGAAGCCCAGCCGCTTTTCGCCATTCAATATCCGGCAACTGTCTCCTGATTTCTTCGCTAATAGGTTTCGCTGCCTCCCCTACAATCTCAAGATTACGGACGACGGCATCGTATGTCTTTTCGTCCCCCAGCAGATCCGATTTAGACAAATCTGCGGTGAATCTCAATATCTTTTCACAACTCTCGGCAATGTCCTGTGAATACATTATTTCGTCACGCGACATGGATCATCTCCTGCTCGATTGCACGTCGAATCTGCGGACGGAGCGCTTTGTCGGTGACAAGGTCAACTTGGGCTGCCAACAATTCTTCCAGATAAAACTTCAGGTCCATAAACAGATCAAAACTCCCCTTTTCTTTGAATACCACAAGCACATCGACGTCACTGTTATGTACTGCTTCATCACGCGCGATCGACCCGAAAATTGCAAGGGTTTGGACGGAAAACCGCTGTCTGATTTCTTCCATACAATCCGTAAGCTTTGTCAGTACAGCCTGCTTATCCATGGTAAATCTCCTTGTCGTCAGCAACATATCTTGGCACATTACGTAAATACCGTTATATATCAAGTATATTGGATTTGATCCGGATATCAAGAGATGAATCTTTCCCGCATCTCTTTTTCGGAAGTCTGTTTGGTCGGTCTGAAACAGACAAACGAGGTCAGGACCAGGACGACTCCTGAGATAAACAGCAGGAATTTGTTCCGCGGCTCGCTGCAGCGTCTGAGCCACTCCGGCATCATCGGCTCTGCGGACCGGCCGTTGGATTTTTCAATCAGGGCCTTGCGAGCGGCGGACAATTGCCGGCTCCTCGCTCTGGGGTAGACGGTGTTCGCATCCTCAGGTCCGGTGCCAAGTGTAACCGGGGCAAGTCGATCGACAACCAGATTCGGATCTTCTTTTAACCGCTCCAGCAGGATATCGTAGTCGGAGTTCAGGGATTTTAGCCGCTCCAAAGACTCCTGTGCCGCTTTTAAGAGCTGTTTGTTTTGATAGTACTGAACCAAATCGTCAGAGAGGACGGAGCTGCTCAACGCCGCCGCACCGATACTGAAGAACAGAAAAAAGAAAACCGCCTGGATGATTTTTCGTCCCTGCATAACTCAAGGTAAGGCGGCCGGTGAACCGCCAAAACATTTCTCCATAATACACGAAATAAAACATGCCGTTTGTACGAGAGGTTATCGACTTGAGCCCCTGAAGTCAAGTCTCGATTAACCGGACGAATACGGGAATCACCGATTGAACAGGAAATTACTGATGCGACGGGCAATAATTCCAAAAAGGCCCGGTTTTGTTACGGAATTGCTGCTTTTATCGAATTTTAAGAAAATTTTTTGAAAATTTTGTAACTTTTTGGGCTGTTTCGCGTCTATATATATAGGAACATGATAGGCCGTTCGCGAAAGTCAGCCAGTTTGATTTGGCAGACAGATATTCGAAATTAAACATACGTTATCACCCTCCTTCAAGAGGCCGATGCCCACAGGGTCGGCCTTTTTTTATTGATAGTTCATGATTTATAGTTCATAGTACAAAGAACAATAAGCAACGAATAAAGAACAAAAAGCATGAGAATTCCTCTGACTAAATATGGTTTACCACAGGTGGTTGCTTATCCGGCGGCGGTGCTTGCGGCGATGGTTGTTTTCCCGCCGGCAACGGCGGCTTTTTTGCCGGATTGGGTGGTTATTGCTGTAGAGACGGTTTTGGCCGGTGTTTTGATATGGGCGCTGATGTTCTTCCGGGACCCGGAGCGAAGCTGTCCTGCGGATATTAACCTGCTGTTGGCGCCCGCTGACGGGCATATTACCGAGATCGAAACCATAGAGGAAGCGAGCTTCATTGGGGGGCCGGCCCTGCGGATTGGAATATTCCTGAGCATTTTCGACACGCACATCAATCGTGCCCCGTGTAACGTCAGAATCGAAAAAATCACTTATAAAAAAGGGAAATTCCTTAACGCGATGAATCCTCAATCGGGAAGGGTCAACGAGTCCAACGATCTGAATTTGTTACGAACCAATATTCCGAAAGACAGGCTGATTGTCCGTCAGGTCAGCGGAGCTATTGCCCGGCGAATCGTCTGCGATACGGCCGAGGGGCGGCAATTAGCTGGCGGCGAGAGGTTCGGCATGATAAAATTCGGCTCCAGGACAGAATTGTATTTGCCCGTCCGGGAAAATGCAAAGTGCCTTGTCCAGATAGGCGATAAAGTAAAAGCAGGCCTTACACCGCTTGTGAAATACGAAGAAAAATTAAAAGTTAAAATGTAAAACTTAAAATTAAGGAAGTCATTGCCGCAAAACGGCAATTCCGCAGTTTTGGTCTTTTACTTTTAAGATTTGAATTAAAGAGATGCCGAAATCGAAAACTAATGCTAAGAAGAAAAGTTTGCTTCGGCGGGTGCGCAGGCAAAGGTTAAAGTACATCACGATTCTGCCGTCGCTGATTACGATTCTCAACGGCGTCTTCGGCTTCACGGCGATAATCTTCGCCGGCAAAGGTTCTGAGGCGCCGTATGCAGACTCGGCGATACCTTTCTTTACATTCGGGTCCACCACTTATTTTGCGATGTCCGGTTATATGATCCTGGTGGCGATGATTGCCGACATGCTCGACGGCCGGCTCGCGCGAAGGGTACAGGGAACTTCCAGCTTCGGCGGCCAGCTCGACAGTCTTTGCGATATAATCAGCTTCGGCGTGGCGCCGGCGTATCTAATGCTCAACGTTCTGGAACATGGACTTGCCTCGACGGGGTTTGCCGATGAAAGTTTTTTGCAGCGTTTCATCTGGCTCTCAGCGGCCGCATACATTAGTTGTGCGGCTATCCGGCTGGCAAGATTCAACGTGGAAAACGAAGAGGATGAATCGGCGCACATGAGTTTCATGGGCCTGCCGACGCCGGCCGCCGCCGGAGTTATAGTCAGCCTCGTTATATTCCACCAGGAAACATTTCCGACCTTCGCGATTATTTGTATCCTGCCGTTTATAGCCCTGGGTACATCTGTTCTTATGGTAAGCAGAATTCGATACCCGCATATACTCAATCAGTACTTAAAGGGCAAAAAACCATTCGCACACCTTATAAGGGTCCTGCTGCTGCTGGTTTTTGTTTTCGTGAGCATACAGGCGGCTTTGGTGCTTATTTTCTGCGGTTTCGCAGGGGGCAGCTTTGCGAGATGGTTTTATTTCAAGTCGCCGATTTCACGGATTCTTTCGAAATTGAGACATGAAGTAAAAGGTGATAAAGACCATCTCGTCCCGGCAATGCAGCATTCAGCTTCAGTAGCCGGAGATAAAGCAAAAATCGAAGAGCAGAACAATGGTGTTGGTGAATCGGTCAGTATGTAAATTGCGCACTACTTTGGATTCGGGACCGGTTGCGTGACCTGCTTTTTGGCCTCGGTTTGATTTATCTGATAATACTTCTCGACAATCCCAATCAGCCGGGTAAGAACCTGCCGGCCTTCCGAGCTTGCTTCCAGACCTACAATCTGCAAGCCAAAGGAGGCATTTTTGCCGTCTGCTGTGGGTAAAACATTTCTAATTTGAGCGCTGAGCACTAATGGTATTTCGTAAGGCAGTGGCGTAAATCGCATGCTAATGAACTGTCCTTTTTTGAAGCCTGCTTTTCCGGCGTCGTTTTGGTGTGGAACTATAACCTGAGCTCCGCCGGCGGAGATATCCGTCAGCCTGCCCTGGCAGCAGTTGTGTATCTCGTTTGCCGGATCCTTCATCTGTTTTACTTCTTCGCGTTTGCCGCTGCGGCGCCACAGCAACACCTTTACGTTCAGTGATGCGGGTACGTTAACGCGGAAGTAGCTTCTCCGCTGGACCACATCAATCTTATCGGGGATAGCGAGTACAATTGTTCCGCCCCGCTCTCGATTTGTCTCGGGATCGACCGATGGCTCCAGAGCTATTACGGTTGTATCAAAAACAAACTTGCCATATTCATACTTGAATGATATACCGACCGGTTGGTTCACCTGTATATTTATGGGACGCTGTTTCCTGGAGGCGGTACTTTCGACGCTCAGTCTGTCATCGGCGAGATTCGTCAGCAGAACCTTTGCGACGTGCCATTTATCTCTGGACAAATAGGACATGATGGCGGGCACTTTAATGTCGATCACGGTTTGCAGGATTTTCTCTGGAGCAACCCCGCGTGGCGTCATTAGTTCATTCATTTCAATCTCCTTCGATTTAGGGGTGTAGAGTGTCTTCCTCCGAACCCCCGAGGGCGGTCTCGGCGCCGGTTCTTTCTCAGAGAACTCTTTTAAAATATATAAATAATTTCCCCGGCGACAAAATGTATTCTGTATTAAATTTATCGACTTTTCCGCGGACAAGCCTGTAGAAATCGCAGGCTAAGCTTGCAAATAAGGTATCGAATTATTACTATAGCGGCGTATATGAATGATACCCACGAAACAAAAAAAATGGGGGGCGATAAGATAGCCCTTCTGGGGCTTTTTATTGCGGGATTGCTCATAGCCCGCCTCATCGTAGCTTTCAAGTCCGGCCTTTTGTTCTCGGACCCTGTCGGGTTATCTCGCACGGGTTTATCGATATCGATGCCGAGCGGCAACGGCTGGGGAGGTGACAAGCAATGGAGGTATCGGGAAAACATCTTCACCTTGAGCAGCTTTTTTCCCGTCGGTTCCAGAAGACCAACCTCGCGGGCCCACTGCCGGTATATATTGGGCGCCGATACAACCACGCCGCTTGAACGGTTCGAGCAGGAGGCGGCTATAGTGGATGCCAGGATTTTGGAAACTAACCAAACACGAATGGGAACACTGACTGTTGACTGGGCGAAGATGGATAAACCGGAAGTGTTTCTCTGTGTGTTTTTAGGCACTGCAAGGTTGCCGGACAACCGGCAGCTCGACATCGAAGTGCACCAGATTGCAGGCGACGACCAGATGGCCGAGCAGGTTTTCAAACGCATAATAGAGGATCTGAAATTCGAAGATACCCAACTGCTCAAGACCGGCGCCGAAGTTATTGCGGAAATCAAAAGAAAAGGTCTCGGCGACTTTTTGAACAACCAAAACCGGCAAGTTTTTTTCCTGATTAAGGATTCAAAGATGCGCACCATCGGATTTACAATGGACGTGCTCATCGACTCCGGACCCCAGGCCAAGTTGAATATTCAAGCGGCGGGCCTTTTCTACATCAGGGGACAGCGCCCGTTCGAGCAGGGAACTTCTTTTCAATGCAGCAACGACTTCGGTGAGTTTATCTATAAGAGCGAAATCAGCAGAAGTACCGGCAGAAGCGGCACGGAGATTATCGCCGGCAGAGACAACATTATAACGGTCAGGAGATTTGAGGCAGAGCCCGACGAGAAAAGCTACCGCCTCAACCCGGCGGCGATACCGAATGTTTTTCTCGATCAGCTCCTCGAACAAATGCTCGACAGCGACAAAAAAGAAATGGTTGTTGATATCATTCAGGCAAACGGGAAAATCATCCCGACGCTTATCTCAAGAATCGAAGTCACAAAAGATATGGCGGCCGACGAAGATGCCGTCCACGTTTTTAAACTGGAGTTTCTGGACGGAAAGGGATTTTCCGAGCGGCTGTACCTGAATTCCCGACGGCAGGTTTACAAAAGGCTTATCCGGCAGGACAACATATATATACTCGAACTCGCAGACATCGGGAGTATCTTGAGAGAATTTCCCGAACGCGCCGAACGTATTTTGCAGAAGAATCAAATGCTGAAATGATTCATATTTTGAAAAGGAGTTGATATGCGGGGCAAGCGACAAACTTGTAATTTGATGGTATTTGCTTTTTGCTTTTTAGTTTTTTGCCTGATCATATCAGGATGCGTGACGAACCGGGCCGGCCTGGCCGGAACCAATCGTCTCGATACGGAAAACTGGGGCGACTTGCAGCTTTGGTACCGGCAGCCGGCTAAAGAATGGACTGAGGCGCTGCCGGTCGGAAACGGACGCCTGGGGGCGATGATCTTCGGCGGCACGGAAAACGAACGGCTCCAGTTCAATGATGACACGCTTTGGACCGGCCGGCCGCATGAATATCAGCACGAAGGCGCGGTCGAATACCTGCCGGTCGTCCGTAAGCTGCTCTTCGAGGGCAAACAGCGCGAGGCCGAAAAGCTGGCCGGCGAAAAGATGATGAGCGTACCGCTGAGGCAGGAAAAATATCAGCCGTTCGGCGACCTGCGTTTGCACTTTCCGGGTCACGGCCGGCCGGTCGAATATCGCCGGGAGCTGGACATCGATTCGGGCATTTCGACGGTTCGCTACCGTGTCGGCGAGACAACCTTCACACGCGAAGTCTTCTGTAGTTTTCCGGACCAGGTAATCGTTGTCCGCTTGACCTGCAATCAGCCGGGACAACTGACGTGCACTGCGAAACTGGACAGTCTTCATCCGAATACGCAGACCCTGGCGGATAACAAGAGCCTGATACTGCGAGGCCGGCTTAATGAGTATATGGATGGACGATCAAAAAGCAAAAAGCCCAGCGTATTGAAATTCGAAGCCCGGCTGGGCTGGCGCGCCGCCGGTGGCGAAGCAGAACTCACGGATGATGCCCTGGAGGTTACGGGCGCCGATTCGGTGACGCTGGTTCTGGCCGCTGCAACGAGCTACAAAAACTTCAGGGACGTCTCCGCCGATCCGGTAGATGCATGCCGCCGGACAATCAGGGCCGTCGCCGGCAAAAATTATGAAGTGCTTCGCGATGCGCATATTGCCGACCACCAACAATTGTTCCGCAGGGCCGCTTTCGAGCTCGGCGCTACCGAAGCGGCAGGGCAGCCGACCGACAAGCGCATCGAAAACTTCGCCAAACAAAATGACCCGCAACTGATGAAGCTTTATTTTCAGTTTGGCCGTTACCTGCTGATTGCAAGTTCGCGCCCGGGCAGCCAGCCGGCCAATCTGCAGGGTATATGGAATGACAAGCTCAATCCGCCCTGGGAAAGCAAATGGACGGTGAACATCAACACCGAGATGAACTACTGGCCAGCCGAAGTCACCAACCTGTCCGAATGTCACGAGGCGCTCTTCGATATGCTCGACGACGTTGCCGAGTCCGGCCGGAAAACAGCAATGGCTCACTACGGCTGCCGCGGCTGGGTCCTCCACCACAACACCGACCTCTGGCGCGGGACCGCGCCGATTAACGCCTCCAACCACGGGATATGGGTTACGGGCGGCGCCTGGCTCTGCCAGGACCTCTGGGAACGCTACGCATTCACGGGCGACAAGGAATTTCTCAGAAAGCGGGCCTACCCACTTATGAAAGGCGCGGCGACGTTCTTTGTTGATTTTCTCATTGAGGACCCGAAGACCGGCTGGCTGATAAGCACGCCATCCAACTCGCCGGAGAACGGCGGGCTCGTCGCCGGCCCGACCATGGACCATCAAATAATCCGCGATTTGTTCGGTAACTGCATCGAGGCGGCCGAAATCCTCGGCGTCGATAAGGACTTCCGCAACAAGCTCACAGACCTGCGAAGCCGGATCGCGCCCAATCAGATCGGTCGGTACGGCCAGCTCCAGGAATGGCTCGAAGACAAGGACAATCCTAAAAATAAGCACCGGCACGTCTCGCACCTGTTCGGCCTGCATCCCGGCAAAGAAATCACACGCAGGGGTACACCCGATCTTTTCGCGGCGGCGCGTAAATCATTAGAATTCCGCGGCGACGGCGGCACAGGATGGTCAATGGCCTGGAAAGTCAATTTCTGGGCGCGGTTCGAGGATGGAGACCACGCGTACAAAATGCTCAGCAGCCTTCTGACGCCGCAGCGAATGTTTCCCAACATGTTCGACGCTCACCCGCCTTTCCAGATCGACGGTAACTTCGGCGGTATTGCCGGCATCGCGGAAATGCTGCTGCAAAGCCACACGGGAGAACTGCATCTGCTGCCGGCATTACCATCGGCCTGGCCGACCGGTAGCATCAAAGGCCTTATGGCCCGCGGCGGCTTCGAGGTGGACATCGACTTTGAAGACGGAAAACTGAGCACATGCGTAATCCGTTCGAAGCTCGGTAATGAATGCAGGATCCGTTCCGGCTCGCCTGTCCGTGTGACGTCCCGGGGCAGACCTGTCAAAACCTCGGCACCAGAAGAGAACGTGGTCGAGTTCGATACGAAGGCCAATCAAATATACGTCATCGAGGCCGATTAACAAAGACCATTGTGTAGAATTAAGAGGCAGGAAAATGAAGAATCTGAAAGCGGCGGCAGTCGCAACGTTGGTTATTGCAAATATTTTAACAGGATGTTCGGTACAAGGTACCCGGCCATTAAGCCAAAACAATGAAGAATGGAACCACCTGAAGTTATGGTATAACAAGCCGGCACAAAAATGGACCGAAGCGCTGCCGGTCGGCAACGGACGCCTGGGAGCGATGGTCTATGGCACGGTTCAAACCGAGCGGTTGCAGCTCAATGAGGATACTCTATGGGCGGGTCAACCGGCCGAACGGGACCGCACCGGGGCATACAAATATCTTCCCGAAGCCCGGCGGCTCATCTTCGAAGGCAAATATGCCGAGGCCCAGAAGATAATGCAGCGGGAGTTTATGGGCCCGCGGCTGATTCGCAGCTACCAGACGCTCGGCGATCTGAGGCTGCGTTTCGGGGACGAAATGCAAGTCACAGATTATCGCCGGCAGCTCGACCTCGATGCAGCTACTGCAACCGTAACGTATCGGCTCGGCGACGCCACTTTCACTCGCGAGGTTTTTTCAAGTCCCGTCGATCAGTCCATCGTCGTTCGCCTGGCGTGTGATAAGCCGGCACAGATTACGTTCGATGCGAGCCTTTGGCGCCCGGAAGATTACACCGTCGAGACCGTCGGGACGGACCGCGTCGTAATGAAAGGTCAGGCAACAATGAAAGACGAGCACAAGGGCGTCAATTTCGAGGCCCGGCTGATGATTATCCCGGAGGGCGGAAAGCTGACAACGACCGATGAAGGACTGCGGCTGGAAAATGCCGATGCGGCGACACTTTTAATCACTGCGGCGACAAACTACCGCGGCGACGACCCACAAGCGGTCTGCGAAGGGCAACTGGCCGTCGCCGGCAGGAAAGAATTTCCCGAATTACAGCGGGCACACCTTGCCGAACACAGGCGACTGTTCCGCAGGGTGGCGCTGAATCTCGGCCGGACTGCTGCTATCGACATACCGACCGATAAGCGGTTGCAGGCCGTGAAAGACGGCGCAGACGACCCGGATTTGTGCGCTTTGTACTTCCAGTTCGGCCGCTATCTTCTGATATCCAGCTCGCGTCCCGGCTGTATGCCGGCAAACCTCCAGGGCATTTGGAACGAGCACATCAAAGCACCGTGGAACTGCGATTACCACATCAATATCAATGTCCAGATGAACTATTGGCCCGCAGAGGTCTGCAACCTGGCCGAATGTCACGAACCTTTCTTCGACCTGACCGACAACCTGCGGCCGCGCGGCAGAAAGACCGCAAAAGACGTTTACAACTGCCGCGGCTTCGTCGCCCATCACACGACGGACGCCTGGTTCTGGACCAGTCCCATCGGAAATGTGCAGTACGGGATGTGGCCCAGCGGCGCGGCCTGGTGCTGCCAGCATCTATGGGAACATTACACATTCGGGGGCGAGAAGGGATTTCTCGCAAAGCGGGCCTTTCCGATTATGAAGGAAGCGGCCGAATTCTTCCTCGATTTTCTCGTCGAAGATCCGAAAACGGGCAAGCTTGTCTCCGGGCCTTCGACCTCACCGGAGAACCGCTTCCGCACGCCAGACGGCAAGACCTCGAACCTGACGATGGGCCCGGCCATGGACCAGCAGATTATATACGATTTGTTCACCAATTGCATCGAGGCAGCTAAGATTCTCGGAATCGAGGATGAGTTTGTAAAAGAAGTAAAAGCCGCCCGCGGCAATCTGGCCGGACCACAGATCGGCTCGGACGGCAGGCTCATGGAGTGGACCGAAGAGTTCGAGGAGCCCGAGCCGGGCCATCGGCACGTTTCGCATCTGTTCGCGCTGCATCCGGGCAAACAGATTTCCGTCACGGGTACGCCGGAGCTTGCGGCCGCGGCACGAAAATCGCTCGAATACCGCCTCTCGCACGGCGGCGGCCATACCGGCTGGAGCAGGGCGTGGATAATTAACTTCTGGGCACGCCTGCGAGACGCAGAAAAGGCACACGAAAATATGCTGGCGCTGCTGCGAAAGTCAACGCATCCCAACCTCTTTGACAATCATCCGCCCTTCCAGATCGACGGCAACTTCGGCGGTACAGCCGGACTCGCGGAGATGCTGCTGCAAAGCCACGCGGGCGAGATTCATCTGCTGCCCGCCCTGCCGAAGGCCTGGCCGAGCGGCTCTGTCAAAGGCCTGCGGGCCCGCGGAGGCTTTGAGGTGGATGTCGAGTGGAAAGAGGGCAAACTCGCTGAGGCGACTATACGTTCGCTGTCCGGCAACAAGTGCAGAGTTCACACCCCTGAGGCTGTGGACGTAATATCCGGCGGAAAACAGGTCAAGACCGTCGTCGTCGGACGGAACATTGTCGAGTTCGCAACGAATGTCGGCCGAATATATCGCGTTCACCCCGTGAGATAGGTAAAACCGTTATCTCACAGGGTAAAGCGGAAAATTAAGTGTCCTTATGGAATTGGTCCTGGGGATAACCTGGTATGTCGCTCTGCTGGTCGCTTTGACCTGCCACGAGGCCGCACACGGCTTTGCGGCACTGAAACTCGGCGACCCCACGGCATATCGCCAGGGCCAGGTTACGCTGGACCCCGTAGCTCACATCAGGAGAGAGCCGTTCGGGACGGTTATTATGCCCATCCTTTCTTTTATTCTTGCCGGCTGGATGATTGGCTGGGCCAGCACTCCTTACAATCCTCACTGGGCACGGAACAACCGTAGAAGCGCGGCCCTGATGGCCCTGGCCGGGCCTCTCGCCAATCTGATTCTCGTGGTTATAGCGGGCCTGGCAATCCGCGGCGGCATGCTGCTCGGAGTCTTTTACGCTCCCGAATCCATTACGTTCGAACAGGTTACCGCCGCGGCGTCACCCGGCTTTGCAAATTCGGCGTCGATCGCCCTGAGTATCGTCTTTTCGCTGAACCTGATTTTGTTTGTCTTCAATCTTATCCCGCTGCCTCCGCTCGACGGCAGCGAGGTTCTCTCGCTGTTTTTGAGTGAAAGGGCCGTCGAACGTTACGCGCAACTATTGCACCAGCCGGGTTTTCGAATCATCGGTCTGGTTGTCGCCTGGCGATTGTTGGATGTGTTCTTAAATCCTGTACATTTGCTGGCGCTGAATATTTTGTACCCCGGCGCCGGCTATCATTAAACATAGAGTTTGTCGGCACTGCATCTATGCTCAAGCCGTCATAAAATTGGGAGATCGAAACGAACCGACAAAACAAGACAGGCTTAAGATATTATTATGGAAAGTTTTATGATAATGGGCGGTACTGGACTTGAACCAGTGACCTCCTGCGTGTCGAGCAGGCGCTCTAGCCAACTGAGCTAACCGCCC
>Ga0207752_1000481_pt1 | contig 18665 bp, 18 predicted proteins | sample Pon2CUnioCityCA_6_FD_187272 | JGI IMG/M metagenome (GOLD analysis project Ga0207752, IMG submission 187272) | Marine sediment microbial community from Union City, CA, USA - Pond 2C Sediment 2 (SPAdes) | ecosystem: Environmental > Aquatic > Marine > Intertidal zone > Salt pond sediment ...
CCGGGTAGGCGGTGACCTGGCCTCCGGTGTGGTCGAGTTTACGGATCGTCACGGGTTCCACAGGCACGCATTCTACCGTGATTCATGGGCTGGCACAAGTTGGAGCAGGCGGTGTGAACGTACAGCGAGGGCGCATCGGACTTGACCGCTGAGTGTTGTCATGCGTGAAACGTGAGGCGTGAGGCGTAGAGCTACTTTGATGTGAATTAGATAGCATACAGGAGGAGACATAATGAGCAGCAATGAATTGGATGGCCGGTGGGCGCTCATACTGGGAGCGTCGAGTGGGTTTGGCGCGGCAACTGCGCGGGCGCTGGCCGGGGCAGGGATGAACATCTTTGGCGTGCACCTCGATCCAAGAGCCACGCTCCCCCGCGCCAAACAGGTCGTGGCCGACATCGAGAGCACGGGCCGTGAGGCAGTCTTCTTCAACACCAATGCCGCCGACGCCCGCAAGCGGACGCGCGTACTCGACCGAATTGAGCAGACGCTAGCAGACGATTCCGCCGACAGCATCCATTTCGTCCTGCACTCGCTGGCCTTTGGCACACTGCTGCCCTTCATCGCAGATGACCCCGCCGAAGCAGTCAATGAGGCCCAGATGGACATGACCTTGCGGGTGATGGCCCACAGTCTGGTCTATTGGGTGCAAGATCTGGTACGGCGGGAACTCCTGGTGCACGGGAGCCGGGTCTACGCGCTCTCCAGCGCCGGCGCGATCCGGATGGCGCCTATGTATGGGGCGGTCTCGGCGGCCAAAGCGGCGCTGGAGAGCCATATGCGGCAACTGGCGTTGGAGCTGGGGCCTCACGGCATCGCCATCAACTGCTTGCGGCCGGGCGTGACCGACACACCCGCGCTGCGCGTCATTCCAGGCCACGAGGCGTACGTCGCCGGTGCGCTCGAGCGCAACCCCGGCGGCCGTATGACGACGCCCGAGGACGTCGCGACGGTGCTGGCGGCACTGGCAGCCTCGGACATCGCCTGGATCAGCGGAGCCGTTATCCCCGTCGATGGAGGAGAGATCATCGTCGGATGATTTGACATTCCTGCATGACGTGATAGAATATGCACACATTTGAGATACTGCCCCTCTTTGTGCGGACCGTGACGCCGAACCGTCTCTGACATATCGGCCTTTTTGTGAGGTAGGCAGAGATACGACGATCTGATCAAGTATCCGTCTAACGTCAGGCGCGATTTCCGGACCCGGCATCGCTCGCACGTCCATTCAGTGAGGTGGTGCCGGGTTATCTGTCGGAGGTGCAGTATCGGGTGAGGAGTAATCTGATTTAATGAACACAGAAGCTTTAACCGACCAGGATACAACCAGCCAGGATCAGCCCGAACAGAGTCCCATCGACCAGAATTCAACGGCCCAAGGCATAGACATGGACGACTACCTGGCAGAAGGATATGACTATGAGGCCCCCCGGCGTGGGGATATCCGCTCAGGTGTAATTTTAAAAGTCCACGACCACGGCCTGGTCGTGGACATCGGTTTTAAGCGGGAGGGCCGAGTCCCGGCTGAAGACCTGGAACGTCTAGATGAGGAGACTCGCTCCGAGATCAAGATCGGTGACGAGGTCCCCGTCTTCGTGCTCCGGCCCGAGGACAAGGAAGGGCATCCTATCCTATCCATCCATCAGGCCCGCCTGTACGAAGACTGGCTAGAGGCTGAGCAGATGATGGAGAACGGCGAGCTCTACGAAGGCGAGGTAGCTGGTTTCAACCGAGGTGGGCTGATCGTTCGCTTTGGGAAGATTCGCGGCTTCGTCCCGGCCTCGCAAGTCGTGGGGCTGCCCAGGCGACTGGGCGAGGATCAGCGCCGCCAGCGCCTGGAAGCTATGATCGGTGAAAAGATGGGTCTCAAGATCATTGAGGTGGATCGCCGCCGTCGCCGCCTGATTTTCTCCCAGCGACGAGCGCTCCGTGCCTGGCAGGAACTGCAGCGGGAGCGTGTCATAGCTACGCTAACGGAGGGAGAGACGCGGCGCGGGGAGGTCACCAGCCTCACCAACTTCGGCGCTTTCGTGGATCTGGGTGGAGCCGATGGCTTGATCCACGTTTCCGAACTGAGCTGGAGCCGGGTGAACCACCCCCGCGATGTGCTCAAAGTCGGCCAGGAGGTGGAGGTCTTCGTACTCGACGTTGACCAGGAACGGAAGCGAATCGCACTCAGCCTTAAAAAACTCCAGCCTGATCCCTGGACCCTCGTAGACGATCACTATCAGGTGGGGCAATTGATTGAGGGGCGGGTCACTCGTGTGCTGGATTTTGGTGCTTTTATCGAGCTGGATCTGGGGATTGAAGGCTTGCTCCACACCAGTGAGATGATCGGCACGCCTGAACTCCCTCCCACAGAGATTGTGCATTCTGGCGAGACGTTGCTGGTGAAGATCATCCGCATCGAAAGCCGAAGAAGGCGGATTGCCCTGAGCGCCCGGCGAGTGCGAAGGAGCGAGTGGGAGCGCTGGGTAGCGGAGCAGCAAAAGGCCCAGGAGCTGGAGGAGGCCGCAGAGGCTGCGGCTGCAGAAGCCGCAGCTGCGGAAGCCGCAGAGGCAGAAGAGATAGCCGAGGCGCCAGAGCCAGAGGCCGCGACCAGCGAACCGGTTGAGAGAGAAGAAGAGGCAGCACTAGAAGAACAGCCAGCCAGTGAACCGGTCGAGGGGATGGAGGCAGCGATACCCAGCGAACCAGCTGAGGATGGGGCAGGAGAACCAGAGGCCGAGGTGACAACCAGCGAAGAGGCCGATGAAGAGACCACCGAATCGGAGGCAATGGGCACCGAGGGAATCTCAGATGAAGAGGCCGCCGTTGCCGTTCCCGCCGGCGCAGAAGCGACTCATTAGCCTGCGCAGTGCTTTCCAGCCACCGTAATCAGGATGGTGAGGTAGGGCTGTAATGGGCAAAAAGAAAGAAGACAAAATAGATGTAGAGGGCACCGTCGTGGAGGCCTTGCCAGGCACTCAGTTTCGCGTGCAGTTGGACAACGGCCACGAGATCCTGGCTTACCTCTCCGGGAAAATGCGCAAGTACTACATCCGCATTCTGCTGGGCGACCGCGTGCGAGTGGAGCTTTCTCCCTATGATCTGACGCGCGGTCGAATCGTCTATCGATACAAGCGCTCGGTTCAGTCACGGGAAGAATAATACGGTTTCGCAACGAGGCATACCCAGTCCTCTATCTGGCGCCGTTCTGCCAACATAAGCCCGTGCTGCTCCAGCGACGCCACGACTTCGGGTTCCTGATCGACGATGATACCGGCGGCAATCAGCCATCCCTCCGGGCAGACTCGCATCGCGAGTCGCTCTTGCATCATGTCCACGATCACTCTGGCCAGGATATTGACGACCACTACGTCGTAACTACCTGGCGCGGCCTGTAGAGAGCCACAGGCCACGCGCACGGTCTCCTGCACCCCGTTGTTGATTACGTTGGTCCGCGCCGTTTTAACCGCTACTGAATCGTTGTCCACCGCCAGCACGCGCTCAGCTCCCAATTTGGCGGCTGCGATCGCCAGGATGCCAGAACCGGTGCCCAGGTCCAGCACCTTCGCTCCCACACAGCCCAACTCCTCCAGCGCTACCAGGCACATCTGCGTCGTCGGATGCAGGCCGGTGCCGAAAGCCATGCCAGGATCCAACTGGATCACGACATCCCCGGTCTCAAGCACATAATCGTGCCACGAGGGTCGAATGACGACGTGCTGGCCTATGCGCAGGACATCCAGCCGTTCCTTCCACGCTTCAACCCAGTCCTTCTCAGCGACAGAGCGGAAGGTCGGCGCAGGAATCGGCCGGACCTGGCTCAGATGCCAAAGTGCCTCCTCAATGCCGCGCTTCTTGGACCACGTTCGATCGTCGGCGGGCAGGTATGCCCTGACGGCCACCGGGCCTGCGTTCCAACCGTCAGGCCCGGCTTCGATAACTACCCCACGATAAGCATAACGGGATAGAACCTCGGCCACTACCTCCGCAGCTTCGTTCTCCACCCCGGTTACGCTGACCTCAAGCCACTCCATAGTCAATGACGCTGAAGGACAGATACTGGAATCATAACCCGAGCAAATCGCGCAGCTCGTCCACGAAGCTACGCTTGTCCTGCCAAACGGTCTCAGGACCTAGCGTTTCACCTAGCTCCTGGAAAAGACGCTTCTGCTCGCGGGACAGTTTCTGTGGCACGGCAACCCGTACCAGCACCAGTTCATCACCCCGGCCGTTTTTGCGCAGGTGAGGAACTCCTTTCTTGCGCAGCCGCAGCACAGTGCCGCTCTGGGTTCCGACAGGGATGGAAACCTCTTCCTCCCCCTCCAACGTGGGCACCTTCACATCTGCCCCCAATGCCGCCTGAGCTACATTGATACGTAATTCGACCACGATGTCGTCGCCGCGCCGTTCGAAGATGGGATGTGGCTCCACGTTGAGAACAACGTAGAGATTGCCAGGGGGACCGCCCCGTTCGCCCATCTCTCCTTCGCCCGCCAGCCGGATCTGGGTGCCGTGGTCTACACCCGGGGGAATAGTGACAGTCAACCTCCGGGTGGTGTATACTCGCTTTTCACCACTGCACCGCGAGCAGGGAATCGGAATGGTCTCTCCAGAACCCTGACACACGGGACAGGTGGTGACGCTGACGAAGGACCCGAGGATGGAGCGCTGCACCTGCCGCACCTGCCCAGAGCCATCGCACTCCGAACAGCGGACCGGAGAGGTTCCTGGCTCCGCCCCGCTGCCGTCGCACTCCGGGCATACCTCGTGACGCATGACCTCGATTTCCTTCTCACACCCGAAGACCGCCTCCTCAAAAGTCAAGGCAAGATCATAGCGCAGATCAGCTCCGCGCCGCGGGCCACGACGCCTGGAGGTGCGAAATCCAAACCCACCCCCGAAGACTTCCTCGAAAATGTCGAAGGGATCACGAAAGCCAAAGTCAAAGCCGAAGCCTCCCACGCCAGCGGGGCCAGCGTGACCAAACCGATCGTACGCGGCCCGCTTCTCAGGATCGGAGAGCACCTGGTAGGCCTCGTTGATCTCCTTGAAGCGTGTTTCGGCGTCGGGCACATCGCTGACGTCCGGGTGATACTGGCGCGCCAGTCCCCGATAAGACTGCTTGATCTCCTCCGAGGTTGCCGAGCGGTCGACTCCCAGAACCTCGTAATAGTCCCGCTTGCTGCTCATACCCACCTATCAAGCAGCGAGTAACGAGGGTTTCCCGTTACTCGCTGCTCCTCTACGCATCCACCCATCAGTTGCTACGCTTCGCTGAACTCGCCCTCAATTACGTCCTCGTCTCCACCACCAGGAGGTTCCCCTCCGGAGGGTGGTTCGCCTCCCGGAGGCGGGGTCGTGCCCGGACCGGCCTGCTCGTACATCGCGGCGCCCACCTGCTGCATCAGCTGGCCCAACTCTTCCGTACGCTCCCGGATAGCACCGACGTCGCTACCCTGCAGGGCGTTCCTAAGCGCCTCAATCTTGGCCTCCGTCTGAGACCGTAAGTTGGCCGGTACTTTGTCCTCTTGCTCCCGTAGGAACTTCTCGGCGCTGTAAACCGCGTTGTCGGCCGCGTTGCGCGCCTCCACCTCCTCCTTTCGCTTCCGGTCCTGTTCCCGATGTCGCTCGGCCTCCTGGACCATACGCTCGATCTCCTCGTCGGCGAGGCCACTGGAGGGAATGATCTGCATCGACTGCTCGCGCCCGGTGGCCTTGTCCTGGGCAGAGACGTTGAGGATACCATTTGCGTCAATGTCGAAGGTGACTTCAATCTGTGGAACACCCCGAGGCGCAGGGGGGATGCCATCGAGGATGAACTTCCCCAGGCTCTTGTTGTCAGCCGCCATCGGACGCTCACCCTGCACCACGTGTATCTCGACCTGCGTTTGACCATCGGAAGCGGTAGAGAAAATCTGACTCTTGCGGGTGGGAATGGTGGTGTTGCGCTCGATGAGCTGGGTAGCCACACCGCCCAGCGTCTCGATGCTCAGCGTCAGCGGGGTCACGTCGAGCAGGAGCACATCCTTGACCTCGCCGCCGAGGACGCCAGCCTGGATCGACGCACCCAAGCCCACCACCTCGTCCGGGTTAACGCCCTTGTGGGGCTCCTTGTCAAAGAACTCGGACACCTTCTGCTGGACGGCCGGCATGCGGGTCATACCACCTACTAGAATAACCTCGTCAATATCGACCTGCTTCAGTCCAGCATCGGCCAACGCCCGCTTACAGGGTTCAATGGTGCGCGCGATCAGATCCTCGGTCAGTTGCTCCAACTTCGCCCGGGTGAGCTTCATCTGCAGGTGTTTGGGACCAGAGGCATCGGCCGTGACGAAGGGCAGGTTGATGTCGGTCTCCATCACCGTGCTCAGCTCGATTTTGGCTTTCTCGCACGCCTCCTTCAACCGTTGAAGGGCCTGGCGGTCCTGGCGCAGATCAATGCCCTGCTCCTTCCTGAACTCGTCAGCCACCCAGTCGATGATGCGCTGATCCCAGTCATCGCCTCCCAGGAAGGTATCGCCGTTGGTCGAACGTACCTCGAAGACACCGTCCCCCACGTCAAGGATGGAGATATCGAAGGTCCCACCGCCCAGATCGAAAACTGCGATCGTCTCATCCTTCTTCCTGTCCAGACCATAGGCCAGCGAAGAAGCGGTCGGCTCGTTGATGATACGCAGAACCTCCAGCCCCGCGATCCGTCCGGCATCCTTGGTCGCCTGACGTTGGCTATCGTTGAAGTAAGCGGGAACAGTGATGACCGCCTGGGTGATCTCCTCTCCCAGGAAAGCTTCAGCGTCGGCCTTGATCTTCTGCAAGATCATAGCCGAGACCTCCGGTGGACTGTACTCCTTACCCCCCATCCAGACGCGCACGTCCCCGTTGGGTGCCGCCGTGACCTTGTAGGGAACCAGATTCCGCGCCCGCTGCACCTCCGGGTCGTCGAACTTGCGCCCCATGAAGCGTTTGATGGAGAAGATGGTGTTCTCAGGATTGACGACGGCCTGGCGTTTGGCGACCTGCCCGACCATGCGCTCCCCGTTCTTAGGATTGACAGCCACGACCGAAGGAAACAGCCGTCCTCCTTCGACGCTCGTGACAACGCTGGGGTCGCCACCCAACATCACTGCGCAGACCGAGTTGGTCGTGCCCAGATCGATACCGATGATTTTGCCCATTTCACGCTACTCCTTGTCCTCGCACTGCGGCGCATCAACGTCCTCCTCAGGCTGGGGTTCCGGTGCCCTGGCCACCCGCACCAACGCAGGCCGCAGCACCCGCTCGCCGAGGATGTACCCTCGCTGCACCTCCCCGATGATCTGACCATCCTCGTAGCCAGCTACCTCCTCATACGTGACAGCCTCGTGATAACACGGATCGAACATCTGCCCTTCGGTCTCGATGGGCTCAACACCCTCTGACTCGAGAATGGCATCCAACTTGTGTTTGATCAACAAAATCCCCTCACACCAGGTCATTTTGCTCAAACCGGAAGGCAGCGTGGTCATCGCTCGCTCGAAGTCGTCCAGTACCGGCAGCAACTTGCGCAACAGCCCTGCATTCGCACGGGCGATCATGTGCGCTCGCTCGGATTCCTGCCGCTTCTTGTAGTTAGAGAACTCCGCCTGAGCCCGTTGCCAGCCATCAAGGTACTCGGCCGCCTGGGTCTTGGCCTTCTCCAATTCTTCCAGCAGTCCCTCTAACTCCTCGTGCCCCTCCTCGAGCTCTTGTTCAACCGCTACTGCTTTTTCCTCTACCTCTTCCGCCTGTTCAACAGCTTCGGCCTGTGCTTCGATCTCTTCCTCCACGATCTCAGCGTCAGCCTTCACCTTTTCCTTCTTCGCCACATTGACCTCCTTGCTGCCACGTCGCCTGTCTACTGACCTTCGTCAAGGATCGCCCGCTATTCGGCGTACATATCATACACCAGATCAGACAGCAGCCCGGAGACGAAGCGTACAGCAGAGATGGCACGGCCGTAAAACATGCGCGTAGGCCCTACAACGCCCAGCGCACCGGTGGCAAAGCCAGCGACGCCGTAGCGCCCCAGCACCAGGCTGCAGGCCCGGAGTTCATCCCAATGGCCCTCGCCGCCGATCACCACCCGCACACTCCCGACCTCCGGACTGAGGGCATCGGCCAACACTCCCTCGAGAAAGCTGCGCTCCTCCACGACCCGCACCAGCCCGCGGGCCCACTCCCCTTCAGCGAACTCGGGCTGCTGTAGCACCTCGCTCAATCCATCGCGGTACACGACCTCAGCCGTGTGTGCCTCAGTGCGATGCATCATGCCCACCACAAGTCCGGCCACGTCGGCTTCAAAGGGCGGCAAATCGCCGATGCGGCTCTCGATCTCATTGGCCGCCAGACCGTTGCAGAGTTGATTAAGCCGGTCGCTGGCCTCGTCGAGATCCTTCTGGTCGAAGGACTCGGTCAAGTTCAGTATCTGCTGCTTGACCACACCTCCACGCAGAACCAAGACCAACAGCACCATCCGCCCCTGCGTAGAGATGAGTTGCAGATGCTTATAGCACAGCTCAGCGGCACGAGGTCCCGTCACCAGCGCAGCCCCACGGGCAGTGCGGGCCAGGACAGAGGCCGCCAGCGGCATCCATTGCTCAAAATCCCGGCGCGCCTGGTGAAACTGATGGGTGATCGTACGCCGATCGTGCAAAGGCAGTTCTACCTCACCCAGCAGCCGCTCGACGAAGCGCCGATATCCTTTATGAGTAGGAACTCGGCCGGCCGAGGTGTGAGGATGGTTGAGATAGTCCAACTCCTCCAACCTTGCCAGTTCGTTGCGCACGGTGGCCGTGCTTACCTCAAGGCCATAGTTCTCGACCAACGCACGGGAACTGACCGGGGAGGCTGTCTTCACGTGCTCCCTCACGACCAAGCCTAGAATCATCCGTTGGCGCGGTGTCAGCTCATCCATTTCTCATCCCTTATCCATTTTAGCACTCTACTGGTTAGAGTGCTAAAACCCAAAGATCAATGATACCATAGGGAGCAGAATCTGTCAAACATTTCGAGCAAGGGGAGTACACTCCAATAGCCAGGTTTGGCAGAGACTATCCCGCCCCGAAAAAGTGAGGACTGGCCGGATACTCTACCAGACTCCGGTCACAGAGATACGACCAGGCGCCGCGGACAGCGACTGTAGCCTGGTCCAGGCTCGGCTGATCCGGTTATAAGAGGAACGTGATTACCCCGCCCGTCCGGTCACGTAATCCTCGGTCAGGTCCTGGCTGGGGCGGGTAAAGATGGTCTCCGTGGCATCGAATTCCACCAGTTCGCCTAACCAGAAGAGCCCAGTCCAATTCGAGACGCGCGCCGCCTGTTGCATGTTATGGGTGACGATGACGATGCAGTAGTCCTCTTTGAGCTTCTGCATCAGCGCTTCAATGCGCAGTGTGTCGATGGGGTCCAGGGCCGAGCATGGCTCGTCCATCAAGATCACCTCGGGTTTGACAGCAATAGTCCGGGCGATACACAGCCGCTGCTGCTGACCCAAGGAAAGACTCAGTGCATCCTGCCCCAGATCATCCTTGACATCGTCCCACAGTGCTGCCCCACGCAGACTCTCCTCCACAATATCGGCCAAATCCCGCTGTCTGTGCAGTCCCAACACACGTGGACCAAAAGCCACGTTGTTGAAAATCGATTGGGGGAAAGGGTTCGGGCGCTGGAATACCATCCCCACGCGCCGGCGCAGATCAATCACGTCGGTGCCAGGTGCATAGATGTCCTGCCCGTCGAGCAGGACGAGTCCCTCCACGCGTGCGCCAGGGATGGTATCGTTCATCCGATTCAGACACCGCAGAAAAGTGGACTTGCCGCACCCCGATGGTCCGATCAGTGCTGTAATCTGTCGATCCGGGACACCTATACAGATGTCTGACAGAGCTGGTTCGTCGTCATAGCAAACATTGAGGTTTTTCACCTCGATCTTATTCATCGAACAGCGTTGCTCCTTGAAGTAATCTCAGCTGCTAGACCCAATGACTTATCCGAATCGACCGGTGACATAATCCTCAGTACGCTGATCGCGGGGAATTGTGAAAATCTCCTTGCCAGGTCGATGCTCAATCAACTCGCCCATTAGAAAGAAGGCAGCGTAGTCAGCCACACGAGCAGCCTGCTGAACGCTATGTGGAACGATGACGATGGTATAGTGCTGCTTCAACTCAAAGAGGGTCTCCTCCACCTTGCCGGTGGAAATGGGGTCCAGGCCAGAGGTGGGTTCATCGAGCAGGAGAACGTCAGGCTCCAGTGCCAGGCTACGAGCAATGCACAGCCGCTGCTGCTGACCACCCGACAGCGCACTGGCAGGGCCATCGAGCCGGTCCTTCACCTCATCCCACAAGGCAGCCTGGGTGAGGCTGCGCACCACAATTTCTCCCAGCCGGGTTCGGTCCCGCACACCAGCGAGTTTAGGGCCGTATTCCACATTTTCGCGGACGGTGCCAGGCAGGGGCAACGGTAGGGCAAAGACCATACCCACCCGCCGTCGCAGGGCAGGGACATCCACGCCAGGAGTATAGATATCTCGCCCATCCAGCAAGATACGTCCCGACATGTGTGTCCCCTCCACCAAGTCGTTCAGTCGATTGATGAGCCGCAGCAGCGTCGTCTTGCCGCCACCGGCCGGACCAAAGAAGACAGTGATAGCGTTCGCCGACACATCGATTGTCACATCACGCAGGGCCAGCTTGCCGTCGTAGGCGTAGCTCACGTTCTCGATCCGGATTTTCGGATTGCGCCTCACCACTGTCGCCGTCTCCGGAAGTAGTTGCGGATGATCGTCGCCACTAGGCTCATGGAGAGCACCAGCGCCAGCAGCACGAGCGCCGTGCCATACTGAATGTCCAGCGGCATGCCCGGCACCTGAGTACTGATGACGTACAGGTGATAGGGCAAGGCCATCGTTTGATCGAACAGAGATTGGGGCAGGCGCGGGAGGAAGAACGCAGCCACCGTGAAGAGGATAGGAGCCGTTTCACCCGCTGCGCGCAGCAGTCCCAAGATGACACCGGTGACAATGCCAGGCAGCGCTTGGGGCAGCACAATGTGTCGGATGCCCTGCCAGCGGGTTCCGCCCAGGCTGGCGCTGACAGTGCGGAACTCGACCGGCACAGCACGTAGTGCTTCCTCAGCAGCACTGATGACGATGGGCAACGTCATGAGGGCCAGCGTCAGGGAACCAGCCAGGATCGATGTGCCGAACTGTAGGAACAGTACGAATAGGCCCAGGCCGAACAGTCCGTACACCACCGACGGAATGCCTGCCAGGTTGATGATGGCCAGCCGGATGGCACGGGTGAGCCACGTATCACGGGCATACTCGGCCAGATAGATCGCGCCCCCCACCCCCACCGGGATCGCTGCCACTGCCGTACCAAGCGTGAGCAGCAGCGTTCCCACGATAGCAGGTAAGATACCCCCTGCTTTCATTCCATCGCGCGGCATGTGTGTGAGAAACTCCCAGTTGATCGCGCTGACACCTTGCACGACGATAGTCCCTATGACCAGCAGAATGGGGACCACCACCACCAGGGCAGTCAGGATTAAAAGGGCAAAACCCACGCGCTGGGTCAGATAACGGTTCATCAGCGCAGCCCTCCTTGCCGCCGCTTCCTGAAGATCGTCAGGGCAGCCATCAGGTTGATAACAAAGGTCAACAGGAACAGGATGATGCCGATCCCAAAGAGCGCGTGGTAATGAATACTCCCTTGCGCCACCTCACCCATCTCAGCGGCGACCGTGGCCGTCATCGTGCGAACAGGACGGAATAGGGAGTTGAGCGTGACCGGCATACGGGCTGCGTTGCCGGTCACCATCATCACCGCCATCGTCTCGCCAATGGCACGCCCCATGCCCAGCATCACCGCTGTGACCATGCCAGAGCGAGCAGCCGGCACCACCACCCGCCAGATGGTCTGCCATTGGGTAGCTCCCATCGCCAGGCCAGCGTCCCGATAGCTCCTGGGTACCGCGTCGAGGGCATCCTCAGCCATGCTGATGATGGTGGGCAACGCCATGTAGGCCAGGATGAGAGCACCCGTGAAGGCAGTTAGCCCGGTCGGTGCTCCCAGCGTCCTTCGAATGAGGGGAGCCACCATCGTCATGCCTAAGAAACCGAGCACCACCGATGGTATGCCGGCCAAGACCTCGATCATCGGCTTGAGGGTCCCACGGGCCCAGTCCGGCGACACCTCGCGCACAAAGACGGCAGTCGCCACGCCCAATGGCAGGGCGATGACGGTGGCAACCAGTGTGATCAGAACCGAACCCAGAATCAACGGCAGGGTGCCAAACAAGTCAAAGGTGGGATACCAGCGTGTCCCCAAGAGATTGCCCGGCGGCATCTCAAAGAAGACAGGAAGACCTTCACGCAGCAGGAAAAGGAAGATCAGCACCACCAAGCCAACGCTGGAGAAGCCCAGCACTCGGATGAGGGCCTCGATGGCGAAATCGGTCCAGCGAGGCCGAGGATTCCTCAGGAGATCAGTCTCAGCCAATGCGAACCTCCTACAGGTAAAACGATCGTCAATTGCGTACCTTCCGCTTCACGTTCCGGGTGTTCATCGCAGCAGCACGAACCCCAGCTCCGGCACCAGGGACTGCCCATCGCCCAGTATCCAATCCAGGTATAACTTCACCTGACCGGACGGCTCGCCAGCGGTGTACATGTAGAGCGGACGCGCGATCGGATACGACCCATCGTTGACCGTCTCCATCGAGGGGAGCACGTAGGAGCCGCTGGCACCACGAGCTACTGCCAGCATCTTTTGGTCAGGCGTCACATAGCCCAGGCCATCGTAACCGATGGCGTTGGGGTTCTGGCGTACCTCGGCGCTGATGCCCTCGGACGAGGGCATCAGCAAAGTGTCTGGGGAGAAAAGCAGGTCGCTATCTTTATCGCCCAGCCGGATTACGTTTTCCAGAAAGTAGACGTAGGTCCCAGAATTCGACTCGCGGGAAAGGAGCACGATTGGACGATCTTCGCCATCTACCTGGCTCCAGTTGTCGATCTTGCCTGTGTAGATGTCAGATATTTGGTGCAGTGTGAGCCCATCCAGCGGATTGGATGGATGGACGACGATGGCAATAGCGTCGCGGGCGACCACAAATTTCACCGGGGTGATTCCGTTGGCCTGGGCTGCGGCGATCTCCTCCGGCTTCATCGCCCGTGATGCGTTAGCTACATCCACCGTACCATTGATCATAGCAGCGATGCCAGTGCCCGACCCACCGCCAGTGACCGAGATGCGAACCTCAGGATGCAGGGCCATGTACGCCTCGGCCCAGGCCAGTGCCAGGTTCACCAGGGTATCCGATCCTTTGTTTTCGATGGCCGATGCGGCTGCCGACCCACCACTCCCAGCATCTGGCCCCAGCGGACCGCAAGCCGCCAGCAGCCCGATCAGGCCCAGCAATACTAGTCCGACCATCAATGGCAGAGAGAGATCAGCGAAAAGCCCCCGGTCACAAAGGGGGCTTCCATGGGAGGTACCGACTAGCCAGAAGTGCCGGAGTGTCAGGGCACGGAAGAATCGACGCAGTGGCAATTTTATCACAGCTCTGAATCTACCTTATGCTGAAGAAGGGCCAGCAGTCCAGAGGCAATTCTAGCAAACAACCGAATAACGTCAAGTCTGCAGGGAAGCACTCGCGCGACGCAAGTCGCGCCGGTAGCCCGATGCTGCAGGAGTCGCGCGTCAATCTTACTGCGTATCCATCTCCTCCATTTTTCCTGTGACAGTGAAGATCACGCGCTCGCAGACGTTGGTTACGCGATCGGCAGCGCGCTCCAGGTTGTGAGCCGCCCACAACAGGAAGTTAGCCTGGTCAATGCAACGGGGATCAGCCATGATATAGGTCATCAATTCGCGGTAGACCTGATTGTACAGCCCATCCACCTCGTCATCCCTGGCAGGGATAGACCGGGCCAGATCCACGTCCCGCCGCGCGAAAGCCTCCAGCCCATCGTGCAGCATATCCCGCGCCTTCGCAGCCATAAGAGGGATGTCGATCAGCGGCTTGATGAAAGGCTCATCACCGATCATCAGATTGATCTTAGCGATGCCCTTGGCGTAGTCACCGATGCGCTCCAATTCAGAAGTGATATCCAGGATGGCGGCGAGAGCGCGCAGGTCGCTGGCCATTGGCTGCTGAGTGGCTATGAGCGCCAGCGCGTCGGCCTCAATGGCAAAGCGCTTCCTGTTGATATCCCGGTCCTCGGCGATCACACGTCGGGAACCCTCGGTATCCCGCCGTTTGAGCATCTCAACCGAATCCGTGATGGCGTTCTCTACCATGCTCCCCAAAGCCAGTGTCTCGTTTTGGAGACGCTGTAGTTCTCTGTCGAAAACCTCTCGCGGCATGTCCATCTCCCCCAGCACACGCTCGTGCTGGTCAACACTCAAAAGGAGGCCTCAAGACGTAGATACATCGATTCTGAGTCCTCTGCCTGTTCCAGATAGGCGAAGATCTCCCGGCGCAGGGCATCGCGCACCTGGCGGAACACCTCCAACCGCTCAACCTCACTGCCAGTGACCACAGCCGGATCGGGAAAGCCCATATGCTTCACCCGTCCCGGCCCCAACCACAAGGGGCAGTCCTCGGCTGCATTATCGCACACCGTGATGACGAAGTCAAATTCAGCAGTGCGGAACTCGTTCACCGATTTCGAGCGCTGCGCGGAGATATCGCTCCCCAACTCGGCCATTGCTCACCCAGGAAGTGATTGACCAATCCCTTGGCCATCGGGCTGCGTGCCGAGTTGCCAGTACATAGGAAAAGCGATCACGTAGGGGACCGCGATGCGCCAGCGGATGCTGCGGAACACGTCTTATCCTTCAAAGCGGTAGCCGACGCCGCGCACGGTTATGATGCGGGTCGGTTGGGTGCGGTCGGGCCATCGGCAACCGTACAGACCTGGTAGCCCTGGCGAGTCAGGTTGTACTCCAGCGTCTCAAGCAAGGTCGGCTCGTCCTCCACGACCAACATCTTGTAGTCCACGTTCACTCCCATTCCACTAGACCAGGCACTAGCCGGCAGGCACCGCCAGGACCCCGATGACGCCCAGGCCGGCGTGGGCGGCCAGCACCACTCCGGTTTCCCGCACCCAGACGCGCTCCCTGGGGAAGCCAGTCCGCGCCGCCACCCGCTCGGCCACCTTCTCCGCCGTCTCCCGTCTGCGCGTGTGCACCACCGCCAGGTGTTCGAGTGATCCCAGCCGCTCGACCGAGTCCATCACGCGCCTCAACGCCCCCTGAAACGAGCGGGCCGCCCCCAGTAGCCGCAGCTGACCGTCCACCAGGTTGATGACGGGCTTGATGTTGAGCGCCCGCGTCATCCGGTCGACGATGGCGATGAAACCATCGGCCCGCCCTCCACGCCGCAGGTTCTCCAATGAGTCCAGCACGATCGTCAGGCGCATCCGCGCGCGCATGTCCTCCAGCTGCGCGAGAACACCCTGCATCGAGCGCCCGGCCTCAGCGGCCCGAGCTGCAGCCAAGACCTGCACCCCCAGCCCCAGCGAGAGCGACAGGGAATCAAAGACCGTGACCGCCTCACCGAAGCGCCGGGCAGCCAAGCATGCAGTGTTAAACGTGCCACTGTGCTTACCAGTGATTGTCACGCACAGCGCCTGCCTCCCTCGATTGACCAGACGTTCGAACAGCTCCTCGAACGTTCCTACCGCTGGCTGGGATGTGTAGGGATGATGTGGACCGGCGGCCTTCGCCCAGAATTCCTCCACGGATAGCTGACCGTCTTCGTACACGTCCGGCCCAAAGCGGACGATGAGCGGCGCCACGGCGATCTTGAGGCGCTCAACCAGCTGTTTCGGCAGATCACAACTGCTGTCGGTCACGACACCCACAACCTGATTCATTTGGGGGTCTCCTATACGCAAGGTGGCCTGTAGAAACACGTACCTCGACACGACGTTGCGTCTCCGTTGGATGCGCGCGCCGCGTGCCGACGATACCACACGAACAATACACTGTCAAGCGCAATGAACGTGCTCTAGCTTGGGAGCAGCCCGCCTATGTGATATAATTTGAATTCGAGATCCATGTCCGACCCTACTCTGACTATCGGCATCGAAGAGGAGTACCAGATCATCGACCCCGACACGCGGGAGTTGCGCTCCTACGTGCAACGGTTCCTCGAGCGGGGCCACACGGTGTTGCCTGACCAGATCCGCCCTGAGTTCCTGCAGTCACAGGTGGAGGCAGGCACCCGTATCTGCCACGACATCCATGAGGCGCGCCGCGAACTGATCCGCATGCGGCACTCGATCAAAGAAGTAGCTGAAGGCGAAGGACTGTGGGTAGCAGCAGCAGGCACTCATCCCTTCTCCTCCTGGGCCCGCCAGGAGGTCTCCCCCTTTGGGCGCTATCCCGAACTGGCCCGCTTCCTGCAAGACGTGGGGCGACGGCTTTTGATCTTCGGCACGCACATTCACGTTGGCATCGAAGATCGGGAATTGCTCATCGATGTGATGAACCAGATCCGCTACTTTCTGCCTCACGTGCTTGCTTTATCGACCAGCTCTCCTTTCTGGCACGGTCGCGATACCGGGTTGAAATCCTACCGCAGCGTCGTCTTCGAGAGCCTGCCCCGCACCGGCATCCCCCAGCAGTTCGGCGCCTACGCCGACTACCGCAGTCACGTGGACACGCTGCTGGCGACAGGCAGCATCGCCGAGCCCACCCACATCTGGTGGGACGTGCGCCCCAGCGAGAAGTTCCCTACGCTGGAGGTGCGTATCCCCGATATGTGCACGCGGATTGACGAGACGCTGTGCCTGGCTGCCTTGGTGCAGGCTGTTGCAGCCAAGCTGGTACGCCTGCGAAAGACCAACCAGACCTGGCGCATCTATCGCAAGAATCTCCTCGATGAAAACAAATGGCGTGCGGTGCGCTACGGAACCGAGGGGAAGTTGATCGATTTCGGCAAGACGAAGGAGGTACCGTTCCCAACGCTCATCGAAGAACTGCTGTCCTGGGTGGACGACGTGCTCGACGAACTGGAGATCCGGCCGGAGGTCGAATATGTCCACACGATTCTGAGCCACGGCACCAGCGCCGACCGTCAGCTGGCCGTCTACCGCCGAACGGGGGACTTCCGAGCCGTGGTGGACCGGGTGGTGGAGGAGACACAGCAGGGGCTCGGTTAGTCCGCGGAACGCGACCCCGCACAATTGACACTTCCCCCACGGTGTGATATGCTACGCGCCAACCATAAAATGTAGCACATCATCTCGTTGGTCGCTTAGCGTCCCATACAGTGTGTTACCCAGGCACCAACAGAAAGGAGCGAAATGAGCGGGTTCAAGTTATTCACGATACGTGGCATTGAGGTCAAGATGCACATCACCTTCCCGTTGATCCTGGTGTGGGCCGCGGTGCAGTTCGGCTTCCTGAACGCACGCGGGGTTTCGCTCTCCGGGGCCGTCTTCGGTGTTGTCATCACGCTGCTGTTGTTCATGTGCGTCGTGATCCACGAACTTTCGCACAGCCTGACAGCAGTCCGCATGGGCTTCCCGGTGCGCGATATCGTCCTTCTGCCACTGGGCGGCGTCTCGCAGATGGAGCGCGTGCCCGAGCACCCCACCCAGGAGTTCTTGATGGCCGTCGCCGGCCCGCTGAGCAACGTGGTCATCGCCGGTGTGTTGGTCGTGGCTGGCCTCTTCCTACCCGTAGATTTGGGCAGTGGCTTGCGCAAAATACTGATGAATCCCACACGCCTGGGTTGGGCGGACACTCTTCCCTACCTGATCTTCACCAACCTCGGTCTGGCGGTCTTCAACCTCCTGCCCGCGTTTCCGATGGACGGGGGGCGGGTGCTGCGCTCGCTGCTGGCGACCGTGATGCCTCACACCCGCGCCACCGCAGTGGCCGTCAGCGTGGGGCAGGGGCTGGCCTGGCTCCTTGGCCTGGTGGGCCTGCTGACCAGCAACTTGATGTGGATCTTGATCGCGATTTTCGTATACGCCGGGGCATCTCAGGAGGGGCGTATGCTCCAGCTCAAGAACGCGCTTCAGGGCCTGCGAGTGCGCCAGGCTTTCTCCCGCCACGCCCAGGTCCTCTCACCGGATGCTCCGATCAGCCGCGCCGCCGATCTCACACTCGAGAGTTTCCAGTCAGATTTCGCCGTCTGCGATGGAGAGCGAATCGTGGGCTTGCTCACGCACACCGACGTGATCCGCGCGCTCAAGCAGCGCCGACCGGAGACGCCGGTGCGCGAAGTCATGCAGACCGAATTCCCCACCGCCGGGCTGAACGACGAGCTGTTCGAAATCCAACGGCAGATGACGGAGGCCGGTCTCGACGCACTGCCGGTAGTGGAGAAGGGGTACTTCCTGGGCCTACTGACCCGCCGCGATGTGACCGAGGTCTACCAGTTGCTCTCGGTCAATCCAGAGCTACTGGCACAAAGCCGGGCCACGTGATCTCTATCGCCGAGGCAGAACGGTACTACGCCGGGGCTGACGCCGTACACGACTTTGACCACGTGTTACGGGTACTGGCGCTAGCGGAGCGCATCGGGAGCGCCGAGGGCGCCGACCTGGAGATCGTCCGGGCAGCGGCGCTGCTGCACGACGTGGGGCGAGGACAGGCCGAAGCAGAGGGGATTGACCACGCTGCCTTCGCCGCCGACCG
>Ga0207752_1000482_pt1 | contig 18632 bp, 16 predicted proteins | sample Pon2CUnioCityCA_6_FD_187272 | JGI IMG/M metagenome (GOLD analysis project Ga0207752, IMG submission 187272) | Marine sediment microbial community from Union City, CA, USA - Pond 2C Sediment 2 (SPAdes) | ecosystem: Environmental > Aquatic > Marine > Intertidal zone > Salt pond sediment ...
AGCGATCCCTTGACGCGGACGAGCACCTGGCTACGGTGGAGCAGGCGCTGGACCAGCCTGACGAGATCGGTGTTTTCCTCTCTAAATTCGAGGAGGAGTTGTCTCATAATCATTGACACATACCACTAGGCTGATTTTCCTCCTGAATAGAAAATACCACTCTTTTCTTCGCTGCGATCAGTCGCTGGTGGCGGCTCGATGGACAGAGCTGAGATCTTGGCTCTCCATTCAAGTGTCATTGGCACATTGAGCGCGGCCAGCGATGCCTCCAGTTGCTCCACGTTTCGGGCACCGATGATTGGAGCGGTGATCGCCGGGTGGGACATGACCCACGCTACCGCCAATGTCGCGGGATGCAGACTGTGTTCTCTGGCGTGCTCGGTAAAGCGCTCCGCAATCTCGTAGTAAGCTGGGTCGCCATAGCGGGACTTGTATACGGGGTCCCACAACAATCGTCCGTCTTTTGGTCTGCGCGTCGTGCCATACTTGCCGGTCAATAGTCCCGCTCCCAGTGGGCCGTAGGAGATGACCCCCATCTGTTCCGCCTGTGCCAGCGGCAGGACCTCGACCTCGGCCTGCCGTTTCACCAGACTGTACATGGGCTGGATGCATTCGAAGCGAGCCAGGCACTCACGTGCCGAGATGCCCAGCGCTGTGGCGATCTGCCACGCGGCCCAGTTACTGACTGCCGGGTAGAGGATCTTGCCCTGGTGCACCAGGTCGTCCAGCGCGCGTAGCGGCTCCTCGATTGGCGTATTGGGGTCGAACGTGTGTAGGAAGTAGAAATCCAGGCGGTCGGTTCCAAGGCGTCGCAGGCTGCCCTCAATGGACTGCATGATGTGGCGGCGCGACAGTCCTCGTGCGTTTACGTCTTCACCGGCGGGAAATCCGACCTTGGATGTGAGAACAATCTCGTCGCGACAGTCTGCAATCAGCTTACCCAGGATCTCTTCGGAGCGCCCGCCATAATAGACGTTGGACGTATCGAAGAAGTTGATGCCAACCTCGCGGGAGCGGTGGAACATAGCTGCGACAGCTCCTTCGTCGACTTCACGGCCAAACGACGATGTCCCAAGGCACAGACAAGAGACCTGTACGCCGGTTCGCCCCAGTGTTCGATAGTTCATCAGAGCAGTACCTCCTTGTCTTCACGTGGTTAATTTGGGGAATTCTAGTTTGTTTGAGGGTAGTCGTCAAGCCGGTCTCGCCGAAATCGGTCGCCAATTCCTCGTGGAGGTACTTGACAAGGGCTCTGCTTTGTGGTATAGTCTTGTAAGCTGTCAGACAGGTAGATGGCTACCGTTAGACAGTTCCGGGTTGTGTCGTTTTCCGAAGCTTGGACTTTGTAGAGAGGATGCTGCCTTGGCCACGATCAGACCTGATCTTACAGAATACCTCAGTCCACTTCCAGAACGCCCTACCGTCATCGAGTCGCTCACCAAGCAGATCCTGTCGCTCATCAAGCATGTCGGCTTGCGACCGGGGGACAAGCTTCCCTCTGAGAAGGAAATCATGAGCGCCACCAATGCGAGCCGGCCCTCTGTCAGGGAAGCACTCCGTACACTCAAGACCATGGGAGTCATAGAAACCCGTCCCGGTACGGGCTCATTCGTCAAGAGTGTAGAACTTGCCAGCCTCATCAAGTCTGAAGTGATCTCTCTCGTTTTGATGGGTGAGAGCCTCCGAGATATGCTGGATGCCAGAATGGTTCTGGAGTGCGAAGTGGCTCGCCGCGCTGCACAGCGCGACTCCAGTGAACTTGTCCATTTGGAAGGTGTGCTTGACGACATAAGAGCGCAAGTGGAGTCTGGTCAAGATTTGTATGAAAGTACTTGGGCTTTCCATATGGCTATCGCCGAGGTAGCTGGTAATCCGGTTATGGCCAAGCTCGTACATATCTTGTACGAAATGATAACGGAGGTTGAGCTCACGTTCTATTGGCCGGTGGTCGATCCGTGGGAGGAGTTGGAAAACCACGAGAAACTGTATCGGGCGATTCTCAAGGGAGAAGAAGAGGCTCAGGTGGTGATGCGTGATCATCTCGAACGTGTTGCCGACGTCGTGGAACAGGCCATAGAGAACGAAGCCTCTGCCTCGGGATTGGTCTAGTACCCACATACCCAAGAGTGCCCCATCGACAAGAGAGCGAACTTGACATAGGTACAGGTTCGCGATATAGCTGTCAGACAGGTGGCTGACTGTCATCATACATACCCATCATACATACCCCATGTTGTGCCGCTTTCTGGAGCTTTGTCATTGAATTTAGCGAGTCGATCTTCCGTATCGGTGTGGTTGGATGCGATCTGGTCGGCGCTTGTTCCCATCCTCAAGCAGTCTGCCGACGCTATCCGGTCGGAAGTTCCCGTCTGGCGCTTATCGTCGGGAACTCCCTGGATATCGTGAATGCGCGGATTACTCTCGATTGCGAGATTATGCAAATTGCTGCTGGCCCGACTGCTACGGGTTCCCCGTGACAGGGGCTATTCTACGTCGGGTGCTAGGGACAGCGGAAGCAGGAGCATGAAGCCACAGACCACACTACACAACGAAGACGAGGTGAACCCATGAGAGTGATTGATCTACGTAGCGATACGGTGACCAAGCCTACGCCAGCCATGCGCGAGGCCATGTATCGAGCTGATGTGGGTGACGACTGTTACAGTGAGGACCCAACTGTTAACCGGTTGCAGGAGATGGCCGCGGAGCGCGTAGGTATGGAAGCGGCACTATATATGCCCAGTGGGTTGATGGCCAATCTGGCTGCAATCCTAACCCATTGCTGCCTGGCCGACGAGATCATTCTTGGCTACTACACCGATATGTTCCAGTACGAGGTCGGTTCATACGCGGCTGTCGGCGGAGTACACCCTCATCCTATCCTCAACCAGCCGGATGGCACCATTGCGTTAGAAGAGATCCGGCGGGCTATTCGATCCTACGAAGCCGAGCGGGAGGAGGTTCCGCGCACAGGTCTGATATGTTTGGAGAATCCGAATATGCTGCGTGGCGGTGTACCTTTGACATCGCAGTACATAGCCTCAGTTCGGGCGCTTGCAGATCGGTACAATATACCGATACATCTCGACGGAGCTCGCATCTTCAATGCTACAATGGCTTTGGGTGTCGATGTCGGGGAGCTGACCAAGGACGTGGATTCGATGATGTTTTGTTTGTCAAAGGGACTATCCTGTCCCGTTGGCTCAGTCCTTTGTGGAAGTAAGGATTTCATTCATATCGCGCGGCACCGCCGCAAAATGCTCGGTGGGCATATGCGCCAAGCGGGCATAGTTGCCGCAGCGGGGATTGTAGCGCTGGGACAGATGGTAGACAGGTTAGCCGATGATCATCGCAATGCGCGCCTTCTGGCCGAGGGCCTGAATCAGATCGAGGGTCTTTCGGTGGACATGGACAAGGTCTATACGAATATCGTCTTCATCGACGTGAAGATTGACGAAATCAAACCGGGTCGATTGGTGGACAGGTTAGCCGAGGAAGGGGTGAAGATCCTGCCTCTCGTTTCCGGGCTCAGAGCGGTGACCCATTATGGAATTGAGGAACAGGACATAGAGAATGCATTGACCATCATTCGACGGGTCGTTGAGGAACTACAGTTGGGTGGAACAGACGGCGGGTGATATCTCACACAGATTCCCAAAAGGAGCACCTAGACATGCGTTCAGAAGTCAACCAGCAGATCCTGGATGCGGTAGATAGCCAGCGAGAGGAGATCATCGGCTTTCTACAGAAACTGGTCCAGATCAACAGTGTGACCGGGCAGGAGGCCGAGATCCAGGAGTTCATCGCCCAAAACCTGCACGACATGGGCCTGGCAGTGGATAAGTGGGAGATTGACATGGACTCCTTGAAGGATCATCCTCTCTTCTTGTCTCCTGATATCCCCTTGGATGGAAGGCCCAACGTGGTCGGTGTCTGGAGAGGGACTGGCCGCGGTCGCTCTCTCCTGTTCAACGGGCATGTGGACACAGTTCCCATTGAGCCTGTAGATCAGTGGGTTGACGGGCCCGTTTCCGGGGTTGTCAGGGATGGGAACCTTTACGGGCGGGGTGCCTCTGATATGAAAAGTGGACTGGCGGCTATGACGATGGCCGTCGCCGTTCTACAGGGCCTGGGGCTGAGACCCAAAGGGGATGTCTTTCTGGAGTACACGGTGGATGAGGAAAGAACAGGTTTGGGGACTCTGGCCTGTGTTGAGAGAGGCTACAAGGCTGATGCTGGCATCTGTTGTGAGACCAGCAATCTGCACGTGATGCCGGCCGCTATAGGTCGCATGTGGTTCACCATAGAAATCCAGGGCAAGCCCTCGGGTATCTCAGCCCGCTGGGAATCGGTGAGTGCCATCGAGAAGGGGATGAAGATCGTCGATGCCGTCGATGATCTGGAAAAAATGCGCATTGAAGACCTTAAGCATCCACTTTACCCTGATAACCGGGGGGCTCTTCCCCTTGCCGTGACGATGTTTGATTCGGGCACCTTCCCCAGCATTACTCCCGAAAAGGCTGTTCTTAAAGGGAGCTTTGGCATGATGCCCTATGAAAAAGTGGAGGATGTGCAGCAACAGCTCATCGACCAGATCGACCGGATCGCGCGGTCCGATCCGTGGATGCGAAATCACCCGCCCCAAGTCAGTTTTGAGGATGGGCTGATCTGTCCGGGAGCCGAAATCCCGGCGGATCACCCTATCGTCGAGACGATGAAAGCGGCATTTGTAGCTACGGCCGGCGAGCAGCCCACCATCAGTGGGCGAAAAGGTGGTGCCGATACCCGGTTTCTCATTCCATATGGAGAGACGCCGACTGTTATTTTCGGTCCCGGTGTTACCCCACAGATGCACGCTATGAATGAATATGTCCCGGTGGAGAACTTGATCGTTGCGACGAAGGTTCTGGCTCTGGCAATATACAACTGGTGCAATTGATTGAAGGGAGGTGATGATGGCATAGACTAAGACCTGATCTGTTTGTTTGCTTGGGAAGCCTGAGAAAGCTTTCGAGCAAGCACGCGTCGAACCCGGGGAAGCGGCGTTCACACTGATAACTCGTTTCCCACTATTGGAAAGGAGATAGAAGATGTTCAGACAGAAGACGTGGTCAAGTGTCGGGGTATTGCTTGCGCTGGCGGTCCTGCTCAGTGCCTGTGTGACTACAGGTGCGCCGGAGCCCACCCAGAAGCCCGCTGAACCTGCTGCGCCCACCGAGGCCCCAGCCGCGGAAGCTCCAGCTACAGAGGCTCCAGCCGCCGAAGCCCCCGCAGAAGAGCCGCAGGTAGTGAGAATCGGAGTGCCCTACATGCTCACAGGGTCCTCGGCCCAGATCGGTATAGACTGCAAGTCAGGTGTCGAGTTGGCAGCGGACATCATCAACAATGAGTATCCAGACCTCGACCCTCTCCCCCTGGCCGCCACCGCTGGTCTGCCCAATCTCAATGGCGCCAAGATCGAGTTGGTCTTCGGCGACACCAAAGGAGCGCCGGATCGGGCCATGAGCGAGGCTGAGCGTTTGATCACCGACCAGCAAGTGGTTGCGCTGATGGGAGGTATCTTCAGTTCCTGCTCGGCTACCGTCACCGAGGCGGGCGAGCGGTACGAGGTCCCGACCGTGGTCGGTTGCTCCAGTTCCCCTTCGCTGCACACACGTGGGTTCAAGTGGTTCTTCCGCGTGGGGCCCCACGATGGGCTCCTCGGTGAGAACCAGATGCAGTTCCTGGCCTACCTGAGAGATGAAAAAGGTGTCGACATCAAGACTGTCGCTCTGTTGCACGAGGACACCCTCTTTGGAACCCAGTCCGCTGATATGCAGGAGCAGTTCGCACCGAAGTATGGATTCGAGGTGGTTGATCGAGTACAGTATCCGCGGGAATCGCCGGACATGTCCAGCGAGATCCTGAAGATAAAATCCGTCGATCCCGACGCGTTTATGCCTACCTCCTATGCCGCCGATGCGATCTTGATGCAGCGCACCATGAAAGAACTGGACTTCAACCCTGCCGTGATCCTGGCTCAGGATTCTGGCCACAGCATACCGCAGTTCACCGAGACACTGGGGCCGGATGCCGACTATACGATGAGTCGCGAGACCTTCAACCCGGATCTGGGTGTTACAGTGCCGCTGTTGGCCAAGGTCAATGCGCTGTTCAACGAGTATGCTGACAAGGATATGTACGGTGACAGTGCCCGGGAGTTTATGGCTCTGATCGTGCTCGCCGATGCCATCAACCGGGCGGAATCTACGGATCCAGAGGCTATCCGTCAGGCTCTGACGGAGACCGATCTGACGGCCGAGCAGATCATGCTGCCTTGGGAAGGGGTCGCGTTCGATTCAGAAACGGGACAGAACACCCGAGCCAGGGGTATCATGGTGCAGGTTCAGAACGGCACGTACCTGACTGTTTGGCCTCCCGATGTGGCGACGTCGGAACCCTGGAGCCCTATGCCTGCGTGGAACGAGCGTTAGCCTTAGCAAGTCAATATTGGACTAGAGAGCACAAGGCTCTCTAGTCCAATATTAATGGAGTGTAGATATGGCACCACAAGTGATATTGCAAGCGGCAGTGAGTGGCCTACTGCTTGGCCTGATTTTCTCCCTGATCTCAGTCGGACTGGCTCTGATCTGGGGGGTCATGGGGTTCATCAACTTTGCCCACGCTGATTTCATGATGTTGAGCATGTATCTTGCCTTCTGGCTGTTCACTCTGTATGGCATCGACCCCGTGTTTTCCCTGCCTGTTGCTGCCGTCCTTTCGTTCATCCTGGGCGTGCTTGTCTATAGGCTGATCGTCTCGAGGGTAGTGGGGGCATCGATTGTGGTCCAGCTCTTCGTCACTTTTGGTCTGATGATTTTCCTTCGGGGCAGCGCACAGTTCCTCTGGTCACCCGATTACCGCCAGATTCCGGAGACCCTGGTCTCAGGCCGTCTGCAGATCTTTGGAGTCTACATCGGGATTCCTCAGTTGTTGGCTGGGGCAGGGGCGTTGGTGGTCGACGCTATCCTCTACTGGTTCATCCAGAAGACGGAAACGGGGCGAGCCCTGCGAGCCGTTGCAGAAGATAAGCTGGCGGCCTCGTTGATGGGGATTCCCAGTGAACGGATGTACGCACTGGCGTGGGGAATAGGAGTGGGCGGTGCCGGGCTGGCCGGGGCCTTGATCTCGACTTACTACTACATATACCCCGACGTCGGGAGTGTCTTTGGGTTAATTGCTCTGACCATTGTCGCTATGGCTTTCGGGAATATCCTTGTTACTTTTATTGCAAGCATCGCCACCGGACTGGTAATTTCCCTGGGCGGTATCATCATTGGCCCTGCTTTGAAGTACGCCGTGGTTTTCCTGGTCTTCTTGGCTGTGCTCTTACTGAGACGCACCAAGGAGTAAAAGGGAGGTAAGATGAAAGGAAAAGAAAGCATGCGCGTGGGGGGCTTTACCATCAGACCGCAGATCGTTTTGCTCGGTATCGCATTCTTGGCGCTCGTGATTTACCCTTGGGTCTTGACCAACCCTTTCCCGCGGCATTTGATGATTATGCTCTTGCTCTATGCGATGATGGGCTTGGGTTGGAATATACTGGGCGGGTTCGCGGGTCAGATCTCCGTTGGCCACGGTATCTACTTTGGCCTTGGTGCCTACACTTCGACTATGTTGCTGATGAAGTTGGGCATCACCCCGTGGGTGGGGATGTTGGGGGGCGTGTTGGTCGCCGAATTGGCTGCGCTCGTCGTCGGCTACGCTTGTTTTCGCCTGGGAGGCCGCTACTTCAGTATGGCTACCCTCGTGATAGGAGAGATCGGGCGTATCGTCTTTACCAACTTTGGTTGGGTGGGTGGAGCCGTGGGCCTTTTCCTACCTGTATTGGAGGAGTCTTTCATCAACTTTCAGTTTCACGCCTCCAAAATCCCCTACTATTACATCATCTTAGCCTTCACGGTGCTTGCCATCGTGACGACGTACGTCATAACGAAGACGCGGCTTGGCTACTACTTCAGGGCTGTCAGGGATGATCCCGATGCGGCACGGAGCCTGGGCATCGACATCACCATGTACAAGCTAATTGCCTTGGGTATCAGTGTGTTCTTCACTGCTATTGGTGGGTCTTTCTACGCTCAGTACATTCTCTTCATCGATCCGATAAGCACGATGAATTTCATGATATCCTTGACGATCACCTTACTCGTCGTCCTGGGAGGCATGGGAACCCTGTGGGGGCCTATCATCGGGGCTTTCGTGCTGATTCCCATCACCGAGTTGACCCGCGTCTACTGGGGGGGGGCTGGGCGGGCTATTGATCTGGTCATTTACGGAGCCCTGATCGTTCTCATCGCTATTTACCAGCCTCAAGGGTTGGTCGCCATGGTGGAGAGATACAGGAGAAAGTTGCGCAATGGCAGCACTGTTAGAAGCAATTAACGTGACAAAGACCTTCGGGGGGCTGAGAGCCAACGACGACATCAGTCTGGTTGTCGATGAGGGCGAGATCGTGGGTCTGATTGGCCCGAATGGGGCTGGCAAGACCACATTGTTTAACTGTGTCACCAGGTACCTTGCCCCAGACAGTGGCACCATCAAGTTTCAGGGCCAAGAGATTACCCATCTTTCGCCTGACCGGATCTGCCACAGGGGTATGGTCCGTACGTTCCAGATCATGCGGGCCTTCAACGACATGACGGTCCTTGAGAACGTGATGGTGGGTGCTCTGTGCCGCGTAGCCAGCACACGGCAGGCCCAGAGAGAGGCGATGAAGGCCTTGGAGTTCACGGGGCTGCTGGAGAAGCGCGATGCCTTGGCGTCTGACCTCACCGTCCCGGACAAGAAACGGCTTGAAGTGACCCGGGCGCTGGCAACCAAGCCTTCTCTGCTTCTGCTCGATGAGGCTATGGCTGGTTTAACTCCCACGGAGGCGGTTGACGCGGTGAAGTTGGTGCGAGCGATCCGTGACCTGGGCATCACAGTGTTCCTGGTGGAGCACGTGATGGAAGTCATTATGCCCATTTCCGACCGCGTCGTCGTGTTGAACTATGGCCGCAAGATCGCTGAAGGCCCACCTACCGAGATCACAGAAAACGAAGAGGTGATCGAGGCTTATCTTGGGGACAAGTGGAGAGGAGCATTATGCTCGAAGTGAATGGAATCCAAGTTTCCTACGGTGGTGTCCGGGTGCTGCACGACGTTTCCTTCCACGTCGATCAAGGCGAGACCGTATCGATGATCGGCTCGAACGGTGCAGGCAAGAGCACCATTCTGAGGGCGATATCCGGTTTGTTGCACCTGGACGTCGGAGAGATCAGGTTCAACGGGGTGAATATTGAGGAGAAAAAGCCACACGAGATTGTGAAAATGGGAATCGCTCAGGTCCCCGAGGGGCGCCATCTCTTCAGCAAGATGACTGTCTGGGAAAACCTTTACATTGGGGCATTCGTGAATAAGAACGAACAGGAACGCCTGCGCCAGATTGATCTCGTTTTCGGGCTCTTCCCCCGGTTGAAGGAGCGGCAGAATCAGACCGCCGGTACTCTCAGCGGAGGGGAGAGGCAGATGGTCGCCATCGCTCGTGGTCTGATGTCGGCGCCGAAGCTGCTCATGTTGGATGAGTGTTCACTTGGGCTAATGCCCACCCTGGTTGAACAGATATTCGAAGTCATCGATAGACTCAATGAGGAGGGGATGACTATTCTGCTGGTGGAGCAGAGGGTCCACGAGGCACTGGAGTTGGCGCATCGCGGTTACTGCCTGCAGACAGGCAGAATCGTATTGGAAGGTACGGGCGAGGAACTACTAGAATCTGACCTGGTACGCAAGGCTTATCTGGGAATGTGATGTGCTTGAACAGAAGCACCACATCTAATGAGAAAGGAGAGGATATGATGTTGCCTGAATTCGTGATGACCCCTGGTCCGACAGAGATACCACTCAGGGTTCTGAAGGCTATGCTCAGACCTGCGACATCTCCCGGTGACCCTGAGTTTGTGCAGGTGTGGGATGAGACTGCACAGTTGCTGCAAACCATCCTGGAGACCCAGAATGAGGTCGTGCTATTTCCAGGTTCTGGCCGTGTGGCTATTGAGTCTGCCCTGACCTCTGCGATCGATCCGGGAGACAAAGTGCTCACTGTAAACAACGGGGTGTTCGGGAAATGGCTTGGCCTGACCGTGGAACTGGCGGGGGGACAGAAGGTTGAGTTGATCTCGGACTCGAGAGAGAGTGTGGATCCCGATCAAGTGCGGGAAAGGCTGAGAACCGAGCCGGACATCAAGTTGGTTGCCGTAGTCCACAATGAAACCTCCACCGGCGTGGTCAATCCGGTTGCGGAGATTGGGCCGATTGTCAAGGAGTACGGAGCTTTATACCTGGTTGACACGGTGAGTTCAGCCGCCGGGGATTTTGTCAAGACGGATGAATGGCAAGTTGACTTGAACTGCACTGGTTGTTACAAATGCATGAACTGTCCGCCCGGACTGGCGATGGTTGCGGTGAGTGCAGACGCCTGGGCAACTATGGCCAGGCGAAAGGTCAGGAAAAGCTTCTCCTTTGACCTGTACAAGTGGCTGGAGATGTGGATACCGCGTGACCGAGGCGGGAAACTGATCTGGGGATATCGACGGCACGTGGTAGAACCAGTTCCACACATTACATATGCATTGAATGAAGCTCTCAAGATGCTTCTTGATGAGGGGCTGGCTGAGCGCTATCGGAAGAACCGGCTGGCAGGGACGGCAATTAGGGCAGCAGTCAAGGCCATAGGATTGGAGATTTATCCGCTGGAGGAGCAATATGCCTCGAACACTTTGACAGCGATACTAAATCCTCCTGAGATCGACAACTCCGCCATCACGGATACCATGCGAAGAGAACATGGAGTCATGATAGCGGGGGCGCTCGAGGAGGTAGCCGGAAAGGTCCTGCGGATCGCCCACATGAGCAGTACATCGAACGAGATGTATGTATTGCACACAGTTCGATCTCTCGAAAAGACATTGTTGAGGCTGGGCTGGAAGATGGAGGAGGGCGCTGGCCTTAACGCTGCCACGATGGTTTTCGACAATCACAAGCAATAGAGGAGTGAAAAATGTCAGGGGAACGTGAGATCGTTAAGTGCGACGTCTTGGTCATAGGGTCAGGTGGCGCCGGAAGCTTCGCGGCTATCGCAGCGCATAACCAGGGGGCTGATGTCCTGATTGTGGATAGAGGTGTTCTGGGCAAGAGTGGCGCTACTGTGACCGCCGGGCACACGTGTTGTGCCGCATTGGGACCGGACGACAGTCCCGAGTTGCATTTCCAGGATACGGTCAGGGGGGGCTATTTCGTCAACAACCAGCAACTCGTTGAAACATATACGCAGAACGCTCCGCAGCGCATTAGAGAACTTGACGCCTTCGGCGCGAACTTCCTGCGGAAGGACGATGGGGAATTCTGGATGATTTCTCCGCCAGGAGGCCACAGCCGTATGCGGTCAGTGCATCACGGCTTCCAGACAGGACCGGCTTTCATGAGGGGTTTCCTGAAGGAGATTCGGAGGAGCAAGATTCGCTGGCGGGATGATACGATTATCACCAGCTTACTGGCGGATAACGGCCGCGTGGTAGGCGCGACGGGTCTCGATTTGGCAAGCGGCGCGTTTGTCGTATTTGAAGCCAAATCTACAGTGCTGGCAAGCGGAGGGTTTGGTCAACTCTGGGCTCCCAAAACGACCACTCCGTTGGAAGCCGCGGGCGATGTCCTTGCTATGGCCTTTGTGGTCGGGGCGGAGTGTGTTGACATGGAGTTCGTCCAGTTCCTCCCCATGCAGATCGGTCCCAAAACCAAGCACCTTAATCCCACCATTGCCAACTTTCCTGGATGGAGAGAGGAAATCAGGCAGCATGCCCAGATGACAAACTCGGACGGTGAAGAGATTCTCTACCAGTACGATCGGCGGGGGCTGTATACGACCAGGGACGTCCGGGCGATGGCCATATATAGTGAGCTACGTGCAGGAAAAGAGGTATATTTTGATCTGACGCAGGTACCTCCAGACATCATTGAAGAAGAGATTGGCGGGAAATTCCCGGGAAGTTACTTGCCGCTGTTGGAGAAGGAAGGGTTTTCGCTGAGTGAATCCCCGATGCAGCTATCCGTTGGTGCTCATTATTGTATGGGAGGCATACGCATCAACGGGAAGGCCGAGACCTCTGTTCCGGGTCTCTTTGCGGCTGGCGAGGTGACCGGAGGCGTCGATGGCGCCAACAGGCTCGGAGGGAATGCGATAACCGAGATCATAGTCTTTGGCAAGATCGCCGGTGACAGTGCAGCCCAGTACGCCGCGTCGGCAAGTGAGGCTCACGCAGACACAGACCAGGTCGAATTGGAGGAGATGAGAGTCTTCCAGTTGTTTGGGCAGTCAGGTGGGGTCAGCCCTGTTGCCGCAAAAAGAGAACTGCAGCGCATTGTGTGGGAAGGCGTGTGTGTGCTGCGCAGCGAAAAGGGGTTGAAAGATGCCTTGATGCGAATAGAAGAGCTGCGTGAGAAGACACTTCCGCGCCTTGGTCTGGCCAGCCGTGCCGAGGCATATAACCTGGAGTGGATTCAGGGTATTCTGCTACCCAGACAACTGGATGTGGCAGAGATGGTGGCGCGGGCAGCTTTGGAAAGAACTGAGAGTAGAGGTTCTCAGCGCCGTGTGGATTACCCGGAGCAGGATGATGATCGTTGGGTCAAGAACATCGTCCTCACGAGAGTGAGTGGGGAAATCCAGCCTGCCGTCACCCCGGCTGTTATAACCAAACTTCAACCATCGGAGGCGATATCATGGAAACCGTAACCGTCAGAATACGCAGGTACGATCCTACAAGCGATGTGTCGTCGAAACTGGAAGAGTTCACTATCCCGTACCAACAGGACATGAGGATCTTGGATGCACTCCTGTATATCTACGAAGGAGTAGACCATTCTTTGGCGTTCAGATACTCGTGCAAGATAGGAAACTGCAAGATTTGCCTTATGAAAGCCAATGGCAAGACGGTATATGCTTGTCAGGAGAGGCTGGAAGACGGTATGGTCCTGGAACCGCTGTCTCAGTTTGAGGATATTCGAGACCTGGTCTGCGACTTGAAGAAAAAGGTTGTACCTGGTGCTGCTGGTCAATGATCTGTTGACGTCCCGCATCTAGGAACGCGGCGGTAGGGACGTTTTCTATTCGTGCTTCGAGGTACCGGGCACTCTCGAGTGACTATCTGGAGCTAGTGCAAACCGTTTTGAGGGTAGTCTTCCCTCTGAATGGTTCTTGCAAGTGCCCGGTACCTAACTTGGTATTGGCCCTGAAGAAAACAGTAGCCGGTTTGGAGTGGAAGCAATTCGAGCCCCTGATGAATGGTCTCATCCAAGGGCGAATTCTGTGAGGTCGTATGAACATCTATGGTGGCTTCTCGTCCGTCAGCCCACACTGAAAGAGGGCACTACGGTAGCTGGGCAGTGGGGCTGACCAAGGCTTGGAGGTAATGAATGGCAGGCGTCGAAAATGCACCAGGTAGTTTAGCACGGCTGTTCTTTGCTCGTTCTGTGGCGGTGATCGGAGCATCGCGCAATCCCGAAAAAGTGGGGCACATTGTCCTGGCCAGCATCCTCGCCGGCGGCTTTGAGGGAGATGTTTACCCAATCAATCCGAGGGAGGACAAGTTGTTGGGGCTGCGGTCCTACCCGTCTGTGAGCAGTGTCCCAGGGGATATAGACCTGGTTGTTGTGGCGATCCCGGCTTCTTACGTGCCGGACGTGCTCCAGGAGGCGGTTGACAAGGGGGTGGGCGGGGCCGTGGTGTTGAGTGGTGGCTTCCGTGAGGCGGGGCGCGCGGATTTGGAGGCGCAGCTTGCTGAAATTGCGAGAAGCAGTGGTCTGCGCATCGTGGGGCCAAATTGTCAGGGCGTTAACTATCTGCCGAATAAGCTTTTTGCTTCCTTCTGGTTCCCTCCAGTAATGCCGGGACCCGTTGCAGTCGTCTCCCAGAGTGGCACGGTGGCGGCAACCCTTGCAGGGTGGGCTGCTGATGAGAACTTCGGTGTTTCAGCAACGGTGTGCCTAGGCAATCAGGTGGACGTCTCTGAGACGGACACGATCAGTTTCTTCGCCGATGACCCGGAGACTCGGGCGATGGCCTATTACCTGGAGGGCGCCAAGGACGGAGGTAGCTTCATAGATGTTATCAAGCGAGTGGCATCGAAGAAGCCCCTGGTCATCCTGAAGTCCGGCCGGACAACCGGGGGACAGAGGGCTGCGGCTTCGCATACACGTTCGCTGGCCGGGAGCGATGCGGTGTTTGATGCCGTATGTCGGCAGTTCGGCGTGGTGCGCGCCCCTGACCTCGAATCTCTCTACGATAGTGCCAAGGCGCTGGGCACTCTGTCCCCTCCCCGAGGAAATCGCGTCCTGATTGTTTCCAGTTCGGGTGGCGCAGCCATTCTGGCTGTCGATGAAGCTGAGCGACACGGCTTGACTGTCCCGCCGCTGCCGTCAACGCTGGTGGAGGAGTTACAGGGGCTTGATCTGCCGCGCAACGCCGTTTACGCAAACCCTCTGGACCTGACATTCTGTAGCGCAGCAGATTTTGCCGCAGCGCTTTCCGTTGTGGACCGCTACGATGTTGCCGATGTGTATCTCCTGATCTTCGGTGACCCGATTCAAGGTGCGGCGGAGGTGGTCAAGAAGATCGGTGCCAGTACCCGTTCCAGTGTAGCGGTGGCCTTCCTGGGAGGGGGGGAGGTCGAGAAGGCAGAGCGCCCGCGTATACAAGCGGCGGGTATCCCTGTCTTCCCTACCCCTGCGCGAGCTGCCCGAGGCATTGCGGCGGCTGTGCGGTGGTTTTCTCGCGCTGCGGAATCCTAGGGATGTAGCTCACAAGACGGTATTCCGACAATTCTTTGGAGGTGAAAGAGCATGAGTAAGATCGCAAAGAGTGAGGTTGGCACCCGGTTGCTTCTGTTGGGGAACGAGGCTCTGGCGCGCGGCGCGATAGAGGCAGGCGTACAGGTGACCGCAGCTTACCCGGGCACTCCCAGTTCAGAAATCATGGAGACCCTGATCGAAGCTTCAAAGGATCTCGATTTCTACGCCGAGTGGAGCGTGAATGAAACGGTCGCCTTCAACATGACAGCCGGGGCGTCTCTAACGGGGGTACGGGCGCTGGCCCCGATGAAGAATGCAGGGCTCAATGTTGCCATGGACCTGTTCATGACGTTGCCTTATGGAGGGGTTCGAGGGGGTTTCGTAGTGCTGGTAGCGGATGATCCTGCACCGCTCTACTCGTCCGCTGCACAGGATTTGCGTTTCGCCGCACAGTGGGCGCGAGTGCCATGCCTGGAACCTGAGAGCCCGCAAGAGGCAAAGGACATGGTGAAAGCGGCATTTTCTTTGTCAGAGCGGATTGAGCTGCCTGTCATGGTGCGTTCTGTCGCACGGCTTTCGCATTCGTGTGGGGTGGTGAAGTTGGGCGAAATTGAACGCTCAGATATGGTTCAAGGGTTCAACAAGCACTGGGAACTGGCTTTCCGGTGGGGAGTCTATGGCCCTCCAGCCGGAGGGTCGGTGCAGGTGCGGCAGTTGTTGCGCGACCAATTTCCCGGGGCTGAGTTTCCACCTCTTGGTAATTCGGGCTGGAAGCAGGCATGGCTCGTCTCGCGGTTGCCCCTGGTACTTCAGGAATCCGAGGTTTCGCCGTACAACGTGCTGCGCGAGGGCAGTGATCCTGTCGGTGTGGTGACTTCTGGCATGGGTGCCGCCTATGCGCGGGAGGCTATCCGCGATTTGGGCCTGCAGGAACGAGTTTGGTTCTGCAAGTTTGGGATGATTTATCCTCTGGCAGAGAGTGTTGCCTTACGCTTGCTGCGTGGTTGCAGGCGCGTGCTGGTCGTAGAAGACGGGGAACATTTCATCGAATCTCAGTTGCGGACGCTGGCTCAGAAGTATGGTCTTGACGTGGAGATCAGCGGCAAGATGTTTGATGCCTCTATCGCTCCTTATGGCGAGCTTGATGTTGACCTGGTCCGTCGTGTGTTGGCCAAGTACGTTGGCCTCTCCCAAAAGAGCAAAGAAGGGCGACGCCAATTGAAGGAAGAACTGAGCTCATTGGTTACTCCGAGATCCTCGACCCTATGCGCCGGATGCCCACATCTGGGAACGTACTGGGCCCTGCGCAGGGCGATGAAGTTGGGTGCAAAGCACGTACCGATCGTGAACGTCGATATCGGCTGTTATGAGCAGGCGGGGTACGGTATGCAGCCCTACCCAGAACCCACAGATGTCCCGTCACAGCGGTACAAGTCTAACGTGCTCTACAACTTCCTCGACACCTGCTACGTCATGGGCTCGGGACCCGGCATGGCATTGGGGCAGGAGCGTGCCGGGTATACTGAGGGACAGGTCTTGGCAATTGAGGGCGACTCTTCATTTTTCCACACCTGCATGCCGACTTTGGTCGACGCAGTGTGGAACGGGACGAAGTTGACCCTTCTGGTACTGGACAATGGTTGGACGGCCATGACCGGTCATCAGCCTTGTCCTGCTACCGGCCAAAATGCTTCTGGCGAGATTTACCAGGTCATCTCGATCGCAGAAGTGGCAAAAGCGATGGGAGCCGGGCTGGTGCAGACTGTCAATGCCTACGATCTCGATCAGGCAGAGGATGCCATAAGCAAGGCACTGGACTTTGACGGCGTTGCAGTGGTGGTGTTACAGGGTGAATGCAAGTTACAGGAAGTGCGGCGTGAGGGCAAGAAGGCGCCGAGCGTGGTGATGACGGAGACATGTACGGGCTGTGGCCTTTGTGTGCAGCTTGGCTGCCCAGCTATCACCTTTGCGGAGAAGAAGGCTTGTATTGATCCTCTGCTGTGCGTTGGCTGTGGTCTGTGCGCTCAAGTATGTCCAGCGGATGCGATAGCCAGGGAGGAAAATTGATGAGCACGGAGAAAAAACCTGTACAGAACGTGATTATAGCCGGTGTTGGCGGACAGGGCAGTATCCTCGCTTCGCATCTTCTGGCAGAGGCGACTTTGAAAGATGGGCAGGATGTGAAGCTGGCCGAGACCTATGGAGGAGCGACGCGGGGGGGGGCAGTTCTTTCCCACGTACGTATCGGCGAGGCATGGTCGCCGAGGACGCCTGAAGATGGAGCGGATATCATTGTGGCTATGGAGCCCCTTGAGGGCCTGCGGCGGGCACTCAAGTTTCTTAAGCCCGGTGGTTGGGTGCTGCTAAACACGCACCCCTGGTATCCAGTGGATGTCACTGCCGGGGGGATGGAATATCCCAGCCTGGAAAGCATCCTCGACGCTCTGCAGCGGCTGGGAGGTCGCGTGTTCACCATCGATGCCACAGCCCTGGCCCTCCAGGCAGGAAATTCTCGTTCCGCCAACGTCGTCATGTTGGGCGGCCTGTTTGCTCTGGGGGAAGTGGATATCCCGGAAGAGAGCCTGTTCCAGGCTATGGAGGAGCGTTGGCCCAGCCACCTCGTGGAGGTGAATCGTAGGGCGTATCAACTGGGCAATCAGTACGTCTTGGAGCGCAAGGGGTGAGAATGAACAGGAACCAGGCTGGTTTTCTTCTGGAGCCAGAAGCGATACAGCTTCTGCAGACCTACGGCATCCCATACCCGAATCATAGAGTCGCTCATAGTCCTCAGGAGGCCGTGGAGACCGCCGATCGGTTGGGGTACCCGGTGGTCTTGAAAGTAGTCTCGTACGATGTGGTCCACAAAAGTGACATGGGTGGGGTCGTGCTGGGGCTGGAAGACGCGCGCGGTGTACGCGATGCCTACGATCAGATCCAGAGGGCAGTCGGTGATCAGGTAGCTGGCGCTGAGATTCAAGGTATGCTGGTCTGCGAGCAGGCGCCGTCTGGTTTGGAGGTCATCGTAGGTGGTCTGAGAGATGCCCTGTTCGGACCAACGGTGATGTTTGGCCTTGGCGGTGTCTTCGTCGAGGTGTTGAAGGACGTGTCATTTCGGGTTGCTCCTCTCGAACACAGGGACGCCGAGGAGATGATCCGCGAGGTCCAGGGATATCCGCTGTTGGCGGGCGTGCGCGGGCGGACAGCTTGCGACGTCAGCGCACTTGTCGATTTGTTAGGTAACGTGGCACATCTGATGATGGATCGACCGGACATCAGCGAGTTGGATTTGAATCCCATTCGCGTTTATGGGAATGGCCTGCTGGTGCTGGACGTACGGGTAAGTGTTGGAGGGGCTTGAAGGCCGGGTTGAGTACCTATTCGTGACTATGACGGGTATGCAGGTTCTGTGCACTGCTGCCTGGTGGCTGGCGGTTCATCTTTCGCTCCAGCCGCGCCAGGCGATGACGCAGATCGGTCAGCGTGACGTCGCGGCGCATACCTCCGGGCCAGGCCTTGGCCTGCGTGATTGCCATCTGTGTCCAGCCGGCCGCCAGTGGGAGGTTCCCCACGTGCCACTCAAAGTACTTGGCCAATTCTACGTGAGCCAGGATGTCGTTCGTTTGTTCCAGTGCCAACTGCTGCCAGTAGGCGAACGCCTCGGCCCGCCGGTTGGCCCGCTTCAAGAAGTATCCCAGCGTGCGCAGCACCTTCATGCGCAGTGCAGAGGCGAGTTTCTTTTCCTGGGGCTTTCCTGAGCGCGACTTGTCCTG
>Ga0207752_1000483_pt1 | contig 18605 bp, 11 predicted proteins | sample Pon2CUnioCityCA_6_FD_187272 | JGI IMG/M metagenome (GOLD analysis project Ga0207752, IMG submission 187272) | Marine sediment microbial community from Union City, CA, USA - Pond 2C Sediment 2 (SPAdes) | ecosystem: Environmental > Aquatic > Marine > Intertidal zone > Salt pond sediment ...
GGAGACGAAAAAGGGGCGCGGGATCCGGGATCCCGCGCCCCTTACTTTATTGCAGGTGTGCGCGAATCAAAGGGTGCCGCCTGCTCAGGCACCGGGACCGACGTGGAGGACCCGCATCATTTCGTGGTCCTCGTGGGAGAGAATATGGCAATGCCAGACGTAACGGCCGGGCTTGTCGAAGGTGGCCTTGATGCGCGTGATCTGGCCGGGGAGGGCGGTGACCATGTCCTTGGGGGCGTTTTCCACGTACCCCTCAGGCTGGGGAACCACCGGACCGTAGGCATCATCCGGATTAGAGGGATGAACGATCCTGAAACCGTTGCCGGTCAGGCCATTGTGTTGCACCACCGGCTGGGAAACCAGGTAAATGCCATCGTCAGCCGGTGTGCTGCCGGCCGGAATGAAACCCTCTTCGTCGACATGGCTATCCCAGTTGATCTGCTGCCGGCCCAGGATCTTGAAATGGACCAGGTGGAGATGGACCGGGTGAGCGTCGCCGGTCAGGTTCCAGATCTCCCACTCTTCGGTGGCGCCCAGCGCCGGGTTCTCCGTTGTGGGGCTGTGCCAGGCAATGGCACCTTCCATCTGGCCCACCAGGCCGGCGTCGGCGTAGGCGGGCGTATTGGGCCAGTTGATGGGATTGCCGGCATAATCAGTAGCCGGTTCGGCCGTGCCCAATAAGGGCTGTAAGCGGCCAAACTCATCTTTACCTTCGAAGAGGGCTACTTTGCGGGGTTTGGGAGAGGTCGGAACCGGATCAGGCTGGCTGGACGCAATATTATTCGCATCGAAGGCATCCGCTTGATTCGGCATTTGCGCCACGTCAAAAGCCATGATGCGGTCGGTATACTCAAAGCTCCATTCGCCCGGCAGGTCTCCGCCGAACGGCGCATCGCCGCCGAGGTTCGTCATTATGACCCGCTGGCCCTGCAAATCCTTGAAGTCGAATACAATATCATAGCGGCTGCCAGGTTCCGACAACAAAGTATCGGTTTCTGTTGCAGAGGATGCCAGGCCCTGGTCACTGCCGATGACGTAGAAGGGAATGGGAGCACCTGCACCTTCCAGTCCAGTCGCACCGGCAGCTACTGCCCGGAATTGGATCGCCATGAAGCGACTATCGGTACCATTGAGGAGGTGCAGGCGATAGTTACGTGGCTCGACATCCATCTTCGGCCAGATCTTGCCGTTGACCACCATGTGGTCGCCGAAGAATTCGGCCAACGCCGTGGGACCACCGCCGGGGAAGATGCCGGGCGGCAGGTTCGCGCCCTCACCGGTAATGAAGTCATCGTAGAACGGCTCACCGGGGAAAGCGGGGTAGAAGAGTTCACCGGTCTCCCGGAACATCCGATCCTGAATGGCGAAGGCGGCCTCGTAGGGGTAAGCCGGCAGGCCCAACGGGTTTCCGGGTTCACCTGTGTCAAATTCGTCACGGACAAAGTAGAACCCGGCCAGACCGGCGTAGACGTTGAGGCGCGTAATGCCCAGGGCGTGATCGTGATACCAGAGATTGCCGGCAGGCACGTTGTTGTCATAGCGGAACTTGGTGGTAAAACCGCCGGGCACGATATTCCACTGGGGACCTACCACCTGGGTACCATCCGGCAGTTCCGGCCCATAGAAGAATTCCGGATTGCCGTCAAACTGGAAATCGCTGTGCCCGCCGTGCAGGTGGGTGGCAATGGGGATGCCACTGGCGGCAATCGTATTGAGTTCATATCCCGGCAGGCTGTAGGCCCAGTGCAACGAGGTATCGACAGGCAACAAGTGCTGCGTGACCCCATCCAGGGCATTGGCCCAGATTACCTCCGTCTCAGGCTCACCACTGGCGCTGAGGCTCTTGACCTGGAAGGTCCTGCCGGGCCAGGTGAAGATCCTATCCTTCTGGGCACCATAGCCCAGGACAGGGGTCACCACGGGGGTAACCCCATCGGGGCCTACCAGCCCTGCTTTGTGTAGCGCCGTGCCCACCTTGATTTTATACCGGCCCTGGCGATCCGGCTGGTAAATGAAGCCCGGGTCGAGCGCGTTGGGCACGTTTGTCGCGAACTTTGGCTGCAGGGCCGGATCGCTGAGGCCTGCGATAGCGGGTGCAGCAAGTACCCGGCGCAGGAGCCCCCGGCGGCTCGAGACGTAGGCGGCAACCAGGGAGGCGCTGCCCGTTTTCAAGAAATCACGTCTATTCATGACCATCCTCCATTGAACGTGGGCGCCACCCACCGCTCCAAACCCAGGCTGCGGTTCAGGCAGCACCCCACAACCAGTAAGAATCCGGCGACCGGCACGGGCAAGATAGAAAAAATATGGAGAGACTCTTCCCCTGTGACACTCCCAGGGCACGGGCGGGAGGAATAATTCCTCTCGCCGTAACGGCGTTGTTCTGTGACCCGTTGAATCTCGTGGAAGGCTACTGGATCAGTTCGTGGCTCGTGTCCAACTTCGCCAGGTACTATGATAAGGGGTAACTCTGAAGGAGGGCTAAACGACTTCTAAAAATCGTCTAAATTCGGGCGTGATTTCTGTTCAGGGCAATCGAGACGGTAACCGATACCATACTCCGTCCGCAGATAGCGCGGCTCCTGGGGATCTTCTTCGAGTTTGCGACGCAGGCGAGAGATGTAGACGTGGACATATTCAGGGCTGTCACGATATTCCCAGCCCCACACGTTTTCCAGAATCTGGTGGTGGGTACGCACCATACCACAGTGGCGGGCGAGAAAGGCGAGGAGCCGGTATTCGGTGGCGGTCAGTTGCACCGCCTGTCCCCTCCGCCGCACTTCACGGGTTGCCAGGTCAATGGCGATACAGCCGTCGTCATAGTGAAAAGGTATGGCCTTTGCTTCTCGTTCAGTGCGGCGCAGCGCTGCCCGGGCCCGGGCCAGCAGCACCGGCACGCTCACCGGCTTGGGAATGTAATCGGCCACCCCGCGGTCGAGCGCCTGGACCACGCGCTCCTCGCCATGCAAGCCGGTGACGATGATCACCGGCGTATCCGCCATATCCCGCACGCGCCGGAATGTTTCCCAACCGCTTAAACCCGGCATAATCAGGTCGAGAATGAGCAGGTGCGGGCGAATCTCGTAAAAGAGTCGCAGTGCCTCTTTGCCACTGCTGGCGTGGGCGACATCTGCCCCCTCCCGGGTAAAGGCCCCGGTAAGCAAATCGGTCAGGTCCGGGTCATCGTCCACAATGAGAACTCGTTTGTTGTGCATGGGTGCACCAGGCCGGCAAATACCATAGCCGTCGCGGGCTACGGCAGCAATATGGACATCTGGTCGGGAAATATTGGTTCAGACTCTTCCTACTTTACTATAATCGAAGCGGGGCATTGAGTCCACTCCGAGCAGATTGGGGCTTGTAAAGAGAAAGCGGAATCCACTATAATCAAAGCGTGCGACTAGAACGCCGCGTGCGAGCAGAACGCCATCACATCCAGGCACCCACCCCACAAGTTTGACCGTTGCGCCAGCCGGCGAGAAATAGTAATCAGCCATCATCTCCGGAGGGAAGATCTCGATGACCTTGACCAACCGTGATTATAATTATCTCTTTGTCAGCGACTTGCACCTGAGCGAAGGGCAGGATCCGCTAACGGGCAGGCTCTCCCGCAATGAAGATTTCTTCTATGACGACGCCTTTGCCGACTTCCTGGTCTACCACATCGGCCTGGGCCAACAGGAGGGGGATAACGCCCGCTTTCAGCGCCCGTGGAAGCTGGTGATTAACGGCGATATCTTTGACTTTCTCCAGGTGACCACCCCGCCGGCAGAAGAAGAGAGAGAGGAAGCGCTGGGCACCATCAATTTCAGCCCGAACAAGCAGGAGTATGGGCTGGGCACCAGCAGCCGGGAGACGGTGTGGAAACTGGGGCGAATCGTCGCCGGCCATCCCCGTTTCTTCCAGGCGCTGGGCTGGTTCCTGGCCGCCCGGCCGGAGAATGAACTGCTTCTGCTGAAAGGCAATCACGACATCGAGATTTTCTGGCCGGCCGTCAAACGGCGGCTGCGCCAGGTGATAGGGGAAGGGTATGAAAGCTGGCAGGCGGAGCAGGCAGCCGGCCTGGATCCGGACTCTCCCCTGCCGCGAGACGGGATCTTGGCCGAAGGGCACCAGTGGCCCGAGGCGCTGGCCGACCTGGACCAGCGCGTTCACTTTCCTGCCTGGTACTATTATGAACCCTCCCTCTTCTACGCCGAGCATGGCAACCAGTACGATCCGGCCAACGCCTTCATCGATTTTCTCAATCCGGTCTTGAGAGAGGATCCGCCGCCACCGGAGGATGAAAAACAGGTAAAGCTACCTTCCGGATCGTTCTTCGTCCGCTACTTCTTCAACAAGGTGGAACAGATACACCCCTTCGCCGATAACATCAAGCCTCTCACGCGCTACCTGCGCTGGTCATTCACCAAGGAGCCGGCGGCGACCGCGCGGATGCTGGTCAACAATTTGCCCAAACTATGGCGCATCATGGCCAATCTGCGCGAAAAGGGGGCCAACCCGGTCGAGGGCCAGCAGGAGTTGCAGGAAAGCCTGAAACAGCCGGAACCTCAGAGTAAGCGGAGTGCCAAAGCCCCACCACCCGGCGCCAGGCTCCTGTCCCTGGATCGGGCCCGGCGGGACAAGATCGATCTGATGCGGCAGGAACACCTGAAAGAAGCCAGTGGACGGAGCCGGAACGTGGCCCGGGGAACGGCCGTGGGCCTGGCGGTCAACGGCAGCCAATATTACTGGCTGGCCAGTGCCCTGCGCGCCTTCAATGACCGCGCCTACGGGCGCATGCTCCGCCACCTGGTCCTGGTCGGGGCCAGTTTTGTCGGCGGCACCCTGCTCTCCCGCCTGCTGGATACGATCGACAACTATGTCGGGTTGGATGAAGTAGGCCGCAAAGTGGCCAATATCCTGAACGCGCAGGACGAAAAGGGCGAAAGCGCCGCCGTGCCCTATCACCTTTTTGGCCATGACCACCATCCCGATCTGCAGCCGCTTGAGGTGAACCAGGAGCATGCGCCACCCTTCCGCCAATGGTACGTCAACACCGGTAGCTGGCTTTCCAGCTTCGACGAACAGGCCCGGCTGACCCGGGGCGATGTCCAGTTTACCTTCTTCCGCCTGCTCCCGGATCCGGCACCCAGGGGACACGATCACCTGAGCGCGCTGCTGGAATGGTTGCCACGCCGCCAGGCGGTGCGCTCCATTCTGCTCTTCGGCAGTGCGGGCGAAGCCGGATTTGAGGTTGCCGTGGAAGATATTCCCGAGGTGAGGGCCTAGGTTGGGGGCCCGTAAAAGGGAAAAGCCCCGTTGCCGGGGCTTTCCAGGAAGAGGAGAAAAAGGAGGAATTCCTTATTTCCTCTGTATCATACCGTGTCTCTCGGCATTAACCTGTAAAGTAGATTACAGGGCAGCTATGCATCTGGTTACTTTCGCGTTACAGGGGATCGTTTTCCAGAGCAGCATTCGCCATTTGTCGCAGCCTGTTCCCGAGATCCGAGCATGAGACCCGTTTGATCGAGGTTAAAGAAAAAACCGCCACATCCCCGGGCTGATAGGGTGCGGTTACAAATTGCAGGTCGATGGATGACGAAGATCACTTCCTGAGGGATGGCAGGGTCCGGTAAACTTCCGTTGAGGAAGGGACGGGGAAGATAGAACAAGACGGCCCGAAGCGGTTTGGACTAGGAAGGAACCAGCACAAGGAGAAGGCAGCGTGACAGAATCGGTCATCATCATCGGCGCAGGAATTGCAGGACTGGCGGCGGGCTGTTACGCGCAGATGAACGGCTACCGCTCCCAGATCTTTGAACTGCACGACCTGCCCGGCGGGCTCTGTACGGCATGGGAGCGCAAGGGTTACGTCATCGACGGCTGTATCCATTACCTGTTTGGGTCGGGTGCGGGACAGCCGTTTCACACCGTGTGGCAGGAACTGGGCGCCCTCGAGGGGCGGTCTTTCATCGACCACGAAGAGTTAATGCACATCGTGGACGGCGAGGGGCGCACGTTTGTGGTCTACGCCGACCCCGACCGGCTGGAAGCACATATGAAGGCACTGTCGCCGCAGGATGCAGACCTGGCGGAGGATTTTGCGGAGGGGGTGCGGCAGTTGATGGCCTTCGACCTGTCGGTACTGCAGGCGAAGCCACGCTCGCTGATGACGGGCGCAGACTGGCTGGCATTCAACCAGAAAGTACTGCCCTACGCCATGCCCATGGCGCGCTGGGGGATGCAATCTGCCCATGAGTTCGGCGCCAGATTCAAAGATCCCCTGTTGCGCCGGGCGTTTCCGTTGATGTTTGGCTGGGGGGAGATCCCGGTGATGGTGGGCATGTCGGTGCTGGCTTACATGGCGACCGGGAACGCGGGCTTTCCGGCAGGGGGATCGCTGGATTTTGCGCGGGCTATCGAAAGGAAATATCTGGCGCTGGGTGGCACGATCCATTACAAATCGCAGGTGGAGAAGATCCTGGTTGAGGACAACCGCGCCGTGGGCGTGCGCCTGTACAATGACGAGGTGCACCATGCGGACGTCGTCATTTCGGCCTGTGATGGACGCGGGACGATTTTCGACATGCTCGATGGCGCCTACGCCAATCGCAGCGTTGAACGGACGTACGACGGCTCGTTGCCGCTGCACACGCAGATCCAGGTGTCGTTGGGCGTGAACCGCGATCTGAGTGCGGAGCCGCATTGGGTGACGTACCTGCTGGACGAGCCGCTGCTCATCGCCGGGGAAGAAAAGACGTCGCTGGGCATCAAGCATTACTGTTTTGATCCCAGCCTGGCACCGGCGGGCAAATCGGTCGTCGAAGTGATGATTGAAAGTGATTACGGTTACTGGCAGCGCATCTACGGGCGACGCCTGTACGATACGGAACAACTGCAGGTGGCCGACATCGTGCTCGATTTCCTGGAGGAAAAATATCCGGGGATCAGGGCCCAGATTGAGGTCAAGGATGTGGCGACACCGCTCAGTTACGAGCGATACACGGGGAACTGGATGGGTGCCACCTGCGGCTGGCTGCTGACCAAGAAGACGATGATGATGATGGTCAAAGGGATGAGCAAGACGCTGCCGCGACTGGGCAATTTCTATATGGCGGGGCATTGGGTGGAGCCGGGCGGCAGCGTGCCCCTGGCGGCAATGTCAGGACGGAACGTGATCCAGTTGCTGTGTGATGAGGATGGCAGGCCGTTTATCACCGGCAGCTAGGGCGCATAGGCAACCAACAAGGAGCCGGATCAACCGGCATGCACGAAATCCGTTGTCAGTATCATCCAGGATAGCATCCTGGACTACTCGCATCAGCCACTGGCGTATTCAGGGCAGAAGGCGTGAGCGGTCGCGCGGAAACAGCGTGGTCAGGCGCAGGTTGCCCGTCCCCGTCAGTTGCATCAACAGCCGCTCCAGGCCGATGGCAAAACCACCGTGAGGGGGCATGCCATAGCGGAATGCCTCTAAGTAGGAGGCAAAGGGCGTCTGCGGTAACCCGGCCTGGGCCAGCGCCTGCACGTAATCCTCGTACCGGTGCAACCGTTGCCCGCCGGTTACCAGTTCCGTGCCCCGGAAGAGAAGGTCAAAGCTGTTGGAGTAAGCCGGGCGTGCCGGGTCAGGGTGGGTGTAAAAAGGGCGCTTGGCCATCGGGTAGCCGGTAACAAACAGGAAGTCGCTGCCCTGTTCTTCCCGTGCCCAGGCGCCCAGGCGGCGCTCGTCCTCCGGCGCCAGGTCCGGTTCTCCGCGTACGTCCACCCCATGTTCGGCCAGGATCTGTTCCTGCGCCTCGACGAAGTCGATGTGGGGAATAACCGGCGGAACCTCCGGCACGGCCACGTCTAGCAGCTTCAATTCTCGCTCATACTCCGTCTCCAGCCGCTCAAAAATCCCTGCCAGCACCTCCCGCAGCAAGGCCATCACCGTGAAATGATCTTCGATGAAGCCAAATTCCACGTCCAGGCTCACGTACTCGTTGGTGTGACGCGAGGTATCGTGGGGCTCGGCTCGGAAAACAGGCCCCACCTCGTAGACCCGCTCGAAGACGCCTACCATGATCTGCTTGTAGAATTGCGGGCTCTGGGCCAGGAAAGCGGGGCGGCCGAAGTACTCTACGGCAAAGACGTTGGCGCCCCCTTCTGTCGCCGCCGCCACCAGCTTGGGCGTCTGGATTTCGGTGAAGTGGCGCCGGTCTAGCGCGGCGCGGAAGCCGGCCATGACCCCTGCTGCCAGCCGGAATGCTGCCCGCCGTTGCGGGTGACGGTTGAGCACGACGGCGTGATCAAGCATGGTGGGCAGCGTCACGTGCAACGCTCGCTTGTACAGTGCCGCCGGCAACGGCTCGCTGACGGCCGTGATCAGTTCCACTCGCGGCCGGTGCAGCTCATACCCTCCCGGCGCCTGGGCCACCGCCATCACCTCCCCTTCCACCGCGATTACGCTTTCCTCGCTTGCCTCTGCCAGCGCCGCCAGGTCCGCCTCATTCTCCGTTACCGCCTGCACGATGCCCCAACCATCCCGGATGACGAGAAACGTTATCCCTCCGAGCCGGCGTAAAGCATGCAACCAGCCCTGAAGGCGGACCCGCTGCCCGACATACTCCTTTATTTCCACTGTCCGGATCTGTTCCATATACAACTCCTATCTGCTACCATCGCTGCTGAATGACAAGGCGGCACGCATCCCGGAGGACGAGCGCCGCCTGACGTGACTCGTGGTACCACCGCCATTCACCGGCTGCCCTGGGCACGGGCGCAGGAGCGCACCGATCAAAAAACCCCCGTCCATCTGGAGGACGAGGGTTGCTCGTGGTGCCACCACCATTCACCGTTGCACCGCCTGCCGCAGGCAGTGCCGGTCTCTGAGGGTCTTCAATAGACCTGGCGCAATAACGGGCGCCACCCGGAGCTGGCTACTTGGTGCTGCGCACAACGGGCAGCCGTTCACCAGTCGGCTCAGGGGTGTCGCCGGCCGGACCGGCGCAGGCACTTCCAGCACAGCTTCGCAGCCGGTGCCCTTCTCTGCGCGCCGGGAACCAGATGGCCTGTCCCCATCATCGCCGTTACCGTATCAAAATGTAGGGAACATAGTAGCATAGGCGGCAAACGACTGTCAAACGCGGTCCTTTCGTTTCCAAATGTAGGAGTGATTCACTGGCCCTTGCCCCCGCCGGCCAGTTAACATCCGGCCCGCTATCACCCGTTCTCGTACGGTTGCTTCACGGAAGGCGCACCGTGCTCACAAGCGGCAGGTGATCGGAGGCGACCGTCCGGGGAACGTCAAATGAAACAGGCTCCAGATCCGGGCTGATCCAGATGTAGTCGATTTGTCTTCGCGGCGCATCAGCCGAGTAGGTCTGGACAGGGCCGGCAGCCAACTGGGCCGTGACGTTCACCAGTCCCGCCTCGGCCAACAGTTGTATCTCCGGCTGACCGGGCGTGGCATTCAAATCGCCGGCGAGCACGGTGCTCTCACTACGATTCCAGGCGTCGAGCAATGTCTGTGCCTGCTGCTGCCGGGGCCCTGGTTCAGAGGTCACATGGTGCAGGTGAGTAGCCAGGAGATGCAGCGTCTTACCCTCAACATCCAGGTCAGCCTCAATGTACGCGCGTGTCTGAGTCAGGTCTGGTGGCGGCAAGGGGACGTTTCGGATTGTCCCGAAAGGATAGCGGCTCAGAACCGCGTTTCCCCATGGATAGCCTTCGGTGGTCGGCCCGAAGGTCATTTCCATCTGCAGGCGCTGCGCCAGCCAGCTCGCGGCATCGACCGAGCCGGTGTGCAGCGAACCGCGGGACACCTCCTGCAGGGCAACGATCTCTGCTCCGCTTGCCTCGATTACGCTGGCCACGCTCTCCAGATCGAGCCGGCCGGTGACGTTGAAGCCATGGTGGATGTTGTAAGTCATGATGCGGACGGTGTCATCCCCAGGGGATGCCGGGGCCGGTGCCGGCACTGACCAGGCCAGCCAGAGAACGAGGGGTGCCAGAGCCAGCAAAAACGATAGCAACCCGGTGAGAACGGACGGTAGCGCCGGTGGAGGCAGCGGCGTGTCCGGCCGTGCCGCGGCCACAGCCAAGGTCATCAGCAGGGCAATCACCGGCAGGACCGTAGCTCCCCTGAAATCCAGAGGCAGAAAATAGCCAGCATAATAAACAAAAAGCAAGGCGGCGAACAAAAGGATGCCCGCGCCATACATCACCGTCGTGTGAATCAATCCGCTTTGCCCTTCACCTTCGCGCTCGCGCATGGCCCCGCTGAGTAGAAACACGCTCAGGGGCTGGCCGATGAGGACTGCGACCACCAATCCTATTGCGTTCACCGGCGAAGACAGCAGGAGAATGGTCAGAGCGATCCCGGCCAGGATTGTGGCCGGGCGCGTCTGCCGGCGCGACAGGTATAGAGCGGTGTGCAAACCAAGGATATTGCCGGCCGTAACGGCAACAGCCGCCCAGGGCAACGCCAGACCACTGGTAGCAGCGAAGTGCGCTACCGCCTGGAAGAACACAACCTGAAGCAGGAGCCAGGGGCCAATGGCTAGAAGAGGCGCGGCCCCGCGCCATGAGGCATCAACCGCCTGTGTGGGCAAGCCAGCCAGCGCCTGGCGCAATGAAACCAGGGCTGTCGCCGCCAGGGCCAGCACGATAATGGTGGCCACGATATCCGTCTGCCAAGAGAGGTCGTAAGTCGTGCTCGCGATGTGCAGGGCTGTATCGACGGCAACACCGGCCAGAAGGGCAACGGGGAAGTGCGCTGCTGCCCGATCACCCCTGAGCCGCGCCGCTCCCAGGGCCAGGGGCAGGTAGAGGAGCAAGATTGCCACGCCGGCTGCGCTGAGCACCAGATCCAGGGGCGCCGAGCGCGAGAGCTGTTCGCCGGCGCGCACGAGCGCCATGCCACCGGCCGTGACCAGCAGGCCCGTCCGCAGCCCACCAACCCTGTAGAGAGGATCGGCGAGGAAAGCAGTGGCAAGAAGAGCAAGGGCAATCATGCCCAGGGTGATGGGGGCCATGCCTGCCACTTCACGCAGGTAGAAGAGCAGCGAGGGCACGAACACCCGCAGGAGTTGCAGGCCCATGGCTGTAACGGTAACAGCCAGCAATGACGCAGCAACAGCCTGCGCGTCTCGTGCTACCCGCTGAGGAATGCGCTCCATTCTGTCTCCCTTCGTTGACAGGTTACGGAAAAGAAATCGGATATCCGTCTGGGCACAACTTACCGGAGATTCTACCCATCCCTTGTCATCTTCACCACCAGGTCACCGCCACGCCAACGCCGGCCGGCGGGAGATTGCCAGGGGAAACATACCTTCTATAATTCGCTGTAGTCCTGCACCACCACGGAGGAGAAAGATGGCGAAACCACGCGTATTCGTGACCCGTATCATCCCGGAAAAAGGGCTGGAAATGATCCACCAGGTGGCCGACGCCGAGGTATGGCAGGAGGAGACACCGCCGCCGTATGAGTTGTTGCTGGCGAAGGCACAGGAGGTGGCCGGGCTGGTGACGCTGCTCACCGACCGCGTCGATGCCCACCTGATCGAGACCGCCGGGAAGCAGTTACGGGTAATCAGCCAGATGGCGGTAGGCTACGACAATATCGACGTGGCCGCCGCTACCGCCCGCGGAATCCCGGTGGGTCACACCCCCGGCGTGCTCACCGATACCACGGCCGATTTCGCCTTTGCCCTGCTGCTGGCGGCGGCGCGGCGCATCGTCGAAGGAGTGGCCTACGTCCGCCGGGGACGTTGGCAGACGTGGGGACCGACCCTGTTAATGGGCAGCGACGTGCACCAGGCCACGTTGGGTCTCGTCGGCTTCGGGCGCATCGGCCAGGCGATGGCCCGGCGGGCAGCCGGGTTTGAGATGCGCGTCCTTTTCCACGATCCGTCGACCCCACCGGCCGTCGCCCGCCGCTTAAACGCCGAAGCGGTAACACTGGACGACCTGCTCCGGGAAGCGGATTTCGTCAGCCTGCACGTGCCCCTGACGGAGGCCACTCACCACCTGATCGGTGCGCGGGAGCTGGAACTGATGAGGCCCTCGGCGATCCTGATCAATACTGCCCGCGGCAGTGTGGTGGATCCGCACGCCCTCTACCAGGCGCTCAGTACCGGGGAGATCGCCTATGCTGCCCTGGACGTGACGGAGCCGGAACCAATCGAGCCGGACGATCCGCTCTTGGACCTGAACAATTGCATCGTGGTACCCCACATCGCCAGTTCCAGCCGGGCAACACGGACGAAAATGGCGACGATGGCCGCGGCAAACCTGGCAGCCGGATTACAGGGCGAGCCGCTGCCCCATCTCGTCAATCCCGAGGTCCTCTGATGACAAAGTTCATGGGGAAAGTAGTCTTTCGACACTGTCGCGATAGCCTCCTTCCCGTTTAGGATGAGGGATAGGAGATTAGCAGGATTGTTTGAAACCTTCTCGCCAGTAATCACGTATTGAGAGTGTGAAAGGTCCTTTGCCGATCAGTCAGAAGGAGAGGGCACAATGGCACAACAGCAAGCAACATCACCGGTTCCAGTACGCTCAACAATTACGCCCACCCGTACCATCATCTATATTTCGTCGCTCACTATCGCCCTTCTTCTGACCACTACCTCCATTGCCGGCCTCCTATACCCGGCTACTCTCTATCCTACTGAAGCATTGCGGCGCGCGTTCCTCGCCAATGATGTCGTCAATCTGGCCATCGGGCTGCCATTCTTGCTGGGTTCGCTGTGGCTGGCCCGGCGGGGACGCCTGCTCGGGCTGCTATTCTGGCCCGGCGCACTCTTCTTCATCTTCTACAACGCCCTCATCTACACGGTTGCCCTGCCGGTCAACGCGGCTTTCGTGTTGAATCTGTTCTTGCTGGCGTTGTCCGCTTACTCCATGATTGCCCTCGTCACTACCATCGATGCGCAGGCGGTCCGGCAGCGGCTGGCGGGCCACGTTCCCGAGCGCCTGGCCGGGGGTGTTCTGATGGGCCTGGGCATTCTGTTCATCCTGTTCGTGCTCAGTGCGCTGGCCGACGCGCTACTTAACCAGGCGCCGGTCTCAGCCCCTGACCGGGCGCTGCACGTGGCCGATTTGATGCTGGCGCCGTCGTGGGTGATCGGCGGGCTTCTGCTGTGGCGGCGACGATTGCTGGGCTACGTAGCCGGCGCCGGCCTGCTTTTCCAGGCCAGCATGCTCTTTGTGGGGTTGATCGCCGTGTTGCTGCTGGACCCGGTGCTCAATTCGGCTCCGCTCAGAGTTGGCGACATCGTCGCGCTGACCCTGATGGGACTGGTCTGCTTCGTGCCTTTCGGGCTTTTCCTGCGGGGCATTCAGGCCGGGGAAGGTCCGGAACGCAGATGACGAACCATCCAAAGATCTCCATTCCCAGGCTCGCCGTCCAGTTGTTACTCCTCATTGTGCTTGTCCCCCTGTTGCCCCTGTTACTCGGCCAGCGCCGCAACTGGTGGGAGGCGCGACTGTTTGCCACCATTTCCATTCTGGGCTTTGTCGTCAGCCGAGCGTTGGCGGCACGGCGCCATCCTGACCTGCTCGGCGAGCGGGCGCGCATGCTAGCGCACGCCGATGCCAGATCGTGGGACAAGATTCTCGCACCCCTGGTGGGGTTGGGCGGCGGATTTGTCCCCCTGGTCGCCGGTCTGGACGCCCGCTTTGGCCGGTCCCGGCCGTTCAGCCGGCCGGCGAAAGCGCTGTCTCTGGTTAGCATCCTCGCCGGGTACGCGCTGGGCGCCTACGCGCTGATCGAAAATCGCTTCTTCTCAGGCATGGTGCGTATTCAGCACGAACGCGACCATCACGTGGTCTCCACCGGCCCCTATCGCTGGCTGCGCCATCCCGGCTATACCGGCGCGCTATTGACCTATCTCACCACCCCCGTGCTTCTCGACTCCTGGTGGGCGTTTGTGCCGGCGGTTCTGCTGGCGCTCATTCTGCTTGTGCGCACCTACCTGGAAGATAAGACGTTACAGGAGGAATTGCCCGGCTATCGCGCGTATGCCGGGCGTGTGCGTTACCGCCTCCTGCCGGGAATATGGTAGACAGGATCGAGACTCCGGCAGCGGCGAACAAAGCCAGGGTCGCGCTCGGGCGCAGCATCTTTTTCATTTCCTGGCCTTTCTTCATGCTCACCCTGCTCCTGCCGGTCTATGGGCTGGAGCTCGGCGCCGATGTGGTCGAGATCGGCCTCTTCTTCTCTGCCTTCTCCCTGATGACTGTGCTCCTGCGTCCCCTGGTTGGTCGCGGGTTGGACCGCTTCGGGCGCCGGCCCTTCTTCCTCACCGGGCTCGCCGGATACACCCTGGCCATGGTTGCCTTCGCCTTCAGCGATCAAGTTTGGGCGCTCATCGTTGCGCGCGTCTTGCAGGGAATCGCTTCTTCCTTTATGTGGCTCGCGGCTTACACGACCATCGCCGACCTGGCCAAAATAGGGCAGCGCGGGCGCGCCTTCGGCGACATCATCCAGGCCAGCACACGCGGCAACATCGCCGGCGTCTTCGCCGGCTTTTTCTTGCTCCAGACCGGTCTCCAAATCGGCGATCAGCAACACGAGCTTGGTGGCTGGACCACCATGTTCCTGGCGTTTGCCTTCATTGGAGTGTTCGCCCTCGTTCTGGCGTGGCGCAACCTGCCAGAAACAAAGCCGCAGGCGGAATCCGGAGAGGCAACGACCATCCGCTGGTCCCGGCCGTGGATACTCCTGCTGCTGGTGACCCTGGTAACCGGTGCGTCCTGGGCCATGATCTCCCCACTTTTGATTATCTTTCTCCAGGAAACGCTGGACGTCGGGGTAGAAACACTGGCCTGGGCCTATTTCCCCTCGGCGCTGGTCTGGGCGTTGCTGCCCTCGCACCTGGGTACCCTGGCGGACCGTTTTGGCCGCAAGCCTCTGATGGTCCTGGGCCTGGTGGCCGCGGCGGCGGGCTCCTTCTTCCTGCCTTCTCTACCCACCGTCACCGCCTTCGCCGCCCTCTGGGCAGTGCTGGCCTTGTGCTTTGCCGCCGGCGACCCGGCCGAACAGGCGCTGGTGGCCGACCTGACGGACTACGACCGGCGCGGCCGGGCTTACGGCCTCTACGCCATGGCCAACGATCTGGGAGCAACGATTGGGCCTCTGGGTGGCGCCTGGCTTTACCAGCATCTGGGAGCCAACACCCCCTTCTACGCCAATAGCGCCCTGCTCGCCCTCTGCGCCCTGCTGCTGGCCCTCTTCCTCCGCTTACCGGCCGGGACAGCAACAACAAGAGAAACCGGTACGGCGCCGGTGAATTAGGCCACCCGCAGCTAAACTCCGTAGGCCGCCCAGATCATCTCGGCCCGTCGCCAACTATTCGCGAAGTGTGACTACTTCAATACCATCGTCATCGAATAGACCGCCCTGGCCATCCCCTCTGTGGGAGCGCTGCCCGATTTCACTTTGGCTCAATTTCACGTTATGTACCCTCCAGTTTAGTGCCGGATGGCTTCCAAGCAAAATCTCCAAATTTTGACATCTGCCCGCAACTCTGCTAAGATACTAACAATTTGGGAGCGCTCTCAAATTCGTGAGATTTTCGACCAGCTAGGAGAGAAGGCACTCCCAGGAGAGAAATATGCCACAGCTTACCTTGGAAGAGATCGGCCGGCGGGCCGGCTGTTCCCGTTCCACCGTTTCCCGGGTCATCAACAATCACGAGAGTGTGAGTCCCAGCGTCCGCCAGCGAGTCCTCGACGTCATCGAAGAAACCGGCTACCGGCCTCATGCCGCCGCCCGCTCCCTGGCTGCAAAACGCACCCACGTCCTTGGGCTCGTGATCCCGCGTAGCGTCCAGGCCTTTTTCGCCGACCCTTACTTCCCGCGCCTAATCCAGGGGATTGCCCAGGCGTGCAACAGGCATGGCTACACCCTCTCCCTCTTCATGTTTCACAACGAGTCGGAAGAGAAAGAATTGTACCCGCGCGTGCTCAGCCGCGGTCTGACCGATGGCGTAATCTTCTCCTCCTCCGTCCAGGAGGATCCCCTGCTCCCCCTCTTGCGTGACAGCGACGTCCCCTTTGTCACCGTGGGCCGGCCCCTTGTCGAAGGGCCCATCAGTTACGTAGATGTGGACAATGTGGTTGGCGTGCGCAATGCCGTCACCCACCTGATCCGCCATGGCCGGCGCCGCATCGGCCATATCGGCGGTCCGGCAGATACCTCGGTCGGACAAGACCGGCGCCAGGGCTACGTCGAGGCTTTACAGGAGCGGGGCGTGCCGGTCCGGGAAGCGTTGATCGTCGAGAGTGATTTTACGGAAACCGGTGGCTACCTGGCAGCTACAAGGCTCGTAAATGAGGGAGCCGATGCCCTGGTGGTCGCCTCTGACAAAATGGCCTTCGGCGCGCTCCGCGCCCTGCGCGAGCTGGGCAAGCGGGTGCCCGAAGAGATCGCCGTCGTCGGTTTCGACGACCTGGAAGCTGCCAGCCTCACCCAGCCGCCGCTGACCACCGTCCGCCAGCCCATCCGGCAGACCGGCATCACCGCGGTGGAGACCCTGCTCGACGTCATCGACAACGGCCCGCAGCCCGCACGGCGCGTCATCCTCCCCACCCAACTGGTTATCCGTGACAGTTGTGGGGCCCGCCTCTGACCGTACAGGAAATCTAAGGCAACAGCCCCCAGTTCCCTCCAAGGAGCCCACCATGCAATACGGATATTTCGACGACGAGCAGCGGGAATACGTGATCACCCGGCCGGACACTCCCCTGCCCTGGCTCAATTACCTGGGCAGCCAGCACTACTTCGGCCTCATTTCCAATACCGGCGGCGGATATTCGTTTTATCGCGACGCCCGCCTCCGGCGCCTCACCCGCTACCGCTACAACAACGTTCCCCTGGATGCCGGCGGGCGCTACCTCTACCTGCGTGACGACGATAGCGGCACCTTCTGGTCTGCCACCTGGCAGCCGACTCGGGATTACCTGGATAACTACGAGTGTCGCCATGGCCTGGGCTACACCACCATCCGCGCCGCCCGCGCCGGGGTTGAGAGCCGCATCCGTTACTTTGTGCCTCTGGACGAGACCCTGGAACTGTGGCAGTTGACGGTGACCAACCGGAGAGACCGTCCCCTGTCCGTTTCCCTTTTTTCCAGCATTGAGTTCGCCCTGTGGGATGCCTGGGATGACGCCACCAACTTCCAGCGCAACTTCAATACCGGCGAGGTCGAAATCGAGGAGGGTGTGATCTACCACAAGACCGAGTATCGCGAGCGGCGCAACCATTTCGCCTACTTCGCCTGCTCCGAGCCACTGTCCGGTTATGACACAGCCCGGGCGGCCTTTCTCGGCCCCTACGGGAGCTGGCAGCGCCCACAGGTGGTCGTCCAGGGCGAGTCCAGGAACTCCCACGCGCATGGCTGGGCACCTATTGGCTCCCACCACGTAAAATGGCAGCTACAACCGGGGGAAAGCCGCCAGGTGATCTTCCTCCTCGGCTATCACGAGAATCCGCCGGACCAGAAATTTGCTCCTCCCGGCTCCCAACGCATCAATAAAGAGACAGTCCGGCCGTTGATTGAGCGCTATCTGTCACCGGAGACGGTGGATGCCGCTTTCGCCGAGCTGGGCTGTTACTGGGATGGCTTGCTCGACCGTTTCGCGGTGGCAACCCCCGATGCCGACACCGACCGCATGGTCAACATCTGGAATCCTTACCAATGTATGGTCACCTTCAACCTTTCTCGCTCGGCCAGCTTCTTCGAGTCGGGCATCGGGCGGGGTATGGGTTTTCGCGACTCCAACCAGGACCTGCTGGGGTTCGTCCATATGGTGCCCGAGCGGGCGCGCCGGCGCATCCTCGACCTGGCTGCAACCCAGCTAGAAAGCGGGGGTGCCTACCACCAGTACCAGCCGTTGACCAAAGAGGGTAATAACGCCGTCGGCAGCAACTTCAATGACGACCCGCTCTGGCTGGTGCTGGCAGTCGCCGCCTATCTCCAGGAAACCGGTGACTTCGCCATTCTGGCGGAGCATGTACCCTATGACAACCGGCCGGGCAGCGAGACGCCCCTTTACGAGCATCTGCAGCGGAGCCTCCAATACACGCTGGATAACCTCGGCCCTCACGGTCTGCCCCTGATCGGCCGGGCCGATTGGAACGACTGCCTGAACCTCAACACCTTCTCCGCCGAGCCGGGCGAATCCTTCCAGACAACCACCACCCGCGACGGGAAGGTGGCCGAGTCGATATTTATCGGCGGCATGTTCATCCTTGCCGCTAACGAGATGGCCGAGCTGGCGGCAGAGGCCGGCCGTGGCGAAGATGCCGCCCGCTACCGCCGTGAGGCAGCGTCGATGGCCGAAACCGTGCTCGCCCACGGCTGGGACGGCAAGTGGTTCCTGCGGGCCTATGACGCCCACGGCGACCGGGTCGGCTCCCACCAGAACGAGGAAGGGCAGATCTACATCGAGCCCCAGGGGATGTGCGTCATGGCCGGCATCGGCCTGGAAACCGGCCACGCCGAGGCAGCCGTGGAAGCCGTCCACCAGCGGCTGGCCACCGAGCACGGCCTCCTCCTCCACCAGCCGGCATACACCCGTTATTACCTCAATCTGGGCGAGATCTCCTCCTACCCGCCCGGCTACAAGGAGAATGC
>Ga0207752_1000484_pt1 | contig 18584 bp, 22 predicted proteins | sample Pon2CUnioCityCA_6_FD_187272 | JGI IMG/M metagenome (GOLD analysis project Ga0207752, IMG submission 187272) | Marine sediment microbial community from Union City, CA, USA - Pond 2C Sediment 2 (SPAdes) | ecosystem: Environmental > Aquatic > Marine > Intertidal zone > Salt pond sediment ...
ATCTTCGACACCGTGCGCATCACCAGAAGGTTATCGAACTCTGTCAGACGTTGCATAAAACTAGCCTGAGCAAATGGGTGATACGCCTCATCTAACACTACCATTCCAGGAGCAATCGAAATAATCTCTTCTATCTCTTTTTCACTGTAACAATTTGCCGAAGGATTATTTGGATAAGCAATAAATATAATTGCCGGACGATGCTGTTTTATAGCCCGCCGTGTATTTTCCATATGCAGAGAAAAATCCTGCTGTAACGGCACACCCACATAGTTAATTCCAGTAAAAGCCGCAATCATCCTGTACATTACAAAACCAGGATCAAACGACATTAAACAGACCTCCTCGTTACTGTCGTGGTCAGCAACCGCCATTGCCAGCATTTGTATTAATTCATCTGAGCCGTTTCCCAACACAATGGATTTATCTTTCGGCACCTGCATCACCTGCATAAGCTTTTTACGCAGATCAGCAGCGGATGGATCAGGATAACGATTAAGCTCTGCCTGACTTAACTTAAGCTGCAACCCGGCCCTTAAATCTTCAGGCAGGCTATAGGGATTTTCCATAGCATCCAGCTTGATCAGGCCACTGGCATCGGCGACATGATAAGCCTGAATGTCCCTGATTACAGTGCGAATCGTCTGCAGCCCGTTTTTTAATGATGCATTCATAATAAAAAGATAAATAACAGTATTCTGCAGATGGTAACAAACAGCCGATAAAAATCACATTAAAAAAATTTATTTTTTGTTGAATTTTAAAAAAGCATCCTCAGTTATTTATCAACAAATAAATACTTTCTGGAGGTCATAGATTATGAGCTTAATACGTTACAACAACCCATGGAACTTACTGAATACTTTACAGCATGAATTATACGATCCATTACAGGGACGTATAAGTGACGATGATGAATCGGTTGCAACCGCAAACTGGGCCCCGTCAGTTGATATCAGTGAAAATGATAAAGCATTTACGCTGCTGGCTGACATACCTGGCGTGGCGCCCAAAGATATCGAAATTTCGATGGAAAAAGGTGTACTGACAATAAAAGGTGAGCGTCATACCGAAAACATTGAAGAAAAAGAAAACTATCGCCGTGTTGAACGCCAGAGCGGTCAATTCTATCGCCGCTTCACACTGCCGGACAGTGCCGATGCCGATAAAATTGAAGCCACATCAGAACATGGTGTTTTAAAAGTCACCATACCAAAACAGGAAGTCAGCGTTTCACGCCGCATAGAAGTGAAATAATAACTTTAATTTCCTCCGCAAATGAACGCGAATAAACGCAAATTATTTTTTAGCCTTGAAGAATGGATCCCGCGTGTCAAATGGGGTCCAGTTACACTGGATTCTGGAACACTGCAAATGTATTTAATGATCAAAACTATAAGTCATTAATAGATTTTTATTGGCGTTTATTCGCGTTCATTTGCGGATACTATTTCTTTATCCGATATTCCGCCGAACGTGCATGCGCGGTCAAACCTTCACCATGCGCAAGTAATGCTGCGGTCTTACCCAGCTCCGATGCGCCTGCAGCAGAGCAGGCAATTAAACTGCTGCGTTTCTGGAAATCATAAACACCCAATGGCGAGGAAAAACGTGCAGTGCCGGAAGTTGGCAGCACGTGGTTTGGTCCCGCACAATAATCACCCAGCGCTTCGGCGGTGTAGCGCCCCATAAAGATTGCACCGGCATGTTTAATTTTTTTAGACATCGTCTCAGGATCTTCAACGGATAACTCTAAATGCTCCGGTGCAATAAAGTTTGAAACTTCAATCGCTTCTGCTTCATCTTTGACTAAGATGAGTGCGCCGCGATCACCGAGTGATTTAGAAATAATGTCCTTGCGTTCCATTGTCGGCAGTAGCTTTTCAATACTGGCCTGTACCTCATCAAGGAATTTCTCATCCCATGAAACCAGGATCGATTGCGCATCTTCATCGTGTTCAGCTTGTGAGAATAAGTCCATCGCGATCCAGTCAGGATCGGTTTTACCATCACACACCACAAGGATTTCAGAAGGGCCGGCAATCATATCGATACCGACGCGACCAAAGACCAGTGACTTGGCAGTCGCCACGTAAATATTTCCGGGGCCAACAATTTTATCTACGGCGGGAACGGTTTCTGTACCGTAAGCCAGTGCCGCAACCGCTTGTGCACCACCAACGGCAAACACGGTATCGACACCTGAAATTTTAGCCGCGGCTAAAACCATATCATTTACTATTCCGTCAGGCGTTGGAACAACCATGACGATTTCTTCAACACCGGCTACTTTTGCAGGAATCGCGTTCATTAATACAGAAGATGGGTAAGTCGCTTTACCACCGGGCACATATAAGCCGACACGATCCAGTGCAGTAATTTGTTGACCTAACAGGGTGCCATCATCTTCAGTATAAGACCATGACTCCATGATTTGATGCTTGTGATAACTGCGTACCCGTTCAGCAGCAAGTTCTAATGCTTCACGTTGATCGGCAGGAATATTGTTATATGCGGTATCGATTTGTTCCTGGTTGAATGTGAGGTCTGCCATTGAACTGACATTCATGCGATCAAATTTATTGGTATATTCAACCAGAGCTTCGTCACCACGCTGACGAATATTTTTTATTACATCTTTTACTGTTGAATTCACCTGGTCATCGGAAACACCTTCCCACGCAAGCAAGGCATCCATTTGTGATTGGTAATCGTCTTGTGATGTTGTTAGTCGTTTAATGTTCATGACGTCTTTATATCTGAGATTGGAGTGCTAAATTCGTGAGATTGCCGCAGTCACTTTGTTCCTTCGCAATGACGGGGGACTTCCTGTCATTGCGAGGAGAGAAACGACGAAGCAATCTCTTGTACTATTAAGAGAATTTTAATTTACTTACTTTTAACTGCTTCAGCAATATGATCAATAAGTTCTTTTACCTTGGCGTGCTTCATTTTCATCGATGCTTTATTCACAACGAGGCGTGAACTGATATCGGCAATATGCTCTAACGGTTCAAGACCATTGGCTTTTAAGGTATTGCCGGTATCAACTACGTCAATAATACGATCTGCAAGACCAACAAGCGGGGCTAACTCCATAGAACCGTAAAGTTTAATCACTTCAACCTGTTTACCTTGTTCAGCATAGTAGCGACGCGCGCAATTCACAAACTTGGTCGCGATACGTAAACGCCCTTCTGGTTCAGGTACGCCTACCGGTCCAGCTGTCATTAATTTACATTTTGCAATTTCCAGATCCAGCGGTTCATATAGACCTTCACCACCATGCTCAAGTAAAACATCTTTACCGGCAACACCGATATCTGCCGCACCGTACTGTACATAAGTGGGTACATCGGTGGCACGAATAATGACAAACTTCACGTCATCACGGTTAGTATCAAGAATGAGTTTACGACTTGTTTCAGGATCATCTTTTGGTTCAATACCCGCATGCGCAAGTAAAGGCATAGTCTCTTTAAAAATACGACCTTTTGATAATGCAATAGTTAATACTTCACTCATGATGTAACTCTTCTTATATATCTAATAACTATATTTCTAACGATTACTCAGGCACGCGACGAATTGTTGCACCTAACATTAAAAGTTTTTCTTCAATACATTCGTAACCACGATCGATATGGTAAATACGTTCAACCACGGTATCACCATCGGCAACCAGGCCCGCAATAACCAGGCTTGCTGATGCACGTAAGTCAGTCGCCATTACCGGTGCACTTTTTAATTTTTCAACACCTTTGATAAGTGCTGTATTACCGTTTACTTCAATATCTGCACCGAGGCGTTTTAATTCCTGTACATGCATAAAGCGATTTTCAAAAATCGTTTCTGTAATACTTGAAGAGCCTTCTGCCACTGCATTTAATATTGAAAACTGGGCCTGCATGTCGGTAGGAAACGCAGGGTAAGGTGCGGTGCGTACATCAATTGCCTTTGCACGTTTGCCTTTCATATCTAATGAGATCCAGTCTTTACCTGTTTCAATTTCTGCGCCGGCTTCTTCAAGCTTTGAGATCACTGCATCCAGTAATGTTGGATCGGTATCTTTTAACTTTACACTGCCGCCTGTTACCGCTGCGGCAACTAAATAAGTTCCTGTTTCAATACGGTCAGGCAAAATATCATATGTTGTGCCGTGCATACGCTCAACACCTTCTATGGTAATCGTATCGGTACCTGCACCACTGACTTTAGCCCCCATTGCATTTAAGCAATCAGCTAAATCAACCACTTCTGGTTCACGTGCTGCGTTTTCTAATATGGTTGTGCCATCGGCTAAACATGCCGCCATCATCAAGTTTTCTGTACCGGTTACCGTGACCACGTCTAAAACAATCTTGGCACCTTTAAGACGTTTACATTTTGCTTTGATGTAACCGTCTTCAACTTTAATATCCGCACCCATCAGTTCCAGGCCATGAATATGTAAATTCACCGGACGTGCACCAATCGCACAACCACCGGGTAATGATACTTCGGCTTCACCGAAACGGGCTAACAGTGGACCCAGTACCAGGATCGAAGCACGCATGGTTTTAACTAATTCATACGGCGCTATGTAACTTTCAATAGTTGCCGGGTTTACTTCAACATCCATCTTCTCATCCATGGTCAGGCTCACACCCATACGGCCGAGTAATTCCATGGTCGTGGTGATGTCATGTAGATGAGGGATGTTACGGATTAAAACAGGATCATCTGATAACAAGGTAGACACAATGATCGGTAAGGCCGCATTTTTTGCACCCGAGATTCGAATCTCACCCTTTAAAGGTTTACCACCTGTAATAATTAATTTATCCATATTTATATAATTCTTTATTTAATAATATTTAATCTTTCTATTTATCTATCTCGGATACGAGATTAACGAATCTGGAGTTTTTGTGCTTTCTCAAATTCTTCTGGTGTCAAAGCCTTAATCGTTAAAGCATGCAGTTCACCACTGGTAATTTTATCACCGAGGGTTTTATAAACAGCTTGCTGCTTCTTCACTTGTGACATGCCGTCAAACATTTCACCAATCACGGTTGCATCAAAGTGGCTGCCATCGCCGGTTACTTTAACTTCGCAATCCGGTAAACCGGCTTCAATCATTTTTTGTACATCTTCTGGATTCATGGAAATCACCCAATTCTCTATCAATTAATTCGATTAGTAATGGTCCTGGTATTGTTGCTAAAGACTCTCTGCGGGACCATTTTTTAAAGAGCGCTATTGTAGCGCGAGAGACGGTTAGCGGATACGGCTAAATGAGGTTTACGGCCCAAATTCAACAACTTATGAGCTTAAAGCGGGGATTTTTCTGAAAATTAAGGGCAAATTTGAGTCAATTTCAGCAAAATATGGCGTGTGGCTAATTTTCGCTGAGCGGCAGGATATCCAGCAAGCCAGTGACCCCGGCGATATCTTTCATTTGCTGTGGCAGATTAGAAAAAGAAAGCGTGAGGTTCGCTGAATTTGCATGCTGCATAATATCGACTAGCAGGGCTACGCCGGCGCTGTCACTCCGGGAAACGGCAGTGAGATCGATAGTGAGTTTTTCACCTTGTGCCCTTGGTAATATCGCAATTAATTCTTTTGCCGCCCCGGGTACGGTATGCATATTGAGCTCACCGTCAATAACATAGGTTCCATCTGCTTGTTTAATAATTTTTGGCTGCATTTTAATTTTTAATCTTTCTTGTCTTTATCAATAAAGCTATCAACAAAACGACTGATTAATTTTTCTAAAACTAAAGAGCTTTGAGTCAGTTTTAACTTGTCCTGATCTTTTAGGTTCTCTTCATCGCCGCCGGGTTCAAGGCCAACATATTTCTCCCCAAGTAAACCGGCAGTATAAATACTCGCTGTAGTATCTTTCGGTAAGGTGTCGTATTTACTTTCAATACGAATTTTAACCACGGCTTCAAACGTTTCTGGATCAAATACAATATCGCTAACACGTCCAATTCTTACACCGGCCATGGTCACAGCAGATTTTACTTTTAAGCCACTGACGTTTTCGAAGTTGGCGATAATTTCATAGCCTTCTTCATTACTATAAATATTTAAGTTACTAACTTTCATTGCCAACATAAATAACGCGGCTAAGCCCGCGGCAATAAAGAGTCCAACTAAAATTTCTGTTTTTCTTGTGTTCATTATCCTGACCTCAGAACATGATTGCTGTAAGAATAAAGTCTAAACCGAGTACCACGAGTGATGAATGTACAACGGTACGTGTTGTCGCCCTGCTCACCCCTTCTGATGTGGGAATTGCATCATAACCTTCAAAAACAGCAATCCAGGTGACCACCACACCAAAAACAATACTCTTAATTACACCGTTATAAATATCGTCATAAAGATCGACGCTGGCCTGCATTTGTGACCAGTAGGCGCCGTCATCCACACCGAGTAAACCGACACCGACAAACTGACCACCGATTACACCCACTGCACTAAATATCGCGGCCAGCAATGGCATCGAAATAAAACCGGCAAGAAAACGCGGGGTGAGTACACGGCGAATCGGGTCAATCGCCATCATTTCCATGGCAGAGAGTTGTTCGGTCGCTTTCATTAACCCGATTTCAGCGGTTAATGCCGAGCCGGCACGACCGGCAAATAATAACGCGGCAACCACCGGCCCCAGTTCACGCACCAACGATAATGAAACCATGACACCGAGTGTTTCTTCAGAACCAAAGTCCACCAGGATGTTGTAACCCTGCAAGCCCAGTACCATGCCAACAAATAAACCCGAGACGAGAATAATCAGTAACGAGAGCACACCAACAGAATAGATTTGATGCACCACTAAAGACAAACGTGGCAACATGCTTGGAATACCACCGATAATGTGGGCAAGTAAAATATTCGCGCGTCCTAGTCGTTGAAAGAACTTAAGACCACTCGCACCAAGTTGCTGGATAGTATCTATCATAATTTTTTTGAACCATTCCCCGAGGTAAGCAAGTCTTCCGCGTAGTCCATCGCTGGATAATGGAATGGTACTGGTCCATCGGGTAACCCTTTAAGAAATTGCTGCGCCCATTCTGAATCCGATTGATGTAATGCTGCAGAGCTGCCATGCGCTACAACCTTACCGCCTGATAACAGGTAAATATTATCGGCAATGGATGAGGCTTCCTCGATGTCATGTGAAACCACGATACTGGTTAAATTCAAGGCATCATTGAGTTCGCGGATCAAACGTACCAGCACGCCCATGGAAATGGGATCCTGCCCGGTAAACGGTTCGTCATACATCATCATCATTGGATCAAGCGCGATAGCTCGGGCCATGGCAACCCGGCGTGCCATGCCACCTGATAACTCGCTTGGCATTAATTCACGTGCACCACGTAGTCCAACCGCCTGGAGTTTCATGGTCACCAGGGTATGGATCATTTTTTCTGAAAGCTGGGTGTGTTCACGAATAGGAAAAGCAATATTATCGTAAACATTCATATCGGTAAGCAGGGCACCATTTTGAAACAGCATCCCCATTCGTTTACGTAACTGAAAAAGAGCAGAACGGCTTAACTTGGTGACTTCAATACCATCAACTTTAATCGTGCCGGTTAAGGGTTTTATCTGGCCACCAATTAATCGCAATAAGGTGGTTTTACCCGTGCCACTGGGCCCCATAATGGCAGTCACTTTACCGCGTTGAATATCCATATCAACGCCATCAAAAATCATGCGATCGCCACGGGCAAAACGAAGGTTTCGTATTTCAACTAAAGGTGTCGATGTTGATGAGTCTGTCATGTTCCTGATTTTACCCAGCTTTTACATAAGAGCAATAACAATATCCCCAGATTCGGAACTGGTTATAATAAATTTAAAATAATCGTGGCATTACGTAACTTTTCCAACGAAGGCGGGTCACCATCCAGGCACAAAACTGAAATCCGATTCTCTGTTGATACTGATAAACAGGTCTCCATCACTTTTCGTAATTCAGGCATATCTAACTCATCGGCATTGACATGACTCACCACGAGCCCCCCGATTTTTAAAGATTCAGCCGCTGCTGAATTCCCGTGCCATACTTCAGAAATATTTTCTTGCTGTAAAATTTTACTGAACTCTTCAGTAAGCTCGTTATCTTGCTTATCAATACATACAGGCACAAATTCTGTGGCCAATTTCAGGTGTTCTCTAAAGGTATTAACGTTTTCCATCACCGTTTGGTTGACATGAAAAACCAGGCCAAGACAAAACTCTCCTAGTTCTTTTGCTTTTTTTAAGGCAGCAGCAAATCGTTTTGTTTCATTAACAATATCTGCTGGAATTTCGAGAATAAACCTGAAGCTATCAGCAACATCCTCTTTCCATTCGTCTATTTCCGGATTATCAATCCACTTATTTGCAGGAAGATAAACCACGGCAAATTCATTAGAATAAAAACCGAGCTGCCACTCTTCTGGCAAGTCTTCATCGTAAAAATCATTTAACCAGGCAGGATGCTGCCAGCCACATGCCCCAATCAGTACCCGGTGACTTTCTACTGACATAGTGTTCCTTTAAAATTTAAGTAAAATGAAGTGTTATTCTCTATTATATGAAATAATATGACAAACCATGAGCAACGTAATCCAATTTAAGAAACCGCGGTTAAAAGATAAACACAAGGGTCGCACCCTGTGTAAAAGTGGCTTTCATAAATGGGATGTGGTTGAAACGCCTTTTGATGTTAAAAAAGGAAAAATGTTAACCACCTATCGTTGCTCACGCTGTGGCAAAACTAAAACTGAAAGCAAGTAATAACTATGTTGCAACCACATCTTTCAAAATTAAAAATACTGATTTTAATTCTTTCTCTCAGCCTGCTTTCTGCCTGTGCCAGTGTGCCCGGTGGTCCGACTGAAGGTGACCCGTTTGAATCCTATAACCGTGCCATGTTTCAGTTTAATGAGGGTGTCGATGAATACATTATGCGCCCTGTCGCACGAGGCTATGACGCGGCTATACCTGACCCGGTAAAAACAGGTGTTTCGAATTTTTTTAGCAACCTTGACGATATCTTCGTTATTATCAACGACCTGTTACAGTTTAAATTTAAACAGGCTGTTTCTGATACGAGTCGATTTCTTTTTAATTCCACTATTGGATTATATGGGCTAATAGATGTTTCAACTGAATTCGGTTTACCTAAACATAATGAGGATTTTGGCCAGACCTTTGCAACATGGGGTATTGGTGAGGGTCCTTATATTGTTTTACCGTTCTTTGGTCCACGTACTACGCGAGGTACAGCCGGTTTCGTAGTGGAAAGTATTTATGATCCCGTTTATCAAATTGAAAATGATGATGTAATGTGGAGCACGGTCGCCTTAAGGGCAGTCGATCTGCGCTACCAGCTTTTACAAGCCAGCCGTGTTGTTGATCAGGCAGCGCTTGATAAATATTCATTTGTTCGCGATGCTTTCCTGCAACATCGTAGAAACCTTGTTCATGATGGCAACCCGCCTCAAGAAAAGCTGGCTCCACCTCCCGCATCTGATCCCGAAGACCTGGACCTGGAAAAAGAGTTAGGCCTGTAGCAAATTAAAAAACATTATTTGCATCACACTAACATTTTTAGATTTAAATAAGAGATATTCAAGAGACAATCCAGTGGAACAAAATTTATTACTTTCTTTTATGGTCATTATTATTGGCTTTGGTTTATTAGTCTGGGGAGCAGAACGTTTTGTTCATGGCGCAGCAGCTATTGCTAATAACCTGGGCGTTCCTCCTCTTATCATTGGTCTGACTGTTGTTGGTATAGGAACTTCTGCACCCGAGATATTGATCTCTGTTATTGCGGCCTACCAGGGTAACCCTGCCCTGGCGGTGGGTAATGCCCTTGGTTCAAACATTGCTAATATCGCTTTGGTACTCGGAACAACTGCAGTCGTAATGCCCCTGGTTGTTAAATCAGAAACATTACGCCGTGAATACCCGATCATGTTTATCGTTATGCTGGTTTCACTGCTCCTGGTTATTGATAATCACCTCGGGCGAGTTGACGGGCTTATCCTGATCTCAGGTTTATTTGTCATGCTTTACTGGATGATTCAGATCGGTAAAAAACAAAAACGTGACATTATGGAAAAGGAGTATGAAGATGAAATCCCACACATCTCAACTCAAAAAGCCATCTTATGGTTTACCATTGGTCTCATTTTATTGATAGTGAGTTCACGTGGCCTGGTCTGGGGTTCAGTCAATATTGCAAAAGCGGCAGGTATCAGTGACCTCGTGATTGGGTTAACCATTGTTGCGATTGGTACAAGCTTACCAGAACTGGCAGCTTCAATTGTAAGCGCTCTCAAAAAAGAAGCCGACTTAGCCATTGGTAATATTATTGGCTCAAATATGTTTAACCTGCTGGTGGTGTTTGGTATCCCCGGGTTAATGAGCCCTCATGTTCTTGAACCGGCAGTGTTAGAGCGTGACTTTGCTTTTATGATTGGCCTTAGTATCGCGCTCTTTATCATGGCCTATGGTTTTAAAGGTGAAGGCCGGGTAAATCGTTATGAAGGTGGGCTGTTACTCGTTGGTTACATTGCTTATATGACGGTACTGTATTTTACTGCTGTAGTTTAATAGTAAGTAGTTTAAAAATTAAGGAGATTAATTATGGGACAACTCGACATTCAATCATCAAAAATAAAATGCGGTGGCTGTGTTTCAACGATTGAAAGCGGTCTAAAAGATTTCGCGGGAATTAACGAAGTTAAAGTTGATATAGAAAGTAATATTGTTAGTGTTCAGGGTGATGGGTTAGACAAAGCTGCTATTGAAAATAAGCTGGCCGAACTCGGTTACCCGGCTGTATAAAAATTATACGCTGGATACTATTTTATTATTCAGCTGCTAATAGCCTGTCATGAAGAATAGCAATCAAATCTTCATGCTCACTTATTAAAGGTGTTATCGTGATTTGCAGCTGAGGATAGTCACTGATCACGTTATCGCATATCTCCTGTATGTCACCGCACTCACCGGCATGACGGCCCGGTAAAAAAAATAACATTGCAACAATAATACTGTGATTCCCTTTTGCTGCCTGCTCTTTCAAGTAGTCTTCTAACAGGTGACCGTTAAAATCATATTCACGCCCCGCTCTTCTTTCCATGCATGCCTGGTCAACCTGCACATGATCATCCAGTAAAGAATTAAGCTTCAGGGCGACCTGCTTTCGCACCTCGGTAATCTTTTCAACCGGTGAACCATGATCAACCAGGACAATATTTTCCTTAACCCTGTTTTTGTTATTCGACGAAGCTAAAGTATTATCATGTAATATTTTAGCCAGTCGCTCTTCACCTTCAGGCAAAGGGAAAATCACATCTGCAAGCTTGAGACTAAAAGCACCAAACTCTTCTTCAAGCAAAGCAACCTGTTCGGGTATAAACGAAGTTAAAGCCCGGCTCAGGCCAAAGAATAAAGGCAAAACAACAAACTCCCTGTTGCCCTGCTTGAGTTGCTGCTGCAAAAAAGAATAAAAAGTACTCGCTGGAATATTGTTAAGTTGTTCGGGTTCAATCGCATCGGCATGTTGCAATGAGACAGCGTGAATGGTCTTACCTGCCACAGCCGATAATTTTGCCGCAACTTCACGTAAGCGAAGCGTCGCTTCCGGTTTTTTCGAGCCATTATCAATAACCAGGTAAATAGGCATTTTTTTATTACGTTTTTGGCAAAAATGAAAGTCAGTAAGAACTTAAACGAAAAATATTTAGTTATAAGGTGCAGCCAAGATGTTGTTCAATAAATTCTCGCACACATCCGTAACCGCCTTTATTTTCTAACACTACATCAACGATATCTTTTATTGCGGGTACAGCATCGGCTGGACATGCGGTAAAACCTACGGCATTAATAATGTCACGGTCATTGATATCATCGCCAATATAAGCAACCTGCTTCATATCAATACCCATTTCATCACACCATTTTTCCAGTATACCCAGTTTAGGTTCAGTTCCAACATAATAGCGTTTAATGCTTAAGGTTTTTGCGCGACCTTCGATGATCTTTGTTTTAAAACCGGAACTAAGTAGCCCTACTTCAACGCCCTGCTTTTGTAATTCAATAACACCACGACCATCCTTGGTATCAAAGCGTTTAAACTCTTCACCACTTTCGGTGTAATACATTCCACCATCGGTCAATGTACCATCCACATCCAGCCCGAGAAATTTAATATCTTTTCGTAATGTCATAATCGTTCTTCATTTTAAAATGTCTTTAACGCAGAGGTCGCAGAGACGCTGAGGACACAAAGGTTTTAATATAGCAAACAAAGTACTCTCTCAATTAACGCTATAAATACTTAAGTTAACAAAAAAACAAATACTAGATTCCGGCCTTGAGCCGGAATCTACACTAAAAATTTTCACTGGTTACAAAAAGGCTGATCAAGTAACTTCATAAAACTTTCATATTAAAGAACTCTGCGTACTCAGCGTCTCTGCGTTTATTACACCTAAACTATTTTATGCCCAACTGCTTCGGCAATGGGACGTAAGGTTTTCAGTAAGTCACGGAACATATCATGATCAAGTTGTTGTGCGGCATCTGACTTGGCAACAGAAGGATCAGGGTGTACTTCGATGAGTAAACCTTCAATACCCATTGCAGTACATGCGCGTGCAAGATCAGGTACACCGTAACGGTAACCCATGGCATGGCTGGGATCTAAAATAATCGGTAAGTTGGTGTATTCTTTTAAGTAGGCAACACCACATAAATCTAACGTAAAACGTGTTTTTGTTTCGAAGGTACGAATACCACGTTCACATAAAATAACGTTGTCATTACCACCGGATAAAATAAATTCTGCGGCCTGTACAAACTCCTGCAGGGTAGTGCCAAAGCCACGTTTTAATAAAATGGGTTTATTTGATTTACCACAGGTACGCAAGATACCCTGGTCATACATGGCTTTTGCACCAATCTGTACAATGTCTGCATACTCGATGACTTCATCAACATGCGTAGTATCACGTACTTCGGTAATAATATTTACGCCGTATTTACTGCGCATTTTGTCCAGTAATTTTAAACCCTCGATACCCATTCCCTGGAATGAGTAAGGTGAAGTACGTGGTTTATAACAGCCTGCACGTAAAGTCTTGATACCTTGTTCAACCATCAGTTCTGCAGATTGTGTAATCTGTTCTTCTGATTCAACTGAACAAGGACCAGCAATAACCATCGTATTGTTGTTAGTGCCACCAATCTTGACACCGTTGATATCGATCTCACGTGTTTCGCTAAAGTAGTCTGCACTGGCAAGTTGAATATCACTTGAGAAAGCGAAACTTTCTTCAGTAATACTTTCATACCTGGAAGGAACTTCCTGTAACGCTGAAGGTGTAATCAGAACATGGTGTTCTGGCTTCTTAACAACAAATGCATCTAACTCTTGTGCAATTTTTTCAACTTCAGCGTCCGCTACGCTGTTTTTTAAATGAATAATCATAACTCGCCTTTGATCAAATTAAAGAAGGTAACCGCACCGGTTACTTTATTTGTGTCATCAACAACAGGTAAATAGGAAATCGGAAAACTCTGTTGCTTTATAAAACGTAATAATTCCATTACGCTAAAATTTTCATTTGCCTTCACCGGATCAGTATTTGTTATATCTTCAACGGTGACGTCATTTAAATTACGGGTATGTTTCAATAAACCTTTGCGTACATCGGCATTGGTGACAATGCCATCAAGTTTACCATCATCATCAATTAAAATTGTGAATCCGACGTCATAATCTTCTATCGATTGCAGGATACCTGTCACGCTGCGATCTTCTTTTTTCAGTAACGGGATTTCATCTGCGCTACGCATAAAATCTTTAACCTGGAAATGTGAATCTACTTCATGCGTTTTCAGGTTCAGCATGGCAGCACCCATGGATTCGCTGGTCATTAAGTACGAACCCGAAACCGAGGCATATACCCCCATGTTTCGCAGGATGAAAGACACTTCACCATTAACCCCACCATCAACATGGATACGTTTGTCCGGAAACTGCTGACGAAACTGGCGAATTTTTTTAAAGTTGGTTTTATCGAACACGCCGCCACTTTGTCCCGGCGTTGTGGTCATAAATAAAATAAAGTCAAACTTGTCAGCGTAGGCTTCGAATACGGAATTATCGGTATCCGAAGTGATCGCCAGCCCTAACCTCGCGCTAATACTCTCGGGTACGTTTAACTCGGCTTCCAGGTTTTCATATTGAAAAGTGACAAAATCAACCTTTAGCTCTTCAATTTTGCTGAAGAATTTTTCCGGTTCTGAACTGATGATATGAAGATCAACCGGGGTCTGACTCAGTTTTTTAATTTCTGCAATATCATCAAAGACGCTCAAATCATCGTTGCAATCTATATGAAAAAGATCAGCACCATGCACATCAAGATCTTTGATGATTTCAGGCAGGGACTGGCTCTTGCTGGAGTAAACAGAAGCGGAGATTTTCATTGATTAATTATATACAACAGTGACTTAAGGTAAGTTTACATACTAATGGCAAGCTCCGGTTGGGTCAATCACCGCCCGCTATATATAGGAATGCGTTCACACTAACATTACGTTAGAATAACCCCAGAATATCAATAAAATACGACTGGCAAAACACCTTATGAGCTTTCGAATCGTCATCCCAGCCCGCTACGCCTCAACCCGGTTACCGGGTAAACCACTGCGTGAAATTTGTGGCAAACCTATGATTGAGCATGTCATCAATCGCGCACAGCAAAGTAACGCAGATGAAGTCATTGTTGCGACCGACTCAGCCGAAATCGCCGAAGCACTTTCGGCTATTGATGTCCGCGTCTGTATGACCCATGAAAACCATCAATCCGGCACCGAGCGCTTATCAGAAGTCATCGAACAGCTTGGAATTGACGATGATCAAATCCTGATTAACCTCCAGGGTGACGAACCCATGATGCCGCCGGTTTGCTTAAACCAGGTCGGCGAAGCACTGGAACAGGACGCCCATCTCAAGATGGCAACCTTGTGTACCCCGCTGACCGATATTGAAGAATTGTTTGATCCACACGCGGTAAAAGTTGTACGTGATATAAATGATTTCGCACTTTACTTTACCCGTGCTGCCGTTCCCTGGTCGAGAGATTGTTTTAACGAAGCACCAAGGGAAATGCCAACAAACCAGGATTACCAGCGGCATATTGGTTTATACGGTTACCGTGCCGGGTTTGTTCGCCAATACCTGGAATGGGAAAGCAGTGATATCGAAAAAACGGAATCTTTAGAACAACTGCGTGTCCTTTATTACGGTGAAAAGATAAAAGTTATCACTGCTGAAATTCCTCCGGGTCCTGGTGTAGATACCGCGGACGACCTGGAACGCGTTTGTGAACTGATGTCAAAATAAACAGGCTATATGAAATGAAAGATATTCTGGATAAAGCAGCAAAGATTAAACTCCTGGTATTTGATGTCGATGGTGTACTGACAGATGGACGCTTAATTGTGGGAGATGATGGCCAGGAATATAAATCTTTTTTCTCTAAAGATGGCCTGGGTATAAAAATGCTTTTGAAAACAGGTGTTGAAGTTGCGGTTATTACGGCACGTACTTCAAATGTTGTTATACACCGAATGAAAAACCTTGGCATTGATCGTATCTACCAGGGCCAGTTAAAAAAGTTACCCGCGTTCGAGAACATTTTAAAAGAACTTAATCTCACGGCAGAAGAAGCGGCCTATGTCGGTGATGATGTTATTGACCTCCCTGTTATGCTACGTGCAGGTTTGGCTATTACAGTACAGGATGCACATCCACTGGCCAAGCAACATGCGCATTGGCAAACTCCGCAAGCTGGTGGACGTGGTGCTGCGCGTGATGTTTGTGAGCTTATTATGCAGGCCCAGGGCACGCTTGAAGCACAGTTTGAACAATACCTTGGCAGCCTCTCCTGATGGGAAAACTGCACTACTTAACAGCATTATTACTGATTGTCTTGCTCGCGGTGGTTAGCGGTTTTATCTTTGATTCGATTGAAGAAAAAACGGATACAAGAAAAGAAAAAGTCCGTCATACCCCTGATTACTTCCTGAAAAATTTCACTGCCACTACTATGAATGATAAGGGTATGACGGCATATCAGGTAAATGCGCGACAGCTGGAGCATTTTCCGGATGATGACAGCATGAAATTACAGCACCCACTTTTTTCCTTTTATAGTGACAATAAAAAGACCTGGACCGCACAGGCAAACGAAGCCCAGATTTTAAGTAACAGTGAAACCATTCATCTAAGTGGAAACGTTATTCTTAAACAAATCGGTGATTTAAAAACCAAAGATAAGCCGGTTCATTTAAATGCTGAACAACTTACCATTGAGACCGAACGAAACATTGCGCATAGCAAATCAAAAGTTAAATTAAACAGAGGGAAAAGTTATATACAGGCAAGCGGCATGCGTGCTGACTTAAATAAAAACAAAATTGAATTCCTGTCTAATACCCGGAGCCATTATGTTTTACCTGCCAAGTAAAAGACATCTCACTCTTATTTATATTTTCTTTGCCTTAAGTATCGCGCTTAACTCCAGCCTGATTTACGCGGCAGATAAATCAAAAGCCCAAATACTGGATATCCAGTCTCAATACCTGTTGCTGGATGAAAAAAAAGGTATCAGCACCTATAAGGGCAAGGTGCTATTACAAAAAGACACGCTGATCATAAAAGCAGATGAGATGACACTCTATTATACTGGCGAAAAGCTGGATAAGGTCATCATCACCGGTTCACCTGCAGACGTGCGCCATGCACCGGATAACGAAGCGAAAGTACATTCGCAGGCTAAGAAAATGGAATACCTTATTCAAGAAGATAAGTTAACACTAAGCGGACAGGCTTTTGTTAACCAGGGAAACCGGCACTTTAGTGGTGAGACAATTGAATATGATACCCGGCAGCGTATTATTTCTGCCGCGGGTAATCAAAGCACAGTGACAAATAATAATGAAACGTCAACAGCTCCGGCTGAAAGTCAGCGCGTCCATGTCATTATTGGTCCAGATGCAGACAATAATGATAGTCTAAGCAGTGATAGTGAAAACTAAAAAATGAATGAGTCCGTGAATATACAGTCAAGCAACACCTTAAAAGCCGAGAACCTTTGTAAATCTTACAAGGGACGAAAAGTCGTGCAAGGCGTTTCCATAGAAATCAATAGTGGAGAAGTTATTGGCTTACTCGGTCCAAACGGAGCAGGCAAAACTACCTCCTTTTATATGGTAGCCGGCCTTGTCAGCGCTGATAAAGGCAGCATTGTACTCGGTGGAAAGGACATTACACATTATCCAATGCACCAACGTGCCCGCCTGGGAGTTGGTTACCTGCCCCAGGATGCATCTATTTTCCGCAAGTTATCCGTTGCCGACAATATCATGGCGATATTACAAACCCGTAAAGAACTCAATGCATTTCAACAAGAACAAAAGCTTGAAGACCTGCTTGAAGAGCTACATATTGGTCACATTCGAAATGGCCTGGGTATGAGTTTGTCGGGTGGTGAACGTCGCCGGGTTGAAATTGCCCGGGCACTTGCTACCGATCCGCGGTTTATTTTACTGGACGAACCCTTTGCCGGCGTTGACCCAATATCGGTACGTGATATTCAATCTATTATTCAACACTTAAAAGAACGTGATATTGGAGTCCTGATTACTGATCATAATGTTCGGGAAACACTCGGTATTTGTGAACGTGGTTATATTATGAACGCAGGTGAAGTGATTGCCAGTGGTGAACCCGATGATCTGCTCGAAAACAAACAGGTTAGGGAAGTGTACCTGGGTGAAAATTTCAAGCTCTAATTTGAATAAAGCCATAAAATTCTCTACTACACATTTCTTCAAAATAAGCTAAAATTATATATAAGCCGGTTATAATATTCCTGAAGGTCCGGCCACTTAATAACACTATATGAAACAAGCACTCCAATTCCGACTCGGTCAAAATTTGACCATGACCCCTCAACTCCAACAGGCGATTCGCTTGTTGCAATTGTCGACGCTTGAATTGAATACAGAAATTCAGGATGTTCTTGATTCAAACATGATGTTAGAAGTTGGAGAAGAGAGCGAGAGTGATAATTCATCAAGCTCTTCTAACGAAAACAGTGAAACATCACCAAGTGAAAATACTGAGTCATCTACTGATAAACCACTAGATGCGGCTACCGATACTGTCACTTCTGAAACCATGCCAGATGACTTACCCGTTGATACATCATGGGATGATATTTACGACTCTGTTTTGCCCACTTCAACTTCATCCGCATCCTCAAGCTATTCCGCAGATGATCAGCCCGAAGTCTATACTGCCAGCAGCGAAAGCTTACACGAACACTTGCGCTGGCAGATCAAGATGACACCTTTTAGTGAAGTCGATGCCGCGATTGCCGAAGTTATTGTTGATGAAATTAATGATGATGGCTTTTTACAGGCGAGTGTTGAAGAAATCACGGCTTCACTTTCTGATAATGATGAAGATGATATCGAAGTTGAAACCGATGAAGTCGAGGCTGTTT
>Ga0207752_1000485_pt1 | contig 18558 bp, 13 predicted proteins | sample Pon2CUnioCityCA_6_FD_187272 | JGI IMG/M metagenome (GOLD analysis project Ga0207752, IMG submission 187272) | Marine sediment microbial community from Union City, CA, USA - Pond 2C Sediment 2 (SPAdes) | ecosystem: Environmental > Aquatic > Marine > Intertidal zone > Salt pond sediment ...
CTCTTGTCCCCCATGGCGCCGGGGCAAGCGTAGAGCGTGCCAGAGATTCGCACGAAACAGATCGTTCACCACCTTCTCCGGCACGTGGAATCGAGCGCCCCGCCGGACCCAGTCGGCCCAGAACTCCAGCGTCGCTCTGCGGGAACTGCCGTAGTCGAGCTTGACGAGGGCGTCACGGTCCTGCGGCCCGACCATAGGCGAGGGCAGCTTGACCACGAGCTCGCGGCTCGCGCTTTCGGCAAGCTCGAATGCCAGCACAATCTCGCACTCCTGCCAACTCCTGTCCTTCTCGGACTGCGACACATCGCGTTTCATTACGCAGGACACAGCCGTCAGACCGGGGCCCTCGACCGCGAACAACACCCGGCTCGTCGCACTTTCTTCAAACAGCAAGACATCGCCCTCACGCCGCCACGCGATCTCAGACTCATCTGCCGATGCGAACTCTCGACGATGGTGCATTCTCACGGAGACCGGCCCCCTGCCGCTCTGGGTCCTCGTCACGGCGAGCTTCTGGAGGAGCACCATGGGCATGTCACCACGCCTGTCCTTGGGCGGCCCATGCAAGGGATAGGCGAATTGCTCGAGATCGTAGCGCAGGCCGTCCCGCTCGATCATCGTCGCAATCACGGGCAGGCCGTCCAGAAGCCGCTGTCCCTTCCAGGATTCTTCGAGCCCCTTCGAAAGGTCGCCGAAATCGAACCAGAACCGGAAACGGTCGGGATTGCCGTAATCATTCCAGACCCCGGCCCCCTGGTCGATGCCGAATTTGTAAAGGGCGCTGTCCCACGTCAGGCCGACAATATGGCCCGGGGCGGGCTGGGCCGGATGCTTGTAGGCCGGGCTGCCCATGTCCTCCCAGCGGGCCGTGTACTGCTCGTACGTCGCCTCCGGTTCACGGCGAATCCGTTCGAGGATGCGCTCGCCCCTGTGCGGCTCAAGCTGATTGCTGTGTTCGGCAAATGACGGTGCGGCATCGCCCGCCGTTACATACACATCCAGCGAAGGCACCCAGAACACACGAGTCTGAAGTAGCTGATCCACGGTGAGGCTGAACCCTTTGGCCCCGTCGCGGTCCATCTGCACGGTCAGCACGCGCGAGTCCGGTCGATACGCCGGGTCCTGCTCCAGCCGTCGCGCGGTATCCGCATCGCTCTGTGCGATGAGGTCCGCCCAGAATCGATGGATCTTCTCATTGGGTTTTATCTGCGCGGGGGCATATTGGAGCGTGAACGTCACGCCGTCCATGTCTCCCTTACCCGCAGAGGTTCCGCAGGTTGCGCCATCGAGATTGTCGTCGGCCTCCAATTCCTGCCCCGCAAGCTCGGCAATCTTGGCTTCCTTGGCCGTCAGTCGCACATGAAAAGGCGTTGCCTGCGGTGACGTATGCCCCCAGGAGACTCTGACCTTGATGTGTTCCTGGCCGCCGGCGGTCGCGAGAGCGAATGTCGTGACCACGGCATGAAGGACGGCAAGACAACCGATATGCGTCATCCAAGCACCTCTCTGCAAACAGGGCCGTGCGCCCAACGGAGGCTGTGCTACATTATCTGCCGATACAGTAGAGCTTTTCGGCGGTGCGTATGAACAGACGGCCGCCGGCAATCGCGATCGATGATTTGATCTGGGGCTCGTCGATCAGGGTCTCGAAAAGGACCTCGAATTCGTCGCCCCCCGCTTTCAGCACGACAACGACGCCGTCCTCATTGATACAGTAGAGCTTGCCGTCAGCCGCTGTGAGGGAGGCCCACCATGGCCGATTCCCGGGGAGCCTGCCCTGCCAGAACTTCTCGCCGGTCCGGGGGTTGAAACACGTCACCACCTTTCGTCTCAGGCCGTCGAGGACGTACAGCCTGCCTTGATAGAACAACGGCGTGCTGCAATCGGGGGCCGCCTCATCGAATTCCCACAGGATGCGTACGCCGGCTCCGTCGGGCCCGGGCGGCTCCAGGGCGAAGACGCCCTTGTGCTTGTGCCGAGCGCCGAAGATCAGGCCGTCGCCGGTCACCAGCGTGGGAATGATGCGCGAGTCGCGAACCTTGCGGCTCCAGTACTCGAACCGCCAGAGCTCTTTGCCGGTGGCGGGGTCGTACGCGATGATGAAGTCGCCTCCCGTCGTGAGCAATTCCACCTTGCCGTCGCGGACGAACGGGATGGGGGTGGAGTAGGTTTCCATGCCCTCGTCGAAGGCATCGGTCTCGCGCTGCTGTTTCCACAGGGTCCGTCCGGTTTGCGGGTCGAGCGCCATGATGAACGAGTCCAGCGGCTCATCCGCCGGCGGGTCGCGATAGGGCTTGTTCCGCCGAATCACCACGATGAAGAGTCTGCCGTCGTGGAGCAACGGACTGCTGCTGTAGCCGAACTGAAGGGCCAGATTGCCGTACTCCTTTTCGATGCTCCGCGACCAAAGCTCGTTGCCTTCGAAGTCGAACCCGACAAGCGTTCCCTCACCATATAGAAAGAACACGTGCTTACCATCCGTCACCGGCGAGGGGGATGCCATGTTGTTGCGCGGGAACCTGCGTGAATCGGAGCCCACCGGCTTTTGCCACAACAGTTTGCCCGTGGCAACGTCAAGACACAAGGCCATGAATTCAGGGCCTGACTCTACCGAAGAGGTCACGAACACCCTGCCGTTTGAGATAACGGGCGTGGCCCCGCTCGGTCCCGGCAGCGGACTTGCCCAGTCGATGTCCTCAGCCCTCCACCCGGTCGGCACATCCCGCTCATCGGTGGAGCCATCAAAGAACGGCCCTCGCCACTGCGGCCAGTCGGTGGCGAAAACCGGCAAAGCGAAAGCTGTAACAAGAACAGTCAACAACGTCAAACGGCCCAAGTCTCTCATCCACAACTCTCCAAAGACATCCCCAAAAGACGCCCCGGCGCGCCCGGGGCAGTCGAAACATGATACCGCATCGCGCCGGCGATTGCCACGATCCTTGTCGCACTTGCGACGCCACGCGCGCATTTGCCTCCTCCTGTGGTAGGCCCCAGGCCTGTGAAGGACTCCCTCTCTACTTGCTTTCCGGGCTCGAAGACGAGGTCAGGGCGGCGCGCACGGGCTCGACCCATTTCTCATTCCCGATGTCATACAAAACGAAGTCACTGTCGAATTGCCAGTAGGCCCAGCTCCAGCCCAGCTTTTCCATCGTCCCGACGACAAAGGCGAGATAACGTGTGCGGGACTCCATCGGCGCCTCGTCGTACACGCCGAATTCGCCGAGGAAGACGGGCCGGTTGTGCTCTTTCGCCCACGCCTGCGCCCGGGCAAAGTCACGTTCGACGGCCGCCTTTTCTTCGTCTGTGCCCTTCCACTCAATACCGGTCTTGTCCCGACGGTCGGCCCAGGGGGCGCCCTGATGGGTGAAATCCATCGGTGAGTAATAGTGAACCGTCAGAATGATGTGCCGATCATCCTCGGGAAGGTTCAGTTCGCGGAGGCCGCCGATGGAATTGTAGCTCGCCGGTCCGATGATCACGGTCCGGGTCGGATTGCTCTTGCGAATGACAGCCAGGGCTTCACGATAGTACTCGTTCCACATCGCCGGCGTCAGCTCGCGGCTCGGCTCGTTTAGTATCTCGAACAGCACATTGTCCGGAGCATCGCGAAGCCGCGCGGAGACCTGACGCCAGAAGGCCAGAAACCTGGCCTTGTTACCTTCAGGGTCCTTGCCCATGGCGCCGAACTCGTGCAGATCCAGGACCACCATGAGGTTGCTCTGCAAGGCGTTCGTCACGGCCCAGTCGAGGACTTCCCACCACGAGGCGCGGAGGGCGTAATCCGGCGCCGACTCCATGTGGCGGAACGGATGCAGATTGACCCGCACGCTGTCGAAACCGGCGTCCTTGAGCATCCGAAAATAGCCGGCCTTGAAACGGGCCTTGTCGCGCGAATTCCAGATCGGGTCGTATCCGATGATATTCACGCCGCGCCCCAGCTTTTGATTCTGCACAAACGGGTCAATACCTTGCTCTTCGCCCGCCGACGCAATCCCGAAAGTCGCTGTACCGAGCAAGAAGGCACAAACGGATACGACGCAAACCCATGTTGCTGGTGATTTCTGTTCTGTGGTCATCGCAGGACTCCTTCGGGTCATCATACCATTCTATCACTGGCGCCAAATCAGATCTCGGTCCATTGGCCCGGGATCGGGACCGGGTAGTGACCATTGGCATCCGCCTGCACCGGGGCGGGGCTGTCCTTCGTGAAGTCCACATTCGGGCAGAACTTGAAATCGGAGGCCAGCATTTCATCCCAGGTGATGATTCTGCCCATGTGAATGGCGGCCCGACCCATGATGGAGGTCAAGTTCGCATACGCCGCCCGTTCGACTTCGTTGTGCGACCGGTTCTCGCGAATCGCGCTAAGCAGCATGTCCCACTCGACCTGGTACGGGCTCATCTTCTCATTTTCCGGCCGCCATGCGACATTGTCCTTGGCGCATCGCTGATCCTTGTAGATTTGCACGGTCGGAGCGTGGACGTTGCCGGAGAATTGTGCGGCACACCTGGTGCCATGCACCCACGTGGCAAACTCATTGTGACAATTGGCCTGGTTGCGGCTGTTGACGAACGCTTTGGTCCCGTCCGGGAAGGTGTACTCGATGGCGTAGGTGTGCAGATTCTGACTGCAATCGACGCTCCCCGGCTCGCGGCCGCCCAAGCCTTGCGCGGAGACCGGCCAGGCGTCCTTGATCCAGCAACACTCGTCCACCTGGTGAATCATCATCTCGATGAACCACGCCGACGAGGTCCAGATGAAATAGTACGGGCGGCGGATCTGCCAGAGCAGCTCGCTCTCGCCACCTTTGAACGGGCCCATTCGCGCCCCGGGATCCATGCGGTAGGCACGGATAAGGGTGATGTCACCCATCGCCCCATCGCGAATCTTCTGAATCAGCGCCTGTCGTGAGGCGGAATGTCGGCACATGAGCCCGCAGCCGATCTTGAGGTTCTTTCTCTTGGCCTCTTCGCCGAGGCGCAGAATCTGCTTCGTTCCGCCCGGGTCGGGCGCAAACGATTTCTCGATGAACGCGTTGACGCCTTTTTCCACGGCGTACGTGAGGTGAGTCGGCCGGAACGCCGAATGCGTGGCCTGGATCATAACGTCGCCCGGGCCCAGACAGTCGATGGCCTTGCGATAGGCGTCGAAGCCGAGGAAACGCCGCTCCGGCGGCACGTCGATCCGCTCTCCGAACTGCTTGATCAGGGCCTTGTGAGACCGATTCATCCGGTCGTCAAACAGATCGGCCATGGCGACGAGTTTGGTCGGACCGGTTTGCGAGGAAAGGGCGTTGGCCGCCGCTCCGCTGCCCCGACCGCCGCAGCCGACCAGCGCGATGCGAATCGTGTTGTCCTCGGCGGCGTAGGCCCGCGAAAGGATAGAGCCGGCGAGAATCGAGCCGACCGCAACGGACCCACCTCGCGCCAGGAACTCCCGACGAGAAGACTGACTGGTTTCTGCGCCCGACGGGCTCAGTGTATGCGTGTTCTTGTCTCGTTGCATGACGGCTCCTTTGAAGCATGTTATCAGTTGACGCTCGGCACAGCTCGGTCGTACGCCTCGGCCCCAACATCACTCAGATAGACGCCTTCTTCTTCGGGAACGGGCAGCGCGGGTCGGCGAGCTCCCTCCACGTCGCACCAGGCATTCCGGCGAAAGACGAACGTCTCGGGGGCGGTCCCCGCTCCGACGTTCACGAAGACCTGCACCCGCGAATCGTAAATCACGAGATTATCCTCGAACACACCGCCGTGGCTCGGCCGGAACTGGGGGTCCCGGGTCTCCTGGAGAATCCGCAGCACCCACTTCTCGGGCAGGACGATCGTGTTATGATGAACGTGCCCGCCGCCGGCCGTGACCCACGCCACCGCCGCCAGGCTCCCCACGAATCGATTGCCCGCGACGGTGATGCCTTTGGCCTCATAGTCCCCGACGCTCGGGCGGAAGTACTGCAGGCCGGTGCTGCCGCCGAGATTGATGGCCCGCTGCCCGGCGTTCCGGAAGAGACAGCACTGCACGAGAACGTCCGCCGTGCCGCCCTTGAGCTGCACGCCGTTGGATTGCGAGAAGCCCTGGCGTCCGACGAAGGTGCAGTCTTCCACCACGCCGTGATGACAGCCCACCATGTCGATGCCCGATCCGCCCCAGCCTTCAAACCGACAGTCGCGCACCGCGAAGTGATCCACGCCCGACATCTTCAGAGCGTCGTGGTTGCCCTGCGGCCCCGTTTCGACGATCATGACGTTCTCCAGAACGATGTGATGGGCGGGCGTTTCGAATGACCCGCCGTCGTCGATGTTGATCCCGTTGCCGCCAAAGCCCTCGGCCCTGAGGTTCCTCAAGATCACATAGCGGCAGTCGGAAAGGTGCATAGCTTGGCCGCCGCCTTTGAAGACGGGCGGATCGTTCACGTCGGCCCCCTGGATGACGATCGGCGTGTCCTCCGCCCCGGTCAGCCCGTGCAGAAACAAGCCGCCCTCGTAGTCGCCGGGCTCCAGCAGGAGCGTGACGCCGGGCCCAAGTTGAACGGCTGCCGCGCGAAGCCCCGCTGTGTCACCAACGCGGATTTCCTCCGCCTGGATATGGCCGCAAAGAAGAAGCCCTGTCAGTGTAACGGAACCTATCAAGCGGACGCATCGCATCTGCGGCTTACCTCCTTCTACGATTTACCGGCGTCGGAGCTTACCCACTCGTCCGCGCCGATATCCGGATTCTCGTCCCGCGGCTGTCCATCGATGTCACTCGTAACACCCGGGACTATCGCGGCCTTGTCAACGGCTTCGGCCGGCGCTCGTGTCAAATGCAGATTCCCATGGGCCGGATCAGCGAGAGCATCCGTCATATCTTTCACGAGGTTGCCGACGAATTCGATGCGGCTGTCCGACTCGTTCCTCATCCCCGGACCACTGATGAGATTGTTGGCGATCACCAACCCCTCGTTGATGAAGACGGTGCGAATCAGCCGACTCATTCGGCTCTGCGGATCGTGAATGGTGTTGTGAAGGATCTTGCAGTCTCTCGTATACACCGTCACGATGCCGGCCTCCGGCGCCCGCGTGATGAAGTTGTTCCGGGCCACGCACCGGGCGCAGTGGTCCTGCACGCCGTCGGCCCGATGCGGATTTCCCAATTGCAGCCCGACGTCGCAGTCGATGATGATGTTGCGCTCGATGACGCAATCCCGCGAATCGAACCAGAGGAAGATCGCGCCCCGGCCCTCGTATGTCCGGCCCTGGATGCCGACGAACACGTTGTCGCTGATGACCCAGTCGGCAGCGTACATCACGTCGATGCCGGCGACGTAGTTGCCGTTGGCGATGTCGGCCGGGTCGTCGCTCAGTTGCTTCGGCCGGTCGTTGTAGAACAGGCAGTACTGCACGCGACACTGCCTGGGCCGAGTCGCCTCGCGGTTCTCCGGCGGGACCTTCACTCCCTTGACGCCGCGCTGCCAGATATTGTGAATGATGCAGTTGTAAATCGTCAGGTTCTGGACGTTCGTCTCGGAGTTGATCTTGAAACCGTTGCACTGGATGTTCTGAATCGTCAGATCGGCGATGGTCACGCCGGAACAGCCGCGCACGCCGATCAGCTCGCGGTGCCTGCTCTCAGAGCCGTCGATGATGACACGCTCGCGATGCCCGGATGCCCCGCGCAGGGTCACCGCGTCGGCGCAGATCTCAACGTAACGGGGCATGATGTAGTGCCCGTCGGCAACCAGGATGGTCTGGCCGGGCCGGGCCTGCTCAATGGCCCGAACCAGCCCTTCGACGCTCGAAACCTCGATCCGGCCCTCTGTCGGGGCCCTCAGAGGCGGGGCCTTGGGAAACCAGCCCTGCATCGGCGGATCCAGCGCGACGGCCCCTGATCGCTCGCCTGCCATCCCCGAAGCAGCGATGGTCGACAGGAACAGACAAAGCGGCGCGAGAAGGACGCCGGCGCCCCTTCCTGCCCCAAAACCACGGGATAAACCGGTGTTCGCCTTGGATCTGCCCAAACTTTGTACCCTCAACCACAAACCAGCGGGCAGTGTAGAACAATTCGGCAGCCAAATCAACCCTGGACTCTATCTTCTGGCGGGCGGACTGGGTATAATGCAACCTATGCTCAATACATCCAAAAAACGACATCGACTGCGAATTGTAATCCCGGCCTACCCGGCCTTTAACATCTATTCGCGCATCGCCAAGCTGACCACCGCCCTGGGACCGGTGTGTGTGGCCAGCGCCGCGAAGGAACTCGACGGCTGGGACGTAGAGGTCATTGATGAGAACAATCTCGGCCGGTATGGCCCCCGAGGCCCTGTGGCCGGGGCCGACCACGAGCGGCTGCAAGAACAGAGACCGGCCGACGTAATCGGCTTCTACGGCGGCCTGACCAGCACGATCCCCAGGCTTTACGAAGTAGCCCGGTTTTACAAGCACAAAGGCGTGCCGACGATCGCCGGCGGGCAACACTTCTTTGACGAGAACATCGCCGAGGCGTTGTCCTGCGGCATTGACTACATCATCAAAGGCGAGGCCGAGGAGACGATCAAGGAGCTCTTGCAGGCGATAGCAGAGGATGGACCGGTCGACGACATTCGCGGCATCGCGTTCCAGCGCGACGGCCGGGTCGTCTCGACGCCGGCCAGAGAGCCGATCACCGATTTCGACAGGCTCCCGTTGCCCGATTTCAGCCTGGTGCGCTACGCCAGGATCAAGATCTATCCCGTCGGCAGAATCCGCGGCTGCGGCATGGACTGCGAATTCTGCACCGTCAAGGGCCGGCCCCGGAGCGCTTCCCCCGAACGATTGCTCGAGCAAATCCGCGGTATCGTCGAGACCGCCGGCGCCCGACAGTTCTTTATCGTGGACGACCTGTTCGGCCAGCAGCGCAGCGAAACCCTCCGACTCTGCAACATGCTGTACGATTACCAGAAGGAAATCGGCAAGCGGCTGCGAATCACCGTGCAGATCCGGTTGGACAAGGCCCGGGACACCGAGCTCCTCCAGGCGATGCGACGCGCGGGCATCAACACGGTCGCCATCGGTTTCGAGTCGCCCATCGAAGAAGAGCTCAAGGCCATGAACAAGCACATCCGCGCCGAGGATATGCTCGCTCTGGTCCGCACGTTCCGCAAGAATGGCTTTCTCATTCATGGGATGTTCATCTTCGGTTACCCCTTGGGCGACGGCGCGGGCTTTTGTATGCCCGTGGAACAACGAGTGAAGCACTTCCGCCGGTTTATCCGCAAGGCCCGGATCGATACGGTGCAGGTCCTGCTGCCCGTGCCTTTGCCGGGGACGGAGCTCAGGCACAGACTCGCCGAGCAAGACCGGATCTACCCAAGCCACGTCCTCGGCTGGGAATACTATGACGGCAGCTTCCCTCTCTTCGAGCCCGACCCACCGTTGAGTTCGGAACAACTGCAGCGGTCGGCCAAGCAGATCATGGGGCACTTCTACCGCTTTCGGTACCTGTTTTTCGTCGCTCTGAACATCCTGTCCTTCCCGTCGCTCGTCTTCTTCCTGCACAATCTGCAAGAGGGATGGGCGAGGTGGCATCGCTCGTGGCGCAACTACCTGATCCGCTTCGGCGGCTGGATCACCATCCGGCAGTGGACGGTCCAGGTCGATCGCGACGGCTTCGCACAGAAACTACACGAAGCGAAGAAGCAGGTGGCGGAACGCTTCGCAGAGCGGCGTCTGCGCGGAAGCGGTGCAATGCGGAGCACGATAGCGACGGTTCCACCACACTCGACCACGCCGGACGGAGCGGCGCGACGGTAAGACTCAACTCATCGAGGTAGAAACCATGAACATACGATTGAGGTGGTTCCTTCTCATCGCCGGCTTGATTCCGACGGTGGTGTCGGCCGAGAATGTCCCGCAACTCAACCGCGAAGAACTGCCCGGCAGACAGGTCAAGGTGGCCGCCATCTGCATCGGCTTCGGCGGCGACCACGACGAGAAGCTCGAACTCGCCATCGAGCATCTGCACACGGCGGGCAGGAACGGCGTCGATATCGCGTGCCTGCCGGAGGAGTTCGCCGGCACGAAGGCTGAGCCTGTACCAGGCCCCACCACGAAGGCGGTGGCCGAACTGGCCCGAAAGTACAACATGTACGTGGTCTGTCCCATTCGGGAGCAAGCGGGCGAACGACAATACAACACCGCCGTTCTGATCGACCGCAAGGGGCGGATCGCGGGCTATTATCGCAAGGTCTTCGTGTTCTGGGGCGAGGGCCTGCATTGCAGCACCGAGGGCGTGAAGGTCTTCGAGACGGACTTCGGCCGCATCAGCATCCTCACGTGCTTCGACCTGAACTACCCGGAGTTGTGGCAGCAGTGCAACGAACTGGATGCGGAGATCGTCTTCTGGCCGAGCGCTTACGGCGGCGGCTCCCCACTCAACGCCATGGCGACTCTCTTCCACTACTACATCGTCCCCGTCGGCGCGGGTAACATCATCGACATCACAGGCAAGACCTTCGAGCCGGTTGAGAAACCCCGGCCCAAACAATTCATCGCCACCCTGGACCTCGACCGTGCCTTCGCCCACTACGACTTCAACCGGGAAAAGGTCGAAAAGATGCTGAAGGAGCACGAGGGCCAGATGGAAGTCGAGCGAAAGCTCAGCGAGGAGGACCTGGCCCCGTGGTGGTTGTTCCGAGCGACCAAACCCGGCGTCCGTGTCCGCGAGATCCTGACCGAACACAAGATCGAGACCCTGCGCGAGTACCAGCATCGCAGCCGCAAACAAATCAACGAAGCCCGGGAAAAAGGCGAGCGGATCTGACGGAGCGCCAGATACGCCTTGAGGATCGCCGATTCCCGACCGACAACGGAGAACTGGAAACCATGAACTGATTGCCGTCCGCAGATTCCGCCGATTTCCGCAGATTCCAACCGACAACCAACAACTGCCATTGAACCACGGAGGGCACAGAGGACACGGAGAGAATGCTCTGGGAACTGGTAACCAACAACTGCTTTCCACCACGAATCACACGGATGACACCAATGGGACGAGGCCTTCGATTGCCTGGGCGGGTCTGCCCCCAAACCGCGAGATCTTCCGCATTGGGCCAATGGCATGATGGAAGAATCCCGCCACAGAGCACGGAGAATCCCATTCGAGGGACGAGGGATCCCACGTGCGTGGGGAATATGTATTCCGGGCGCACGGGTCAAGCCGATGAACGGTTCACCCCCACGTGCGTGGGGAACATTCGAATGGCTCATTTGCGGCATCGAACGAGGCATCCCCGATAGCGAATGGTCCACTGCATGTGGGCGACGGTTCGGTCTCGGTGGATGGCGTCACGAGTTACGAAAACCGGTCCTACTTGCTCATGATGTAGCAATCGGCGGTGTAGCGCATCTCGCTCCAGACCGGTTCGGGGAGGGGGTGGCCGGGGAAGAGCGGCCGCAGGATCTCGGATTCCGTGCAGAAGAAGGCAGCAAAGAGCCCAGCCCGGCCTTCGGCCCGAACCCAAGGCCGATCACTCCTACGCTTGCGCCAGGACGGCGCACACGACGCCGATGAGCACATGGACACCGCCGAGGCAAATCAGCAGGATGGTCATTCGTCTGAAGCGGACAGGTTCCGCCACTCGATCCGTGGTGAGCATGCCGTAGAGAGGATAGAACAGGACCAGGAAATACAGCAGATTGGTGATGAGCAAGATCGCTTGCTTGGCGACGCCCGAGCCGAGCTTGATTCCCAGCAGGCCGCCCAGGAGCAGTTGGGCAAAGACATACGGCTGGCCGATCAGCAAGAACAATGGCCGCAGGATCTCGGAGTCCGTACCAAGAAAGGTGGCAAAGAGCGCAATGGCAGCAGTGGCCCCAAGGTAGATAACCAGCGGCAAAAGACGCCTTCCATCGCGTCTCTCTGCCGCCTCTGCCGATCTGTCGGGATGCGCCTGCCGCAGATACCGGCCCGTCAGGAACATGACCGCCTCCAACACGAACAGGACGGTCGCAAACAGAAGGCCCGCGACCAAGGCGCTACGCTGATCTTCGTTCAGATCGCCAGGAGAGTCCGCGATTCCCACCACAATCCAGAGCACCGTGGCCGCCATAAAGACGATGCTCAACACGATCAGCAGAGTCCCGACAATCCGTCTCACGAAACAATCCTTCCATTGTCCCTATCGGTCCCCACGCGTTTCCTGTCACGAAGGTCTTCAGATGATTCTGTCCCATTTCTCCACTTGAGGCAAGCGGAAACCGGCGACACAAATCGCTTGTGTCTGACTCCTTTTCGTGGCAAAATAGGTCTCTTCTGTCACCCCGAGCGCAGTCGAGGGGTCTGGCTGGGAGTCTGAGGCGGCCTCCGGTCGCGGGCAGATGTCTCGACTACGCTTCGCTCCGCTCGACATGACAACAGAAAGGAGCGGCTCGGCTCCACAGGGCGAATGACAGGAGGCCCGCCACGATATCTGGCACACACAATCGCTTTCGGTTTCGCAAAGCCGCCTTTGCCCGTCTCGTGAAACCAAAGTAGAATGCACAGCACACGGTGAAGAATGTCCAATGGTCACAAGGAGGAAACGGCATGGGCACGATTGAAGAAGGCGTCAGGCAGGCGATTGAGAATTGCCTCAAGGTCAAGCGGGATGAGGACGTCGTGATCATCACGGACAAGGAGACGCTCGACATCGGCTCGGCCCTCAGGGCGGCGACTGAGAAGGTCACCGGCAAGACCGCGGCCTTCTTCGTCATGGAGGATTTCGGGAAACGACCGATCCAGCTTCCGCAGGCGGTGAGAGACGCCCTGCTGGCCGCCGACGTCAGTATCTACGCCGCCCAGGGGGCCAAGGGTGAGCTCGCGACGTTTCGAGGGCCCATGCTGCGAACGATCGACGCCAACCCGAAGCTGCGGCACGCCCACATGATCGGGATTACCCCCCAGATCATGACCGACGGCATGTGCAGCGACTATCGAGAGATTCAGCGAATCAGCCGACTCGTCTACGAAAGAGTCAAGGACGCCCGCGCGATCCGCGTCGTGACGGACAAGGGCAACGACTTCACGGCCGAATTCAGTCCGGAATTGAGATGGACGATCAGCGACGGCAGCATCACGCCGGGGCATTGGCAGAACCTCCCCGACGGCGAGGTCTTCACGTCCCCGCTGACCCTCAACGGCCGGGTGGTCATCGACGGCTGCCTCGGCGACTTCTTCGCGGAGCGCTACGGCTCACTCGACCGGACGCCCATCCGTGTGGAAGTCCGCAACGGCCGGGCTTTGCGGGAGAGCCTCCGCTGCGATAACGAGACGCTGCGGAAGGAATTCGACGAATACCTCTTCGAGACCGACGCCAACAGCCATCGCGTCGGCGAGTTCGCCATCGGGACGAACACCGGCCTGACCGAGCTGATCTACAACCTGCTCCAGGACGAAAAATTCCCCGGCGTGCACATCGCCTTCGGCAGCCCCCTGCCCGCCAAGACCGGCGCCGGCTGGGACAGCAAGGCCCACGTCGACGGCGTCCTCAAGAACCCCACGATCACCGTCGATGGCAGCGTGATCATGCAAAAGGGGCAGTTCCGCCTGCCGTAGCCCTGCGCACGGCGGACACGGGATCTACGACGAGGGCGGCCCTAGCTCCGGCTCGCGGCCTCGTCTTACGAATTGCCCGACGGTCAAGACGAGAGAGGCCGAGCCGATCACGGCGACATCAACAACGCGAAAGATCGCAGCGACCGTCACGCCGTACAGCATCTCATCCATGAGCACGCCGGTCGACAGGCCCGTGAGCAATTCCGAGATCCCCACATTGCCCGGCACGACCTTGACGGTCTGGCTCAGGACATAGACCGCCGCGAGCAGAGCCGCGTCGAACAGCGAGACATCCTGTCCGAACGCGGTCAGACACACGTAGGCCCCCAAGACGTAGACAAGATACACAAGAACAGTGGTTCCTGTGAGAAATGCGATCGTACGTGCGTCCCGCGTGCACCCGGCAAACACCGCGGCCGTCGCTCCCAGCCGGTCGGCCGCCCAGCCCCACCATTTGCCGCCCGGGCCTGCCAGTAGCCGGCGCACCGCCTGCGCCAGAGAGGGAAACCCCGCCAACATGCCAACCAGCAGGACCGCTGCGCCGAGCATGACGTACCCTGCCGGGGACTGGAATCGCCGGCCGATCAGAACCAGCAGGGCCGCCACAGACAGTATCGCCGCCGCATCGAAGCACGTAATCACCCCCGTGATCCCGACCGAATGAGAGTAGGAAAACGCATGATCCCGCTTCAACTTGACCGCACGATAGAGATTGGCGCCCTGGGTGATGTAAAAATTCGCAAAGCGGGACACCGCAAAGAGCCGCATCCATTCCAGGAAGGTCATGCCCCGCAGACCGAGCCGCCGGAGCAGGATAAACACCTTGTACGCCATGATCACGTTGGCTGTCACAGCCAACAGGACAAGCACCGCGATATCGGCAATACTCAGTCTCAGCAGAATGCGCAGGTCAGCCGTGTGGCGAATGCAGTACGCAACCACCAGGCCCGTGGAGACGACCAGTATCGCAAACCGAAAATGTCTTGTCCTGATATACCCCACAGTGCTGTGCGGCGCTCTGCCTGCGCTCCTGAGAAGGAACTCATCCGGCCAGATGGCTCCGGCCGATGATTACGATAAACGTTTGTCGATAAGATCGGCCAGCAACCCTATCACAAGCAGTTGGAAGCCACAGATGAAGCTGATGATGGTCGTCACGAGAAATCCGCCCCCCGCCGTGACCCTGACGACATACAGAGCCAGACTGACGCCAAAACATATCAGGCTCAACGGCAGGAAGAACCGCAGCGGGTTCAGATAGAGCACGATCCGGAGGATCAGACTGAGGAACATGAACGTGTCTTTAATGGGCCGGATCTTCGATTTGCCTTTTCGCTTGTGGTACTTGATGGGGACGTACTTGATCGTGTAGCCGCGCTGGAGCGAGGCCAGCGTGATTGTGCTCGTGAAGGAGAATCCATCCGGCAGCATGGGGTAGAACTTCTTTGCGATCTCCTTCTTGAAGATCCGCAGACCGGAATTCAGGTCGGGAATCTTGCGATTCGAGAGGAATTCCGCCAACCGGGCCAGCACGTATTTCGCCGGTCGGCGGATCATGGGGATATGGTTCCCGGGTCCCGTGCGGTCCCCGACGACCATGTCATACTCCCGGGACAACTCAACGAGCGTGGGGATCTCGGCGTCCGAATACGTCTGGTCGCCGTCCGTGATCAGGATGCGGTCGAAGGAAGCGTTCAAGAGCCCCGTCTTCAGGGCGGCCCCGTAGCCGCAGTTGACGGCGTGCTGGACCACCTTGACCGCCTTTGCTGAGGCCGCAACCTCCCGGGCCCGCTCGAAGGTCCGGTCCGTTGAGCAATCATCGACAATGATGATCTCGTAGACCGCCCCGGTCTCGTTGAGCCGCTGGTCGAGCGCCCGTACGACCTCCACGATGCCTTCTTCCTCGTTGTACGCCGGAATGATCGCCGACACGTGCAACCGCGCGTCACAGGCCTCACCACTCGACCGGCGAGCGGGGTCGATTTCCGAACTGGACGATATCTCTGAATCCGTATATGCGCTCACGTCCGTTTAATCCTTCATACGCATGACACTCATACCTGCTTTGAACTTGCGCCGCAGTTCCGCCGGGGATCGCAGCTTGCGCAGTCTCCTGAATATGTACCGGGGCCTCATGTAGAAGCCGCGATAGACGCGCTTGATAATCTGCTGGAGTTGCTCCCGGGTGAAGTGCTCATTCCATATCGGCGGCACGAAGTCCCGCGTCGGATTGGCGGCGAACTGACGGTAGACATCCTGCTTGATGATCCCTTTCTCCAACGCCTCGCGATACAGGGTTGTCGCCGGAAACGGAACGAAGATAGTCAGGTGCAGATAGTCGGGGTCGATTTGAGAGATCAGCTTGACACTCTCCTCAATGTGAGCATCGGTCTCGCCCGGATTACCCACCATGAAATAGGCAAGGGTGTCCATGCCGACCGCCTTGGTCATACGAAAGACCTCCTTGACCCGATCGATGGTAATGCCCTTGTTCAACCGTCCGAGGATGTCCGGCGATCCAGACTCCACGCCGTAGTGAATCGCACAGCAACCGGCCTGCTTGAGGGCGCGCAGCATCTCTTCATCGACCGTGTCGACGCGCGTCCTAATATCCCAGCGGATGCGCAGACCCCGCTCCCTGATCTTATCGCAGACCTCCATAACGCGCCTGCGGTTCACGGTGAAGGTATCGTCATAGAAAAGGAATTCGCGGATGCCGAGTTGCACACAGTGGAGAATCTCATTAATGATGTAGTCGCTACTGTGGTACCGGAACTTCTTGCCAAGAGCAGGACGGTTACAGAAGGCACAAGGAAAGGGGCAACCTCGGCTCGTGATTATGGTTGTCGAATAGACATCTTGCCCAAGCAAGGAGTAGTATTTCTTGTAGGGCAGCAGGGCACGGTCTGGAAGTGGGAGGCTGTCCAGGTCTTCTATGACAAGCCCCTCACCAGTATCGATGATCTCATCTCTCAGGCGAAAGCAGATGCCTTCTACCTCGTGCAGAGCCTCAGGCTCACCAATACGATCCAGTACTTGGTTTATGATTATTTCCCCCTCGCGTTTCACGGCGACATCCACACCCAAAGCAACGGTTTCTCTGGGGTATACTGCCACATGCGGACCACCCGCAATGACTTTCCCTCCAGGGCACACGTCACGAAAGGAATCGATGACTTTAAGACCATCGAAGAACGTGAACGTATTGACACTCACTCCAAGTACCTGGTAGCCTCCTTGCCTTACGAGAGTTTTGAAGTCATCAATCTGGGCCTCCCCAAGGTTGAGGTCGACTACATCCACCTGATGACGTGCTGCCTGTCGAATTGTGGAAGCCAGACAGAGAATGCCTAAAGGTGGATTCTTGCCGCGCTCCTTGTCGATTATTGCAGGATTGTTGGCTGTGAGAGCCAATTCCTGCCCCGGATTAACCAATAGGATCTTCACGTACACATCCTTTTACCATTGCATACCACCTACAGTTGCCCGGCGAAGGTCTTCCATACTCCTCGGTTTCCGGCAAACCACGACACGGTTCAGGATGGACCATCAGTAAGCATCGCTATGCAGCAGATGTCTAATCCAAACCTCTGAAGTGCACTCCGTGCCAAGAGACGCCCTACCTTGATCCACCACGTGGGCGCTCTGTTAGGGGCGATCCAATTCTGATTGAAGATCGTGGTGGGCACAACACACGCTGAGGCGCATAGTGATCTCATGTAGGCCCGGGAGAACCGCAAGGCCATTCGTTCTTCCCCTTTCAGAAGACTGAAAAGAAACACGAGAGGGTTATTCCTGTTTGGCTCAAAACACACAACGGCTGCCCGTGCCACTCTCCCCATCTCTCGCAAGGTCTCAACGCGATCATTTGCCGCAAGATGGTGGAGCAGATGGCTTGCCACAGCCACATCGAAACTCCTGTTGGGGAATGGCAGGTCCGTCGATGTCCCCAAGACCTTGTTTTGGCATGGGTTGACCCTCAGCATTTCCTCGGAGAAGTCCAGTCCGACGACCTTGCCGAAGCGTTTCTCCAACGCCCACGAGAGGAATCCGTTTCCGCAACCGACGTCGAGAACAGTAGAGTCTCTTGGACTCTCGACCACGGAGGCAACGATGGACGCCAAAGGGTCAAAAGCGGCAGCGACTACTGGGTGGTCCGGTCTGCGACGGCAACTCTTATCCCTCCTCCAATACTGCTCCTGCATCTCTTCCACACGCGATCTATAGCCGCTACCCATTGTCCGTACTCGCGTATTTTGCCGAGCGGGAATTCATCGAGGTTTGAGATTCCACACCTGGCCGTTAGGGCCACCACTTTCTCGACTGGCGTCGGGGAAGTAGTTCGCCATAAACGGTTCTTCGGTTTCCAGACCATGACTCTTGAGAACAATCGCCCGTTGCCGCAGGAAGGGGTCATTCTGCACGAGATCAACGGAGTAGTATCCCTCCCACGGGCGGATGAAGCAGACCTGCTTCCGATCTGGATCAAGCGGCGGCAACTGGGCCAGGTGCCTGTCCATCCAGGCATCGACCTGATAGAGGCGCAAGCCGTTCAGGAAGATGAGGCTGAGGAGAATTGATATTACTGCCAAACGAGATACCGGCGTAAACGTCGGGCGAACACCGTCTTTTCTCCCTGCGACCGCCCCGCAGGCAAGGAGCGGCAGCACCGCCCATGCACCGTGGACGTGGCGATAGCCCCAGCCGTGTCCCTGTGTGACTGTGAAAAGCAGATACCCGGCAAAGGAAACCAGCATGCACGCCGCAAGGGCGCGGACCCGCGCATCCTTCCAGGCCGTGCGTGCGCCGAGGATGGCAAGGACGATCAGGCCGGGAACCGCCCACGCCGCAAGTTTCAGGAAACCGAGCACTCGACAGAAAAGTGTCGCGAGAAAGGCCTTCGCCGAGAAGATGCTGAGCAGCCGCCAGGGAGCCTCGTAGACGGTGTTCCCTTCAGCAGGCGCCTGCGACGCCAGGTCAGCCCGCAGCAGGGCCCAGCCCACCCC
>Ga0207752_1000487_pt1 | contig 18549 bp, 16 predicted proteins | sample Pon2CUnioCityCA_6_FD_187272 | JGI IMG/M metagenome (GOLD analysis project Ga0207752, IMG submission 187272) | Marine sediment microbial community from Union City, CA, USA - Pond 2C Sediment 2 (SPAdes) | ecosystem: Environmental > Aquatic > Marine > Intertidal zone > Salt pond sediment ...
AGAATTTGGAACACGTGCCGAGTTAAAAAATATCAATTCATTCAAATTTGTTGAGCGTGCTATCAATATTGAAGTAGAACGTCAGATTGATTTGCTTGAAGCCGGCGGTACAGTGGTACAGGAAACGCGTTTATACGATGCAGATAAAGATGAAACCCGTTCTATGCGTTCGAAAGAAGAAGCAAACGATTACCGTTACTTCCCTTGCCCGGATTTATTACCAGTAAAAATTAGCCAGGAATTTGTAGATGAGATTCGAGCAAGCCTGCCTGAATTACCGGATGCGAAAAAAGCCCGCTTCATAGAAAGCTTTGGTTTAAAAGCAGAAGACGCGGCAACCCTGACGGCATCCCGTGAAACAGCGGAATACTTTGAAGTCGTTGCTGATCAATGTGGTGATGCAAAATTAGCCGCTAACTGGGTCATGGGTGAGTTATCAGGTTACTTAAATAAAGAAGATACTGAAATTACTGCCAGCCCGGTCAGCGCTGAAATGCTGGCGTTACTAGTCACACGGATTAAAGACAACACCATCTCCGGAAAAATTGCCAAGCAAGTGTTTGAAGCGATGTGGAAAGGAGAAGGTGATGCTGATGCAATTATTGAAAGCAAAGGTTTAAAACAAATCACCGATACCGGTGCAATTGAAGCGATTGTTGATGAAGTCCTCGCTGCAAACCCGGACCAGGTTGAACAGTTCAAAGCCGGTAAAGAAAAAGTCATGGGCTTTTTTGTCGGCCAGTGTATGAAAGCTTCGAAAGGCAAAGCCAATCCAGGTCAACTTAATCAATTGATTCGAGATAAACTTAAGTAATGAAACTACTGTCATTGCGAAGAAACAAAGTGACTGAAGCAATCTCATGATAGATAATAATATCTGAGGGATTGTCGCGTCAGTACTGAAAAATATTTATCAGTACTTTCTCGCAATGACACAAAAATTTAAATTATGAAAGACACTCTTCAACGTTTTCTTTTTGAAAATCTGGCCGTACGTGGTGAGATCGTTCACCTCGATGCCACCTGGCAAGCGGTGCTTGAACGTCATCAATATCCTGGACCGGTACAAAAGGTTCTGGGTGAACTCATGGCCGCGGTCAGCTTGTTGATTGCCACCTTAAAGTTTAAGGGCCAGCTTATTGCGCAAATCCAGGGTGATGGCCCGGTAAGTTTACTGGTAGTTGAAGGAACCAGTGATAAAACCTTGCGTGCCATGGCTAGCTGTAAAGATGAAGAGCTTACTGATGAAAGCCTGCGCGGTTTATTTGGTGAAGCGCGCCTGGTGATTACGCTCGAACCTGAAAAGGGTGAGCGTTACCAGGGTATCGTTTCCTTAAGCGGCGAAAACATTGCTGCTGCTTTAACGGATTACTTATTACGTTCAGAACAGCTTGATACTGATCTCTGGTTAGTCGCAGACTCGCAACAGGCTGCGGGTTTACTGGTGCAAAAATTGCCGGATACAGAAAAGGTAAAATCGGGTTCAAATGTTCTTTCTTCGAATAGTAATGAACAAAATGTTGATCTTGATGGCTGGAATCGTGTTCAGCAATTGTCTTCAACCATTAAAGATGAAGAATTATTAGAACTTGGCGCAGAAGAAATTATCCATCGTTTATTTCATGAAGAAGATATCCGCTTGTTTGAACCAGAGTTGATTTCATTCCGGTGTGGTTGTTCGCATGATCGCGTTGCCAACATGTTACGCTCCCTGGGTGCCGAAGAAGTTCACAGCATTATTAAAGAGCAAGACACAATTGATGTGGCTTGTGAATTCTGTAATCACAATTACAGTTTTGATGCCGTTGATGTTGAACAACTTTTTGCCACCAGTCCCCATCATCCCGCCCCAAAAACCGAGCAATAAAAATCACATTTGTCTTGTTTGAATCACCGTATATTAGCCATGGTTAATGTACCAGGGTATGTCACAACTATTTTATTATTCAAATTCACGGCATGGTTGCCGATATATAATGGAATAATTTATGCTCTTAATGTCTCTAGTGGGACAGGCTGCGTAGAAAATAACTGGATTAATGGAACATACTGCCGATATCAGAAATTTGTTTCAGGAATAGTCACTACATTATGAAAAATATGGTTCACTTCGGTTTCAGTATCATCATATTAATTATGACGTTGCTCGCGTTTACCTGGCTGACAAAAATTCAGGACTCAAATAATCATGTTCTGGAACTGATTGAGCAATATGATACAAAAATAAAACATGCGCATACCATGCGTAATGTTGTTTCACGTCGCTATAACCTGCTGCTTTCAAACCTGTTAGTTGACGATCCATTTGAAGTGGATGCCAGGATTACCCAGTTTTATGACCAGGCCTTTAAATATCGCCAGGCACGCAAAGAACTTCATGCCATGCCGATGAGTGAGGAAGAAAGAGAGCTGCATAAAGAACTTGATGAGGTCTCTGCACTTCCGCAAGCAGATAATATTAAGGCAGCTGAAATGTTTAGATCCGGTGCGCCGCGTGAAGAAATTGAAAAAGTTCTTATTTCTGCGAGGGCTAACCAGTCGGAGTTGCTTGACTTGCTGGATCGGTTTGTCGAGTTACAAAAAAGCAAGGATGAGACAGCCGTTGAATATAGCCAGGAAGTATTTAAAGATTCTGTTTTCTGGATCTCGTTTTTTGGCTTACTGACTTTTATTATTTCTATACTGGTGAGTCGCTATGTTGCCCGGGCTGTTGCTGTTAAGAATCAACAGTTAATGGATGCACGTGAAGATATGGAAAGAGCCTTTAATGAAGCAGAAAAGGCAACCATTATAAAATCTGAGTTCCTGGCGACCATGAGCCATGAAATAAGAACACCGTTAACCGCGATCATTGGCTTTGCTGAAACATCCTTGTTTGCTGAGCAAACAAAAGAACAGCGTGAACTCTCTAGCCGAAAAATTATTCGTAGTGGTAAACATTTACTGCAGATAATTAATGATATTCTCGATTTGTCAAAAATTGAAGCAAACAAATTTGAAATTGAACAAGTTGAGTTATCGTTATTTGAATTACTTTCCGATATCGAAAATCTTGTACGTCCCGCGGCCGAAGATAAAGGGCTTGGCTTCTCTATAAATTATATTTTTCCTTTGCCTGAAAAAATAATAAGTGATCCTTTGCGTATAAAACAAATTTTAATCAACTTATGTAATAACGCGATCAAGTTTACTGAAACGGGCTACGTGTTAATTAACGTCAGCTGTTCAGACACTCAGAACATGTTGAAATTTGAAGTTGTTGATAGTGGTATAGGTATCGATGAAGATAAACAGGAACAAATTTTTAAAGCTTATCAACAGGCAGATACATCAACGACGCGTAAGTTTGGTGGGACGGGCTTAGGACTTTCATTATCCAGGCAATTAGCAGAACGCCTGGATGGCTCGATAACGGTAAAAAGTCAGACACAGCGCGGAAGCCAGTTTAGTTTCAGCATTATGTATCAGCATGTACAAGGTTCGGATTTTGTTTTTGACAAAGAACATGTACCAAAAGTTTATGAAATGAGTGAGCGGGTTAAGGCCAGTGGCTATTTAAGCGGTAAGGTATTGCTTGCTGAAGATAATAAAGATAACCAGGAATTACTTTTGCTTTATTTAAATCGTATGGGGATAGATGTAACGGTTGTGACGAACGGCCAGTTAGCTATTGAAGCAGTACGAGATAAAGACTTTGATTTGATTTTAATGGACATGCAAATGCCAGTGATGGGGGGGCTTGAAGCGACCGAGTTAATAAGAAAGAAAGGCTATGACGTTCCCGTTATCGCGCTGACAGCAAACGCAATGAAAGAAGATAAAGTTCGTTGTTATGAAGCCGGCTGTAATGGATTCTTATCAAAGCCAGTTGATGCCAGTATTCTTTCGGAAACACTGGAAAAATATTTAGAAGCAAATAAGGTTAATGAGAAAACTGATGATGTGCTTGTATCATTACTCTCAGAAAATGGCTCCAAGACACGGAGTTTAATAGAAAAGTATGTCAACAATCTCTCAACAACGATAGATATGATTGAACAGTTAATTCATGAGCAGGACTGGGAAGAGCTGAAAGATATTTTACACCAGGTAAAAGGAACCAGTGGTAACTACGGTTATCCAAAAATGTCTGCGCTTGCAGAAAAAATGGAACAACATACGGTTGAAAAAGACAAAGAAGAACTGTTGTTTGATTGTGTCGAGTTAAAATCGATATATCAAAAAATTGTACTTGGCTTACAAGATACTGCTTAAATTAATTACAGGTTGGACATTGCGGATCTTTTTTAAGTTTTAAGGTTCGCAGTTCCATGTGTAACGCATCCAGCATAAGTAATTTCCCATCCAGGCAATCACCGATATCCAGTAACACTTTAATAGCCTCTGTTGCCTGGATAGAACCGATAATCCCGACTACCGGGGATAACACTCCGTTAGTACTACATGATGTATCGAGTTCACCTTCATCTTTATATAAGCAACGGTAACAGGGACTAGCTGGTGTCTTATTGAAAACACTGACCTGTCCTTCCATGCGGATGGCCGCGCCTGATACCAGCGGTGTTTGATTTTTAACGCAAGCGGTATTAATAGCAAAACGGGTAGTGAAGTTATCGGTGCCATCAATCACAATATCGGCAAGTTTAATTTCGGCATTTAACTTTTTATCGTCAAGGCGATAATCACAAGTCGTGATAGTGATGTCAGGATTAAGATTAAGTAACGTTTGTTTTGCCGACTCTACTTTTGTTAAATTTAAGTCAGACATACCGTGGGCAATTTGTCGCTGCAAATTAGAGAGTTCAACTTTATCATCATCAACCAGAACAAGGTGTCCAATCCCCGCTGATGCAAGATACATTGCCACAGGCGAACCCAGGCCGCCCATACCAATAATTAAGACACGCGAGGCAAGAAGTTTTTCCTGACCGGCGACATCAATCTGCGGCAACATGATTTGCCGGCTATAGCGTAAGAGTTGTTCATCATTCATGCTGAGAAGAATAAAGATAAATGACAATAAAAGATAGAAAAAAGCTGGCCACGAAGAACACAAAGAAAAATATTTTTACGGGGGATAAGGTGAAAGTAGTACTTGAGAGAGAGTCCTGAGCCATGCTGAGAAAAATAATATTGGTTCCCTGTGTGTAGCCGTGCTCCCAGTAGTTAATTTTTTGGTTTTCTTGGTGTACTTTGTGCCCTTCGTGGCTTAATTAATTTTTAAAGATAATCGCGCCAGTGATCAGGCCGTTTATCACGGCAGCCATGAGGTAGTTGTTGGTAGCGGTTGATAAAGACTTCGCGGGTACAGTTTGCCTGGCCTTCCTGGCAACCCAGGTTTGCTCGTTCGGTATCTTCAGTATAACGGTACAGTGCGCGTTTTAACTTTATTAACAGGGTGTTATCAAGATGGAAGCCGACGGTGGCGAGTAACTCTTCAATATCGGCAAGGGTAAAATAACGAAGATCGTAACGAACAACGAGGTGGGTTTCGGTAATGACTTCAGCAAATTCCACACCCTCAAGATCAATCAGCATCTGGCTGGCTGTTTTGGCCTGGTTATCATCGTCATGTAGCGGGTTAAACATGACATCACGTTGCTTGGTGAAATTAGTCATTGCCTTCTCCTTTGCCTTAATCCTAACCTTAAATAGCATAGGGTCAATAGAAAAAGATGATTTGTTTGATTTAATTCACTTATATCAGTTTATTAATGACTATTTATAATACCCGATCGCAACCCGTGGATTTCCATTATCATCATTAAAATCAGCAACTTGAGTGAAATTTGCGGCTTTTAATAACTCACATACCTCGTTTGCCTGGTCATAACCGTGTTCAATGAGGAGCACCCCGTTTTTTGCCAGGTAATCTTTACTACTCTTAATAATAGTACGGATATCATCGAGCCCATCGGCTCCCGAAGTCAGTGCAGAAAGGGGTTCAAAACGCACATCCCCCTGTTGTAAATGGGGATCATTCTCCTTTATATATGGAGGGTTAGTGACGATCATTTCAAACTTTTTGGTTTCATTTTCAAATTCATTACTTAAGTCAGAAAACCAGTTACTTTGAATAAAACGGATATTACTTACCTGGTTTTTGATCGCGTTTTCTTTTGCGATGCTGAGTGCTGCCTTCGATTGATCAGTTGCGATGACGTGGCAGTCAGGATGTTCTTTTGCCAGGCTGAGTGCAATGGCGCCGGTGCCGGTGCCGAGGTCCAGAATATTCCAGTTTGCATCACTGGGAATAATTTCGAGTGCAAGTTCAACCAGGCGCTCGGTATCGGGGCGAGGAATCAAGGTATCAGCTGTGACATTCAGGTTGAGCGACCAGAAACCTCGCTCGCCGATAATGTGTGCAACCGGTTGTCCTTGTTTACGTAACTTGAGTAATTGTAAAAATGCATCATGCTGTTGCTGGCTAAGTTCATATTCTGGCCAGGCACGTAAAAAACTTCGATCTTTTTTTAACACATGGCAAAGAAGAAGTTCACTGTCTAAACGTGCTGAATCAGAAATCGTGTTGAGTTGTTTTGTCGCATCATCAATTAGTTGTGAAACTTGAATATGCGAAGAACGGGATGTCATAAAAAAGAGATTACTCTTCACTCATCGCGGCAAGTAAGTCGGCCTGGTGTTCATTGATTAAAGGATCGATGACATCATCAAGTTTACCCTGCATCACTTCATCAAGCTTATACAAGGTCAGGTTGATACGGTGTTCAGTTAATCGGCCTTGTGGATAGTTGTAGGTTCTTATTCTCTCGGAACGATCACCACTACTGACTAAAGATTTACGTGTTGCCGAGACTTCATTAGCCGCTTTATCTTCTTCAGCCTGTTGCAGCTTGGCTTGCAGTACTTTCATCGCCTGGGCACGGTTTTTATGTTGTGAACGTTGATCCTGGCATTCAACAACAATGCCCGAGGGAATGTGCGTTAAACGAATTGCCGAGTCGGTTTTATTAACGTGCTGTCCGCCTGCACCCGAGGCACGAAAGGTATCCACTTTTAAATCGGCCGGGTTGATTTCTATGGTATCCACTTCGTCGGCTTCTGGCATAACAACAACGGTACAGGCAGAAGTATGCACACGGCCTTGTGATTCAGTTTCAGGAACACGCTGCACTCGGTGTCCACCCGACTCAAACTTCAAACGTGAATAGGCACCCTGGCCAACAATACGTACTACGACTTCTTTATAGCCGCCATGATCACCGAGACTTTCGTTAATCAGCTCAACTTGCCAGCGTTTTGTTTCTGCATAGCGGGTATACATCTTGTATAAGTCGCCGGCAAAGATTGCCGCTTCATCACCACCGGTACCGGCACGAATTTCAAGAAAGATATTTTTATCATCGTTTGGATCAGTCGGTAACATCAGAATTTGTAACTCGTCTTCTAATGTTTCCAGGCGTTCTTTAGCTTCTTTTAATTCTTCCTTGGCCATTTCCTGCATGTCTTTATCATCATCCTGCAGCATACGGTTTGCTTCGTTGATGTCATCAACGGTGGATTGATAATTTTCAAAGCAGGCAATCACCGGTGTTAGCTGGGCATGTTCCTGTGATAGAGCACGGAACTTGTTTTGATCATTGATGACTTCCGGGCTTGAAAGCAGGTGACCAATTTCTTCCAGGCGTTCAGAGAGGTTTTCTAACTTGTTTTTAATAGAGTCTTTCATAGGGGACGTTATTCTTTAGTAAAATTATTCTTCAGCTTCGAGGTTAAATAACTCACGTGCATGATCAAGAAGTTCTTTGCGTCCGGAGTGTGCAGCCTGGTTGAGTTGAGCAGTGGGCTCATGAATCAGTTTATTGGTCAGGGTACGCGCGAGGTCATTCATAACCTGTTCAGGATCTTTACCCGCAGCCAGTTGTTTTTTGGCCTGGGCCAGTTGTTCATCACGTTTTGCTTCGGCCTGTTGACGGAAGGCGCGAATGGTATCGACCCCTTTTAATGAACGCAGCCAGCCCATGAAATGATCAACCTGGTTTTCGATAATTTCTTCGGCTTGCTTGGCGGCTTCTTCACGTGAGCTACGGCCTTCTTCAATAACTTCCTGTAAATCATCAACGGTGTACAGGTAGACATCATCAAGGCTACCGACTTCTGGTTCAATATCACGCGGAACAGCGATATCAACCATAAACATCGGGCGGTGCTTACGTAGTTTCAAGGCGCGTTCAACTGCACCTTTGCCGAGAATAGGAAGCTGGCTGGCGGTTGAGGCAATAATAATATCGGCTTCAACCAGTCGTTCCGGCATATCGGACAGGGCGATGGCTTCAGCATCAAAATTTTTCGCCAGGGTCTGGGCACGTTCTACCGTACGGTTGGCCACGATCATTTTATTGACGCCCTGGTCGGCAAGATGACGTGCAACCAGCTCGGTGGTTTCACCTGCACCTATCAAAAGCGCGGTATGTTCAGACAGGTTGGCAAAAATTCGTTTGGACAAGGTGACCGCGGCAAAGGCAACGGAGACCGGGCTGGCACCGATGGCGGTATCGGTCCGCACCTGCTTGGCAACCGAGAAGGTATGCTGAAACAGGCGGTTAAGCTGGCGGCCAATGGTCCCGGCATTATTCGCAGTACTGTAGGCATCTTTTATTTGCCCAAGAATCTGGGGTTCACCGAGTACTAGTGAGTCGAGTCCACTGGCAACACGCAAGATATGCTGTACCGCATCATTATTGCTGTGCAGGTAGATATAAGGTTCAACATCATCCACGTTTAACTGGTGATAGTCGCAGAACCATTCGAGTAATGGTTTTAAATCGTCATCCTTGGCCTCGTTATTATGCAGGCTGAAGTAAAGCTCGGTGCGGTTACAGGTGGATACGATAGCGGCTTCATTTACATCACCGGTTTTAATACACTGGTGTAATGCGCTTTCCATTTTTTCAGGCGCGAACGCGACCTTCTCGCGAATCTCCACGGGGGCTGTTTTATGGTTGATACCGAAGGCTATTAAGGTCACTGTCGATTAAATCACATCAATGTTGGCTAAAAACTTGCAGAATCTCATGTTAATCCATATATAAAAGGAAGACGGAGTGTATTCCGAACCCCTGTTTTGGAACAAGTCCGCTGCATTAAGCGGCGTATTATAAAGGTAAATCAGGAAAAAGTCGGTTATAGTTGAGTATAAGATGATAAAGAAAAGACAAAATTTAACGCGTTTAGTCGTTTTAGCGGGCATTTTATCGCTGCAGATGGGCTGTACTGCACTACAACCGAGTGAGGATAGCCAAAAAGCGGCTGAAAAAAGTAAAAATGTGGCTAAAAAAGCCAACGCTCAGAAGACAGAAGATACTCAAGCTTCAGAACAATCTCAGTCCAGCTCGTCAGCTGAAAACCAGCAAGCGCTCGAACAGGCAAAAAAAGATGAATCTAAGAACGGACTTTCTAGCGAGATTTTGTATTATCTTTTTTCAGCAGAAATTGCCGCTCAACGTGGCCAAATAGGGCTCTCAGCTGCGCTTTATACCAAGGCCGCTGAAATTACCCGCGACGCCCGCGTTGCTCAACAAGCCACCCGAATTGCTTACTATGCCCGTGATGACAAGCGCGCCATCGCCGCGGCAACACTGTGGCATGAACTAGAGCCACAAAATCTCGAAGCACGCCAGGTGCTGGCGGCCTTGCTGGTACGCGTGGGTAAAACCGATGAAGCGGCCGGTCATTTTGAGTATGTGCTGAATAATGGCAAGCACAGTGAACGCCAGGGTTTCATCCTGATCACAACCTTGTTAAGTAAGGAAAGAGATAAACAGGCTGCCCTTGCGGTCATGCGCAAGCTTTTAGATAAGCGTAAAAATAATCCTAATGCCCTTTATGCCTATGCCCAGCTGGCTTACCTGGTTGGCAATCTTGATGACGCAGTAAGCGTCATTAAAAAAGTGATTACGCTGGATCCTGAATGGACTGAAGCGCATATTTTACAATCCAATATTTTTGTACGTCAGGGCAATAAGGCCCGCGCCATCGAAGTGTTACGGCAAACGGTTGATGACTATCCCGATAACGCCAAGCTCAGAATGTTTTATGCGCGCAACCTGGTTGATGCTAAACAGTTTGCTGAAGCGGCAAATCAATTTTCAAATTTAACCAGTGATGAAAAGCATCAGCACGAAGCGCGTTACGCCCTGGCCTTGCTGACGCTGCAAATGAATAAACCTAAAGAGGCCGCGCAATATTTTGCACAGCTGATAAAAGATAATAAGCGTGTCATTGAATCACAGTACTATCTTGCACAAAGTTACGAGTTGCAAAATGAACTGGATCTGGCAATTAAAGCTTATCAACAGGTAAGTCATAGCCAGTACCGCTTTGAAGCACAGTTACGCATTGCGCAAATCATGGCGAAGCAGGGACGTGTAGCAGGTGCCCGTCGGCTTTTACAAAACATGAGTCCGGACTCTTTAGAAAAAGAGTTACGTGTTTATATTACTGAAGGTGAAATACTTAACTCGGTTAAACGATATAGTGAAGCTTTTAAATTATATACAGATGCCTTAAAAGACCTGACGGATAATAATCGTTTGCTGTATGCGCGTGCCTTGACTGCTGAAAAACTGGGCAAAATTGATCTCGCGGTTCAAGATTTACAAAGTATTGTTAAGCGTGAACCTAAAAATGCACAGGCCTTAAATGCGCTGGGTTATACCTTGATCGATAAAACCCCTCGCGTTGAAGAAGGCCTCGAGTATGTAAAAAGAGCGTTAGAGTTTGAACCAGATGATCCTGCTATTCATGACAGTATGGGCTGGGCTTATTACCGCCTGGGCAAGTATGATGAAGCTTTAAAGTACCTTAAACGTGCATTTGCCAGGTTAAAAGACGCTGAAATTGCTGCACACCTGGGCGAAGTTTTATGGGTTGCAGGGGATCATGCAGCAGCACAGGAAGTCTGGAATGCTGCGTTACAACACGAACCTGACCACGACCTGTTATTAAATGTAATGCAAAAATTTTCTGAATGAAATTTATACTCTTCCTGGTAGCCGCGATTTCTATCGTAGGCTGTACCACTACACCTCCACATAAATTTGTTGCTGATCCTGATAAAAAATGGCAGCAGCGTAAAACGCAATTGTCTGCTGTTAATAACTGGTTAATCAATGGACGTCTCGCGGTGATCAATGGTCACGAGTCCTGGCACCTGAGTTTGAAATGGCAACGTACTGGAGACAACTATGTACTTGATCTCTCAGGACCCTTTGGCGCTGGTCATGCGCAACTCACTGGTTCAAAGGAAAACGTATTACTGGTCGATGCGGAGCAAAATTATTTTTATGCTGACAGTCCTGATCGCCTGTTACAGGAAGTGACCGGTTTAAGAATCCCGGTGAAAAGCCTGCTGTACTGGATCAACGGTATCCCGGACTGGAATGTCAAAGTAGACAGTCAACGAATCGATGCTTATGGCCGTTTAGCTGAACTTAAGCAAAGTGACTGGAAGATTCGTTTTAAACAGTACATCGATATTGAGCAACATGAATTACCTCAGAAAATATTTATTGATGGTTTTAATTTAAAAGTAAAAATCTTTATCGATGAATGGAAGCTTAAAGATAACGTGATTAAATCCAGTAAAGATGTTTGATTTAAACTATGCATGAACCCGCTTCGCCTTCTTCACTAAAACGTCGCCAGCTTTTAGCCGGTTTAATGAAACTACTGGTCCTGATTGGCCTTGGCTTTATGGCCGTGCCACTCATTTCGAGTTTTTCAACGAACAGTATTGATGAAAAAAAATCAGCCGCCTCACGTTGGGTTATTACAGTTCCCGTGGCCGAGCTTGTTGAGGGTGAAGTAAAAGAACTGGACTGGGCTGGTGGTCATGTCTGGGTTTATTCCCGAACAGTCGCCGATATCAATGTGTTAAACAGTCCAGCTTTATCATTGCGTGATATTCATTCAGAAAAAAGTGATCAACCTGAGACGATGAAAACAGCTCAACGTTCAGAGAGCCCGCAGTACTTTGTTTTTATTCCCCGTGAAAACAAGCGTAACTGCCAGGTTAGCTTGGTAAAAGCTGATGACAAGGTGCGTTTTACCGAACCGTGTTACGGGGCAAAATACGATGCAGCTGGGAGAGTATTTAAAGAGAGTGGTCACCCCGAGCAACAGAACCTGGCGGTACCTGTGCATGCTATCGAGGATGGGATGTTAAAAATTGGTATCTGGATGCCAAAAATATAAAAGTTGAGCCACGAAGTTCACTAAGAACACAAAGATACTCAAAAAGAAAACTGATAACGCGAGGGATTATATTATTATCCCGTATGCTTTTCGTGTTCTGATAATAAAGGTAAAAATATTTTCTTGGTGTACTTCGTGTTCCTGGTGGCTAACAAAAGTTTTGATAGTTGGTAAATATGAATAAATCGTTAACAGTTTCAGCACCGGCAAAATTAAACCTGTTTTTACATATCACCGGGCAACGTGAGGATGGCTATCACCTGTTGCAAACGGTTTTCCAGTTTCTCGATTACGCGGATACTATTTCATTAACGCTTCGTGAAGATGGCAAAATCAATAGAACTTCGGATCTCGCAGGCGTTGCGGCTGAAGATGACCTGGTGGTTAAAGCGGCCAAACGTCTACAAAGCCACTGCGCGACGCCCCTGGGTGTTGATATTGCGGTTGATAAGATCCTGCCTATGGGCGGTGGCCTCGGTGGGGGCAGTTCAAATGCCGCCTCGGTACTGGTGGGATTGAACCATTTATGGGGCTGTGGACTGAATCAGCAGGAATTAATGGAACTTGGGGTAGAACTCGGTGCGGATGTTCCCGTCTTTATTTTTGCGCAATCTGCCTGGGCAGAAGGGGTTGGTGAGCGTTTAAAGGCCGTTGATCTGCCTGAAAAGTGGTTTTTGGTGCTAAAACCGTCAATAAATGTTTCAACAGCCAAGGTTTTTTCAAATTCGCAATTGCGGCGAGATTGTTCAGCGATTACAATACGCGACTTTCTGGAAGGGCAAACAGAGAATGTTTGCGAGAAACCTGTCAGAGAGATGTACCCAGAGGTTGATCAAGCGCTAACTGATTTAGCGCGCTATTGTGAAAATGGCGAATCAAAACTGACCGGTACTGGCGCATGTGTATTTGCGGCATTTGATAACAAAGAGCAGGCGGAGAACGCGCTTAACGAGTTATCTGAAAAATGGGATGGATTTGTTGCCAAGGGCATGAACCAGACACCATTAAAAGAATTTTTCCAATAGAATTGGATATAACAGTCAATTGGGGTATCGCCAAGCGGTAAGGCACTGGATTTTGATTCCAGCATTCCCAGGTTCGAATCCTGGTACCCCAGCCATATTCAGAGTGATTTACCTGCTATGCACAGGTAAGTTATTCAAAAAAGTTAAGTCTGGAACAACCAGGATGAGAACCGAAAAGGTTCGATAAGCTTGCCTTGCAAGCTTGAACAGCGCAGCTGATGCCATGTGAAACATGGGACAAGGGCGCTAGCCCGCAGTAATCCTGGTACCCCAGCCATATTAAATGAAGTCCCTGTGTATACGATGGTATAGCAGGGACTTTTTCAGCTGAATCAGTACTTAATCCCCAGGGGGATAATGTGTCATACGGCAACATGATGGTATTTGCGGGTAATGCAAACCCGCAGTTGGCAAATGAGATTGCACGTCGCCTTAACATGCCCTTGGGTAATGCGATTGTTGGACAATTCAGTGATGGCGAAGTCATGGTTGAAGTCATGGAAAACGTCCGCGGTAAGGATGTTTTTATCGTGCAACCAACATGCGCGCCGACAAATAAGAATTTAATGGAACTGCTGGTTATGGTTGATGCGATGAAGCGTTCATCTGCAGCACGTGTTACAGCGGTGGTTCCCTACTTTGGTTATGCTCGTCAGGACAGACGTCCACGTTCAGCACGTGTGCCGATTACGGCAAAAGTGGTTGCTGAAATGATTGGTACAGTCGGTACAGATCGCGTATTGACCGTTGATTTGCATGCAGATCAGATTCAGGGTTTCTTTAGTATCCCTGTTGATAATGTTTACGCTTCACCTATTTTACTCGGTGATATCTGGCGTCAGAAGTATGACAACCAGATTGTGGTTTCACCTGATGTGGGTGGTGTGGTACGTGCTCGTGCATTGGCAAAACGTTTGGATGATGCTGACCTGGCCATTATCGATAAACGTCGTCCGCGTGCAAACGAAGCCAAGGTAATGAATATTATTGGTGACGTCGAAGATCGTACCTGTATTTTGATTGATGATTTAGTGGATACGGCCGGTACCTTGTGTGCTGCTGCAGCTGCCTTGAAAGATCACGGCGCCAAGCGTGTGGTAGCTTATATTACACACCCTGTTTTATCAGGCCCGGCCATCGACAATATCAGTAACTCCGAACTGGATGAACTGGTTGTCTCGGATACGATCCCACTGCAACCTGCTGCACAAGCAACAGGTAAAATCAGGCAGTTAAGTATTGCTGAATTGCTGGCTGAAACTATGCGCCGCATCAGTAATGAAGAATCGGTTAGTTCGTTATACGTTGATTAAATAACGAATTAAACGGATGTCCAAATGGGCATCACGCGGTTTCTCTTGGTCGCAAAGAGAAATCAAAACAGCAGGTTAAATATGACCTGTTTTTTTATAACTATCATTACGAATAGCAAAAAGCTAACGTAATTTGGAGAAATACAATGAGTACAAGCTTTACTGTTGAAGCAGAACTTCGTACAGACCTGGGGAAAGGTGCGAGCCGCCGCCTGCGTCACGAAGAAAAATTTCCGGCTGTAGTTTACGGCGCGGGTAAAGATCCAGCTTCTATTACTGTGGATCATAAAAAGTTCTTACACAGCCTTGAGAATGAAGCGTTTTATTCTTCCATCCTGACATTAAATGTTGATGGTAAGGATGAGCAGGTTGTTTTAAAAGACTTACAACGTCATCCAGCAAAAGTTGCTGTAATGCATGCGGATTTCTTACGTGTAAGTGCAACTGAAAAACTGCACATGCATGTTCCATTACACTTCATCAATGAAGACGCATGTCCAGGTGCTAAAGAAGGTGGTCTGGTTACACATAACATGACTGAAGTTGAAATCGCATGTTTACCAAAAGACTTACCTGAATTCCTCGAAGTTGATTTATCGACATTAGAGCTTGATAAGAGCTTACATATGTCAGACATCACTGTTCCTGCAGGTGTTGAGATTGTTGAACTTGCTCATGGTGAAGGTCATGACCAACCAATCGCAGCATGTCACATGACTCGCGGTGCGAAGGATGAAGATGAAGCAGCTGAAGCAGCTCCTGAAGCAGCAGAAGGTGGTGAAGAACCTGCAGCTGAATAAGCTCGCAGTCTGAACCTCACTGGAAGCCGGCGTTGTCTCGCGTATCTCTTATTGTTGGACTGGGAAATCCTGGTTCCGAATATGAAAAAACGCGGCACAACGCCGGCTTTTGGTTTTTAGACGATCTGGCTCGTCAACAAAACGTCAGTTTTAAAACAGAAAAAAAATTTCATGGTGAAGTCGCGCGTTATAAATACGCGGGTGAAGATGTCTGGTTACTAAAGCCTATGACTTTCATGAACCTGAGTGGCCAGGCCGTTCAGGCATTAGCTAATTTTTATAAAATTAAGCTTGAAGAAATTTTAGTGGTACACGATGAACTGGATTTATCGGTTGATACTGCAAGATTAAAAAAAGGCGGTGGTCATGGCGGGCATAATGGTCTGCGTGATATTGCCAGTAAAATGGGTGGCAATAACTTTTTACGTTTACGTATAGGTATTGGTCATCCAGGTGATAAAAGTAAAGTCACCAATCATGTACTTAAGAAAGCCTCCACTGATGATCAAATCAGTATCGAAAGAAATATTGAGCGTGCTTTAAATGTCTTGCCCCTGGTTATTGAAGGCAATGTGCAAAAAGCCATGAACGAATTACACACGGATAAATAAAAGGAAAGAACCACAGGGAACACTGGGAACACAGGGAAATATTTTCATGGAGGAGAATATATGGAAACGTTACAGGAATGTAGTGAAGATTTGATTGATAAAGTGTTAACTGCAGCTACAAAAGTACATGCAGAACTAGGACCTGGTTTGCTTGAATCAGTTTATGAAAAAGCATTGCTATTTGAACTAACTGACATGGGGATATCGGCACAAAATCAGGTTGATGTACCTGTAAAATATCGAAATGTAGAATTAGGTTTAGGTTTCAGAGCAGATATTGTTGTCGCTAATAACTTATTGCTTGAATTGAAAACAGTTAATGATTTTTCTCCAATTCACCTTGCTCAAGTTATGACGTACTTAAAAGTATTAAATATCAAACGAGGTTTTTTGCTTAACTTTAATACTCGGTTGTTAAAACACGGTATTAAGCGTGTTTCAATTTAGTACCCAGTGAACCCCGTGTTCCCAGTGGTTTTTACAATTATTAAGAGAAAATATTATGGGCGTAAAATGCGGCATTGTCGGCTTACCTAACGTAGGCAAATCAACTTTATTCAACGCTTTAACCAAGGCTGGTATCCAGGCAGAGAATTATCCTTTTTGTACCATTGAACCGAATGTCGGTATCGTACCGGTACCCGATCCTCGCCAGAGTAAAATTTCAGAAATCGTTAAACCGGAAAAAGAAATTGCAACGACCATGGAGTTTGTTGATATTGCCGGGCTTGTTGCCGGTGCATCAAAAGGTGAAGGTTTAGGGAATAAGTTCCTCGCCAATATTCGTGAAACCGATGCGATCTGTCACGTGGTGCGTTGTTTTGAAGATGATGATGTCGTACATGTCGCAGGCAAAATTAATCCACTTGATGATGTTGAAGTCATAGACACCGAGTTAGCCCTGGCTGACATGGACTCCATTGAAAAAGGCATTACTCGTTATTCAAAAGTCGCCAAGTCAGGTGACAAAGAAGCCAAAGCCAAGGTTGCCCTGCTTGAAAGAGTAAAAGCGCAGCTTGATGAAGGTAATGCAGTACGCGCTATGGAGCTGGATGATGACGAGCGTGCCAGTTTGCACGAGTTTTTCCTGCTGACCATTAAACCCACTATGTATATTGCGAATGTCGCTGAAGGTGGTTTTGAAAATAACCCGATGCTGGATCAAGTGATTGCCCATGCTGAAGCCGAAGGCTCGGTTGTTGTTCCCGTTTGTGCGGCAATAGAAGCTGAAATGGTTGAACTTGACGAAGAAGACCTGAAAGAGTTTTTATCTGAACTGGGTTTAGAAGAACCGGGTTTAAACCGTGTTATTCGCGCCGGCTATTCCCTGCTTAATTTACAGACCTATTTCACCGCGGGCGTAAAAGAAGTACGTGCCTGGACCGTGAAAGTGGGTGCGACTGCACCGGAAGCGGCGGGCGTCATTCATACCGACTTCCAGAAAGGTTTTATCCGCGCAGAAGTCATGGCCTATGATGATTTCATTGAATTTGGTGGTGAGCAGGGTTGTAAAGAAGCCGGTAAGCTGCGTCTTGAAGGGAAGGAATATATAGTAAAAGACGGCGATGTTATGCACTTCCGCTTCAACGTCTGATTCTGCTTTGTTGAGACGGCGTTGACTGCGTTGTAGAGAAATTCAGTCTTCGTCATTTGCAGTATGCAAACTCCTCAGCTGAATTTCTCTACGCCTTGTCACCATCCGCCTTAACAAACCAGAATCCCTGTGAATTCCCTATCACTTTTTTGTAACTCATTGAAATAACAGCGTTTATTTAGTTGTTGTGTTTTCAGGGCAGGGAATTTCGGCTTGACAAAAAGAGGGCGAACAAGGACAATGCGCGCTCTTTCGCCACAGTGCTTATTTTGAGCACGAATTGGCTCAAAGAATGGCTACATAGCTCAGCTGGTTAGAGCACATCACTCATAATGATGGGGTCCCAAGTTCGAATCTCGGTGTAGCCACCATACAAATAAAGGCTTAGCTTCGGCTAGGCCTTTTTTATTTGCTCTATGTTATCTATGAGTTACATCAAACCAATAAGTAAATCCTAAATTTTACTGTTATAGTGAAATATCAAGTAAATACAGTGACTTACAAAACTCACGTTGTATATTTCGGATATTTCGTTTGTTGCGTTTAATTCGTTTGTAAACTAGACTTACCTTATTAGGGTAGGGCTGGGATAGAGCGCTGGGAGTGTCGATATGAGTCAGGCATTTAAAATTACAGATAAAACACCATCACCACCAAGTGATGAAGATAGAAAAATTGCGGCTGAGAGTAGCCGTCAATTAGCAGCACTAATAGGTCGAGGTGATAAGGCAAAGATTCGCATTATTGATGGTGAAGAAGATATTACGGTACCAGTGTCAGCTATGCGTATGTTAGTGGATATCTTGGCGCACATGGCAGATGGAGAAGCGGTAGCTTTAATCCCTCAGCATGCTGAATTGACAACACAACAGGCGGCAGATTTTTTAAATGTCTCTCGCCCATTTTTTGTCAAATTGTTGGAAGAAGGCAAACTAGCATTCCATAAGGTGGGTAGTCATCGAAGAGTCTATTTCAGAGATCTGGTGGCAT
>Ga0207752_1000488_pt1 | contig 18543 bp, 19 predicted proteins | sample Pon2CUnioCityCA_6_FD_187272 | JGI IMG/M metagenome (GOLD analysis project Ga0207752, IMG submission 187272) | Marine sediment microbial community from Union City, CA, USA - Pond 2C Sediment 2 (SPAdes) | ecosystem: Environmental > Aquatic > Marine > Intertidal zone > Salt pond sediment ...
GACACAGCCTGCTCCGGACGATAACCCTCGGGGGGAACAGACATGAGGCAATGTAGCAAGTTGTTGCTCCTCGTCGTCCTTCTTTCCTGGCCCCTTGGCTGTGAGCCCGTCACGGGGAATCCAGTTCCTCTGTCTCGAAGTTCACTCACTGGAAACCCGCACTTGAGCTTCGCTGAGATTCTGCCGGAAGATTGGCAATGCACCAACAAATCCTATCGTCTGGACATCGACGACGACGGTGATGAGGAGTGGGTTATCCTGTACTACTTCGACGTGTTGGACGAAGCGCATCCACGTGGCGCTCCGATCGGAGTCTGCGTCTATAAGCCGGATGATGAAACCCCTCCCAACATCATTGCCCACGACCTGCGTCCCCCGAACGGCGACTATTTGTGCGAGTGTGAATGCCAACTCGATATGGAGAACGTTCTCTCAGGGCTTACAGGGGACGAACTGGTCGTCCGCGATCGATGCGATGGGGAGACAACCAGGCTGACCATTTTCCACTGGGATGCGGATAACAAGGAATACGTGTCGCGGGGTCACTTCCGCGGTGACCATATCGAGATTGAGAAGGACGAAGTGACGGTAGAAGAGCGCCAGCCGGGTCGCGCCCAGTTGGCGAAGGTTGCAACGTATCACCCAGATGAGAACAAGACGTACTACCGGCAGAATGGCCAGTGCAGATCATTGGAGTGCACAGAGGAAGAACTCTGCTTCTGCTATGGAGAACCCGAGGACGTTCTGTGCTTTCGCTATCCCGAAAAGGTCGTGCTTGGGTTCTACAGTCAATACAACGACGACGAGAAGGCTACCGCGTACTTCGTCGAGGGAGTCCAGGGCCACCTGGGTCAGTGCGACGCCAGTCAATGTGGGTGTATCGCGCCGCGCGATCAGATCGACCACGTGCGGGTGACTGAACTGGGAGTCGAGCCTGACGGTCAGGATCCCGACCGGGCGATCGTCGGCGTCACGGTTTTCTGTGAGCTTCGAGACGGCACGCAGGAAGGCGGGAGGCGTATGCGGTGGCATCTCGCTCGCGAGGGCGGCTGTTGGCGGTTAGAGCGCCCGGAGTGACGAGATGGATCTGGCGTTGGATCTGGCACAGCAACTCTGTCTCTGGGCTGATGAGCTGCGGGCTGTCGCGAGCAATGGCCTCCAGTTTAACACGAATCCGTACGACCGGGCCAACTATGAGCGGATACTGAGCCTTGCCGCGGAGATGTTCGCCCGGGCCGCCGATCTGCCGGCCGAGGAACTCGTGCCCGTTCTGGCCGAAACGCTGGGGCAGTCCACCCCGCTGGCAGTGGGTGACGCGATCGTGATCAACGCCGTCGGCGAGATCCTGCTGATACAGCGAGCGGATAGCGGCCTGTGGGCCGCGCCAGGTGGCGCTTTCGAGGTGGGTGAGACGGCTGCGGAGGGAGCCTGTCGTGAGTGCTACGAGGAGACCGGGGTCAGGGTCGAGCCGCTGGGTCTCATCGGCGTCTACGACTCACGCATCGTCGGCACGCGGGTGGCCCGCCACTGCTATCACTTCTCGTTCCTCTGCCAACCTGCGGACGAGGGACAGGGCACTCCGGTGCATCCACAAGAGACGCTGGACATGGGCTGGTTCCCCGAGGGCGCGCTCCCACCCCTCGACCGGGGGCACGATTTCTGGGTGCCAGTCGGTTTCCGCTTCTGGCGCGGGGAGATGGAGCAGGCCTATTTCGATCCCACTACCCCTCAGTTGCTAAAATGAGCGTCCCGCCGTTGTTTGACGGCGGGACCGGTGGCGCCCCCGGCGCGATTCGAACGCGCAGCCTGCGGATTCGAAGTCCGACGCTCTATCCAATTGAGCTACGGGGGCAATTGATGTATAATGAAGGCCGGATCGGAGTCCGGCCAAAGCACCCTGGGGTGAGTGGTGGGATTCGAACCCACAGTCTCCTGGGCCACAACCAGGTGCCTTAACCCTTAGGCTACACCCACCAAGTGATCTTATTCTACCACAAAGCACGCAAAGGAGCAAACGATGGCATTTGAAGCACCGCCCGTCCAACGCCACGGAGTCCAGATACTCACTGCCGAATTCCAGTTTGGCGGTCAACTCGAAGCGATCGGACCAGTGGCCAACTTCATCGAGGATTCTACTCGCGATAGCCTATCGCTCTACGATGCTCAATTGACGTCGCTGATACCCGGCAATCCGCTAACCACGATCTCACGTCCTCACGTCGTCGTTCGCAAGTCCCAGATCGTGCTCCTCCACTTCGCCTCGGCTGAGACTCGCGCTTCAATCCGAACGCTGGCACGGCGTGAGCTTCTAGTGGCCTACACTCCGGTGGCCGTGTGCCGTGGATACTTCCACATGCCTACCGAAGCCGACGTGCGCGATTTTCTCAGCGTGGTCCACGGTGATCTGCTGCCCGTCACCGAAGCGCACATCTTTCCTCTCGTTGAACTCCCGGATTCCTTCCCGGCCGAGGCAGATCTTATGATGGTGGGCTGTTCTCAGCTCCAGTTCTACCACGCTGCCTAGCGACTTTGTTCTTTCCGCCTGCCCTCTCTGCCACGACGAGCATGACCTCACTGCGCTTGGCCTGTTGCCACACAGTGCGCGGAGTGAATCCTGCCTCCACGGCCAACACCTCGCCCGCTTTGGGAAGTGGCTCTCCTTGCCCGGTCACGCGATATAGCCACCCGATGAGCCGCGAGAGCGGGTCGCGCCCGCTCAGGCGGGCCCAGGCGACGACGACCAGCCGGCCTCCTGGCTGCCCTTCGGTGAGCCTGGGGCGGCGCAGAACACGCGCGGCCTCCCGCAACGTGGCTGGTGCGATGATGAACTCGGTGGGGAAGGTAGATACCGCACTGTCGAAACACTCGTCGCGGAAGGGGAGCGCCTGAGCACGAGCGCGTACCAAGGGAACGGCCAGTCCGGCTTTCCTCAGCCGTCGACGCGCCAGGCGTCCCATGTGCGGCGACGGATCAAGCCCCACCGGGGCCAGGCCGCGTCGCGACATCGCCATCAGCAGGTGACCGGGGCCGTAGGCCAGTTCCAGCACGCGTTGGCCTCGCAGGTATGAGATAGCGGTCCGCCCCCAGGCATTCCACTGACCCAGCGACACCACCGCGGCCACTAGATCGTAGGTCCAGGCTAGCTGATTGTAGAGCAGGCGGAAGAAGAGTCGCAGGAAAGCCCACCACAGGCCGCGCACCGTTTCCTCCAAAGTGCAAACACCCCCGCCGCATCGCCTCAGCAGGGGTGTCTGTTACAATGTGTGTACAATGTGTGCCAGGTCCGATCTTGTATGATTTACATAGCGGGGGTGCCGGGCTCAGACCCTGGCTGCGCCTGCTCCTGCTCCGGTATGACCCAGCTTGCCAGATCTACCGTCAGTCTTTCGAAGAAGCTATTGGGTGGCAATTCGCCTGTCCCATAGTCTGCTTCTACGATGCGTGCCCGCACGCGCAGCGTCTTCGTTTCCAGCACGACATCTTTGCCTACTTCAACCAGTACCGGCTCTCCCTTGGGGGCCAGCTTCGTGCGCAGCGCATCTTCGTTGAAGGCGTAGTCCGACATCAAGACCCTGGTTACGGTGCGAATGTCGTTCTTGTCGAACAGCCAGGCCTCGAAGGCGGTGACTTTGCTGGGTGCACCCACGCCGATCGTCTCCGAGATCCCGACGCCGCACTCGCCCATGAATTCACCACTCTCCAGCTCGATGCTGAACGAAGGATCATAGTGGTCGTCTCCCAGCGTGTACGCCGTCACAAACTGGGCCAGCGGCGGCCCCTCGGGTCCCCAGGATACCTCCTCAGCGGGCCTGAGCCCCACACGTCGCTCCTCCACCGTTGGCGCGGCTCCCGTCCCGCGGATCCGGTTGAGGACTAGCAATGCCCCTCCCACCACCGCTATCACCAATAGGGCAGCCCCGCAAACCATGGCAACGGAGCGAAATCCTGCTCCGCCGCTCGGCTCCGCAGCCTCCGCCGTTGCTTCTGCTTCAGGCGCGGCCTCCAGTGCCTGTGCCAGCGCCCGCAGACGGACTGCTTCCTGGTCGCTGCGCTCTTCTGCCAGTTTCTCAAACGTCTCGGCGAGCTGGCCTTCCTTCCAATATTCTACGCCCAATTTGGCACGCGCCCATTCCAGGTCGCCGCCACTCGCATATTGCTCGGCGACCCATGCAATGTAGTCACTCTGGAAATCCGAGCGCAGATTGCCAGGTGTGGAGTTGGTCCACTCCACTGGCCACCACCACCAGCCGATGGCCAAACCCAGAAGCAGCCCTAGCAAGGCCCCACCGACCAGTGCAATCAAGGTCTTGCGCTGCTGAACGAATCGCAGGATGGTGAACATCTGTGCCCCCTTTCCGATGCCTTGCTTTCAGCGAGTTCCATTCTACCTATTGTACCACAAGTACCATTGACGCACAAATACTTTACCACAAAGTGGCGGCTATGGCAAATCCGGATTCTTGGCTCGCGGGTGTGCGCGCAAATAGACCTCTCGGGCTCGACTTCGACTGACGTGAGTATAGATCTGAGTCGTCGTGAGATCGGCATGTCCCAGCAATTCCTGCACGACGCGGAGATCTGCGCCGCCGTCCAACAAGTGGGTGGCGAAGGTGTGGCGCAGGACGTGGGGGGAGACGGGCTTGTGGATGCCTGCCTGCTTGCTTGCCCTGCCCACGACCAGCGCAATACCTCGCACTGTCAGCCGACCACCCCGATTGTTGAGCCATAGCGCGTCGGTTGATCGTTTGCCCTTTAGCTCAGGTCTCCCCATCTTCAGGTATGCCCGCACCGCGCGCACCGCGGGTCTTCCCAGCAGCCCGATCCGTTCTTTGCTCCCCTTGCCCATAACGCGCACTTGGGCCTGCGCCAGGTCGACGTCCATCATGTCCAGGTTCGCCAGTTCGCTGACCCGTACTCCTGCGGCGTACAAAACCTCGATGATGGCGCGGTCGCGCAGGCCCAATGGGGTGGACGTGTCGGGAGCGGCCAGCAGTGCTTCCAGTTCGGCGACCGTCAGGTATTGCGGTAGTCGTTTTGGGATCCGCGGCGCGCTCACCGTGCGGAACGGATTGTGCTCTAGCACTTCCTCCCGTACCAAGAAGTCGCCAAAGGACCGCAGTTCCGCCACGCGACGTGCGATACTGGCCTTGACGTAGCCTGCCGCGTCCAGCTCCGCCAGGTATCTGCGTAACAGAGAGCGATCTATCTCCTGGAGCGAGCCCACCCCCTGAGCCCTGCAGTAGTCCAGGAACTGGCCGATGTCGTTGCCGTAGTTCTTGACCGTGTGGCGCGAGGCATTCCGGGCCGCATCCAGATACGTCAAGAACCGCTCTAGCAATTTGTCCATTCCTCCACCGTCAGGACTTGTTCGAAACCAATTTCCAAGCTTTGGTTGTCACAGCCTCAGGCGGCAGCCGGTTCGGCCTTGGCCTCGGGGAGGCTGTCGATTTCGAACTCCTCCTCGCACGCGATGCATTTCGCCCATCCCTGACGTGCCTCGGTCAGTAGCCCCCCGCACTCTGGACACGGTTGTTTCAAAGGTCGCTTCCACACAGCAAAATCGCATGAGTCTGGATCATCGCCCTTGTAGTTGGAACAACCGTAGAACGTGCGCCCACGTCTTGTCCGCTTCTCCACCAGGTCGCCCCCACACTTCGGGCACTTGACGCCGGTCTTGACCAGGATCGGCTGACTGTAGCGACAATCTGGGAAGTTGCTGCAGCCAATGAACTTGCCATACCGCCCGTACTTGTAGAGCAACGGGTGACCGCACTCCGGGCATAGTTCACCCGTCGGCTCGTTGCCCATCTCGACCGTGGGCATCCTCTCCTGTGCCTGGAAGAGCGTCTCGGAGAACGGCCCATAGAAGTCATGCAGCACCGGCACCCATTCCTTCTCTCCACCGGCAACCCGGTCCAGGTCTTCCTCCATCTGGGCTGTGAAACCGACGTCGATGTAGTCAGGGAAGTACTCTACCAATAGATCGTTGACGACGACCCCTACTTCGGTGGGGTACAATCGCCTATCGCGTCGCTCGACATACCCCCGCTGTTGGATGGTCGACATGATCGGAGCGTAGGTACTGGGACGGCCAATGCCGTATTCCTCCAATGCTCGCACCAGCGTCGCCTCGCTATAGCGCGGTGGGGGCTGCGTGAAGTGCTGGGCAGGCAGCAGCTGCAAAAGGTCCAGCACCTCGTCGACCGTCAGCGGCGGTATCTCCTCGCGCTTGCGCTCGTCCTCGTCCTCGTCCTTGGCGTCCTCGTCCCGCGCTTCCTCGTACACGATCAGGAAGCCCTTGAAGCGCAGCGTGGAGCCGCTGGTGCGGAAGAGATAGGGCTTTTCCTGTACTTCTGGGAGACCGGCCAGGATGTCTACGGCGATGGTGTCGTACACCGCCCGCGCCATCTGGCTGGCGACGAAGCGCCTCCAGATCAACTGGTACAGCCGGTACTGGTTTCGATCCAGATACTGTTTGAGGGATTTGGGCGTGCGAAAGACGCTTGTGGGGCGGATCGCCTCGTGGGCCTCCTGGGCGCCCTTGGCCCGCGTCTTGTACTGCGGAGGCTCGGGGGGTACGAATTCCTCCCCGTACTTCTCCACGATGAACTGCCTTGCCTCTTTCTGCGCCTGCTCGGCCACGTTGGTGCTGTCGGTGCGCATGTACGTGATCAAGCCGACCGGCCCGTCCCCCAGGTCTATCCCTTCGTACAGTTGCTGGGCGAAGCGCATCGTGCGCCGGGCGGTGAATCTCAGTCGCCGTGAGGCTTCCTGCTGCATCGTGCTGGTGGTGAATGGAGGCGCGGGTCGCCGTCGGCGCTGTCCCTCCTTCACCTTTGCCACGGTGTAGATGGCCTGCTCTAGCTCAGCCACGACATCCTGCACTTCATCCTCACTGTGGAGATCCAGTTTCTCCCCGCGGATGCGATGCAGCCTGGCGATGAAGCTGCGCGCCTGTTCTCGTTCTGACGCCTGCTTGGCCAGTTCGGCCTCGATCGACCAGTATTCGACTGGCACAAAGTTCTCGATCTCCCGCTCTCGTTCGACGATCAGCCGCACGGTCACCGACTGCACGCGGCCGGCGGAAAGTCCTCGCCGCCCCATCTTGTCGCGCAGGAGCGGGCTGAGGGTGTAACCGACGATACGATCGAGGATGCGCCGTGCCTGTTGCGCTTCCACCCGCTGCATATCGATGTTACGTGGGTGGTCGAATGCGTGCCCGATGGCATCGCGCGTGATCTCGTGGAACTCAACGCGATGCACCGGCCGCCGTGCGATGGCTGATTCAAGTGCCTGGATCAAGTGCCAGGAGATGGCCTCGCCCTCACGGTCCGGGTCGGTCGCCAGGAAGATCTCGGACGAGTTCCTGACGTCCGCACGCAGCTCTCTTACGACGTCCTTGCGCTTAGAGGGGATGATGTAGTGGGGATGGAAGTTGTCTTCAATGTCCACACCCATCCGGTTGGAGGGGAGGTCACGCACGTGTCCCACTGAAGCCCGAACGATGTAATCTTTCCCTAAGAAACGACCTACCGTGCGTGCCTTGGCCGGCGACTCGACGATCACCATTTTGGGGCTGTTCGCCAGTTTCTTAGCCTTTGCCTCGGATATGACGATATGCTCGTCTGGATCCAGACCTTCGTGGGCCGGCGTTCGACCCATCCTGAACATTTTCGTGCCACATACTGAACATACCCCCTGTGTGGCCGGCGTTCCGTTGATCGTGAACACCGGCTGGGGGTCTTGTATCTCTCGTTTGGTCTTGCACTTAACACAATACGCTTGCATATATCCCTCAGTATCAACTAACGGTGATCATTCGCCGCTCAAATGGGGTCCAGCGTCTACGTACGGACGCCTTAACACCGCTTGCTTCGGCGCGCACCGATAAGAGGCTGTCTGCTTACAGCCTGCTGCAGCCTCTTACAGATATTCCTCCTGGTTCTCACGCTCAAGTTGACGCACAATCGCTCGCACCTCCTGCTCCCGTTCACTCGGGCAGACGAGCAGCGCGTCCTCTGTGTCCACGATAACCATTCCCTCCAGGCCAATCGTGACGACCAGCCGCTTCCCGCCGAAGACCAACGTGTCGTGCGTATCGATCCCCACGTGCGAACCGACGACCGTGTTCCCGTTCTGGTCAGTTGGCAGCAATTCTAACAGGCTGGTCCAGCTACCGATGTCCGACCAGCCAATATCCACTGGGATGACGGCTACATCATCAGCCCCCTCCATCACCCCATAGTCAATTGTCTGTTTGGTGACCTGGGGCCAGACTCGATTCAGTGCCGCTTCGTACCCGGGTGTGCCCAATGTTGCCTCGACCTCCGCCAGTTGCACGTAGAACTCCGGCATCTGCCGCTGGAATTCCTCGATGATACGGTCCACCTGCCAGATGAACATGCCACTGTTCCAGGAGTATTCGCCGCTCTCCACCATGTGGAATGCCGTCTCCATACTTGGCTTCTCCGTGAACCGCTCAACCTCGAAGATGGGGAAGTCCTCCACTATGCCCAGGCTCTGTCCCTGCTTGATGTAGCCGTACCCGGTTGAGGGGAACGAGGGACTGATCCCCAGTGTGACCAGATGGTCGTCTGCAGCGACCTGCGCGGCGGCGGTCAGCACTCGCCGGAATCGCTCTGCGTCGGCGATGAAGTGATCGGCGGTGAGCACCACCATGATGGCCTCTGGGTCTTGCCGGCGCAGATGAATCGCCCCCAACCCGATGGCCGGAGCGGTGCCACGGCCCTCTGGTTCGACGATGAAATTCTCCGGCGGCAGTTCGGGCGCTTGGGCTCTCAGGGATGCGACGTGCTCGGTCCCGGTGACGACGAGAATCTGCTCCGGCTGGAAAATCGGCGCGATCCGGTCCACTGCGTGTTCGAACATCGTGCGTTCACCGACCAGCTTCAGCGATTGCTTGGGGCGATCGCGGCGGCTGAGAGGCCACAACCGCGTCCCGAATCCGCCGGCCATGATGAGTGCATGGAACATCTGTTCCTCCCTATCAATCCCCCAAACCCGAGACCTGTGACGTAAAACTGTTTCAGGTTTCAAGTTTAGGGTCTCATGGGTTCGTCAATCGACCTTGTACTCTACACCTGACTCGCGAGCGACGACGTACTTCATTCCGCCTACCTGGCGCACCAATCCCTTCAACTCCATCATTGCCAGCGTGCTGGTCACCTGCGAGATGGGCATCCCCACACATTGGCGAAGCTCATCCACGTGGGTGGGTTCAGTCGAGATGTGGGACAGCAGCGTTGCCTCTGTCTCGTCAGCCGGGAGTACCTGGCGCGCCTCCGCTTGCTCAGCCACCATGGTCAGATTCAATTCCTCCAGAATATCCTCCGGGCCAAGCACGGCCTTGGCTCCATCCTGGATCAACCTGTTCGTACCGTCGCAGCCGCGCGTCAAAATAGAGCCAGGAACAGCGAAGACGTCGCGTCCCTGCTCAGCGGCGTAGTCGGCGGTGATCAGCGCCCCGCTGCGTACCCCTGCGTTGGTGACGAGCACACCCAGGCTGAGACCGCTGATGATGCGGTTGCGAGGAGGGAAATTGGATCCCTCGGGCCGCGTCCCCAGGGGGTAGTCGCTCACCACCGCTCCGTGCGCGATGATTTGCTCGCTCAGCTTACGGTGCTCGGGTGGATACATCTGGTCAATGCCGCAGCCCAACACGGCGATGGTGCGTCCTCCAGCTCTCAACGCTGCTCTATGTGCCTCGCTATCGATACCCCGTGCCAAGCCACTGACGATCGTAATCCCACTGCGCGCCAGTGCTGTGGTCAGCCGGCGAGTTGCCTCCCGCCCATAGGACGAGGCGCGCCGCGTGCCGACGACTGCCACTGCCCAGGCGTCCTCCTCCGTCATCGATCCCTTAACGTAGAGCACAGGCGGCGCGTCGTGGATCTCGCGGAGGAGGTGGGGGTAGCTGGGACTCTCCCATGTAAGCACGTGCGCGCCGACGGCGGCGACCTTCTCAAGTTCTCGGTCCAGGTTGCGCGCGGATCGGGTTTCTAGCAGGTTCTGCAGAGAACGACGATCGAGCCCAACGTGGCGCAATTCTCCGACCGGTGCGTGCCAGGCCTGTTGCACGCCCCCAAAGTAATCAATCAGTGCGCGCAGGCGCGTTGGTCCAATACCGCGCACGATGTTGAACCCAACCCAGTAACGGTCGTTTCGTCGATAATCCTTCATATCTATTCCTTTGCCCACATGCCTGGCAATAGTCGCACGACCATACGGTTCTGTTCTAGGTCGAGTTCGAGTACCACGTCTTCCACAGCCGGCAGCAGTACCTCCCCGCCCCTCCCACGCACCAGGTACACGTCGTGAGCCCCAGTTTCCAGCACCTCGGCCACCTGGCCCAACTGCTTGCCGCCCTCCGTCTCTACATGCATACCGATGAGTTGGAAGTGGTAGTATTCTCCTTCCTCAAGCGGAACAGCTTCCTCGATCGGGATCTGCACGAGCATGTCGCGCAGTTGCTCAGCGGCACTTCGGTCGTCGCAGCCACCCAGCTTTAACAGCAGTGTCCTTCTGTGCCAGCGCATATCTTCCACTGGATACCGCTGGGCTGCTTCCGGGCGGCCGGGAGGAGTGACGTAGAAGTAGGCGTGCTGTCCCAGTCGTTCGGGGTAGTCGGTGAGAACCTTGACGCGCAACTCGCCCCGGACCCCGTGCGGCCGCACGATCTGCCCAACTGCCAAATAGCGAGGCTCAGGCACACTCATTTCTCCTGAGCCTCCATCATTCCTGCTATCGGGTTGTGTCGTAGCACCCATCGGTGCTTAGATGATCTCGAGGGTGACCCGCTTCCCCTGCTTGGCAGCGAGCACCCGCACAAGCGTGCGCATGGCGTTCACAGTGCGCCCGCCTTTACCAATAACACGCCCCATATCCTCTGGGCCAACTCGCATTTCCAAGATCACCGAACTCTCGCCCTCGATCTCGGAGACGTACACCTGGGACGGATCGTCCACCAGCGACTTGGCGATGAACTCGACCAGTTCTTTCATCGAAGCCATTGTTGCTCCTCCCTTCCTGAGGTAGTTGATGCGGATGCCATACACAGTATACGGAGACGCAGTGGGGGAGCAAGGTTCCACTGCGATAGTGAACAGGCTATACGTCTATTCCACCTCTATTTCTTCACCTTCGTCCCCCGCTTCGGTGGGCTCAGCTTCGGGCTCTGCAGTTTCTGGTTCTGTGGCTGGTTCCGCCGCCGCAGGTATTGCATGCTCCCGGCGTGTCTTGGGACTGATGTCCGGCGCGGCCTGGGCTGCTTCCTCTGCCTCGGCAAGCAGATCTTCCAGAGGTTCGCCCTTCTTCAGCCGTTCTAATCGGGCCGTCGTCCCATTCTTTCTCAGCAACTGGGCCGCGGATTCGGTGGGCTGCGCGCCAACGCCCAGCCAGTGCAGCGCCCGATCTTCTTTGATCTCTATCGTCTCCGGTTCGGTGCGTGGGTTGTAGAAACCGATAACCTCGATGAAGCGACCGTCGCGGGGAGACCGCGAGTCAGCTACGACTACCCGATAACTGGGTTGCTTCCTGGCGCCTACGCGGCGCAGTCGAATCTTGACCATGTTCCTCCTGCTGTTATATATATATGTGAAAATTGAATACTTGTAGATTGGTAGATTGGTCGACTAAGAAACCGGTGGATTCGTCGATCGGGCAATGGCTGCTGGGCCAAGACCCGCCCACCTGTTTACCAGTCTGCCGACGTGCTGACCTATCCAAACATGCGTGTCAGTCCAGCCAGGCTCTTCGTTCCCTTGCTCAGTTGTTTCATCATCCGCTGCATCTGCTGGAATTGCTTCAATAGCGCGTTCAACTCCTGCACCGTCGTGCCGCTGCCGCGGGCGATGCGTTTCTTGCGGCTGGCGTTGAGTATGCGGGGGTTCCGCCGCTCCTCCGGCGTCATCGAGAGAATCATCGCCTCAATGCGCTTAAACTGTCGGTCTGTGACCTCGGGCGACACATCCTGAACCAGTCTCCCCATCCCGGGCACCATATCGAGAATCTGGCTCAGCGGTCCCATGTTGCTAACCTGCTGCAACTGTTCCAGGAAATCCTCCAGGTCGAAGCTGGCCTCGCGCAACTTGCGCTCCAGGCGCTCGGCCTGATCTTGGTCGAAGGCAGACTCGGCCCGCTCGATGAGCGTCAGTACATCCCCCATCCCCAGGATGCGGGAGGCCAGACGGTCCGGATGAAAGACCTCCAGGGCATTGGTTTTCTCACCCGTCCCCAGGAATTTGATCGGCACGCCTGTGACGGCCCGCATGCTGATGGCGGCGCCCCCTCGGGCATCGCCATCTACCTTCGTGAGGATCAACCCGGTCAGCCGAACGCGCTGTTGGAACCCTGCCGCGACGTTCACTGCCTCCTGCCCGGTCATCGCATCGGCCACCAGGAGTGTCTCAACTGGATTGACCGCCTTCTTGATGGCCTCCAACTCGGTCATCATGTCTTCGTCAATCTGGAGGCGGCCGGCGGTGTCGAGAACAACCACGTCGTATCCTCGTCGCCGTGCTTCGCGGACACCGTTGGTGGAGATCTGAGGCGGTGGGACGTGGTGTCCCTCGCTGTGGACCGGCAGATCCAGCTGCCGACCGAGTACCTCCAGCTGCCTGATCGCGGCCGGGCGGTACGTGTCGCTGGCGACCATCAGCGGCAGATGGCCGCCTTGCTTGAGATGGCGGGCCAATTTCGCCACGGTCGTCGTTTTTCCCGAGCCCTGCAGCCCGACCAGCATAACAACGTAGGGCACAGTCCCCTGCAGTTCCAGCCGCCCCGGTTCGCCCAGCGTCTCCACCAGTTCCTCGTGGACGATCTTGACCACCTGTTGCGCCGGACTGAGGCTTTTCGTGACTTCGGTGCCGACGGCTCGCTCGCGTACACGGGCGATGAAGTCCTTGGCTACTTTGTAATGTACGTCGGCCTCCAGCAGAGCCAAGCGAATCTCACGCAGCACTTCGTCCACGTCAGCTTCGCGCAGAACGCCGCGTTTGCCCAATCGCTGAAAGACAGCCTGGAGTTTGTCGGTCAGATTCTCAAACATTGTGCTCCGACTGAAAGCCGATCAATATATAGGGCGATTGTAACGGAAAAGCCCTGTTTCGTCAAGCTTTCTGGCCTACTGTCACCACGCGCGCGTCCACCGCTGTCACGCCCTCTTCAAACACGAGCAATGGGTTGATGTCGACCTCCATCACCTCGGGGCATTCGACCAGAAGCCGTGACAGCGCCAGCAGAGCTTCGACGACGGCTTCCACGTCCGCTGATGGCTCCCCGCGCGCGCCACGTAGCAGGTGGCTTCCTTTCACCTCGGAGATCATCTCTACCCCATCGTCACGGGTCAACGGTGCCAGGCGAAACGCGACGTCCTGGAGTATCTCCACGTACACTCCGCCCAGTCCGAACATCACGACCGGCCCGAAGCTCGGGTCCCGCTTGCCCCCCAATATGACCTCGCGTCCCCCGTCGAGCATCCGCTGTACCAGTATCTCTGATTGTCGAGCAGCGGGTACCCGCGTTGTCACTCGTCGCATGAGCGCAGCGAGTTCTTCCCGCAGCGCCTCCGGTCCCTTGACGCCCAGTGCCACCCCGCCGACGTCCGACTTGTGCACGACGTCGGGCGATAGCACCTTGAGTGCTACCGGGTAGCCGATCAGGCCGGCGGCTAGGACCGCGGACTCGACGCCTTCGACGACGGCCCATTCTGCGGTGGGGATGTCGAAGGCCGCACACAGCCCCAGCGCCAGGTCGGTCGTGAGCACCCCGCCGCGCATCAGCACCTCCTCAATCTCACGCGGACGGTGGGCTGGCGACGGCGGTAGTGGAAGCAGTCGACTCCGCCTGGCATGTCGATCCCGTGAGGCGGCCAGTGCCCGCACCGCCCCCTCAATCTCGGTGAAGACGGGATGAGGTGTCTCGTGCTGGAGTGGTTCTATGCCTTCTTGATGGGCAAAGGCGCATAATGCCACTGGCTTGTCCCGTTCGCGACCCAGCTCCTGCAACTTGCGAACGAGGTGCCGCGACATCTCCACCTCGGGGCCGGCGCTGTAGGTGTGCACCAATAGCAGTGCGTCGGGGTCGAGAGCTTGCAGGCACTCTTCGACGATGCGGCCGTATAGATCAAAGTCGAAGATGACGCCCAGGTCCAGCGGGTTGGTCAGTGCGATGACGTCTGCCCGGCCCAGGCTCCGCACGTCGACCAGGAACTCGTCGGGGATAGGGACGAGGTGGAAACCGTTGGTCGCGACGGCATCGGCGGCGACCACCGCGTGACCGCCGGAACGTGAGGCCACGACGATGTCATTACCTTCTACTGGTGGCAGGGCGAATCCCTGGGCCAGCGTCACGGCATCGTCGAAGCTGGCAGCCCGTGCGACGTTGGCTTGCTGCAGGGCCGCGTCGACGATACGGTCGTCGTTCACCAGCGCTGCTGTGTGTGAGAAGGCGATTTCAGCGCTCGCCTGGGCGGTGTTGGCCTTGTGCACGATGATTGGTTTGGAAGATGACGCGGCCAATTCCATCAGGCGGCGGCCTTCTTCTATGCTCTCCAGGTAAAGACAGATGATCTCGGTGCCTGGGTCGTCCAGCAGAAACGTCAGGTAGTCGACCTCGTCCAGGTCAGCCTTATTGCCCATACTTACGACCTTGTTGACTCCCAGCCCTGCCTCGCTGAGCAGGATCAGGTAGGTGATAGATACCCCGCCGCTCTGGGCCAGGACCGAGACCGGACCAGGTTTGACCGACCGGTGTGCCAGCCGGACGAAGGGCAGGCACAGGCCGTTCTCCATGTTGATCACGCTGATGCAGTTCGGCCCTACGAAGCGGATGCCCCATTGTTTAGCCACCGCTTGAACCTGGTCCTCCAGCTCGCGTCCGGCCTGCGAGAACTCGGCGAAGCCACCTGATTCAATCACCGCGCGGCGGATACCTTTCGCACCGCAGGCATCGAGTACGTCGGGTACCGCCGGTGCCGGTGTCAGTATCACGGCCAGATCCACACCGTCGGGCAGTGATTCGACCGACGTCAAGATGGGGATGTCGTGCACGCTGCCTGCGCGCAGCCCGACAGCGTAAATGTCACCACGGTAGCCGAACGCCAGCATGTTGGCGATGATGTTGGCTGCCAGGTTGTCGGGGCGCCCCGAAACGCCAATGACTGCAACGCTATCGGGATAGAAGATTTTGTCCACCGCTTTGCCTCCCGCTGTGACGTGAATGGGCTGATTGTATCAGAGAGCGGGCGAAATGCCAACCAGCTTAGGTCTTGAAAGCCTGACTGGAGATTACCGATAACTAACTGTTGCTGCCAGACCTCCGAGGTTTCCAACAATCGAAGCGGCAGAAAACCAGCAGCTATGGGCAAAATGCGCCCTTTTCGTGTCTGTGTGGGCCTAAACCTCGGAGGTCTTCGACTTTAGAAGTCTCTGCCTTTGTGGTACAATAAGCGGGCGCATGTGTGGACGCTTGATACTGGATGCGTGATGCTGGATATCTGAGGTTGTACGTTTGTGGGAGGGGCAAGTCTTGCCGCGTCGCTCTGCACGGGCGCAGGCATTCGTGATTGTCCTGAAAGGAGGGCAGTTGTGTCAGTCACCGAGTATCTGCAGCAAAGCGAGTTGTTCTCCGGGCTTACGTCGGAGCAGGTTGAGCAAATCGTCGCCCTGGGTCACGAAGTCTTCTACAACACCGGCGACGCCATCATCCGCGAGGGAGAGCCCTCCGACGAGATGTACGTCGTCTGTAGTGGCATGGTCGAGGTGACTGTGTCCAGGGGAGCGATTCCCGATGTGCCCGGGCCGCCTCAGTTGACCTCGATCGCACGGCTGGGACAGGGACAGATGTTCGGCGAGATGGCGCTGGTGGATCGTGGAGCGCGCTCGGCAACGGTGCGTTGCGTGCAGGATGATACAGTCGTCTACGTCATCCCCCGTCAGCGTTTCTGGGATCTCTGCGACAGCGACCACACCATCGGCTATATCGTAATGCGCAATATCGCCGCTGATCTGTCGTTTAAGCTTCGCCACCGTAATTTGCAGATGAGACTGGGGGGAGGCGAGAGATGATCTATAAGGTGAGCTATGTCGTCATCGGCAAGCCAAACCTGGGCTCGATCGTGAACCTGGATGCGCCGCCGCGCGTCGGCGACCGGGTACAACTGGGCAACGAAATGTGCGAGGTCATCGAGGTCGTCGACCTGATCCCGCCGCGAGAGGACTTTGCCTACCTCCACGTCACCTGCCGGCCGGTGGACGAGGCAGGTTAGGTCCATCCGTTGAAGAACGTGGTTCTTCAACGGGGCGTTTCCTCGCTTCGACATGCATCAGATCCTGGCATAAAAGACACCCGCATTGCCGTGTTTGACAGGTGCGTGACCTGTCTCCCCGTGTTTTGCGCCTCTCCGAAGGAGTTCCCGGGTTTCTAGGACGCGCCCCATGCCTTCTGTCGCCTTGACAGGAGGCATTTCTGCTGTATGATATATGCACTCTCATGCATATAGAGGCACTGTACACATTCTATATAGTGATTGACGTTAGCTTGACAATGGCGGGGTGATGAGGTATTATATGCGTCACATTGCATATATTTGAGGGCGTATGGTGAAGAGAAGCTCGTATCGGCAAGCGGCCAAGCTGTTTCATCTTTTGTCTCACCCGGCTCGGCTGCACATCTTGGACGAACTGCGGCGAGCAGAGGCGTGTGTGTGTCACCTCCAGACGGTGCTGGGGCGGCCCCAGGCCTACGTGTCCCAGCAGCTACGGGTGTTGCGTGAGGCTGAGGTAGTCACAGACCGCAAGGACGGCCTGCTTGTGTATTATGGATTGGCCGATCGACAGGTGGAGCGATTGCTAGAACAGGTCCTTGGACCAGCGGGCGAGCCGACGTGCGTATCGGGCTGTCCGTGCCCGCGTTGCCAGGGCGAAATGGAAACGCGCTAGCAGGAAACGCTCGTTCCAGGTCAGGGCAGGCCGTGGCTGAAGCGGCCTTCTTTTCGATGCAGGTATATGCAATCATACGCATATAAATTTGGATGTGGGGAGATGTGACTTGAACGTTCCACAATATCTTACAATGCTGTTACAGACGGGGATGGGCAGCCTGGCCGCCTACCTGGCGGCCCACGTGCTGCTGTGCTTACTCCCGGCTTTCTTCATCGCCGGTGCGCTCTCCGCGCTGGTCCCCAAGGAAGCCATCACCAGGTATCTGGGCCGCGATGCGCCCAAGTGGATCTCGTACCCGGCATCGGCGGCGGGAGGATTCGTGCTTGCCGTCTGCTCATGCACGATCATGCCGCTCTTCGCCAGCATCTATAAGAAGGGCGCGGGCCTGGGTCCAGCGATCACGTTCCTGTTCGTCGGGCCGGCGGTCAACATCCTGGCCATCTCATTCACCGGCGTGCAGATCGGGATGGATATCGCGCTGGCGCGCATTATCCTGTCTGTCGTGTTTGGCATCGGCATCGGCTTGCTGATGGCCTGGTTCTTCCGCCAGGATGATGAGGAACACAACAACGCCACCAACGGTAGCCGTGCCTTTGCACAGGGCGCGAAGGTGCCAGGTCGAATCTGGCTCTTCTTCGTGCTGCTGCTGGGCGTGTTGATCGCCGGTACGCTGCAGGTAGGGCTGCTGACGAACAGCTACGCGACGTTCACGCTTCCCGGCACTTGGGCCGGCGGATTTCAGGCCTGGCTCGATGGCGTCGTGCCGCCGAATCCGTCCCTGGGCATTGAGGGCGTGAGTGTCCACGGGGTGCTCCTGATCGGCCTGCTGATCCTCATTGCCATCACGGCTTGGCTGGGGTTGAATAGGGTAGATGAAGGGTTTACTCCCTGGACGTACGTGGCGCTGGGGTTGGTCGCGCTGACGCTGGTTGTAGCCTCGTTCAGGGTCGTTGCAGTTGCTGGTGGCTTGAGTGTGGGCATCACCGGCAAGCTCGTCGCCGAGGTCGTGCTCATCACTGCCGTTTGGTGGATGGCTGCCAATCGTTTCGATGCGTACGAGGTTCAGGAGTGGCTGTGGGAGATGTGGCGCTTTGTCAAGCAGATCATCCCGTTGCTGTTAGTGGGCGTCTTCGTGGCCGGGATGGCGCGGGCGATCATTCCTGCAACCTGGATCCGGGCGATCGCCGGGCGCGACACGGTATGGGCCAACCTGGCCGGCGTGCTGTTCGGGGTGTTCATGTACTTCCCGACGCTGGTCGAGGTGCCCATCGCCCAGACCTTCCTCTCGCTGGGGATGCATCGCGGTCCGCTGCTGGCCTACCTGCTGGCCGACCCGGAGCTGAGCTTGCAGTCCATCCTGATCACCAACTCGGTGATCGGCAGGAAGAAGACGGCGGTGTACGTGGTATTGGTGACGATATTCAGCACGCTGTCCGGGCTGATTTTCGGTTGGTTCGTCCGGTAAACGAAGCGTGCAATGTGCAGCGCGTAACACGCGGTGCGCGGACGTTGCACTTGGTGGAACAGCGTCGACTTTCACGGCTTTAGCCGGAGACGAGCCGTGGCTGACACGGCCTTTTGA
>Ga0207752_1000489_pt1 | contig 18542 bp, 15 predicted proteins | sample Pon2CUnioCityCA_6_FD_187272 | JGI IMG/M metagenome (GOLD analysis project Ga0207752, IMG submission 187272) | Marine sediment microbial community from Union City, CA, USA - Pond 2C Sediment 2 (SPAdes) | ecosystem: Environmental > Aquatic > Marine > Intertidal zone > Salt pond sediment ...
TTTTCCCGCCACGATCTGGAGAGCATGTTTTCGATTGGCATCGAGTAGATCGCGGGGCAGGCACCCCGCGAAAGGGACCGGCTAACTGGATCGCTACTGCCGGGTGACTATCACGGCTGCAAACGGCGATGCTGGCGGTGCCTGGGCCGAGAATTAAATCTCGTCATGCCACCGCCATACACTTTCTTCGATTCCTTCTCCGCGGAGACGGCCACGCTCCCACACCTGGACAATACGCCGGCTGAAAATAGTCACGGCGCGGCGCGTAGGTACCGGCGGTTGTTGTTTCTCTTTTCTCTCAATGGGGGTCGGACGCAGCACGGTGGGGCTCGTTTCCGGTTCGCTGCGGCGGCGCAGCCAGGCAAGGCCGGCATCAGCAGCAAACGCCAGGAGGCTGGCAGCAGCCGCGCGGGCTACCTGCCTGACGAGAGGTGCAGGGAGCCGGGAACTCTGGCCAATCACCAGCGGACTTTCCCGCCGGTGGGTCAGGGCAGTTTCGAGGCGAGCGCCGCAGCGGCCACAGAAATCGTTCTCAAGAGCGTTGTCGTGCTGGCAACGAGGGCAGATCTTCTGGGTCATCTTGTTTCCCCTTCTTGTATGCACATTCTCCATTACCCCGGTATGGTAACCTGTGAGGGGTACGGGTGCCAGTTACCGTGACAATGGTGGATTGAATGTAGGTGCAATCTGGCAAATTGCCAACAGGTGGCATGGAGAGAGTTTATGGATACAGAGCAGGTTTCTGTTGAGGAGAAAGTATTCCTGGTAACCGGGGCGACGGACGGGATCGGCCGGGAAACGGCACGGGCGCTCGCCGAAATGGGCGGACAGGTGGTCGTACACGGCCGTAACGCAACGAAGACGGCGCAGACTGTAGCGGCGATTAAAGCGGAGACAGGCAATGGAGCCGTCTCTTCGTTGCTGGCCGATTTTGCATCGCTGGGGGCGGTGTGGGAGATGGCGACCGGTTTCAGGAAGCAACACGGCCGGCTGGACGTGCTCGTCAATAATGCGGGGGCAATGTTCATTTCCAGGCAGGAAACGGCCGACGGGTTCGAGAAGACGTTCCAGGTAAATCACCTGGCTCCGTTCCTGCTGACCAATCTGCTGCTGGACACACTGCAGCAAACGGCAACCGTGGCAGGTGAGGCGCGCGTCGTCAATGTCTCTTCCGATGCCCATCAGGGGAAGCAGCTCGATTTTGACGACCTGCAGAATCGCCGGAGTTACCGGGGCATGGATGCTTATGGCCAGAGCAAGCTGGCCAATCTGTACTTCACCTATGAACTGGCCCGGCGGCTGGCAGGCACGGCGATCACAGCGAACGCACTGCACCCCGGTTTCGTGGCAACAAACATTGGCGCCGACAATTTCCCACTGCTCGGCGGGCTGGTCAGGCGCGTGATTAATCTTTTCACCCCGCGAGATGCCGTGAAGGGGGCGGAGACGAGCATTTACCTGGCCACCTCCCCGGCCGTGCGTGGCGTGACGGGAAAATATTTCGTCGACTGCAAGCCGGTACCCTCTTCACCCGCGTCCCGGGACGAAGCTGCCGCAGAACGGCTGTGGGCGCGTAGCGCGGAGATGGTGGGGCTGGATAAGAACGAGAATGGTTTTTCGTCTCCTTAAAATCTGCTGAACTTTCGCGGCTTCCGCGTAAAATCTGCCCTTTCCTCCCTTATACTGTCACGAGGTAACCAGTAAGTGTGATTCAAAGAACGGAGGTAGTGGATAAATGCGCAGACGCGTCGTAATGTTGTTGACCCTTGCCACCCTGTTGCTTGTAAGTGCCGCCTGTGGCCTGTTGGAAGAACCACCCACGCCCAGCACCCCGCTGGAAGCGGTGCCCCTGGAAGAGACGGAAACGGAAGCAACCCCGACAAAGGTGCCAGCCCCGACGGAAGAAGAGACGGGGGAAACGGCAGAAACAGAGGAGATGGCCGGCGATGAAGTTGCTGCCGAGAGTGACGCGACCGGCGAAGTAACGGCCGGCGAAGAAGCAACGGCCGGGAGTGGCGAGCGTCGAATCTATACCATTGTGGCGGGCGATTCCCGGGTGCGTTTCGAATTAGACGAGGATTTACGCGGCCAGCGGACAATGGTGGTAGGCACCAGCGACCAGGTTACGGGGGAAATAGGTTTTAACCTGAGTGATCTCTCTACAGCGGAGGTTGGCGTCATCCAGATTAATGCCCGGACCATAAGCACTGACAATAACTTCCGCAACCGGGCAATCCAGAATGAAATCCTGGACACCGGCGCCTTTGAATTCATTACCTTTACCCCAACGGGCGTTAACGGCCTGCCGGCCAGCATCGCCGCCGGCGAGGAGGTTGCGTTCACCATCGACGGCGAACTGACAATTCGTGACGTGACGCAGCCGGTAACGTTTAACGTAGTCGCGGTGCCGGTCTCTGCGGAAGAGCTGGCAGGCACGGCCAGTGCCACTATCTCCCGCGAGGCATTCGGGCTGCGGATTCCCGAGGTGCCCAGTGTGGCCAACGTGGAGGATGAAGTCGACCTCTATATCGACTTCGTGGCCAGGAGCCGCGAGGGATAGTTGGTAGGAACGGGCGGCCCGACTGCCTGTTTCCCATCCCTGAACGTCGCACATAACCCAGAGAGGGTACTATGCTCAGCACAAAATGGCGCACGCTTCTTCTGCTCAGCCTGGCCGAGTTACTGGGGATGGCAGTCTGGTTTTCGGCTTCGGCCGTGGTGCCCGCCCTTACCGAGGCCTGGCAACTCGCGCCTGGAGAGCAGGCCTGGCTAACGATGAGCGTACAAATCGGCTTTGTGGCCGGAGCGCTGGCGTCGGCCGTGTTCAACCTGGCGGACCGGATCCCGGCCGGGTGGCTGTTGAGCGTTTCGGCACTGGCGGCGGCCACGACGACGGGGCTGATCGCGCTCATTGCCAACAACCTGACACCGGCCCTGGTCCTGCGCCTGCTCACAGGGTTTTTCCTGGCCGGTGTCTATCCGGTGGGCATGAAGATCATGGCCACGTGGACGGACGAAGACCGGGGATTGGGAATCGGGTTACTGGTAGGGGCACTGACCATCGGGTCGGCCGGGCCACACCTGCTTAACCTGTTCGGGAATGGCGGTGAGTGGCGTGTGGTCCTCTACCTGGCGGCGGGCAGCGCCGCGGCCGGGGGGCTGATTGCCGCGCTGTTCGTGCGCGAAGGCCCTTACCGGCGGGAGACGCCACCGTTTAACTGGCGCCAGGTGGGCGTGTTGCTGCGCCAGCGAGACGTGGTGCTGGCCAACCTGGGCTATCTGGGTCACATGTGGGAGCTGTATGCAATGTGGACCTGGATGCCCGTTTTCTTGCTGGCAAGCTTCCGGGCAACGGGAACGAGCACGGCCGGGGCGCGACTGGTGGCCTTCGCGACGATCGCCGTGGGCGGAGCCGGCAGTCTCCTCGCCGGGCGACTGGCGGACCGGCTGGGGCGGACGACGGTGACCAGCGCCAGCATGCTGATCAGCGGGACCATCGCCCTTTTCATCGGCTTTCTGTTTGGTGCTTCGCCCCTGCTCCTTACGTTGATCAGCCTGCTCTGGGGCTTCACCATCGTGGCGGATAGTGCCCAGTTTTCGGCGGCGGTGAGCGAACTGGCGCCGGCCGGTTATACGGGCACCGCGTTGACCCTCCAGACCAGCCTTGGCTTTCTGTTAACCCTGTTCACCATCCGCATGGTTCCCAGCGTGGTAGACCTGGTCGGCTGGCGCTACGCCTTTGCCTTCCTGGCGCTGGGACCGGCCGTGGGGATCTGGGCGATGCAACGGCTGCGGCACTCGCCCGCACGTCTGCAACTGGCGGGGGGACGAGGATAAGACAACAACGGATTATAGTTTTCGGAGAGGAGGGTTCGATATGAAGTATGGATTTGTGTTGCCCCGGGGGGATGCGCGGACGGCGGCGGAGTTCGCCCATGATGCGGAAACGGCCGGCTGGGATGGTTTCTTCGTGTGGGAGGCGCCGTGGAGTGTGGACGCCTGGGTGGCGCTGACGGCAGCGGCGATGCGCACCGAGCGGATCCGGCTGGGGACGATGCTCACGCCGCTGTCACGGATGCGACCATGGAAGCTGGCCAGCGAAACGGCAACGCTGGACCACCTGTCAGGCGGGCGCGTAATCCTGTCGGTGGGGCTCGGGGCAGTAGAAACCGGCTTTGAGGAATTTGGCGAAGTGACTGCAGTCAAGGAGCGGGCTGAATTGCTGGATGAAGGGCTGGATATTCTTACCGGTCTGTGGCAGGGACAGCCTTTTAGTTACGCGGGGAAACATTACCAGGTCCGGGAAGTGACGTTCGGCCATCCACCGCCGGCCCCGGTACAACAGCCACGAATCCCGATCTGGGTGGTCGGCTTGTGGCCGGCGCCGAAGTCGATGGCGCGGGCGTTGCGCAATGATGGGCTGCTGCCGGCAGTGAAGGACGAAGCGGGCCAATGGCGGGAGACAAGGCCGGAGGATATCCGGGAGATGAAGGCGTTCGTCGAAGAGGAACGGACCGCATCAACCCCGTTTGATATCGTAGTGGAGGGGACGACTCCGGGTGACAAACCAGAACAGGCCGCAGCACAGGTGCGGCCCTGGACGGAGGCGGGGGCGACATGGTGGATCGAGGCAAAGTGGGATGCGGAGGATCTGGAGGCGGTACACGAGCGCATCCGGCAGGGGCCGCCGCTAGGAGGGTAATGCGCTGGCAGACGCAGCAGGTTTGCCAAAGCGGCACTTACATCTCGTCTGCGGCTGCGAGAGGCCAGAAGGTAACCAACGCGTACACGAGTCCACACAGGCCCAGACTTAACGCGGCGGCAGCCAATTGCGCCGGCCAATTCTCAAAGCTAGCGTTTACGGCCGGATTTGTGATAGCCTCCAGACCAGTGGCTTTCAGCAGGGATTCGGCTAGAATAGCCGTCACACCCCATCCCAGACCCCATCCCAGTGCCGACCAGAAAGCCCAGTGCTTGGTTTTTTCTATCGCTTGTTGCTGCTGACGGCCGACGAAGAATCCCGTAATTGTTCCAGCCAGCGCCAGCAAAATTACCGTGCGCGGAGACATCCAAAAAAGCCAGTTAACGGGGAAGAAGCTACCGGGTCCACCGCCCACGTTATCGGTCAGAGGTGCGGAGGTGCTGCCTGTTAACTGGAATATACCAACGGTACCAGCCAAGGCTCCCCCCAGAAGACCACCCTTGATGCTTTGGCCCGTCCAGTGAACGGATTGAGGTGATCTTCCCTTCAGGGCTTGGTCTTGGGCATAGCCAGCGAAACCGCCAATGATCATCCCAATCAACGCGCCGACCACGGCAGGCGCGATCATAATGTAAAGAAACAGAGTGAGAATGCCGGCAAAGAGGGCAGCAATAAAAATCAGAGGGAAAAGTAATGAGGCGACGACACCGCCGAGAGCGAATCCAAGAATGTTGACGGTACTCCATCTGAAAAAGGAAATCTCGTCAGTTTTCTTCATCCTTGATAGTGGTTGTCTCTGTGTTGTAGAGTCATGGGGGCATTCTATCGGTGCAGGGGAGCGCTGGCGAGAAGGCGAGCGATGATCTCTCTGAGGGCTTCCGGCCGATCGGAAGGGGCGGAGGTCGCTTCCGGCGGGGATTCTGCGCTTAGTTCCGTAGCAAGCCTGGCAGCCTCGTCGTGGGTACGCTGCCAGGCAGCCGGATGGTTCTGGACAATGTCGAGGAGGGCCAGGGCACCGGCCAGGTGGCCGGCGGTCGCCTGGCGCTCAGCCTCGCCGACGAGGGCGGCCAGTTGTAGCGGTTCGACCCCCAGATCCGTCGCCAGGGCCAGCGCCTCGCGAAAGCGAGCGCCGGCATCTGCATATTGCTGCTGGCCCATCAGGGCATGGCCCAGGTGGATGAGCGAGAAGATCATGCCCCGGCGATTGCCGGCAGCGCGCTTGAGGGCGAGACTGCGCTCCAGATAAGCGCGTGCCTGCTGGTAGTCGCCGAGGGCGTTGGCCACGTCGCCCAGATTATTGAAGATGATGGCCACACGCTGCTGGTGGCCCACTTTCTGCTGGATGGGCAACGCTCTTTCCAGATAGCGGCGGGCCTGCTGGTAATCGCCGCGACCGAGAGCGACCAACCCCAGGTTAGAGAGGGTACTGGCAATTTCCCCTTCGTTGCCGAGGGCTTCGTAAAGAGCGAGGGCTTCCTGGAACAGCTTCTGTGCCTCTTCCTCCTCCCCACAACGATGGAGGAGGAGGCCAAGGTTGCTGAGTGCGCTGGCGATGGGCACGGGGGCACCCTGCTGGCGCTTAAGTTCCAGGCTCTGGCGAAGCGTGGCCCGGGCATCATCGTAACGGCCCAGAAGTTCGTAACCACGGCCCATGATGTTCAGGGTGCTGGCCAGGGCGCGGTTGTTGCCGCTGGCCCGGTAGTGGTCGTGGGCCGGGGCAAGCAATGAGAGGCTCTGCTCGGGGTCGCCGGTGGCCATGGAGAGGCAACCCTGCAGGTAGTGGATGCGCGCACGGAGCTCTGGTTGCTCGCCGGCCGGGCGTGCCAGAAGATCGACCAGGAGGGGATCGGCCGCTTCGGCCTGGCCGAGGCGGTAGTGGAAGTGGGCTTGCCAGAGACACATACGCGCGGACAGGAGAGGGCTGGTATTGATACCCACAGCCCCTGCGACCGTGCGGAAGCGGCGGATTCCTTCGCGGTAACGGCCATGGTCGTCGTAAAAGATGGCCAGGGGATCAAGCATCATGGCCAGCAGGTCGGGCTCGGGTTGGGCGACCGCCCACTCCCAGGCAAGGTGGACGTTATCCAGGCAGCGGCGCAGGCGCGCGTGGGTTGCCTGCTGGCGCTCGTCATGAAGGGCAGGTTCCTGTTCGGCCAGGAAGCGCGCATAGAAGCGGCTGTGACGGGCACGCACGGCTGCCTGGCGGTTCGATGGTTCCCGATCCTGGGCCGCGGCGGCAAAGTGGCGAATGAGGCCGTGCATGGTGTAATGGCCCGGGGAAACGGCACGCAGCAGGGATTTGTTGACGAGGGAGATAAGATCGGCGAGGGTGGCGGTGGTAACGGCCAGCAACGCATCACGACTGAATTCACCGGGGAAAACGGAGGCCTCGGCCAGCGCCTGTTGCTCGGCCGGAGTGAGCCATTGCCAGGTGTATTCCCACATGGCCTCAAGGCTGCGCTGGCGCGGTGGCAAGTCGCCGTGAGGGACCGCAAGCCGGCTGAGGTTGTGCTCGATGGTCTCGGCTATCTCGGGACAGGTGAAGTGGGCGGTGAGGGAGGCGGCGAGTTCAATACCCAGGGGCATTCCCTCCAGCAGATGGCAGATGTCGACAACGGCAGGAAGATCATCCCGGGTAAGGTCAAAATCAGGGTAAGCGCGCCGGGCGCGCTCGGCGAAGAGGGTGACGGCGGCAGATTGCCGTTGTTCTGCGGCCGGCGCTTCCCGGCCGCGCAGGGCCAGGCCGGAGAGGGTGAGGAGCGTTTCAGCGCGGAGGTTGAGGCGGGCCTGGGAAGTAGCGAGCAGGGTCAGGCGAGGCGCTTCATCCAGGAGGTGTAGGAGCGGGGTGGCGGCAGCAGGAAGGTAGGGCTCCAGGTTGTCGAGCAGTAGCAGGAGGTGGCGCCTGCTCAGGTAGGCGGCGAGTTGCGCCAGCGGGGGGGCGGTCCCCCGCAGGGAGAGGTTGAGCGCCCCGGCTATGGCTGTAGCCAGGCGTTGATCCAGGGGACCATCCTCGTCCATGGTGGCCAATGATACCAACCATACGCCTTCAGGGAAGTGGACGACAGCCCGGCCGGCGGCGGCGAGGGCGAGCCGTGTTTTGCCGACCCCGCCGGGACCAAGAATGGTAATCAGGCGCCGGCTGTCGTCGAGCAGGTGGCTCTCCAGCTCGGCCAGCTCGGACTGCCGGCCGATCAGGGGGGTAGTCGGCGCGGGCAGGTTATCGCGGCGGCGGGAGGGGGCAACGGCCGGCAGGCGCTCGCCAGAACGGATCGCTTCATAGAGAAGGCGCGTTTCGGCTGCCGGTTCGACGCCGAGTTCTTCGTCAAGAACGGCACGGCAGGCTTCAAATTGGGCCAGCGCCTGGCTACGCCGGCCGCTATCGAACAGGGAGGTCATAAGCTGGCGGTGGGCCTGTTCGTGCCAGGGAACGAGCCGGAGAAGCTGGCGCAACGTGGCCTGACCAGCATCGTGGTCACCGTCGGCCAGGGCGGCTTCGGCCAGGGTTTCCATGGCCGTAATCGCCTGTTGGTGAAGTTGTTCCTGCAGCAGAAGCTGCCAGTCGGTGAAAGCCGGGGCGTCGGCCAACGTGAAGCCGGCAAGGAAGTCACCGTGGTAGAGGGCGGCGGCAGTAGCCAATTGCTGCCGGCAATGGTCACAGCGCACAACGTTGCCATGGTCATGGGTCTGGACAGCGGCGAGCAGTTGGCGCAAGGTGACGACGTCGACGTGGACATCCTCGTGGTCGACGTGGAGCTGTACGCTCTGGCGGGTGATGGTGAGCGCGGGCGGATCCCCTTGCCGCAGGTCAGGCAGGAGATGGCGCAGATTGGAGAGGGCTTTGCGGAGGCTGGTGCGCGCGGCCTGCTGGCCGTATTCGCCCCAGAGGAGGGTAGCCAGGTGATCGCGGGTATGGGACCGGGGTTCGGCCGCGAGATAAGCGAGGAGAGCACGGATCTTGTCGGAGCGAAAACCGGTTAACGGTTGCCCGTCCAGCGCCGCCTGGAAGGTTCCCAGCAGGTGCAATTGTAGTCTGGTAGCCATGTTGTGACCTGTCTCATTCCCGGGTCGTCACGTTTCCGTCACACGCGTTCCATTATACTGCCCGCAGATTGATTGGTGCACGCCAACCGAGGAAGCAGACATGGTAAATTCGTCTTATTCGCAACGGTATCACGCGTTTGTGGTCCGGCTTTCGCAAGAATCGGAGCAGGCGCCCTGGCGCATTTTTTTACAGGCAGCCGATACGGGCGAGCGGATGACCTTTGCGAATCTGGAAGAATTGCTGGTCTACCTGCAACGTGTGTGTGAAAGCGACGGGGCGCCGACGTCCCCGCCGGAAGGAGCTGAGTAATGATGAGCAATAATGATCGAATACAGTCAGGAGAAGGGCGGTTCAGACTGGCCCTGCTCAGCCTCGCAGGGGCTTTGCTGCTGGGAATAGCGTGGCTGGGAACGGCGGTGCCGGCCGCGGAGACAGCGCCGGCCTGTACAACTAACCCGTTTGGCAGCAGCTATGATCTGTTCGGCGAAGGGGAGATTTTTGTAGGGTATATGAGCGGTGGCTTTGTAGGCAACCATCTTTCTGCGTTTGCGATGGAGCTGGAGCCCAATCCGGTGGATAAGATGTTGCTGGAACAGAATCTGTTTGTGGAAGAGACAGAGGTCTGGGGCAACGATATTGAGTGGCAAACGGCCGTGGCGGCGGATCTGGACGGCGATGGTCATACAGAGATGCTGCAAAGTTTTGTGACCGGAAACGGGACGGCGCCCGGTTATTACGAGGCGACTTACGATCACCAGGATAACGTCACCTATACCAAATTGAGCGACAACAAGCACCGCAACCTGGCTGCGGCAGCGGGTAATATTCTCGGCGCCGATAGTGAAGTACAGCAGGCGGTATTGGCCAGCGTCAACGAAGACACAGGCGCGGTGACGGTTGTGATCTGGGACGGCAACCAGGTGCTGGGCGTCTGGCGCAATAATAACGACTATGGCAATGCGGCCACCGTCGACGTGGCGGTAGGCAACATCAACAACGATCCCCAGGATGACATTATCCTGGCAATGCACGATGGCGACGGGGGGATAGATGTCGTGGTGCTGACCTATGAACAGGGTTTCAGCAGCGGCAGCGGCAGCAACCTGGCGTATCAGCTAAAGGTACTGGGTGAGGCCGGCTTCTCCACCGGTACGCCGATCGACGTGCAGGTAACGACCGCGCGGATGAACGGGGATTTTCAGGATGAGATTGTGGTGGTCGCGGATACCTACTCGGTTGACACAGAGGGCTACAGCTCGCAACTGAAAATACGGGTCCTGGCGTACAATCCTACGGCGCAAGATAAGATCGTCCGCTGGGACGATCTGGAGGCAGAGATTGACGCCGAAACCAGCAACTTCGCACTGGGCGCGGGGGACGTCAACGGCCAGGCAGTAGATGAAACCGGGGTCAGCCCCGAGGAGATTGTGCTCGCCTTCTACACGAACGGCCCTAACTACCCGTTCGGTTCGGGGTTTGCCGTCGAGGTGTGGCGGGCAGAAGGGTTGGATACGCCGGCGCCGGTGTTGGCCCGGCACGAGCAGTGGATCACCGATAGTGAAGACCGGGACCAGGCAGAGTATCTGTCGCTGCAAACCGCGGATCTGAACAATGACGGCCGTAAAGAGATGGTGGTAGTCCTGGATGACGGCCGGGGGCTGGAGGTGTCATATGCGACGTACGAAGACCTGGTGGCCGATCCGGCGGATTTTCCCTGGGGGCAAAGCGTTGACCTGGATCCGACCGATCTGTATGGGAGAACGGCCGTGGCCGTGGGCGACCGGAACAACGATGCAGTGAAAGCAGTGGCGACGGCGGAGTGTAAACAGATCCAGGAACAGCAGATCGTGGCCGTGGGGTTTGCCCCACCCCACTGGGGCGTGATCCAGGATACGGTGACGAAAGGCGCGGCCATGGGGCAGACCGTGTCGAGCGAGACGATGACGACGACGGCACTCACCTACTATCGCAGCGACACCGTCTCCGGTTACGTGGGCGCCTCGGTGGGCGGCAGCCTGGGCCCGGCGAACGTGGAAGTCAGCGCCCGGGTGACGGCAGCGGAAACGAAAACCCGCAGCAGTACAGAAGGTGGTACGACCGGCACCGGCAAATCACTGGAAATCCAAAATTACAGCTACGACGACTTCCTGCTCTACAGTGAGAGTTTCTACAACTGTTACGCATACACCCTGGAGCAAAATGGCGCCACCATCCCGGAAAGCTCGCTGCGCAACTGTGACTTCGTCAATAGCAGCCAGAGCGCCATTGACCTGGATAACTGGGATAGCACCCTGGGTGCCTTCCCCGGCGGGGCCAACCAGGCGTTAACGTGGACGCCGGTGGTGCGCGATTGGGCCAGCCTGGGTCTGTTCCGCGGCGCTTACACGGCGCAGTCGTCTACTTCCGGCGGGGAGGAAGCGGCCCGGGCCGTCGACGGCACGCTCCTGAGTAACCCGGCCAACGATTCGGTGGCGACGACAACGGCGGAAGCAAATCCATGGTGGCAGATTGACCTGGGCAATGTGGAGCCGATCTCCAAAGTGCGCTTATGGAACCGCACCGACTGGCTACAGTGCGCCGACCTGAACGCGTGTCCCAACCAGTTGGACCACATCTACCTTCTGATCAGCGAAACGGACTTCCGCACAATGGCAGAGGAAGGCGACCCGGCAGCGCTGATGGCCCGGCCGGACGTATACACGTTCTCCCTGGACGACCTGAGTGGCCTGCTCAACCAGACCTCGGCGGCCGATCCGCTGGGTAAAGTGACCACTTTCCTCACACTGGATGGCGGGTCACCGGTGCAGGGCCAATTCGTGCGAGTGCAGCGGGTGGTGAACAACGGGCCGCTGTCTCTGGGCGAAGTCCAGATCTTCGGCACGAACCATGTGGACCCCCACCGTTACCCGCTTCAGGTGCGGGAGAAGGGAACCACAGAGGACGGCGTCTTCGAGGTGCAACTATACAACCCACTGGGAACCAATGTGGCAACGACATGGCCGTGGGTGGAAGTACGGGGTAACCTGATCTGGAACGAAACCAGCTATGCCAACGGCGTGCTGAACGGTAGAAAGGTCTCTCTGGGTGGAACAGGCCTGAATTGGGGCTATAGCACCTACAGCACAGCGGGCAGTTTCGCCACCAACTCGCTCTCCCACGAAACGAGCGTGGGCGTGGAATTCGATTACACCAGCGGCGTAATTTTCCAGATGCAGGCCGGCTATGGTGAAGAGTTTACAACAGGTACGACGTCCGAGTTCACGACAGAAACGTCGTGGACGAACGAAGTCGACTTTGGCGGAAAGGTAGAAAACTTCCCCAATGAATATGGACAACAGGTGTGGGATTGGGCCCAGCATTGCCAGTATGAGATGCGCCCCTACCAGTACGAGTTGATCGAGACGTCTTCCTTTGGCCAGGAGACGCGCTACACGGTGCTTGACTACATCGTCCCGGAGGGTTCGCCATTCATGGATCAGTATGGTGGCGAGAGCTTCGGCCTGGACCGCACCGACAGCGAGGCAATGGCCAACTGCCACAACGGCAACGTGACCGGCAATACACCACAAACCAGTAACGATCAGTTCAGCGCATATCCCAATGGTAGCGTAACATTCAACGTAGTGGCCAATGATACCGGCAACAACCTGAGGATTACCGGCACGACCCAGCCGCAGAACGGAAACGTATCCTTTACGGAGCACTCGATTACGTACACGCCGGATGAGGGCTTTACCGGCACGGATACCTTCACCTACACCATCGGCGACGGGACGACGACGAGTGAGGGCACGGTCACAGTCGAGGTGGCACCGGCCCAGCTATTCCTGCCGACAATCAACCGCCTGGGCGGATAGAAGAGAGCGGCCGGCGCAGCTGGCGCGCCGACCTCAGGGTAAAAGCCCCGCGGCATTCGTCGCGGGGCTTTTCTGGCGTTCTGAGGGTGGGGCCGGTCAGGCGAGCCTAGTTTGCCCGGTTCCTGTCGGTATTGGTTTTATCCAGCACCGGTGCCCGCTGCTGTAGTGTGAGGCCGAGCAAGCCGCCGCCGACCAGCGCCGCACCAAGGTTACCGGCGGCCAACACAGTGATCATGGTAGCCCGTTCGGCAGCACCCGGCGCGCCGACGATCCAGCCTAATGACTCCATCGCCAGATTGATCAGCAAGAAGGTAAGCCCGGCGGCGAGACCCACCTGCCAGAACAAAGAAAGTGCCAGCCGGCCAGCCTGTAGGCCACGGCCGATGGCGTACGAACTAACGCCGGCAATCAGGAATGCGGAGGGCACAAAGAGCAACGTAAAGACCCGGTGGATAGGCGCGGTGCCGGCGAAGGCGCCCACGAGGGCCGGTTCGGCGAGGCCCAGGCCTGTTGCCAGAAAGATGGTGCTGGGGCCGAAGCCTACCATGCCGGCGACCGCCATGCGCCGGGTACGGGCAACGCCGGCCAGACGGCCCATGGCCACGCCCCAGGCGGCACCACCGGCGAGGAAGCCCGCCAGCGCCGGGGCAGCAGCTATAAGCGCATGGCCCAATTTAACATTGTTGATGGAGCTACCGGGAATCAAGCGAAATGCGAGGTCGCCCGCGAGCAATCCCAGCAGCAATCCTCCGAAAAGGGTGGCAACCGTCAGAAATGCGCCTTTGAGGATAGTCGTTGCCATCTCAAGCCTCCGGCTCGCCCGGCAAAACCAGTAGCGAGAACCAGATCCCACCCAGGTTGAAGGGTAGCTTTTGCCAGGAGTCGCCGTAATCGGCCGTGTGCCAGACGTCGCCGTTGTGGAGGCCCGCGTAGAGGTGGCCGGGCGCGCTCGGCACCGTCGTCAGCGCGGTCGGGGTTACCGGCAGCGGGTGGGTGTCCCAACCAATCGGCTGCCAGCCGGCACCCCCAGTGGCGCGGTAGAGATAAATTTCCGGCTCTTTGCCAAAGGCGTTCATGGGGCCGGGGGCAACGCACACGTACCAGATTTCGGGTTTTTCCGGATCGGCGGCGCAGACAATGCCGTAGTTTTTGGCGAGGCCGCGCTTCGCTTTGCGGAAAGTCACGCCACCATCCCGGCTGAAGGAGGCGCCGCCGCCGGTGCCACCCGCTTCGTAAGCCCAGGCGCCGTTACGGGCATGAAACTTGAGCGAGTGGCAGTCGCGCAGGGACCCTTGGCGGTGGCGCGACCAGGTCTGCCCGCCGTCCTCGCTGCGCACCACCGCGCCCAACTCGACGCCGGCCAGGATCACGTCAGGATCGGTGGGAGAGGGCGCAATGCACATGACATAGGCACGCCAGTCCCCCGGTTCGGCCGGGGAAAACCACCACCAGCGGTTGGGGATGCGGCGGAAGCCCTCCAATTCGGCCCAACTCTGCCCGCCATCCCGCGAGATGAAGATGAGGGCCGGCCGGGTGCCGGCATAGATGACGTTGCCGTCGTGGGGGCTGACAGCGAGGGACTTGACGCAGTGGCCGGCCATGCCGCTGGGCTGCCAGGTGAGGCCGCCGTCCCCCGAACGGAGCACGCCGTCCCTGGTGCCGGCGTAGATCAGGCGTGGATCGGCCGGATCGGCCGCCAGGCAGGTCACGTCGTTTCCGGAAGCCAGTTGTTGCACTGCCCACTCGCCATTGGGAGTGCGCGCGGCGCGGGCGATTTTGCTGTCATACGCTGCCAGGAAGATCTTTTGGTCTATCATCTGGCCATACGCATGTTTTGAGATCTTTTGCGGTGCTACGGTCTCGGTTAGCTGATCGGACATGGTTAACCCTCCTGCCTTCTAGATATCGGTACCATCCGCGACCTCGCCAGAGTACTGCAGCACGCCTGATCCGGTCAGGTGGATGCGGACGTTTTCACCGGTGCCCTGAACGATGCCGGCGTGAATAATGTCGATGACAATGTTCCGTCCCTCCTGGCGGATAATGCCTTCACCGGTAATGTCAATCAGGGTCAGGCCACCATCTTCGAGTTCTATCGAGAGCTCTCCACCTGTATCAAAGTGGAACCGGTTTCCCATACGTTGGAATACGCCGGCTGTCGTGCTGGTGATGGTTGCAGGTTCGCCGGTTTCGCGGATGACGCCGGCATGGATAATGTCAATTACGATCTGCTCGCGGTGGAGACCTGCGCGCAATGCTCCTTCGTAATCGACGGTGCGGGTGGTGCCATCTTCACGCTGCATGGTGATCACGCCAGTGAGCTCAGCCCCCAGTACCCGGCCCTTTTCTGGCTCCGCCAGCACGGGCTGGGCCAGCAGGAATGAGGCTACGATTAGCAGGAATAATTTAGCAGTGGTTCTGGTACCTTTTGACATTAGCTTCTCCATTATTACTGGGTAGCCGTCGTACGCGGCGGCAACGATTCGAGGTAAAGCCACAAGGCGCGTAGCTCGTCGTCGTTCAGTTTGGCGATAGATTTCCAGGGCATGACCTCGCCGTCGAGTTCCCGGCCGTTGGGCGTCACGCCGGTGCGGATGGTGCTCACGAACTCTTCTTCAGTCCAGCTTCCCAGGGCGCCGGTGGGTGTCAGATTGGGCGCGAGGGGGGAGCCTGGATCCGGTGGTTGCCCGCCGGCCAGTTCGGCGCCGTGGCAGCTCTGGCAAAAGCGAGAGAGGTACTCGCCGTAAGCGACGTTCGCGCCCACTTCCGGCATCTCGGGGAAGGGTGCATCGTGGTCGATGTAGGTGGCGGGCAGACTGCTGTTAAAGACGCCGGCCCCGGTGAGGATCCTTCCTACCGGCCGGAATTCTCTTGCCGGCGTATCCTCCCCGGCCCGGGGAATGGTTTTTAAGTAGGCGATGACGGCCCCCAGATCCTCCTCGCTCAGATGGATGAACGATTCGGAGGGCATGATCAATAACGGCTGACCGTCGCGATTGAGGCCATGACGAATGGCCCGCACCAGCTCCCGGTCGGTGTGGGTTTCGGCCAGCCCGGTAAGATTGGCGGCATAGATGGCGCCAATGGGCGCTTCGTCGAAAAAGAGCTGGCCGGTCAGGCCGGCGGTGTGGCAATCGCGGCAGAAAACGTCGACCAGATGCTCCCCGCGGGCCAGCGCAACCTCGTCAGCAGGTACCGCGATGGGTTCAGCCGGCACCGCATAGCTTTTGTTGAGCCGCGACGAACCGGCAAAGGTCAGTCCCACGGCGGCGATGAACATTAGAACGACCAGGCTGCCCAGAATAATACCAATCCACTTCAATACTCTTTTCACTATAACTACCTCCTGGCAGTACAAGGTTGCCTATCTGTACCCATGGTACGAAACTGGCCGTCCCGCTGTCATGAGGCTGGCGTCCTGATTTCGATCGGGACAATATGTCCCGGTCAGGCAATGGCGGTCCCAGAGCTGCGGGTCCAGGCCCCCAGCGAAAACAGCAACCGCGTTCCCAGGACAGCGTCTTTCGAGCACCGTCACAGGTGAAAACAAACCGGTTTTCTTGTGATAATCGCGATGGAGGAACGCGGTTGCTTCTGGTTACCGAAGGAGAGGCAAGCGCTGGTGTAGGGGAAGGCGACCGGTAAGCGGAGGGTGGCGACGAAAAAAGAGAAGAAGAGCCGGGGATTCTGGGCGTAGATACCCACGTGGTCTATCTACCGAAGCAAGGAGTGGTTCGTTTTCGTCATGGCGTCTGTCTCAAGGCAGAAGATGGTGGAGAACGGCCGGGCCGGGAAGGTGCAAGGAGAACGGTAGCCGGCCCGGCACGCTCACAGTGAACATTATGCCGGTGCGGCTACCGCCTGAGCCAGCACTTCGCCAACGTCGACGACATTGAAGCCGCCGGGCTCAAAGCCCACGTCGAAGGTGGCAATCCAGCTCGGCGCGCCGAAGAAGCCGACGACGCGCACCGTCTCCCGGCCAATATTACGGAAATCGTGGGGCACCATGGCCGGGACCACGCCGATCTGTCCCTGGGAGAGTTGCGCGGTTTCTTCGCCCACCTGGGCTTCGACGGTGCCGCTGAGGAGCAGAATCACTTCCTCGACACTATCGGTATGCCGGCCCAGGGAATCGCCCGGGTCGAGTTCGAAATAGACCATGGCGGAGTTCTCGGTACCCAGGGGGCCGCCCAGGGGGAAGGTGGAGCGGTTATGCATGGTGGGATGATCGATGCCACGCAGGTCGTTCAATTCCAGATTGTTGAGGTCTACGGTAATCATTATCTGATCTCCTTAAAGGATAGTTGATGGTTGACAGTTGGTAGTTGATAGAAGAATTGGGTAGGAGGGTGACGGGTTTCAGCGGGCCGGGGCCAGAATGGGGCGCAAGAGGGCGGCCAGGTCGAGCTGGAGCTGTACGCCGGCCGAGGCGTTGCCAAAGGTGGGAGCGAGGGCCACGGTGCCGCAGTCAGGGCAGGTAGCGGCGTGCGGGGTGCCGCCCAGGCGCCAGCCGCGGAAGTTCTCCCAACCAAACGCCTCCAGTGTCTCGCCGGGCAGTTCCAGCATGAACCGCGTGGGCTGAACCTCGGGCTGGCTGCACCACCAGACGCCACAATTATCACATTGCCAGAGGGCTGCTTCCTGCTTCAGATTGCCATTAATCATTTTTCTCTCCTTAAGAAATCGAGGAACTTTATACAGGGTCAGAGATGAACACTTTTCGCTGACTGTCTTTTGTCTAGCTGTCCGCTGCACCTCCTTGCTGGAATCGGGTGGGCTATCTGATTAGCAGGGTAGCGAGAGATAGGGGGGAACGTCATCCTCCGGAAGGAGGAAAGAGGGGGGGAGAAGAGGGGGAGTGCGTCACCGGCAACACCTGCAGGGCGCAACTCCCCTGGTAGATGAAGTGTTATTCCGGTGCCGGCACCGGCACAGCATTGGCTCTCCGTGGACGGTCACGGCGGAGGCAGCGATCCAGCCGGTTTCACCGGGCCCCACCAGCACCAGGTGCCAGCCATTTTCGGTCTGCAATACCTCGGCCCAGTTGCCCAGGCGGGCAACAAGCGCGAACTGTGCACCGGGGCCCAGAAATACGCCGGGCATTGGATTACCGGCCGGTGCCAGAGCCACGCACGCACTCGAAAGAACGCGAAGGCCAGAAACCTTCGCGTTCTGTATAGTTGGATGACGTTGCAGGACTACTGGATGGCGATCTCTTCGATCATGCCCAACATGAAGTGGGGGGAGCCGCTGGTCCCGTCCGGGGCGAAGCAACTGAAGACATAGCGACCTGGTTGCAGATCGACCGTGAAATAGCCATGAGCATCGGGCTCGATCACGCTGATGCCGCCCAACGCCTCCCACTCGGCAGGCGCGCCACCGGGTGCCAGGGAACCGAGGAAGCTTTCCGGGGTTTCCCCCTCGCCCAGCCGGGCCAGAAAGATTTCGTGCGGTTGCCGGCCCCGGTTGTTGATCCGGACTGTCTGCTCGCCTGCCGCCAACGGTTCGGGCATCTCGAAACCGAAGTCCAGCAGATCAATCGTCACATCTGCCTCCGGCTCGACACCTTTCTGGCCACCGTTCACGGTCAGGGCTTTGACCATGCCGCTGTGGAAATGGGGCCGGCCTTCCCGGTCGGGGACGGTGTCGATCAGAGCATAGTTGCCGGCATCCAGGTAGACGATCGCTTCGGCGCCGGCTCCGGGAGCGGGCGGGTTGGGACCACCATGCTGCTGCGCCCACGCCGGGGCCACCGGATTCTCCTGGAGGGCGATCACCAGATCGTCAACCGTCTTGCCTTCTTCAAGACGGACCAGTTGCATATGGTAGAACTCCGGTCCTTCGTTCTCCAGTCTGAGCCGGATCCAGCCGGCAGTAATGGTGTCAGGGCCTTCAAAACGGCCGTCACGGGCGGTAAAGGTTGCTTCGTTGACGGTATCCC
>Ga0207752_1000490_pt1 | contig 18528 bp, 9 predicted proteins | sample Pon2CUnioCityCA_6_FD_187272 | JGI IMG/M metagenome (GOLD analysis project Ga0207752, IMG submission 187272) | Marine sediment microbial community from Union City, CA, USA - Pond 2C Sediment 2 (SPAdes) | ecosystem: Environmental > Aquatic > Marine > Intertidal zone > Salt pond sediment ...
CGTCTTTCAGCACTTCTACCATAATTCCGCCCATGCCGAACATCATCAGCGGGCCGAAATGCGGGTCGCGATTCATACCTAAAATTACTTCTTTTCCGCCGGAGCACATTACCTGGACGAGCACGCCGAGAATGTCGGCTTCCGGCATCTTTTTCGGTATTCGATACATCATCAGGTCAAAGGCGTCCTTTACTTCCTTTTCACTTTTCAAACCGATTTGTACGCCATCTACATCGGATTTATGCAGGATATCCGGCGACCAAATCTTCAGCACGACCGGGAATCCCAACTGTTGTGCAATATTTGCCGCCTGCTCGGCAGTTGTGGCTACCGAGCCTTTTGGAGTGACGAAGCCGTATGCTTCGAGAACTTCCTTAGCTTCGGTCTCGCCGATTTCCCGAAGGCCTTTGCGCAGGTGTCTGTCTATAATATTTTCGACCTTCCGGCGGTTGACCGGAAAGAGTTTGACCACCCGCTTGGGCCTGGTGCGCCATTTGACATAAACAGCCATTGCCTTAATGGTCGCAACTGCGCTTTCAGGAGCATCATACTGCGGAATCCTGCCCTGCCGTAAAACCTTCACCCCCTCAAGTACCTTACCGGCGCCCAGGAAACAAGTAAGAACAGGTTTATTATATTTGCCGTCGCTAAGCTTGACCAGCACCTCAGCGGTGGCAACCGGTTCGGTCATGGCCTGAGGCGTCAGCAGCACCAGAACAACGTCAACATTTTTATCTGCGAGAACCGTATCCAGCGCAAACTCATACCGGTCGGCCAGGGCATCTCCCAGCACGTCAACGGGATTATTCAAATTCGCCGCCGGCGGCAGTCTGGAGGCCAGCATCGTTATCGTTTCATCGTCAAGCTTCGCAAATTCCAGCCCCACTCGTTCTATAGCATCGGCGGCCATGATTCCCGGTCCGCCGGCGTTGGTTATCACTGCTACTCTCGGCCCGTCGGGAAGCGGCTGGTCGGCAAACGCCTGTGCATAATCGAACTGCTCGGTTATCGAATTGCACCGGATGATTCCCGCCCGCTCGAAGACAGATTCATAAGCCGCTTCGCTTCCGGCAAGAGAGCCCGTATGGGAGGAGGCGGCCCTGGCGCCGGCCTGTGTGCCGCCGGACTTCATCAGCAGAATCGGCTTATTATGGGAAATCCGCTCGGCCTGGTTAACAAAAGCGTTGCCGTCGGTGATGCTTTCGAGATAGCCGGCAATAACATTGGTATTCTTATCTTCTCCCAGAGCCTTTATCACATCCAGCTCATCGATATCCGCTTTGTTGCCGATGCTGACAAGCTTGCTGAATCCGATATCGTTCGCGTTGGCCATATCGAGAATCGCCGCCAGCAACGCTCCGGACTGGGATATATAACCGATGACTCCTTCTGCCGGCAGGTCTCCGCCGAAACTGGCGTTGAGCTTGTTTGCCGGCGCGATTATACCCAGACAGTTGGGACCGATGATTCTGATACCGGCCTTCCTTGCGATTTGGACAATCTGCTTTTCAAGCTCCCGGCCCTCCTCGCCCACCTCCTTGAAACCGGCGGTTATTATGATGACCGATTTTACTCCGGCCTTAGCGCACTGCTGCATCATCCCAGGCACGAATTTCGCCGGAATAATAATAACCGCCAGCTCCGGCGTCTCACCAATGGATTGAAGATCGGGATAGCACTTCAACCCTTCAATTGTATCTGCTTTCGGATTGACCGGATAAAGCTGACCGGCGTATCCGGCCTCAATCATATTTACCAGGATTTCATACCCGACCTTGCCCTTCTGCCGGGAGGCGCCGACAATAGCAACCGATTTGGGATTAAAGAAGCTTTCAAGGCTCATAACTTCACGGCAATCCTTTCTAAATAAAGAAAATTCCCACTATAAAAAGGGTATTTTATCTTGCTGGGAGTGCCTCTGCAAGCCTAATTATAATAGATGAAAAAACGCATGCCCGTTGTCATTCTGAGGCAACGCCGAAGAATCTGGGTTCCAATTTCGCAAAAAACGGCGAAATGGGGTCCCTTTCAAACGTAACGATTTGGCTATAAGCAATCGTCGAGATTCTTCACTTCGTTCAGAATGACAAGAATAGCGGATTTGTTATCTTTGACTATGCGCTAATTCGGAAGGTACCATAACGGGTAATCTGACGGTGAAAGTTGTGCCGGCACCTTTTTCGCTCTCTACGCTTATGGTGCCGTTATGATGCTGAACTATCTGCTTAGCTATAGACAGACTCAAACCCTGCCCCTGTGAGTGGTGCTCGATGTCCGGGTCCGAAAGCTCTTCGAAAACAAGCGGCAGGAAATCGGGATCGATGCCCTTGCCCCGGTCGGTTACACTCACGCAAACGGACTCACCCGCCTTTGGCGGGCCGTCGACACAAACATTTACTCTCGCACCCGACTGGCTGAAACGAATTGCATTATCCAATATCGATACAACAGCCCTTTTGATCTGTGCCGAATCGATATTGACAGCATGGCCGGATTTGAATTTCTCCTCGACAATTACATTATGCTCGGCCGCCTTTGTTGCCACGTCACAAACAGCTTCATGGACGACTTCGCACAAATCAGCCGGTTCCGGATTTAAAGGCAGCTTGCCGGATTTCAGGTAACTGAGCAGCATGACATTCTCGAAAAAACAATGCAGGCGTTTGGCCGCCGAATGCACCATTTCTATCAGCAGCTTTTTATCTTCCTGGCCAACATCCTCCTCGGACATCAGCATCTCAACCGGCGCGATTAGACTGTTCAGCGGAGTTCGCGCTTCATGGCACAGCAGCGTCAAAACGTCAGTCTTGAACTGGTCCAGTTCCTCGACCGATTTCAAACGCAAATAGACCTGTATCTTTGCAAGCAGCTCATCTTCGTTAAAAGGTTTTATGATATAGTCATCGGCTCCGGCCTTATATGCTTCGATGCGTTCCGAGACCCTGGACTTGCCGGAGACCATGATAATCTTCGTATGACGGAGCTTGCGATCGGATCTTATCTGGCGGCAAACATCACCACCATCGAGACCCGGCATCATATTGTCCAGTAAAATAATGTCAGGCCGAAAATCTGCAGCCAAATCCAGGGCCTGCTCACCAGTCGAGGCGGTCGCCAGGTCGTAATGATCCCCCAACAGCTTCTCAACCGTCATGATATCGATTACATTGTCATCGACAGCCAAAATCTTGCCTGTCGGCAGACAGGTTTTACTTCTTTGCTGCATCACTTTACGTATATCGGACAAAAACATGCCCTGTTTTAGTTGTTTTAAATATCTCTGAGAAGAATTGTGTTATCGGAACAAAAGCATAACCGATAAATACATATAAAACCAAAGGTGTATAATTAATGCGCTTGCTTGTCATTTCCACCGTAAGGCGTCCCCAAGGGAGAGCGCAGCGAAGCGGAGTCGAGACACGAAACGAAGTGGAGAGCCCCGAAGGGAAATCTGTTATTCAATAGATTTCTCCACTACGGGCCACTTTGTGGCCCTCCGGTCGAAATGACAAGAGTGCAAATATTAATTACAATGGGTATAAAAATACGCTTCATCCGGTTAAATTTAGCTTCTGCGAGCGATTTCGGTTGTTTTCCCGCTCTTTTTACCTAAACAAGCCCAGTGTGGAAAAATAAATTTTGCCCACAACCACTTTGTGTGCTTTATCAAGCTAAACAATGGCCTCAATACCGAAGAGCCGGCAGAACCGGCGCAGCGATTTTGCATGCTCGCCGTATGCCATTACAAGATGGTGCCCTTTCAGGTCGGCGACGTCGTCCAGCTCGTTAATAGTGGTCTCGGCGTTTGTGCGGCAGCCGCCCGTCGGCGGAATAGCGGGGCAGCCTACCAGCTCACCCGAGTAAACCAGCATCTGCGGCGTTTCGGAACCTGAGCGAGAGGAAAGGTATTTCGCTATAGTTACCTGCCGGCCGGGTGTGAACAGTACCCTGGGCACGCAGCCCCAGCCGGCTTCGGCGTGATTCATCAGCACGTATGGCTCCGGCTTGCTGTCCGGACCGTCCATTCTCGATGCACTGGTGCAATGTGCGCAAAAGTAATGGTTTTTCTCCGTCTCGACGGTCGGATTGTGCTGGAAGCCCGGCCTGTCGAAAAGATATTGATAGAGCATCATCGTTAACGTGGCATCGAGGTCGGATTCGCAGCCGGCCGGAATGCCCGCGTCGCGAAGACTCATGAAACCCATACAGGGCGGAACGTGCTGATGCGGGTGTTTGAGCCCGGGAAGGCAATCCATCATTACAGCGTCTGCTTTCTCGGCCTCGACAACACGTCTCAAAGCAATGCATGCCCTTGCCGCATCGAGTATATCTTCTTCGCCGGGCTGGATTACCCTGGTGGCGTTGTCGCGGTACGCAGCGGCAAGCTTTTTGACTTCGGCCGTGGCCATTGTCTGCTGGAATTTTTCTATGAAGCCGGTATTTGCCACGGTACGAACCTTCGTCCCCAGATGAGGAACTACCCGGTCGGCGCCGGCTGCTCTGGCTATATTAAGGATGCAGCTTTGTTTCATCAACGATGCAGCTCGAATCATGCTCATGCCCTGCTCGACAGCATCAAGATTGTCCAGCGAATTTATCATGTACACACCCGGCTTTCGATGAATCTCCCGGACGTGACCTACTAAAAGCACTCCCAGCGTAGCAAGAACTACTGTGGGAATCTTTGTCTCGTCAATGATGCGTGTGACGTGCGGCCAGTGTCCTTTCTTAAAGGGAATCAATAGAAGACCATCCGGAGGATTGGCCTTAATCCGGTTAATAAAGCGCGTGACACTATCGTTCTCATCGAGGGCCTGCGGCTCGACTGAAATTTGCATACCCAGCTTTCTCTCGATAGTCTGTAATCTGAGTGTGTACTGTCTCTGGCGGCCTTCGGCGTCGAAAGTTGAGCCGGGCCAGCTATAGTAGCCGACCTTCCGCAAAGATGCGGTCGGCGGATATATGAAGGCGGCTCGGACAACCGCCGGGCGCTTAGGCCGGCCGGCAGTTTGCGCAAAAGACAGAGAGCCGAGCCAATGATGTGAACCGAACGACAGGCCGGCGGCCGTACCACTAACTGCTCGAAGGAATGTGCGGCGTGAGAAGCGTGGGTTTGGGGTACCTGGTATTGAGTTCATCGTAACTCCTTTCCCTCAGACTAAAGGATATAGTGTCATACAGGCGCAGCGATGACTGAGTGAGGATTATCATATTGAGCTTCCTAATTTAAATTCATAAACCGTGTCCCCGGATACTATGACACTGTTTTTTAACTTTCATGTACAATTGAGTATATAATAGCAATGCCAGGTTTTAATTGCAAAAATATTCCGACAGATTAAATCCGCAACTATCTTTTTTATTTTCCCTCTTTGGCAAGGTAACTGGTGATGAGGTTCCGATAGTTTGGAATGTAATTGGACAGCAGTGCCCCCAGACCTTCGACATCGTTGCGCCAGTCGCGGTGCAGCTCGCAGGCCACGCCGAACCAGTTGATTAACTGCACTCCGGCCGCCGCCATGCGTGCCCATGCCCCGTGGCGGGTCACCTCATTAAAGGTGCCCGAAGCATCTGTAACGACAAATACTTCATAGCCTGCCTCAATGGCGGAAAGTGCGGGAAAGGCGACACAGACCTCGGTCACTACGCCGGCGATGATGAGCTGTTTGCGCCCGACCTTTTTTACTGCCTCGACGACGTCCTCGTTATCCCATGCGTTGATCTGGCCTGGCCGGGCAATGTACGGCGCGTCAGGAAACATCTCCTTAATCTCCGGCACCAGAGGCCCGTTCGGTCCGCTCTCGAAGCTTGTCGTCAGAATCACGGGCAGCTTAAAATATTGTGCACTTGCCGCCAGTGCCAGCACGTTGTTCTTAAACTCGCCCGGCGTATAATCCTGAACCAGTGAAATCAGGCCGGACTGATGGTCTACCAGCAGGCATGCGGCATCATTTTTTGACAAACGTGTGTACTTGAATTTACCACTCATGACTTGTTTCTCCTTTATTAATTGTGACTGTTTTTTTCAATCCTAAAATTAAGGCTGCAATATTGCCTCATTTATCGCAACCATTTAACCGGCCGGAACCTTACGAACATTTTGTATCGGCATTTATCCATTATAGGGTTTGCTCATAACCAGCAGTAAGGAAAATGCCTAATTTGTGTTAGAATTTTACCTATAAATTATCGAAAGCAACACAGCAGACAAAAATCAGGCAAGCATTATTTCCTCAATTCAGGTGTGTCCGGCTCGATATGAACTGTGATGTTAATCGGACGTGTTATCTGCTTATCCAGCGTTTTTTCCAGTCTTTCAGCAATGTCGTGGGCGGCGGTGATTTTCAAATCAGGATCAACGAGTATATGCAAATCGAGAAAGACCTCCCTGCCGACCGTTCGGGTCCGCAGCTTGTGCCAATGGCGGATGGAAGAATCGGAGTTGATGATTTCTTTTATGTGCTCGATAGTATCCGGATCGACGGCGGCTTCGGTCAGCTCACGAAAGGCATCTCCGATGACCTTGACTCCCACCCATATAATCATCATGCCGACGGCAATGGCAGCAACCTGGTCGCCGTGACCGAAGCCGAGTTCCAGCGATATAAATCCTATCACAACCGCGACCGAGCTGAGAGCATCGCTTCGGTGATGCCATGCATTTGCGTATAGTGCCGGACTGTGAGATCTAATGGCGGCCTTTTGCGTGATTCTGTACAGAAACTCTTTCGCGGCAATAGAAATTACTGCGGCAACGAGAACCGCCAAACGGGGAACCGTTGTTTCATCCCTGGCGATGGCCGAAGTGGCGTAGTAAATCATCGCCCCGCCGACAACTATCAAGATTAAAGCGATCAGGACGGCAGAAAAAGTTTCCGCCCGCCCGTGGCCGTATGGATGGCTCTGGTCCGGCTCTCTCGAACCCAGATGCAAACCCAACAATACCGCCACGTCTGTTGCGACGTCAGAAAGAGAATGTATCCCATCGGCCACCAGGGCCAGCGAACCGGCCAGCAAACCAATTGTGACTTTCATCACCGACAGGCCGATATTCACAGCCATTCCGAGATATGTCATGGACTTTATTTGTCTGACCGCAATTGCCTGTTTGTCATTATCCATCAGTGAGCCAATGCTTTTGTCGCAGTCATTTAATAAAACGTTCAAATCCCAGATTCTTCACTTCGTTCAGAATGACATCGATATATTTTTGAGCGGTCGGCTGATCTCTTGCCTCTACTATAAGTCGCATTACCGGTTCGGTGTTGCTGATTCTTAGATGCACCCATCCGTCGTCAAAATCGAACCGGCAGCCGTCTGTGGTGTCGAGTTTTGCGCCGGCGAAAACTTTTTTTGCCGATTCGAGGATTTGTCGTGCCTGGTTCCGGTCGGCGGAGAATTTATCCTTGCTCATATAATAGCCGCCGATTTCTTCGACCAACTGGCTGATAGTTTTACCCGTCTCAGCCATAAGCTGCAAGACAAGAGCGATCCCGACAAGGCTGTCGCGAACCGGCCCGACGCGTAAATCAATCACGCCGCCGTTGCCTTCTCCGCCGATTATGCAGTTGTGTTCGAACATCGCTACGGCGACGTTTGCCTCACCGACAGCCGTGCGGATAACCTTGCCGCCCGCCCTGCCGGCCACGTCATCAATCATTCGCGAAGTCGAGAGATTTGTCGCCGCGTTGCCGCTTGTTTTGCTGAAGATATATTTTGCCGCCAGGGCAAGAGTATATTCCTCGCCTATGTACGCGCCATTTTCGTCAACAATCGCCAACCTGTCAGCATCGGGGTCCTGGGCGAAACCAACGTCGGCGACTTCTGCCTTTACCGCATCGCAAAGGCCCGTCAGGTTCGCAGCTATCGGCTCGGGGCCGTGAGCGAATAATCCGGTCGGCTCATCGTTTATGGCCGTAACTTCACAGCCGAACTCTGCCAGCAGCTTTTTCGTTACGCGCCCCCCGGAGCCGTTTACACTATCGGTAACGACTTTGAAACGTTTTGCTCCAATCCCTTTTTTATCAACAATCGCCAGAACCTTGGCGATATGGACTGCATCGGCCTGGTCGCTGGCGCGAATCCTGCCGCAATGAGTCGAATCGGCGAGATAAAAACTCTTTTCGAGGAAACATCGCTTGATTTTTTCCGCTTCCGGCGCCGGCGGCGCAACACCGCTATCGAGCAGCAGTTTTATGCCGTTATAAGCAACCGGATTATGCGAAGCAGTAATAATAACGCCGCCCGCACAGGAAAGCTCCCTAACCATCACACCGGCACTGGGTGTAGTGACGACGCCCAGGTCGATAACGTTGATTCCAACAGCGCACAGGCCGGCGGTCACGGCAGATTTGATCATTTCACCGCTGGGTCGAGAGTCTCTGCCGATGCAAACCGATAACGTATCTTGTGCATCGTGGCATGTATCGGGTCTATGTCTGTTTTTCAAATACGCGCCGAAGGCGGAGCCGTACTCAGCAGCAATCGGTGCAGTGAGATTCTCCCCGATAATACCCCGCATCCCGCTGACACTTATGATCAACTGCTCAGCCATAATTCGTTTATCGTTCATCGTGCTGAGTTCCGCGTAATACACAGAACGCGGAACACAGAACGCAGAAACTGGTAGGATGGGCAACTCATTTGCCCATGCTGCAACCTGCGACCTTTTCTGCCTTTCGCTTTCTGCTTTCTGTCATCGGTCGCCTGTCCTCTGTAATCAGTCCAGCTTGCAAACGTATATTTCGTTTACAAAATCGAGCTTGCCAAGCTCTTCAACGGCTTCTTCGCCGGGCTCCTTGTCCAGACTGACGGCCAGCATCGCCTTCTGCTCGGCCGGCTTTTGCCCGACGCCCATCGTGCAGATATTGATGTTGTGCCTGCCGCAGACGGTGCCGACCGAGCCGATTACGCCGGGCTTGTCGTCGTTGAAAATGACCAGGACGGACCCCTGGGGCGTCACTTCGATATTGAAACCGTCGATTTCGATTATCCGCTGCAGCGCCCCGCCAAAGACCGAACCGGTAACCGTCCGAGTGACCTTATCGGTAACGACCCTGGCGCTGAAGCTCGAAGAGACGTCCTTGGCCTCGGTGTTCTTTGTCTCGTCTATACTGATGCCGCGCTCTTTTGCAAGTACCGGCGTATTGACCATGTTCAGCGGCATCTCGAAATGCTTCTGCAGCAGGCCCATAGAGAAAGCGAGCGTCACCTGCTCGGTCGCCTGCTCGGCAATAGAGCCGCGATATTGCACCTGAACCTCCTGTATCTGGCCCGGTGCGATAGTGCTGAGCATAGCACCGATTCTTCTGGCAAGCTCGGCATATTGAGTGACGATTGCCGGAGCGGCGCCCGCAGTGGACGGGGCGTTCAGGGCGTTTCGAACCGGTCCGCCCTTGATTGCATCAACGAGTATTTGTGCCGCCTCGACGGCCACCTCGATCTGAGCCTCCTCGGTGCTTGCACCTAAGTGCGGCGTTACAATACAATTTTCGAATTCGCTGAAACGCGTGTTCTCCGGCGGCTCGGTCGGATAAACATCCAAAGCGGCACCGGCAATGCGATTGGCGGCAAGAGCATCATAAAGTGCATCTTCGTTGATAATACCGCCGCGAGCACAGTTGATAAGTCGTACTGACGGTTTCATCATTTCAATCTGCTCGGCGCCTATCATATTCAACGTCTGCTCGTTCCTCGGTACGTGGACGCTGATATAGTCGGCCTGTTTGAATATTTCATTCAAATCCTTACATATTTGAATGCCCATCTTTTCGGCATCAGGCGGAGCGGCAAGCGGGTCGTAGCCCAGAATTTTCATATTGAAACCTTCAGCCATCCGTGCTACCGCCATGCCTATCCTGCCCAGACCTATCAGGCCGAGGACTTTGTTATTCAACTGGTTGCCCATATATTTTTTTCTGTCCCACGCACCGCCTTTGAGACTGTCGCAGGCGGGCACGACATTCCGGCTCATCGCCAGAATCAAAGCCATCGTATGCTCGGCGGCGCTGAGCGTATTGCCGCCGGGAGTGTTCATTACCAGGATTCCCTTACGGGTCGCCTCCGGGACATCGATGTTATCGACGCCGACTCCCGCCCGGGCAATACCTTTGAGTCTGCCGGGATTGGACAGCACCTTGGCGGTAACTTTCGTGCCGCTGCGGATTATCAGGCCGTCATGTTCGCCGATAATATTTGCCAGCTCATCCTCACTTATGCCGGTCTTAACGACGGCTTCGACGCCGTCCTGGGAATTGAGCAAATCAATACCTTCCTGTGCAAGCTTATCAGTAATCAGAATCCTTATCATACTGTGACTCCAATAAAAAGTTAATGGGCTCTGGGCCACAAAGACTCAAAGACCCGAAGATTTTTACATATTATTTTTTTGTGCCTTTGTGCCTTCGCGGCTCTCCTGTTTAGACACAGAACTCAGAACACCGAACACAAAACGAAAATATTGTAGCGACAATTAGAAAAAAGGCAAGCGCAGAAAAATCCTTCCCCCATCCACCCCCCAGACCTATCCAATTAGGCTATTTCCCCCCCCCAATTTGATCTGCCCAATAATCCCTGCAAGTTTATTCTGTTTTTTCCTCATCCTCCCAAAGGCGGGCATTGGCAATCTGCAAAGCCAGCTTCCGAACCGGCTCATCCCGGGTACTTTCCGCCTGAAGCTCGTCTATAGCGTCATGCCAGTTTTCGTGTTTCTCGTACACTTCGGCTGTCAATCTGCGCGCTCTCTGCCCTGTCTCGCGCAGCCCATATCCACCAGCAGGCTCTACTGTCTCCCACAGAATGATCCCGTCTACACACAGTACTGTAATGGTACGTCCGTCCGGGCTAAAGGCAATATCATATACATCCTGCTGTGGTACCAGAGTTATAAGCTCCGTACCAGAAACAGTGTCCCAGACTTTGACTGTGCTGTCCGTTCGGCTTACAGACGCGAGACGTCTGTCATCGGAACTGAAAGAGACTTTGTGGACACCGCCGGTGTGGGCGAACCATGTCTTGACTTCCTTGCCTGTTTCGGCATCCCAGAGCATGATGCTGCCTTGATTTGTACCGGTCGCAATGAGTCTTCCATCGTGACTGACTGCTATGTTGCCACACAGGGTGTCCCGATCTGGTTTAATGACAATTAGTTCTGTCCCAGCGGAAGCATCCCAGACTCTGGCCGTGCCATCCCAACAACCAGAGAGGATCCGGCTCCCATCTTGATAATATGCCAGTGTTCCTACTTGCTGCTTATGGCCCTGGAGCTTCATGATCTCCTTGCCAGTTTTCGTGTCATGTATGCGGATTACTCCCTCGTTACCACTAACAGCAAGATGGCTCCCATTTGGGCTGAAGGCCAGGGCCAAAATTGCCTTACCGGACTCTTTACGCTCGCCGAAATTCGTCAGTTGGGAACCTGTTGTGGCATCCCAGATATTTCCAGTTCCATCCATGTTGCCCGTGGCGAGCCGTCTTCCATCCGGGCTGAAAGTCATCTCCTCGATCCAGCTTCCCCCGGCGGGAATGGTGGTGTGTTCCATCCCGGCAGCTGCATCCCAGATCATTACTCCACCTTTGAAGCCACCGGTGGCAAACCTCTTGCCATCGGGACTATAGGCCAGACCAAGCGGGAAGGAGTCCATGTGTATTAGCATTTGTTCCTTGCACCACGACGCATCCCAAACTCGGATCGTTCTGTCATTACTACCCGACAGGATTCTCTTGCCGTCAGAGCTGAATGATACCGACCGGATGATCGCCTCATGGCCTGCTAATGTCATAATGACCTCTCCGGTGACCGTATCCCAGACGCTGATGGTGTTGCCCTGATCCGGGGCGACTATGAACTTGCCGCTGCTGTCATAGCTCACATAGTTCAGCCTTTGGCTGCGCGAACGTAACGCCATCGTCTGTTTACCACTGGTCGCATCCCAGACCTTGATGCTTGAATCCCATCCACAAGAGACGATGCTTTTTCCGTCGGGGCTATATGCCACGCATGTGACCCAAAGCTTATGAGCCGAGGGGATGGTCATGACCCGGTCTCCGCTGGTCGTGTCCCAGACACTTATTCCCTCCTTGTCGCAGGAGGCGATGTGCTTGCCGTCCGGGCTGAACCCGAATCCCATGACATACGAAGCTCTGGCAGTTCCCCGCTGGGTGTTCGCGACTTCCTCACCCGTCGCAGAATCCCATATTCTGATCGACGTGCGAGCCTCAGTGGAAGCAATAAGCGCGCCATCCGGACTGAACGTCACACAGCAGACCTGTCCTGCATGTCCGCGGAGAGTCATCAACTCCCGTCCGCTCTGCACATCCCATACCTTGACGGTCTTGTCGGCACTGCCGGATGCCAGACGCTGGCCATCCGGGCTGAAGGCCACACACAAGACGTTGCCCTCATGTCCGGTGAGGTCCATTCGTTCCGAGCCGGTTGCTGCCTCCCAGATCCTGACGCTCTTGCCCCAGCCACCAGAGGCGATAAGCTTTCCGTCAGGGCTGAAAACCGGGCGCACTACCTTTTGCGATGCCCCCCTCAAGACCAATCTCGCCTGATCAGCGATATAGTCGAGGTGGTTCCACTCCCACCCACGCAGGTCATTCGGACAGGATTCCAGCAAAACCCTGACAGCCTTCGTATCTCCTTGTCGGTGCTTTGCATCTGCTAATTGGATGCTGTTGACATAAAGGTTTCGGCGTAGTTCTTCGGCTTTCTCCTTAGTCGCTTTTTCGGCTTTCTCGGCACGTGCCAGGGCCTGTTCGACTTGTATACGGGCTGCTTCTTCCTGCTGTCGGGCCTGCTCTGCACGGCAGCCGAAAATGACACTGACTACCAGGCCAAGAATGACGGCCACTGAGACCAGAGCAGCCGTGGCCACAGAGCCGGCGTGTTTGTGTACGAATTTCTGCATGCGATATATGGCTGTCTCCGGGCCGGCTAAAAGAGGATTTCCATTAAGATAGCTCTGTATATCATCCGCCATATCAGAGGCGGATTTATATCTGCGGCAGCGGTCTTTACGCATCGCCTTTAATGGAATCCACTCTAATTCGCGATGCAGACGTCTTGCCAGCGGTACGACCTGCGTCATCCGGCTGTCCGCGATCATCTTGGCCTTTTCGCCCAGATTCGACAGCCGGACGCTTGGCGAGGCCGGCTCCTGCTCCCGCAGCGTACGCTGAAGCTCTGAAAATCCTATTTTCTCCAAGGATTCTTTCTCGAAGGGAAGAACGCCGGCCAGAAGCTCGTAAAGTACAACACCCAGCGAGTAAATATCGGAGCGGGTATCGATATCCTGAGTCGCCAAGTCCACCTGCTCCGGACTCATATATTCGGGTGTGCCGAGTAATTGGCCCTGGAGTGTGAACATGGTTTTCTCGGTCAGGCTGCTGGCAGCGGCCTTGGCGATCCCGAAATCGATAATCTTGGGAACCGCCCGGTCGCCGTGCATGGATACGAGAATATTCGAGGGCTTGATATCGCGGTGGATGATTCCTTTCTGATGGGCGTGATGCACTCCTTCGCAGACCTCTCGAAACAGCCTGAGCCGCTGTTCGACATCGAGCCTGTATTCATCACAGTATCGAGTGATTGACATGCCTTTGACGTATTCCATGACGAAGTACGGCCGGCCGGTTTCTGTTGTGCCGGCATCGAATACGTGGGCGATATTCGGATGGTCAAGCAGCGCCAGGGCCTGGCGTTCGGCCTCGAAGCGGGCGATTACCTGTGCCGAATCCATGCCGGGCTTGATGATTTTCAATGCCACCCGGCGTTTGACCGGCTCTTTCTGCTCGGCCAGATAAACCAGGCCCATGCCGCCTTCTCCGATGAGCGATAAAAGCTCATACCGGCCGATTTTCGTGCCGGGACCTTCTATAAAGCCAGCTCCATCCAGGGTTACTTCGGTATTATCCCGCTGTACAGCCTTCATCAGGCACTTGGGACATAGCCCTTCAGGGGCATCCGGGGGCATTTGGGCACCGCATTGAGGGCAATTATTTTCCTGAGCCATGATTTTCGCTCCTTTCTTAATAATGGTCATTTGCGCCCATTACTAAGGAAAATTATCCGAAAGGTTACAAAGAATTTTCATGCCAGGGCGGCAAAAAGGTCGCGGATTTCTTCATCAACCTGGGCCTCGGTAGTAACCGTCTGGGCGATTTCTTCCCGCACCAGCTCGCGGTAACGCCGGCGAAGCCGATGTACGGCTACTTTCACCGCACCGGCGGTCATATTCAGCTTAGCGGCGACATCTTTATAAGGAACGGCGTCCTTTTCCGCTGTGAAATAGATTTTCAAACAGTCAAAGAGCTGCTGCTTGTCCGAAACTGCGGTTTCGGCCTTCAATCGATCCATCGCCCGGGTTAAAATTGTCAGCGCCCAAGACCTTTCGAAAAGTTTTTCCGGCGACAAATCTTGCACAGAGGCCTGATCGTAACGGCTTGCCGCAGCATCAAAATCCAGGGAGAGAACCTTTTTATCGCCGCCGCGTTTTTGAGCATGGGCACGGTCCCACTCATCAGCCAGAAAGTTCTTCAGCGAAGCGAGCAAAAATGAGCGGAATTTTCCATATTTCGGATCAGCTTTCCGCAGATCCTTTTTCTCTAATATCCCGGCAAAAAATCCCTGAGTATAATCCTCCGCCTGGTGGGAATCATAGCCCCGCCGCCGCAGATAGGCATAAAGCGGAAACCAGTACGTTTGGCAAAGCGTGCTGAGCGCCGGCTCGTGCTGTACCGATGCACTGTCTGACGCCGCAAGAATTACACTCCAATGCGTCGTAGCAAATCGACCGGCCCCGGACGGCGTTGAATATTTTGGAGTTTTATCCGACATTTGTGATTAAGTCTATCCACAACCAACCTGATGAGTCAATTAGAAAAGGGGCTTGCACCAAATCAATCAGTACAAGCCCCTAGCAATACAAAGTCTCATATAGCCAATCGGCTTCTAAGCTCAAGGCTCAAGACGCACATTGTCCAGGCCGATCCAAGTATCGCCGGAACTTGAATTGGCAAATTCAACACCAATTTGGTGACCGACCGATTCCGGAAAATCAGCGGCTGAAAACGACAGCGTGTACTCCTGCATGTCGTCTGTAAGGGCCACATCATTGGTCACAAGTGGAACTCTGGTGCCGTTGTCATCGTAATAGAGAGTCATCTGCAAGGTTGTAGCGGCCCAGGTAATCCTGGCATCCACTTTAAGCTCCAAAACGTCGCCGGCAGCAATCGTATGTTCCGTTAACTGCCAGACTGAAGGATCGCCGCTCATAAGAAAGGCGGTCCAATCCCCATCGGTGGGCGCGTATCCGGTTTCTACTCCCGAGTCGGCAACTACAGTATCGCTGCTCCAGCCAGGTATATCGACAGCCGGAGTACCATCTACACCTTCACCTTTCCAACCCTTGATTTTCTCAGTGCCCGGCAGCTCAAAGCTGTAGTTTTCAATCGATACCGGCGCCGGTCGATCAAGCCGAATGTCATCGAAGTACATCTTGCCTGCTCCGCCCGGCGTCGCCACGTTGCCCCGGGTGCCTATACCGAGCGCAATCTTGTCGACATCAGTCAGATCGATGCCCTGATCGGCAATAGCCTGAAGAGGGATTACCCACTTGGTCCAAACGTCAACCTGTGACGCAGCCGGATCATCGTGGACCACTACCACAGGATCGCCTGTGCTATTGGAAACAGCGACATACAGCGGCTCGGCGTCGTTATCCGCCTGGCCCCTGAACCAAATCGTCAATTCGCCAACGCCTTCGGCGATCCAGTCGCGCGGGTAACTCAAAGTTTTCTCTACTTCCGAATAGTATGCGTAGCCCTGTTTATTGTTATCATATGCAACCGGCATCGACTTTCCGCCGCCGTGGACTATCACTTGTTCACAGTAAGAAGGACTGGTCTCGTCACCCACGGCCGAACCGGTGCCGTTGCCGGCAAAGTAAGGCGGATTATCAGGCGTACCGTAACCAAGACCGTCATGCCAGGCGTACCATATCTGGTTCTCGCCGGCATTGTAATCCTCAAAATCATCTATTGAAATAAAGTCGGCTGTCATGAAGCTCCAGAGCGGACCTTTCTGCGTATTACCAAGACTATCGACTTCATCTATACGCCAGTAGTAATCGGCATACCAGGAGAGTTCTCCGGGATCATAGCTCTCATTGCCAAGAGCTTTTGCACCTTTATACTCCGGCGAATTCTTATCAGCGCTGCGTACGGCGTCTTTATCTTCGCCGAAGTACACCTCATGCGAAGCGGCATTATCGGCCGCAGTCCAGCTAAGATTAGCTACCAATTTGACATCCTTAGCACCGTTAGCCGGCACCGGTGAGCCGACGGCGCCAGGAGTTGTAAAGCTCCAGACTTCGCCTTTATACATCTGATCGCCGTCGAATTCATCAACCCGCCAGTAATAAACCTCACCTAATACGAGTGTGCCGGGGTCATAAGTCGTCGGAGACTGCGATGCACCTTCTGCTGCATCGTTCACCTGGTCATAATCAGTACCGATATATATTGTATGCAGTTTTGCGCCATATCCCGGAGTCCAGCTTAATAATGTATTCGGATCTACAAATTCTGCGCCGTCGGCCGGATCCGGTTCATAGGCAGTCCTTGGTGGAACTGTAAAACCCCAGACATCTCCCTTGTGTTTGGTTACACCGTCGTCCTCGACTTCGTCGATCCGCCAGTAGTACGTTGTGCCCGGCACTAAACCGTCCGGGTAAGCATATCCCGGAATGCCGGCGATATAAAACAACTCCACCTGGTTGCCGCGGAATGTCTCTGCCGTGCCTTCATTTACACTGTCATAGTCTTCACCAAAGTAAACATCGTGCGAAGCAGCAGCACTATCCGGCGACCAACCGAGCGTTACCCATGTTTCTCCATAGTAAGAACCATCGGGAGGTTCGGGATTATAAGCCCTTCCCGTCCATCTCGCAGACAGAGTGGTTTTACCGGGATTTCTGTCATCATAGTCCAAAACGAGCAGTCCGCCACCGCCGTATGCTGTAATCTGGCCGGCGTCGATTAAATCGTTAATTTGAGCGGTCAGATCACCTTCCAGGATTAGTGTCCCGTCGCCGATGTCTATCATACCGACGGGATTCACTTCGAGGCCGTCGCTTCCTACGTTGATCGTGCCGCCGTGAAGGAACAGCTCCGCCCCGGCTCCTGTGTCTGTCGGAACTATTAATTCTCCGCAGGTTACCGTACCGCCGGTCATGTTCCAGGTACCCGTACCGCCGCCCCATCCGAGCTCGAATTCATTGCTAACGGTTATTGTGCCGCCGCTCATGGTAAATATGGCGTGGTTATCCTGATCATCACCCCACCAGATGTAATCTGATATTTCAAGCGTGCCACCGGTCATCGTCATTGTAGATTCACCCGCCACCTCAGTGGACAAACCGTTAATCTTCTCTTCCATTCCATCCTGAAAGACAGGACCGACTTTTGCCGCGGGCACATTTAAAAATACATTGTCGGCGATAGAGGGGACTTTATTGAATTCCCAGTTCGATGGATTGGTCCATAACCTGTCGCCTCCGGTCCCGGTCCAGTGAACATCTGCCGCGTAACTGATAGAGCTCATTATCAGTACAAAAGAAATAAGGTAAAAGGTTTTTTTACTCATGATAATCCTCCTTCATAAAAGTTAAGACAAATCCGGTGGTTACTATTTTCCCGATTGATAAATATAGAAAGGATTTGGGAACACTTTAAGCATCCCCAAATCCCAAAACTACAATATATCACGCTGTGATACAACTCGAGTCTATATAAAAACTTGGAAGTAGCCCGGCATTTTTAAGGGCTGACCTTTAAATAATCAACGTCGAACGCCGTGATGCCGCCCGTGCCGGACGAGCCGATGGCAATGTAATCACCCTCGCCGTCCAGGCTTGCACCTGCGGTCACTTCAACTATCGCGCATTCCTGGTCGTTAACGCACACAGTCAAGACATGCGTACCAACGCCGCCGGCGACGATATCAACCGTAACGGTGTTCCAGGCGGTAGCATCTGCTATCGCAATGGCGTTCGGGACAGCGGCATCTTCAGTGTCCACATCATCCGACATCTCGGTACCGAGAAGGCCGTTCATAAGCAGAGCATCGGTCTCCAGACCCTCGAGCTCGCCGGCCTTGGCCAGAGAGAACGAAATCTGTCCGGCGCCGGCCTCGGCAATACCTACCATGCCCTTGCCGCCGTCGCGAATGTGATAGCCGATACCGCCTTCCGGCCAGGGATCGCCTGAGATCTGGTTATCCAGCGGAGGTGTGGTCGCCACGCGGAGACGGAACTCCAGATGGGCGCCGTCCAGGCCAATACCGGTCTGACGGGTAAGATAGACCTTGCGATTGCTCGGATCGCTGATGCCCAAATCCCTGGGATCGCCGGTATCCTGGATACGCAGGAAAGTTACATCATCTTCTACCAGAGCTGCCGCTCCGCCGGGATTGCCCTCTCCGGGACCCGTCACGTCCCAGGCATCGGAATTATTATCATGATCCCA
>Ga0207752_1000491_pt1 | contig 18523 bp, 10 predicted proteins | sample Pon2CUnioCityCA_6_FD_187272 | JGI IMG/M metagenome (GOLD analysis project Ga0207752, IMG submission 187272) | Marine sediment microbial community from Union City, CA, USA - Pond 2C Sediment 2 (SPAdes) | ecosystem: Environmental > Aquatic > Marine > Intertidal zone > Salt pond sediment ...
TTCGCCGAAACCAAGGAATGTCTCGCCGCCATTCGGGATAAAAGCATTCTTCGCCCTGAGCTGTCCCTGGGACTCCGCCGTAAGGTGTCCCTTAGGTGACTTACGGAGATTCGATGGGTATGATGCCGGAGGTATTTGTGTGACGATCAACGCATTCTCAACGCCGTCCAGGGATGGCTTTGAAGATGCATTTTGTTCCGATCCGCCTCTGGCGGATACGAAAACCGCATTTAATAAAAAGATTGTACAACATAAAAGTAGACTTCTTGAACACATGCCACAATATAATCCACAGATGGTCCTAAAATATGCTTTTATCTATACATAAAAGCAAGATATTAGTCAAGTCAAATCTCACCTTCAATTGCCACTAAGACGCTAAGGCTCTAAGATTTTTTATATGAATATTATTACTATTTTGTGTCTTCCTGGCTCTCAAAATATATGCTTAATTCATCATTTATCGGCGAAGCAGCGGGATCAGTTTAGGGTAAAGTTCCAGATAAAGTTCGTATCGCCGCCGATACTTTTCAACATTCCCGCTCGAAGACATGATTGTTCTGTTTATTCCGACCGCATCCTGAACGGCGGAATTGATATTATCATAGTTTCCGGCACCAACCGAAGCGAGAACCGCAGCACCAAGGCAGGCTGCCTCTGTAACCCGTGGAACACGCAGGGGTATCCGGCATATATCGGCCTTGAGCCCAAGCCAAATGTCGCTGCGGGCGCCTCCTCCGACGGCGTGCAGCTCTTTGACTTCTATGCCGGATTCTCTTAAAAGATCAAGATTGACTTGCAATTCAAAAGTCAGACCCTCAAGGATTGCTTTTGCTATGTCGGCCTGTGTGGTAGCAAAGGTCATGCCGAGAAATGCGCCTCTCGAAGTAGTATCGAGTGTCGGCGTGCCGCTGCCGGAAAAATGCGGCAGAACCATCAGATCGGTCGGTCCCGGCGAAGAGTCCGCCAACAGCAAATCATAAGCATCTGTGCCGGACTTCTGTGCTTCGAGCAATTTATCTCTGCCGAGTGTATCTCTGAACCATCTCAGCAGTAATCCGCCGCTGTGATTGAGAGTCATCGACAAGTATAGTCCGGGAACTACATGACGATAAACGGAAATATTACCCCGTCGCAAGCGTTCGCTCAGAACAGGCATCGACAATGCTACTTCTACGACTTCGGCTGTACCGGTGGAAACCATTGCCAGGCCGGGCTTTATTACGCCGCTGCCCAGCGCCGCACATGCCTGGTCATGACCGCCGCTTACAACCAAAACATCGCCGGCAAGACCTGTCTCGGCAGCAATATTTTTTTCTATATTGCCGACTACCCCGCCGGCGGCTGGCGCTAATTCGGACAGACGCCCGGTGTCAATTCCACATTCATCCAGTATATCGACGGCCCAGCAATCATTCCGCAAATCATACATCTGGGTTCGGGAGGCAAGACAATGACTAATCGATGCCTTGCCCGTAAGACGTTTTAGGAAGTAATCTTCGTAGAGCAAAAACTGATGACTCCGCTTCCAGACGGCGGGCTCATTTTTCTTTAACCAGAGCAATTTGGTCAGTGTATTCATCGTATGGATTGGCATGCCGGTTCTATTATAGAGCATTTCTGGGCCGAAGGTCTTCGCAAGCCATTCATTTTCTTCCGTAGTTCGCGTATCCATCCCGAGGATAGCACTTCGAAGCGGTCTGCCTTGCTTATCAACCGGAATAACTGCTTCACCCTGCACTGAAAGTGCCATCGCACGGGGCGGATCCGACCTGCTTCGGCTCACGGCTTCGGATAGCGACTCGAGGGCAAGATTCCAGACCAGCTCGGCATCCTGCTCGACCCAGTGTGTTCGAGGTGTCAGAATCGAGTATTCCCTTTTGTCCTGTCCGAGTATCCGCCAATCGTCACCGAAAACGACAGCTTTACATCCCGTAGTTCCAATGTCTAAACCGATCATAGACATATCAGGTTCTCCTACGATTTACGGATTTACTCAATTGCTATTGCATCTACCGTCTCAAGAATTTTCTGCACACTGTTTTGGCCAGACATCCACTGATCCTGCAAACGCCGCAGATCGAGAAGGATTGACGGCTCAGCCAGCTCGACATCTTCATAAGTTATAGGCATATCCTTTGCTATGTCCCGAATTAGCTTAGCGTTTTTCGCAATTCCCGCCGGCAGCAGCTTTTCCCTGGCCGCGACTTCATACTCATCTATCAGGCAGTAAAAGCTGCATCCCCCGATACCATTCAGGACATCGCCGACTTTGAGGCCCTGCTTTGCTACGGCGAAGACCTCGGAAACGAGTCTGTCGAGAGGAACCATGTTGGATTTGCCTCTGATTGTGAGCATAGCACAGGTCAGCGGCACTTCAATGCTGCACAAATGATAAGGCCGAAAGAGGGTGTAATAAGGGCCATCGCCCATATCGCGGTACACAAGAGCCTGTCGCAACCGGGGATGGTCTGTTGTCACCACGGCAAAAACGCCCGGATGGACATGGCCTATGCCGTATTCGACGGCACCGATTTTACTCAATATTCCTCCGTGTTCTTTCAGCGTAAAGGTCTTATTCAATTTGTCCCGGCTGGTTTTTGGACCGTGCATGCCGCGGACATCGGGAACAAGGCCGGTGGCATTGGAGACTGCCGCCATTTCAATCATGGTCTTGCTGCCATCGACGAATTCTATCAGCATATTTGGACTAAGACCTCGCCGGGCGGCCTCTGCGGCCCATTTTTCATCCGTCGGCTTTGCGTGTCTGTCCAGCGGATTATTCTTGCCCTTGCCCATAGCAACAATCGTAAAGCCCAGAGCATCGGCAAAATCGTAAAGCTCCTTGCAAGCAGCCGGCTCATCTCCCGCTGCCAATGCGTAAAGGACACCTCTGTGCTCGGCGTAACGGTGCAGGAGCGGACCAACGGTTATGTCCGTCTCGACATTCATCATCGCCAGATGCTGACCGTTTCTTGCCGAGCGAATTGCCGCTTTGGCTCCGATTTCAGGTACTCCCGTGGCTTCCAGCATAACATCAATGCTGTCCATATCCGTTACAACTCTATAGTCCGAAGCATAAACGTACATACCTTTTGCAATAAGCCGGTCAGCCTGTTTGGCCGAATCGGCCTGCGCCGTTTGACTATTAGTCCCGGCAATTTTATAAGCGTCTTTTGCACGCTCGATTTGTATGTCCGCGATTGCTACAACTTCAATCCCTTTCATTTGTGTTACCTGCGCTAATACGTCAACGCCCATCTGGCCGGCGCCGATTAAGCCGACCTTTACAGGTTTGCCGGCTTTTTGCCTTTCCGCCAGCTCTAAATTTATCCCAATCACTTATATTGCCTCCCGATTTTTATAATGATCTTCAGCGCCTCTCCTCTTGCAGCCGTTTCGTATGCTTTGTTTATCTTCTCAAGCTCGAACGTATGTGTTATCAGCGATTCGGCAGGCAGTTTTACCTCCGCTAACAAGCTAAGCGCCAGCTTGTGAAATCGCGGGTGGTAAGAAAATGCACCAACCACCTGAATCTCGCCGTAATGAATTAAATTACTGTCAAGAGTAGTCATTGGATTTGCCTTCGGCAGACCGCCGAAAAGAACTACCTTGCCGCCTTTGCGAACCATCTCTACGCCGAGCTTTTGAGTTTGCGCTACTGGATTTGCACAAATTATGATGTCCGCACCTACGCCGCCGGTGAATTCTTTTATTCTACCGACAATATTTTCGGATGATGGGTCGAGTACCAAGTCAGGTTTGAACTTTTTTACCATTCTACGCTTTGTCTCGCTAATTTCCAAAACGCATACACGGGCGCCTTGATGTTTGGCCACTGAAACATGGAGACAGCCGGCAGGCCCGGCTCCGATGACTACTACCGTGTCGCGCTCATTTGTACCGGCTTTTTCATGAGTGGCGAGCACCGAGCAGCATAATTCAGATACGGCTGCATGCTCGAAAGAAAGTCCTTCCGGCATCTTGTTTATGATTCCATTAGTGAGAATTTCTCCCGTCAGCGCCATTCGCTCGGCAAAGCCGCCGGGAAAACCGGGTGTGACACCCAGAAATTTCAGGTTATCGCAAAGATTGTACAATTCTTTCCGGCAATAGTAGCAATCCCCACAGTGTATATCGGGGGCTATAGCTATCAGATCATCTGTCTCGAAGCCGGTGCAGTTGTGCCCAGCCTCTATAATGACACCCGCGGCTTCGTGACCCGGGATTACTTCTTTACTGCCGGTTGGCGGCCCTTCCTTCCATCTTCTTATATCCGAGCCGCAGATTCCACAGGCTTTAACTTCTATAACAATCCCATCATCCGGCACTTCCGGCTCAGGCACATCTCGCAGTTCAAGAGTCCCTGGTGATGTGAGAAATGCTGCTTTCATCCAATTTTCCTTTTCAAATTTGTAGAGTGTGAAAACTCCGTTATTGCTCAAATGTTAGATTACAGCTTCTTTCTGAGCTTTTCGCCGACGGCGCCTCCCGGATGAGTCTGACCGAACTGTTCTTTAGTATAGCCCCGCAGTTCCAGTAGTAAAATACACAATACATCACATGCCGCCGCATTGACAAGCGAACTGCCGGTGGCGATCATGCCGTAGGGATCAATGGCTTCGGGAGCAACGACGTGATAGACGGCGTCGCTGAGGCTGCCGAGTTCCGAATCAGGTTTTTCCGTGTGAGCAATGATTTTTGCTCCGCGCTCTTTTGCAATCCGGACAAACTTGTTTAATTCCGTACTCTGTCCGCCTTTCGATATCACATAGACGACATCTTTTTCCGTAATGGCCCCTGCGCCGCCGTGGTTTGCATTGGCGGCGTTGATAAACAATGCCGGGGTTCCGCAGCAGGCCAGCAGGTGGGCAAATCTTTCAGCAATCGTCCAGCTTGTCCCCGCCCCGGCCGTAAGTACATGTCCATTACAATTGATTATCATATCGACGATCCCGGCCAGTTCCCGGGTCAATTGATCTTTGAATGCGCGGACTGCATTTGCTTCTGACTCGATCACTTCTCGTGCTCTTTCAAGGATTTGGGTTTCGGACATTTCCGTCATAATTTTTTCACCTCAAATACAAACTGTCATTCCTGTGAAAACAGAAATCATTCTTCTACTCTTATATTACGTCGGCTAAGTTTTGCAAGGTACATATTTCGCAGGCTGTCTATCAGAACCGCGAAAAAGATAAAAGCAGCGGCAATAAGGGGATGCAGGTACAAATCCACACGCGCCGAAACCAGGCTGATAGATACAGCCTGGATGAAAACCGCTCCCAGCACGACGCCGGGAAAGATCCTTCCGGCCCCTCCGAACAGGCTCACTCCTCCGAGGACCGCCGCCGCGATTGCATCGAACTCATCACCTCTGCCGAAGCCGGCATTGACGTTGCCGAGCTGAGCGACGGAGATAAAACCTCCCAATGAAGCAAAAATTCCGCACAGAACGTAAGCCGTGAAAATCGCCCTGTCGGTGCTTACGCCGGCTTTGCGGGCGGCTTCTTTGCTGAAGCCCACGGCATAAATCTGCCGGCCCAGCGTCGTTCGCTCCAACAGCAGCCACGCGCAGAACACAACTCCGGCGAAAACTACAATAGGATACGGAACCAGGCCAAACAGCTCGGCAAAGCCCAGGCTGGTAATCGAATCGGGAAAATTGACGGCACGGGATTTAGTGAACATCAGCCCAACACCCCTTCCCGTTACCATCATGCCTAAGGTCACGACAAAGGGCATAATCTTCAGTTTCGCGACGGCAAACGCATTAACCACTCCGAACACCGCGCCGACAAGCAGACACAAAATCAAGGCAAACCACGGGCTAATGGAATAATGTTGCATCACAAGTCCCGCAACTGCCGCAGAGACATACATATTCGAGCCGACCGAAAGATCGATCCCGCCCGTCAGCAAAACGAAAGTCATCCCTACGGCGATAATACCGATATAAGAAGCCTGCTTAAATGCGTTTTCAATATTCTGATAATGAAACGACTTCGGCGCCACCAGCCCGAAGATAATGAACAGCAGAGCGAACAAAAGTAAAGGCGTATTATTAAGTAATAGATGTGTTAGTTTGTTTCGTTTTAGGCTCATATATAAAAAATTAATTTTCGTCGTTTTGCCTGGAGTATGGCCTATCCATTGTCTGCTTTATAACCAGCTCGACCACTAAATGCCGCCTGGAGAATTTTCTCCTGGTCGAAGTCCGGTCTTACGAATTCAGCCCGGATTTCGCCGTTGCTCATTACAAGTATCCGGTCGCACATCCCCGTCAGTTCCTCGAGTTCCGAAGAAATATACATTATTCCGATCCCTTCTTCGGCCAGCTTGTTTATCGTGCCGTAGACTTCGTATTTGGCGCCGATATCAATGCCCCTCGTCGGTTCGTCGAGAATTAGCACCGCCGGGGCGGCCAGCAGCCATTTTCCTATAACGATTTTTTGTTGATTGCCGCCGCTGAGACTTTTAACCTTTTGCTTGTGAATCGGGCCGCTCTTGATTCGCAGCGTCTCTGCAATTCTGTTTGAGAATTCCAGCATTCTGGAGCGGTTAAGGATTCGGGCCGGACCAAATCTTGTAAATTCCCTCAGCGAGGGAAGAGCGAGATTCTCACAGACGGACGCCTCCATCAAAAGTCCCTCCTGGTGCCGATTCTCCGTTACGAAAGCCAGGCTGTTAAGAATGCTCTCGACAGGTGAAGAACTTGTTATATCTTGTTCGGTGACGCTAATCCGTCCGGCTCTGCAGGAATCGAGCCCGAAGATAATTCTCGCCAATTCACTCCGGCCGGAGCCCAAAAGGCCAAAGATACCCAGCACTTCATTTTCGTGGAGCTTGAAAGAAATATCTCTGACTATGCCGGGCTGGCTAACTCCTTCGACTTTCAGTAAGGCGACGCTGCCGACAGTTGTGCTCCGGAGGGGATACATTTGCTCTATCCGGCGTCCGACCATCTCGGAAATCATTCTGTCAACGGAGTATTCTCTGCCGGGTCCCGTGCTGACAAGACAGCCATCTCGTAACACGGCGATGGCATCGGACAACTCAAGCACATCTTCGAGTGAATGGGAGATGTAGATGATCGTCCTATCCTGCTGCTGCGATTTCTTTATTATATTGAAAAGATGTTTCCTCTCAGTAGTAGTCAATGACGTTGTGGGTTCGTCAAAGATTAAAACGCGTGCATCACGACTGAGAGCCTTCGCTATTTCAACAAGCTGCCGTTCGCCGGGAGATAGCATTTCAACCGGTGTCCGGACGGAAATGTTCAAGTCTACAGAAGACAACAGCGCCGCTGCCCGCTTTTGCAAACTGCTTTTATCTATGAAAGGTGATTTGCCGATTTGGGGAAAACCGTCGATAAAGAGATTGTCGACGACGCTCAGATTAGGAAAAAGATTCAGCTCCTGGTGTATGAACGCTATGCCTGCGTCTGTCGCATCGGCCGGACACGAAGGACTGTACTTTTTGCCGAAGAGCCTGATGGTCCCCTCGTCCTGTGGAAAAACGCCGCCGAGAATATTCATAAGCGTGCTTTTGCCGGCGCCGTTTTCACCTATCAGTCCCAACGTCTTTCCCTTCTCGATAGAGAAGTTAACCTCGCTCAACGCCGGAGCGCCGAAGAAGCTCTTGCTGATGCGGTCAAATTCTATTTCCCATTCCGTCATATCAGGCTATCTCCCCGGCTGCTGTTTGTCTGGCAGCGATGCGGGTGCGTAAAGAATCCAGCAATGCGGCCAAGAGGATTACGCCGCCTTTTATTATATCTATCGAGTAAAACTGCAACGGCATTTTGTTTAGAGAATTGTCGAGCACGACGAAAAACAGAACCCCGTATACAGCCCAGAGCAGTCTGCCTTTGCCGCCGTACAGGCTGATTCCTCCGATAACTGCTGCCCCTATTACATCTAGCAAAAGATTTCTCCCCAGGGTGGGACGGCCAGCTTCCAGCCTTGCCGAATACAGAATAGAACCTAAGCCTGCACAAAATCCGCTGAAGATGTAAGCCAGAATAACCACTCGCGCGGCCGGAACGCCGGAGACCCTTGCCGTACGGACATTCTGGCCGACGGCATAAAACCATCGACCGAGTATACTAAGATTCAGAATTATAAACGCAAGAACCGCAAGAGTTACGACAATCAGCATTGCTGAAGAAACGGGACCTAAGCTGCCTTTACCGACTGCGATGAAACTATCCGGCAGGTGCATGATGTTTTCGGAACGTGTCAGGTAAATCGCCAGTCCGCTGTAGAAGGACATCGCTACGAGGGTCACCATGAAGGGCGGCATTTTCAGTTTTGCCACGGCCAGACCGTTCAGAAATCCGATGACTACACCGACGGCGAGCATTATTATAATCGCCGCCGGCACCGCCCATCCGCTGCCGGCGAGCAATCCCCCCTGCTCTGAGAAAACCATGCCCCAAAGCGGATTTTGCTCGAACTTGGCCGGATCGAACCGCCCGGCCATTACCATCGCACCGAGGACGCTCGTTACCGCCATGATTGAGGTCTGGGATAAATCGATGCCGCCGACAATCAGCACGAACATTTGGCCGATTACCAAAGCCAGCAACGGCCATACGTTGCTGAATAAATTCGCAATATTGCGGCGGCCTGTCATGTGCGGATAGAAAGCCCAGATAAGCAGGAAATAAAGAATTGTTATCACGAGAACAAAGTGGTCCGACAGGACAATCTCCCCCGGCAATCGTAGGGGGCCCCATTTTGCGATCTTTTTGCAAAATGGGAACCCAAGTAGCGTCCTTCGGGCTCTCATTGTGCTTTGCCGGCCTCTGCTTGCTTTAGAATCCTGCAACCCCACATATCCATTTCTCGCTCGGCCATGTTTTCCTGCGTAAGCGCAAAGCCGGGGTCCTGTATCCATTTTTCAGGCCTGGCTTGGCCTTTCTGTATCGCACCGAGCAAGGCATCCATAATCGCATCGGCTTCGAAGAATAAGTCCTGTACGCCGGTGGCATCGACGTAACCTTCTTTCATCAGCATGTAAGCCGTAGAGTCGCCGTCAAGCCCGCCTAATATCACGTGTCCGGCATCACCGATGGGCTTCCACTTTCCAAGCGGCTCGAGGACTGCTTTTATCTGCGGATACAGGAAATCAGATGATGTGAAGATAAAATTCACCCCAGGCTCTACCTGGAGTGCAGCCTCAAGATTGGCCAGAGTCGTGGCGGCGTCCCATTTTGTCGGAACCTCGATAGGCTCTTTGAACAAACCGGGATGCGCTTTGACTGCGTTATAGAAGCCATTTCTGCGTTCAATGGCGTTCTGGTCTCCGAGGTCACCGACCAGGATAAGAGGCGTCATCTTGCGATTGAACTGACTGGCAGTTTTGACCATATACGCAACTGTCTGTTCGGCAATTTTTGCGTTGTCGGCTACAACTACAAGGGCGGGATTGCTCCTGTTAGCGGGCGGACGATTAAAAACGCCGATAGGTATCCCCGCCTTGTTTGCTTCGCCGATAATTGTAACGGCACTTTCCCCATCTTGTGGAATCATAATTATCCCGTCTACATCCTGAGCGATTGCATCGCGAATCTGTTCGAGCTGGCGGTTGGCGTCCTGATGTCCGTTGCGTTGAAGGACCTTAACGTTCCTGGCTTTCAGTGTTTCAGTTATTGCCTTGTGGGCGGCGACCCAGTATTCGGTTTCAAGGTCATGAAAGGCAAAACAGATTGTTATCCGGCCGGGCTCTTTGTCCTTGCGGGAACAGCCGGCGGCGGCGAAAAGAACAAATATCAGCAATAACTCAAGGATAAGCCGCTTCTTATTATTCATTTTTATCCTTCCATTTATATCCGGAAGATTTATAATCATTCGTTCGGCTTTGTATGCATGAAGATTATTAGAAGGATATGGTTTTGTCAATTGGAATATGAAATGGAAAAGAAACAAACATTCGGAGTGATCGTAACCTCTCGCAATCTATTTCCGGCCAAACTAGCTATTGCCGAACGCCAAAATATCATGGCCAAACTGGACAAAATGGGCTTCAATTACATTCTTCTTGGAGAAGATGAGGTTGCAAACGGTGCCGTGGAGACATACAGTGACGCCAAAAAGTGCGCTGCTCTCTTTAAGACCAGAAACGACGAAATTGACGGGGTGATCGTGATTTTGCCCAACTTCGGGGATGAACAGGCCGTCGCTGCGGCAATCGATATGTCGCAGTTGGACGTCCCAATATTGGTTCAGGCGTGTGGTGAATCGAATCCGGCCAAGCTTACTCTGGGCCAAAGGCGAGATTCCTTCTGCGGCAAGCTTTCTTTATGCAATAACCTGTACCAGTACGGCATACCCTTTACGAATACGACTTATCATACCTGTCAGATTACAGATGATATCTTCACGGAAGACCTCAATCGGTTCGCCGCTATATGCCGGATAGTAAACGGTCTTCGCAGCGCCCGAATAGGAGCGATCGGCGCCCGGCCGGAGGCATTTCATACCGTCCGCTTCAGTGAAAAGCTGCTGCAGGCGTCTGGAATCAAGGTCGTGACGGTAGATTTGTCGGACATATTTTCAACAGCGGATGCCCTCGGCGATGATTCCAAAAACGTTCGCGACAAAGTAAAGGCCATAAAGTCTTATGGCACAATTCCATCATCCGTTTCTGGGGACAAAATTCTCAGGCAGGCGAAATTGTCGGTAGCCATTGACAACTGGATGATTGAAAACGAATGCGTAGCCAGCGCCATTCAGTGCTGGACGTCCGTGCAGCAGCATTACGGTTGTGCCGCGTGCTTGTCGATGAGCATGATGGGCGAGCAGGGCAAGCCGAGTGCCTGCGAGATGGACGTGGCGGGCACGGTCTCTATGTACGCACTTAATCTGGCTTCGGGCGGCAAGCCATCGGGATTCGTGGACTGGAATAACGACTTCGGCGATCAACTCGACAAATGCGTGGTGACGCACTGCAGCAACTATCCCAAAAGCTTCGTGGGCGGTGATATAGAAATATCTGAGCTGGATGTTCTGGGCGAGGCTCTCGGAAGGGAAAATTGTTTCGGCGGCATCAAAGGCAGAATCGCCCCCGGCGATATGACTTTCGCCCGGATAAGTACAGATGATACCTTCGGCATAATCAAGGCCTATGTCGGACAGGGCAGATTCACGGACGACCCTCTCGAATGTGACGGCGGAGTCGGAGTGTGCGAGGTTCCGCACCTACAGCAGCTCCTGGACTTTCTGTGCCGCAACGGTTTCGAGCATCACGTAGCTATGAACCGAGGCAGCTACGTCGATGCCGTGGCAGAAGCCTTCGGCAAATACCTCGGCTGGGAAGTCTATAACCACCGCGATTTATGATTGAAATAACAAATCTTAAATCTACCTAACTTCCAGCTCGAAACTTTCCGAATGGCTGTTAAATTCAGGAGCGTACATACATTGTATCGCTGCTATGCCCGTTTGGTATTTTCCCTTGTGCTGGATACGGGTGCTGTATTCAAAGACATACACACCCTTGGGCAGATAATCCATGAAAAAGTGCGTCGCCGTATCGCGCGTACTCTGGTAATAACCCAAACCGTCCTGGTAACGATAGCCGCTGAGAACGTTGACCGGTTCTGTGCCGCTGGGCCGCTGGTCCTTCATGTGGACATATTCCATATCGCGGTCCACCCGTAATTCGATGCGTACGACCAGCTCGTCACCCACGGCAAGGGAATCTCCTATCGGAAACAAAACCTGGCCCTGGTCGGTGGTTCTCTTGACGAACAGGTCCTTTTTGAGCTGCAGCGGCGTGCCTTCATAGGGCGTAACCTTGCTCATGTCCTCAAGATACTGCCAGTGTACGCTGCCCCAACTGACGCCTTCATCGACCTTCTTGACCGTGATTTGACCCATATCAGGTTCGATCTCGCCACGGATGAGCCGTTCTTCGTAGAACCCGGTGCCGGGCTCGATATATTCAGGCTCGATCCATTCGCCTGCCAGCGCAACTTCGACAATGGCATCAGAAGCAAGGAAATCAGTGCCTCGCAGGAGCAATCCGTAAATCGCATCAGCCGTGGCCTTGGTGGTTTTCCAATCCTGTGTTTGTTTCTGCTTAAGCAGCCAGACTCTGCAATCCTCGACTGCCTGAGCATCGCCGACGACTTCATCAAAAGCTTCAATCATCATGGCCTGGGTTTCAATCGGGGCACGATACCACCACCAGCTATGCTCGGTGTCCCGCCAGTACATGCCCAGCTCATCATCGGTAACGCTGTATTCCCGAATCGACTGCATAATCTGCTCGGGAGTTTGCAAATCGCCGAAGCGTTTGAGTGCGATTGCCAAGTGGGCCTGGGACTGACGCCACAGTGAGGTCCAGTATTGCCGGGCCTGTCCGAGCCAGTATTCGAGAGCTTCCTGATATTGGCTGTCAACCGGCTTATCGATTAAAAAGAAGCTGCGCCCATATAAGTATAGTGCTATCAAACCGTTAAGATGGTTCTCGTCTTTATAGCTGTGTTCGAGAATCCAGCGGTATCGCTCGTCCATCCAATTATCAAGTGCCCCCAGTGCCTTGACCGCACAACTGACATCCAACTGGCTAATACCCAGATGACGCAGACGACCAAATCCGGTAGTGATGTAGAGCGTAATATATCTGTTGCCGCGATAGCCCGGGAACCAGGGCCACAAGCCGTCGCTTAGTTGCATCTGTTGGAGTTTGAATAGTGCTCGCGAGGTTTCGTCATTGAGGCGGTTCTCATCGAAAAGGATTCCGACGTTTTTGCGTGCCTGAGATTCGGCCATGGCCTGTCTTAACCAGGGAGTTTCCTCCAATGTTACAGCCTTGAGATCTTCGTTCTTTTCAAGGGGACTATCCAGGGCCGGCGTTGCTTTCCACTGGTCGAAAATACGCCGGATCTTCGGATCTGAATTGGCTATATAGGAAGCCAGTGAATTGGCATAGAGCCGGTTGAATATCTGCTCGCTGCACTCATACGGATACTCCATCAGGTAAGGCAAGGCCATTACCGCATACCACGCCGGCTGGGAGACCATTTGTACGGTGAGGCTCTGGTGACGCAGAGTATCCGATTGGCCTGATTCCAGAAGTTTGGTGAATTCGAAATCTTTGGTCTGCGGGCCGCGTATCGGCAAGGGCAGTGATTCAGTAACCAAAATCCGGCGGCTTAACACCGGCAGATATCCCTCTTCGCCGTCACTTAGCCTGCTGGTGGCGCCAACGGCTTTGTAAGTGAGAAAATCACATTCATCCGGTATGGTCAGCCGCCACGAATAAGTGCGCGACTCCATGCTGGGCACATCGAAATCCTGCTCCGGCGACAAGTTGCCCAAAGCCCCATCACGGGACTCTAAAGTGCGCGCATCGGACATAAAAAGGCCCACTTTGCCCCTTTGCCGGGCGGCGGACTGGTTGGTTACCTTGACCGTGAATTCGATGATGTCGCCTTCTCGCACGAACCGCGGCGGATTAGGCTGAACCATCAGGTCTTTTGCCGTGACGGTCGTATCTGTTAAAAAGCCGCTGCGCATTTGGTTATCGTGGGCAAATCCCATAAACTTCCACTCAGTCAGGGCTTCCGGTATGGTAAACTCGATACGGACTACTCCTTCGATATCGGAGACAAGGTGCGGGTAGAAAAAGGCTGTCTCGTCGAGGTTTTCACGAGCGGAGACATGGCTCAAGTCAACAGAAAGTTCCTCATCAGCCTTATCTTCCTGCCCTTGATCATCACTTGAAGAAGTGGTCCCATCACCACCTCGGCCCATGGGTGGTGCAGCGCCGCCGCCAGCATATCCTGGAAATCCCCAATAATACTGATAAACAATCTCGTAAGGAAAATGGCGGTAGGTTAACGCATCAGAAATGCGATCCACACTCCAGCCATAAAGAACTGTCCTGAACGAAAGCTCGTCGTTTTCGAATCGGCTGTATAACCTTGGCGACTCGCTGCGGAAGCCCGATAAACTCCGTATCCAATTGTGCGGCAGATATTGATCCAGGGACGCATCGTACATGCCCGCCACCATCTCGGCGACCGCTTTACCCGCATCCGGCCCTGTTATTATTGCCGTCCACATTTCCTCCTGGCCCGGCTCCAGCAGAGACCTGAAACGTTCCCATTGAATGGTAAGCTGTTTATTGGTCCAGGGCACATCCACAACTCGCTCGTTCAGATACGCCCGGTTCTCGCGCACATAAGTAACGCGCAAAGTGAAGCCGCCGCGCATATCTTCGATAACCTTATGCTCGATGATTTCCTGGGTACGATTGGGATCTGTCCACCAGGCTCGCAGCAACTCACCCCGGCACTCAATTTCCACATAAGCCCTGCCGGTGCCGTATCCGGTGCCCCATAGAGCCACAAAAGTCTGGCCCGGCTCAAGTGACCAGGCTGGTGCGGCAAAATGGTTCGCCACACGCACGCCAAAATGTTCTGCCTGCGGATCCAAGACGTGGAATGTATGCTGAGCGGCAACCGATTTTCCGAAACGGTCCTGAGTTTGCAGGAGCGCACGATATATGCCGGCTTCTAAAGCCACTGAAAGCGCGGTTTGCCCATCTGCATCGGTTTGGAAGGAGTATTCGCCGACCAGGTCAGCCGGCTCCCAGGTTTCCGGATTAGATGGATCCGGCTGCGACCACACGTATTCCATCCTGGAGCGTATGACTCTATCCGGCTGTTTCAATGTATAAATCTGCACCGTGCCTTCGGCAGGTTCGGGCTCACCGTCGATGGACTGGGTTGAAACAATCAAATTGACAGGATTATCTTTAGTTTGCCAATCGTCGGCGGAAATCGTAGCCGCCAGCGCCGTGTATCCGGCAAGCACAATATGCTCATCGGAGCGTGTCTCGCCCGTAGTGTCGGTCACATCGGCGACGATTCGGTACTCGAATATCGGTTCATCTTCCTCCAAAATAGACAGATCGGGCTTGGCTGTGAAGGTGATTGAAAACGAACCGTTGGTTTCTGTAGTCGTCGTTCCGTGGGCGATGGCCTGCTCGTTTGCCGATGGATAAATCCAGCGGGCCCACCAGCACCAGATGGGAAACCGTACCTGTCGCACAACGCGCCATTCGACCTTGGCTCCGCCAATGGCCGCGCCTGTGTATGCCGTAGCATTGCCCGGTACTACGACTTCCGTGTCGAGCCGGGGTGCTTCGGCTGATGCTTCTAACTGGACACGGAATTTAGGCCGCTTGTATTCTTCCACATTGAAGTAAGCGCTGCCGTTGGGACCATACCGGACAATTACGGACATTCGGCCCATCAGGCGGTCCCGTGGGGCAGTGAAGCTGCCGCTGAAGGAGCCGTAGTCGTTGCAACGGTGCTCCTGGCTCGCAATCTCCTGTCCATTCGTATCTCTAAACACCACGGTTAAAGACCGGCCAGATAGCGTCTGATAGTTGTCACTTGTTGGATCCGTGTGGATGCAGATACCTTTGTAGTGGATGGTCTGGCCCGGGCGATAGAGCGATCGATCGGTGAAAAAGACAGTCCGTTCTCTTGGCGTCGGATCGTTTTGTGCGGACCTAACCCGGTAAGTATTCTCAGACGCCAGTTCTTGACCTCCGTATTCGGCAACAATTATAAATCTATCCTGATCCACACGGTAGAAATCGAAGAGTCCATTTTCGTCCGTATGCGCCTGGTCAGTGAGCACGTATTGATACTGGTTGTTGGAGCGTCTGTACGTCCAGCGGGTAACCTTTGCGTTGACGAGCGGTTGGCCGCTCTTGGCATCGAGCACAAATCCCTCAATAAAACCATCCCGAGAAGGGGTCCGCACGACAAGCGCCAGGTCACTGACCCAGATGCGCGCCACACTTACATTATTATCGTTCTCTGAAAAGGAAGGATCGTAGCTGGCTATAATAAAATAGAATCCTTTTTCGAGGTCTTCCGGGGCCGGCAGCATCTCGGTGCGGGACTGATAGTCGGTAGTAGAGGGCAAATCCTCGCTCCACTCGAGGACCGGCTTTTTCCTGAGTATTATTTCCAATTCATCGTCGTTGATATACTTCCAGTAATACTGAATCGCGTCCTCTACCGGAAATGGCACTGCTTTGAAGAATACCCTGGTCACATTGCGATAAGTGACCTGAATCTCCGGCATAGGATCATTCCATACCCGCTCAGTCTGGATAGAGGCGGATTTTGCTTCGATTTGTTGGATTAAGTTATAACACTTTGCTCCGCCGATGCTGTTTGGATACTCTTCCCACCCCCGGCTCGCCAGGGTATGAGCCCGGAGATAGTCTCCCTGGCTGCGCACGGCTCTGGCCCATTCGTATAACGCCAGAGCGGCAATTTCGGAATCCGGCCACGAATTCACAAAGCGTTCAAGGGCTGTAATGTATAAGTTGGTCTTTTCAGGCCCTAATGCGAGGTTGTTGCCGAATTTCAGTCTGTTCAAATCAGCGTCAATAAAGGCGCTTTTGTCGGAATCTCCCTGATGAAAACTCAGCAAATCCTGATACAGGCCGATAGCCTTGAGCTTGGCGGAATCCTCGTCCGAAGTTTCGGGATCCCACGCTAAAAACTCGGCAACGGTTCCGAAGATGGGGCTGTCAGCCATGATTTCGAAAGCGTCCTGGGGTATGGTGCCGGCTTGTTCGCCGGCACTGTAAAACGACAAGGCTTCGAAAACTAAAAAGTCATAGAGTGTAGGCCGATAGCTGTCCGGCACAGTTCCTTTTTTCAGGAAATCGTCCCAATCTTCTATAGGGATGGTCTTTAGCTGCTGGGCTGCTTCCAAAGCAAGCATGAAGTGCGTGTCGATTTCCGCCAGGATACGGGGCAGGTCCCATGTTGTGATGTCCTCACCGGGCGGCTCGGCCGTCTGCGTCCGCTGAATGAATCGCCAGCTGTTCTGCTGGAAATACTGCCAGTACCAATGGGCCAAGATAGTTTCCATTACCGGCTTCATTTCTTCGGGCGCTTCGGCAATTTCCGCCTCCAAAAGGATAATCTGCTCTTCGGCTTTACCCCCTTGAATCTGTCCTTCCAGCGAGATTTTCAGACAAATGGCCCTGGTTGCCTCAGCATAAGCCCCTTCCTCCATCGCTGCCGGGATGATTTGCTCCAGAATCGTTTGAGCGGTCTTGGGCAGCCTGTTTTCAATCGCTTCATCTACCTGCTTCCACAAGTCATCTCGCGATTCCGCGGCAGAAAGATACCCGGCAACTATCAGCAGAAGCAGTAAGAAAAACAGCCGTCCGAAAAGATTTGTTTTGCCTCGCATTTTGATATCCTCCTAAAATAGATATATAATAGAATATTATGACGCTACAGCATACGCAGCCGTAACATATCTACACTATCGAAAACACTCCTTATTGTTTAGGCTTCTACAAAATTGAAGTTAGGCATACTTTTGGAAAGAAAAAAATCTGTTTTATTGATTTTTTTACCAAAAAAATAGCAGAACTCAGTAAAAGGCAGGATTGGTATGATAGAACGTATGAATTATAATGGCACGTAAAATATAATAGATTTAACCTGCCTTATTTTACATTTACGATTATATCTATAATCTTGTTCGTCCGCAAGGATTTTTTTCATTTATTCCCAATCAAAACTATAGGGGCGGTTCGCGAACCGCCCCTACTTTAGAAAAATTTAAGGCAATCTCATCTATCCAGTATTGCGTCTTCTGAATCTGCGGACAACTTTTGTTCCTGTCACTTTACTGGTACCCCTGGAAGTGGTCAGTTCGCCGGTCAGTTTCGATTCATTCAGTTTTCCCTGGAAGCTTGTTTCGAATTCCCGGTCACCGAAGGTCAGGACGTACTTGAAACTTACCTTTTCGCCATTGAGATTGATCTTTTTAACTAAAGTCGATCCATAGAGCGCGCTCATATCGCGGTTGACTACCAATCTTTGCTTGCGCATGCCCTGCTCGGATTCAATATCGAGATCCCACGTGCCGATAAGTGGAGCACCGATGAGTTTTCCCTCGACCTCAACATCTCCCATTTCGGATTTTATAACGCCGGTTAGCGTATTATCTCTATCTATTGTTCCCTCAAACGTAGAGTCAAACTCGCGCTGCTGGAACTTGCTTTGCCGCTTGAAGGTCAGCTTGCCGCGTTCGTATTGCAGATCGGTAATCTTATGCTCACCCCACTGGCTCTGCCACTCGGCCGTCAGATCACCTTCCTTGTCGGGCTTGACAACGAGCGTTGTCGTTATCTCTCTATCGCCCATCTTAAATTTTAATTCCCAGTTCCCGACGGCCCGGGGCATTCGCGGCGAACGTTGACCTTCGAGCTTAGACTCACCCCTGTCACTGGACAAAACGCCGGTCATCTTTCCGTCCTCGACCATTCCCGTGAAGTTCTGGGTAAATTCGTTATCACCGAATTGAATGACCTGAACAAAACTGAGCTTGTTTTCTTCGAATTTGACATCTTTAAGCTCATTAACTCCCCAGAAACTTATCCATTGTCCGGTCAGGCTGCCTTCCTCGTTTCTGGAAAAAGACAAAATCGATTCCATTTCCCGCTCGCCGAACTCGACCTT
>Ga0207752_1000492_pt1 | contig 18508 bp, 17 predicted proteins | sample Pon2CUnioCityCA_6_FD_187272 | JGI IMG/M metagenome (GOLD analysis project Ga0207752, IMG submission 187272) | Marine sediment microbial community from Union City, CA, USA - Pond 2C Sediment 2 (SPAdes) | ecosystem: Environmental > Aquatic > Marine > Intertidal zone > Salt pond sediment ...
AGAAACGAGGCTTCCATCATAATCAGTTGAGGTGTCATAAAAACTCACTTGATCTTCAAATGTTGGTGCTGATGGAGAATATGAAAAAGATGTAGTTGGCAATCGATTAATTATGTTTATAGTACATGTATCTGTGTCGGTTTCATCAAAATTATCTGTTACTAACAGCGTCACTACATATTCACCTTTTTCTTCGTACGTATAACTTGTTTGAACTCCTTCAGCATCAAAAACCCCATCGGCGTCAAAATCCCATTGATATTTTGTAATTGAAGCGCCAGAAGTTTCTGAGCTTGACCCATCGAAATTAACCTTTGTCCCTGCATAAAATTCACGATTTTCACCTGCATCCGCTACTGGCAGTTCATAGGTATCAGAGATAGAAAACCAGAGGTGAGCATCATTCTCATCAACTCCTGTACTCCCATCAAAATCTCCTGAAGTTTTATGGAACTGACCATCATTTTCAACTGTGTCTCCGGTCAACGAATTTGTTTTTAGATTGTAATAACCAATGTAACTCGTCCTTTGTCCACTACTGCTGATATCAGCGGTCTCTGACCCTAAAAAATCAGCTTCATAAAGGTCGATTTGAATAGTAACACTCAAGGAGTCGACTGATTGAAAAACATGCACATTATAAAAAATTCTGTCATCTTCCTCATGATATGTTGAGTCGTTAAAAACAATTTCTTGTGATGATTCAGAATAGGTTAAAGTGATTTTATAGTTCCAATCTGCTCCATCTTCAAATAATTCAAGTTCTATTGGATCAACTCTTTGTACCCTGTAGATTATTATTTCGACTGATGGAGTGGTTAATGCAGTTGCACAAGGAATTAGAGCAAACAGAATTACACAAATAAAAATTAAACAAATACCTGTTTTCATAATACTCCCCTAAAAATATTTATTGATTAGAATTATTATATATGTTTAACCCATGAAAATTAATTCTTCAGGCACATGATGCTGATACCTGTTTTTGTTATTTTTCACATCCCCTCTATACTTGAGAGGATTCTATTTCACATTAATCGCCGTTGCTGGAAAATAAGCTAAATATGAATAACGAAAACAGAAGATTCAAAAACTAGTGACCTTGCTTTAGCAAAGATGAACACACTATTGGACCATAATTAAAGAAAAACAAGTTCTAGCAGGTAAAACAGAAACTAGGAGTCCTCGGATAGGATTTTGGTCATTTTCATGATTAGTGGGACAAACTTTTTTCCTTTTTCTGTTAACCAGTGGTCAACTCTTCTAGCTGAACCTTCAGGAAGTCCTTTCTCCACCAATTTGTGTTTTACTAGCAAATCTCTTGCCCTGTATATCGCTCCTTGGCTTCCGTGAATGTTGTTTTTCATGTCAGAGATTGAGGCTTTCCCTTTCATTGACAAATAGACAATCACGCGCAGTAGTGTTGTTTGCTCTAAATCGGATAAGTCAGATTCATGGGGTATGGTTTCCATTATGTATCGTTTAATGGTTATCGATAATTAGATTAAATAACGTTCTATACTTGACCGATTATCGGTATATCACAAACCTTATGTACGGTAACCACAGAATAAAATGTACTGAATATCGGTAAACGATGACAAGTACGTCAGAAACGTTTAAGGCGGTTCTTGTTGAGGGGGCTGTTGGTTGATGCCGGTTAAGGGCTATGATTCTGTGAATTTGCCGTCAGGCTTATACGACAAGGTGAAAGCCATCGTCAAAAAACGCCCAGATATGGGATACAGAAGTATAACCGAGTTTGTGGCAGACGCGGTCAGAACCAAACTGGTGGAAATAGGCGAAGCCGCGCCCCAGAGGTGAAAGCGATGTCTCTTCTCCGCAAAATAAAGCGATACACAGCCAAGGATTCCGAAAAACTTTACAGGCAACTAAGGAAACACGGAATCTCAGAGAAGGTAGCACAGAAAATCATAAAATTCTACGAGGAAGAATGAAAGATGCCCAAGGACTCTTACGTATGCCCCCGCTGCGGCTACGTCCTACCAAAGAAAGACGCCACCATCTCAGGCTACAACTCACAATCCAGTCTACGCCACATCCACTGCCCACGATGCGGAAAAATAATCACACACACACCATAAAACAAAACTAGCCCCCAATCATTGCTGAAAACAGTCTTCTTCACAAATTTTTGCTAACACAAAACACGTGAGCCGACTCTATTAGGCGCCTAATAGAGGTACATTGTTGAAAACAGCTTTTTTTCTGAAATTCAGCAGCACAACAAAAATTTCTGTCGAGTGTTCACACTTTCATTAGTATATTCTAACAATGTTACAGAAAAAAGTCCTCTTTCAGAAAAACAAAGCAAGGCAATCCACTAAGAAAATTAGTTAATCGGGTGATGAATTTCTGAGGCTGGAGTTTCTTGACCTGCTTTGTAAGTTGAACCTAAAGATGTATCTATTAATATTAAATTCTATTGTATGGAGCATAAAATGTTTTTCAGAAATCTTTAAACGTGCATCCAATAGAATAGCTAGAACTGTACTAAAAGTGAAAGGGGAGAGGGTTAACACTTTGTTTCCTTCCCACTCTTTTCGGAATGAAAGAACTAGAGTGGAGGTGAAAAAGTAATGAAAAAGAAATTCTACACAATAACCACGATAGCTTTTATTGTGCTCTTGCTGGTAAGCGTTGGAGCCATCACATGCGTGAGCGCGCAAGCCGATGAAAGAATCTCTTGGGGTGAGGTAGTACCGCCTACCGTTGATGGAATGTGGACCTCTGATGATGAATGGACTGACGGTGGTGACGTTACTACGATAGGTGAAGACGTTTCTTTCACAAGTACATGGATTTTTGGTGATGCGGTTGTGACAGAGTGGCTTGTCGAATTCCTCAGTGACACCACAGACGATGCTGAAGACTACTGGGAATTCTGCATGGACGGTGACATGAGCGGGGGCAGTGCTCCTCAGGCTGGTGATTTCAAGTTTGTGATTACTGGACACACGGATCTAGTATGGTATGAAGGAGACGGATCAGGCTGGACTGAAGTATCGTTAGACGAAACCGAAATAGAATGGGCTAACGCGTTGAGCACATCACCTACTGACAGCACAGAGCACTGGATTTTAGAATTCGTGATTCCGAAGAATGTAGGAACCGTCCAACTAGGCGTTACATGGAACTTGAGACTAGCAGCCTATGACGCAAGCACCGACACAACTGCAGCGTGGCCAGAAGGCAGTGACGCAAACGACCCATCTACTTGGGGCATGGAAAATTATACCTCAGAGACTATCCCAGAAGGCTTGAGCTTAGTAGTGCTAATGTTACTATCGTCTGCTGCTGTAGTAGCTGCGACAGTCGTTTTGCGAAAGCGGTCAAGAATTGACAAATCTAGCTAAAGGGAACTGAGGGAAACCTTCAAGCAATCATGCTTCAGGTTCAGCAGCTCGGTCACCTTTTTTCTTTTTATTTTTTTAGATAAAAACAAAGGTTGCTAAGAAAGATTCTGTTAATAGGCGCTTCTATAGGGGTTCATGGATTCTAACCTCTCTCCCCACACCGTTTTGTTTTAGTGGATTTTTAAGTGATGCATAAATACTAAGTTGAAGTGTGAATATTAGGTTCAACAGGTCCATGGAGGAAGAAACTATCGAAGCTAAACGTTCTGCAACCAGAATCGCCATTGTAATTCCCACATTGAACGAATGCGAAGCAGTGGGAAAAGTGGTGGGCGGTGTGAAACAGGTTATGGATGGCTATGACTATCGAGTGCTGGTTGTGGATGGGCATTCCACCGATGGCACAGACAAGATTGCCCGGAGTATAGGTGCAACTGTCATTTATCAGCGGGGCAAAGGTTACGGGGACGCCTTGAAAACCGGCTTTTTCTATGCTAGAAAACTGCTGGTCGCTAAAGTGATTGTGATGATGGACGCCGACTTAACCTATGACCCCAAACATATACCCGAACTAGTGGCGCCTATTTTGAAGGACAAAGCTGACATGGTGGTGGGCAACAGGTTTGCTGGAATGCAGAAGGGGGCAATGCCCCTCGTTAACAGGGTCGGAAACAAAGTGCTTTCTCTAGTTGCAAAATTAGCTTTGGGCCTTAACGTCTATGACACTCAAAGCGGCATGAGAGCCTTCACATCTAAACTCCTAGAACGCATGAATCTGATGGCTGTAGGCATGCCCTTAGCAATGGAAATATTGGCAGAAGCCCGTTCCCTTGATGCCAGAATACGTGAGGTGCCCATAAGTTACAGACCAAGAGTGGGGGAAACAAAGCTTAATCCCATAAAAGATGGTGGCCGGATACTGGGAATCACCGTGAGATTAATGTTTGATGTTCGGCCTCTACTTTTCTTCGGAAGCATAGGAACAATTTTGGGGATAATAGGTTTACTCCTCCACTACATCACGCTCCCCATCGAACTGATGAATGTTGTATTCCCGTTTCTATTAATGATCGGGGGCTTGCTGCTGTTCTGGGTTGGCTTCGTAATAGTTCTAATCAAGAAGGTTAGAAGACGCCAGTAATGAAGTATAACACCAGAATGCTGAACTTCGACCATTTATCTACAAAAACCTGATTTTACTGATGAATCTGGACAAAGTTCCTTGCCTTGCGGGGGAAGAGTTGCCTTTAATAGCTCCCCCACTGTTCTGAAACAATCATGATTGGTATTGCGTTGGCTCTGCTCTCTGCCATGTCCTTCGGTTTATCCCAAATCCTAGTCAGAAAAAACTTGGACAAATCAAACTTCATACACATATCCCTGACAGTCACAATCATGGGCAACATCATCCTCTGGCCCCTAGCTCTATACTCCACAAACCTAAACACAATAAACCCTGAAGGGCTACTGCTTTTCGTGTTCGCTGGACTGCTTGCCCCCGCAATAGCCAGACTATTCTACTTCAAGGGAATGGAAACCGCAGGCATATCAGCAAACGCATCCATCTTCGCAACCTACCCACTATACACCACAATTGCAGCGATTCTACTGTTAGGCGAAACACCAACCACAGAAAACTGGATTGGACTGGCCTCCATCATAGTTGGCGTTATATCCGTTGGCAGACTCGTAAATAACAGCGAGAATAGCCCCAAAAAACCATCAAGAAAAGGCTTAATTATTCCCGTGGTCGGTTCTTTGGCTCTAGCGTTCTCCCAAATAGTGCGCAAGGAAGCTTTGAACATCTACAACCAGCCGCTACTGGGAGTCGCAGTAGGATACACCGCCACCCTCCTCGTCTACCTCACAGTAATGGCGCTATCCAAGAACACCCGAACATCAAAGTTTTCACGTCAAGACATCAAAATGTTCTGGAAACCGGGAGTAGGCATAGCCATGGGATGGCTACTATCATTCCTTGCCCTAAGCCAAGAGATGGTCTCCATAGTTGCCCCCATCCTGCAAACCGAACTGCTATTCATCCTACTCTTCACCTACATATTCCTCAGAAAAATCGAAAAAATCTCCCCCAAACTCATCGCAAGCGCCATCCTAATCGTCGCAGGAGTCATACTCATCAGCATCAACTAAACAACCCAACAATCATATTAGGCTCCAAATAATACTTCATGTTGAAAAACAGCTTTTTTCCTGAAAATCTTAGAAGAATAAACTGTGTTTGTGGTGGACCGAGCGGGAATTGAACCCGCGACCTCCTGAGTGCAAGTCAGGCATTCATTCCAGACTGAACTATCGGCCCACAACACTGCCTGCTCTTCGTCAATTAGAGAAGAAAGATTTAGAGGTTTCTCACTCTAAAAGGTTTACCAACAAATCAGCTTCTACCTCAACCCAAAGGCATTGTTGGAAGGGCCGGGACCGGGATTTGAACCCGGGCGCTAGGCTCCACAGGCCTATAGGCTACCAGACTACCTCATCCCGGCCACTTGTTGTGTTTTCAGCTACTTCTCAAGATGTTTATTGCTTATTTACGTTTCCGAAGGATAGCTTTTTTCGACCCATTCTTCGATAGAGGAAGCTATGTAACATTCCGATAGACCTCACGAAAATTTATTATTCAACATTAACATTTTATAGCTCGGGGCTAAATGTTTGCTTAAAAAGATTCTAGTAGCTGTAGACGGTTCTAAGGAATCCAAAAAGGCGTTAAATTTTGCGCTTGAATTAGCAGAAATGATTTCAGCGGAGCTTGAGTTACTCACGGTTGTGCCACCAGTTTTTTTGTACACCCACTCTATTCATGTGCTTAAATCAGAGGCTGTTGCAGATTGTGCTAAGGAATTAGAGGTCGGTTTTAGAGAAGCATTATATAAGGCTCAGAAAGTAGCTCAAAAGAAGAAACCTGAATTTAAGGTCTCAGCGAGACTTGAAAAGGGGGAGCCTGATGTAAAAATTGTTGGCAGAGCAGAACTTGGCAAATTTGGCATGATTGTCATGGGAAGTAGAGGATTAGGTGGCAGAGTCTCCGCTTTGGGGAGTGTCAGCTCTAGAGTTGTAGACAAGGCCTCCTGTCCCGTATTGATAGTGAAATAGGAATTTTCTGTCTTTTTTTGTTGGTAGCTAAATCTTCCGTCTGTTCGTTATTTTAACCTCACTTTTTTATTTCACCGATACTTAACAATATGAAATGTACTTCGAGTGCCCCAACTGGGTGGCACATAAGCCCTGCGATTAATTCGCAGTGAAAAACTCCTGAAATATCAAAAAAGATGATGTAACTTGATGGAATGCCCCTTTGGATGCAGTCAACAAATGTTTTCTAACCAATTTTGTCCCTACCGCGGATCAAAGTTGGTAACTGTTTATTGCAGACAGGATTTACTCCTAGAGGTCCTAAACTTCAGGGTTTAGTGGAGGAAGATTAAAAATGCAGACACTAAAACAGTCAAAAGTAAATGAAAGAAAATTTGTTGCTGCTAATCTTGAGAAATGTACAGGTTGCGGAGTGTGCGAACTTGTATGTGCGTTGAAAAGAGAAAAGGTATATGATCCTCAGCGTTCCAGAATAAAGGTCCTTCGGCTAGATCAAATTCTCAATATGCCCGTAGCTTGTAGGCTATGCGAAAATCCGCCATGCGTAGCGGCTTGTCCTTTAGACTGCCTCACTCAATCTGAGGAAACCGGCGTTATAATGGTGGATGATGATAAATGCGATGGTTGTGGGTGGTGTATAAAAGCCTGTCCTTATGGTGCTGTTATTTTTAGTCCAGAAAAGGAAACTGTGATGATATGTGATCTCTGTGATGGTGACCCCCAATGTGTTGAATGGTGCCCTGAGGAAGCATTAGATTTAGTGACCCAAGAAGATTTTGACCAAAACTTACGGGAAACCACAGCAAATAAACTAATTAAAGAAACTTTGAGGCTGCCCGAATCTGAGTATGAACTTGGAAAGGAACAAACAAACAATCAGGCAAGACTGAAAGGAAGCGAGTACACCAGTGTTCTCCAAAAATTTGAGAAATCAAAAGCCAAAAGAGAATCTTTGAATCTTCTACTTGAGGCGTTTTCCGAACAGAATCCAATAGATATCCTAATCTACGGTATGTACGTCAAAAAACACCTCGCCTTCATTGTGCCTGGGGCCAGCAGAGAAAAACTCGAAAACACCTTGGAATGGCTAAGCGATGCCGTTAAACTTGTAGAAAAATCGGGACGCAGATAAATGTATAACGGTTTTGAGGAGTTCATGTAAGTTGTCAAGTTTCTGCGTGCAGTATCCCTGTATTGTGGCTTATTTGTTTTCGACCAAAAAAGCGAATAAAACAATTTGAAAACATAGAAAAAGAGTTGAAAGAAAGTGACAAAAGCAAGTCTGAAGAAGGTTCTAGACAGCATTCTTGACTTTGAAAAGCTGAAATACTGCTATGAATGTGGCATTTGCACTGCAAGTTGCCCCGTCGCAGAATTGCTTCCAGAGAATTATAATCCACGGATTCTGCTTCACAGTTTACCTCTAGCCGATGATAAACTCCTGAACTCAGCCCAACTGTGGCTGTGCGCTTGGTGTTATCGCTGTCATAAACGGTGCCCGCAAGGCCTGAAGCTTCCAGAAATTTTTCAAGCCGTTAGACGATTTGCTGCCGAAAGCGGCCACATAGAAGGATTTGACAAAGCTTTGGAAATAATCAGAGAAAAACTTCCGCTGCCAGCTTCATGCTGCTACGTTTGTTTCCATCCAGAACGCGCCATAGACAACAAACAGTTAGTGACAAACTCTATTCAACATATTATTCTCGACTATGAAAGTGAAGAACCGAAAGAAAAACCTCTCAACCCTATGCATGGAGAGAAAGTAGCCATCATAGGCTCAGGTCCAGCTGGGCTTTCAGCAGCTCAAGATTTAGCCAAAAGAGGCTATTCTGTGACGATATTTGAGGCTTTATCTTTGCCTGGTGGAATGTTAAGAAAATGTATTCCCGAACATCGGCTTTCTAAGAAAATAGTTGCTTCCGATATTAAACGCATAACAGATTTAGGTGTCAAAATCAAAACCAATACTGCTATTGGCGAAAGCCTGAATATAAAACAGCTTTTAGAACAGGGCTACAGCGCCATTTTTGTTGCCACCGGAGCTCATGAAGAGCGAAAGCTCGGCATCGAAGGCGAGCAGCTAAACGGCGTCTTCCATGCTCTTGATTTCTTGGAAAAGGCGAATGATAAAGAAGCCGAGGTGTCAGATACGGTTTCTATAATTGGCGGAGGCAACGTTGCTGTTGATTCTGCTGAAACGGCTTCAAGACTTGGAGCCAAAGAAGTCACCATCTTATACCGAAGATCTAGGGCGGAGATTCCCGCGAGCCCTTGGGAAATAAAAGAAGCGGAAGAAGAGGGAGTGAAAATCGAATTCTTGGTTTCTCCTAAAAGAATTCTAGGCGAAAATGGGAAAGTAAATACAATTGAGTGCATACGAATGGAGTTAAGCGAGGCGGACGAAACTGGCCGTCGACGCCCGGTTCCCATTCAAGGCTCAGAATTTGTAATAAAAACTGGAACCGTGATAGTGGCTATAGGGCAATCTCCTAACACGGGATTTCTTCCGGAAACAGTTGAAATCACAGAAAAACGGACAATAGCCTCAGACCCCTTTACTTTAGAGACAAGTTCGTCTGGCATCTTCGCTGGAGGAGACGCAGTGTCTGGACCGGCAACCTTGATGAAAGCTATAATCGCTGGGAAACGGGCGGCAATTTCCATACATCTTTATCTGAGGGGTGTCTCGCTGGAGCCTCGTGTTGTTGAAAAAGTTTTGGGGAGTGTAAATGGAAGTTTCTAAAGTTGATTCTAAATCTGATGAGGAAATCCGTATTGGAGTTTTTGTTTGCCATTGTGGCTTAAATATTGCTGGCTCCGTTAACTGCAAAGAAGTAGCTGAATACGTTTCCACTCTTCCCCATGTTGTTCTTTCTGAGCACAATCTATACACCTGCTCTGACCCTGGACAAGAAAGAATAAGGAAGGGAATCATAGAACATAACCTAAACCGAGTTGTTGTAGCTTCATGCACCCCCCGCCTCCATGAGCCAACCTTCAGAAAAACCTGCGAGGATGCAGGATTAAACAAGTATCTGTTTGAGATGGCAAACATACGGGAACACTGCAGTTGGGTACACCTCCACGCACCAGAAAAGGCCACAGAAAAAGCTAAAGATTTAGTTCACATGGCCGTCGCTAGGGCGGCACTGCTAAAACCCAAAGAAGAGCTCGGTGTCCTCGTGGCAAGACAAGCGTTGGTGCTAGGAGGAGGGGTTGCGGGCATCCAAGCAGCCCTAGATTTAGCCGATACTGGCTACAAAGTCTATCTTGTAGAGAAGAGTCCCAGTATTGGTGGGAAAATGGCTCAGCTCGATAAAACCTTCCCAACCATGGACTGTTCCATATGTATCCTTGCTCCAAAAATGTCAGATGTGGGTAGACATCCCAACATTGAACTGCTGACAAACAGCGAGATTGTAAATGTTGCCGGCTACATCGGAAACTTCAAAGTAACAGTGCACAAGAAGCCAAGATATGTCACGAAGGAATGCACAGATTGTGGCGATTGCGTTGACGTTTGCCCTGTAGAAGTGCCTAACGAGTTTGAAGTGGGACTTACTTGGCGAAAAGCAATCCACACTCCTTTTGCCCAAGCCGTTCCAGCTATTTATCTAATCGACGAGGACAGTTGCATCGGTCTCGGTGACAACACTTGTGCAAAATGTAAAGACGTTTGTGGTCCTGATGCCATAAATTTCAATGATAAGCCTGAAGATATTGAACTGGATGTTGGGACAATCATTGTAGCCACCGGTATGGATGTGTACGACCCTGTTGCCTTGACGGAGTATGGATACCTGAAAGTTCCTAATGTCATAACATCAATGGAGTTTGAGCGGCTCATAAACGCTGGAGGACCTACCGGAGGGCGTCTAGTCCGACCTAGCGATATGCAGGTTCCAAAATCGGTTGCGTTCGTCCAATGTATAGGTTCCCGTTCTAAGACAAAAGGCAACCCATACTGTAGCAACGTATGCTGCATGAACACCATAAAAGATGCGTTACTCATTAAGGAGCATTGGCCAGACACCCAAATCTATGTTTTTTACATAGACATACGTGCGTTTGGAAAAAGCTTCGAGGACCTATTCAGAAGAGCAAAAGCTGCAGGCGTAATCTTCATACGTGGATTGCCCGCGGAAATAACTGAGGACAAAAAATCTCATAACTTGTGGATGATTGGAGAAAACACTCTTGAGCAAAAAGTATACAATGTAAATGTGGATATGGCCGTTCTAGCCGTTGGTCTTAGACCTAGTGAAGACAGCGATAAGATTATGCGACTTTTGAGATTGTCAAAGACGTCAGACGGCTTCTTTATGGAAGCACACCCAAAACTGAAGCCAGTAGACACCCCAACTAGAGGAGTCTTTCTTGCGGGTTGCGCCGAAAGCCCAAAAGACATCAAAGACAGCGTGACGCAAGCAAGTGCCGCGGCAGCCCGTGCAGGCATTCTTATGGCTAAAGGCAGCGTCACCATCGAAGCCATTACCCCTATAATAGACACCGAAAAATGCACAGGATGCGGCATGTGCACCAGAGTATGTCCATATCATGCCATTACCGTGAATAAAGAACGGAAAAAAGCAGAAGTAATTGCAGCTGCCTGCTCCGGGTGTGGCGTTTGTGGTGCAGAATGTCCATTTGGTGCCATCGAGATGAGCCATTTCACTGATGAGCAAATGTATGCGCAGATAGACGCAGCCACTGAGAAAGATGCTGACAAGAAAATTATTGCTTTCTGCTGCAACTGGTGTTCTTATGCGGGTGCAGACTTTGCGGGAGTAAGCAGAATGCAGTATCCTACCAGCGTGCGAATCATCCGCAGCATGTGCTCAGCTAGGGTAGCCACAAAGTTTGTTGAGCGAGCCTTCTTTAGAGGGGCTGCAGCAGTGCTGGTTTCGGGTTGCCACTTGAACGATTGTCACTACATAGATGCCAATTATCAAACCAAGAAACGAGTTGAAAAATTGTGGAAGAAGATGGAGCGGCTAGGGTTGGATAAAAGTCGGCTTCAATTGGCGTGGATAAGTGCAGCTGAGGGCGAGAAATTTGCTTCGAAAATAAGGGATATGCAAAAAATCGTTGACAGCGTCACCAAAGAAGAGATAGAAAAAACGGTCAAAGCTCTAACTCCCAAGAAAAGGGCTGTCACCTAAGGGGGCTGGTATTTGATGACCATAATTGACAAAAATGATTTCATGTATTGTGGATAATATGCGCGGAAAAATTGTTAAAATCGAAAATAGACAAGAAATTACGCTTAAGAGAAGTTTTCTTAAAAGGAATTATCGTCTATCCTTGAACAAAGATTTGTGTAACGGATGTGGCTTATGTGCTGAAATCTGCCCAAGAGAAGCCATAAAGGTAACTGCGGCAGAGATAACCGACGGGCGGTTGGCAAAAAAGCCGACGATCAATTTTGACACGGATTCCTGTAATCTGTGTGGCGAGTGCGCAGTTCTGTGTCCCCTTAACGCACTAAAAATGGACGTTAACGGAAAAGAAGTTTCTATAGTCGTGAAAAATGAAGCGTTTCCAGTTTTGCTGAAGGAGATTACTGTTGCAACGGAAAAGTGTAACCCAATATGTGATCTCAAATGCCAAAAAGTGTGCCCCACTGAAGCAATCAAAGTGACAACAAAAACCCAAGAAAAAGGACAAACAGTGATAACCGACGTCCAAATAATGGAAAACTCTTGTTTTTACTGCAAACTCTGTCAATCAGCATGCCCTATGGATGCAATAGAAGTAAAAAAGCCCTTTCAGGGAACCATCGAATTAAACACTGATCTGTGCCCTAGCGGATGCAAGATTTGTGCTGACATATGCCCCACTGAAGCAATTAAAACGGAAAACAGCCACGTTCAGGTCTATCCAGAATTTTGCATCTTCTGTTCTGCATGCCAAAAAGTCTGCCCAAAAGAAGCCGTTAACGTAAATAGAACTTGGATATTCCACTCAGCTGTTAAAGCAGCAGCTTGGTTAACCGCCCTCAAAAAATTGACCTCCTTTGAAACCGTAAAGAAAGAACTCATGATCAAATCAGGAACAAGAAGAGCATCTTCGGTGCGAAATAGAAAAAGACCTGTTCTCCTAAAGCCTGAGCAACAGGAGGACGAGCGAGTGAAAGAATTTTTAGAGATACTAAGCAAATATAAGAAATGAAACAGATTATCGCAATATGCGGAAGATGGTTATCTTTTTAGCGGCATAAGGAAACTAATAGCTTGTGGTAATTACGTTGACTGTTTACGTTACCAAGTTTGATGGAACAAGGCAACCGTTCGACAAAAGCAAAGTTGTGAGAACCTGTGTTCGGATGGGCGCAACCAGAGATGTTGCTGAGTCAATCGCTGAAGAAATCGAGAATAGAATATACGATGGCATAGAGACAAAGAAAATCCTGCAGATGATCTTTAGACGTTTAAGGAAACGTAAACCCGTAATTAGGCATCAGATTGACCTGCGAAAGGCTTTGAGCCTGCTGAATCCAGCACCCGACTTTGAACGATTCATTCAGCTTCTGTTAGCCGAACACGGCTATGAAGTTACCTCAAACCAGATTGTGAAAGGCAGATGCGTAGAGCATGAAGTGGATGCCATTGCCAGAAAAAACGGAAAAACCTGTATCGTGGAAGTCAAGCACCACTACAAATATCACACCCCAACAAGCCTCGACGTTAGCCGAATATCCAGAGCCGTATTCGAGGATGTAACCGAAGGGTACGAACTCGGATTAAACGACCTGAAAATAGATTATGCACTGATAGTTTGCAACACCAAACTGTCAGAACACGCAAAACGTTACGCAGACTGCAGAGGAATCAGTCACATAGGATGGAGTTCGCCTCCAAACCGCGACCTGCAGACGATGATTGAAGAAAAGAAACTTTACCCCATAACTTTTCTTAAGGGATTAAACACCAAGACTAGAAACAAATTGGCATCTAAAGGAATCGTCCTGTTAAGGCAGTTGACTGGGAAAAGTTCAAAAGAGCTCAGAAAGCAAACCGGACTCCCAAAAGGAAAGCTTGAATCCATAATTGATAAAGCACGAATAATTCTTTCAGAAAAATAGCGTGTTTATTCACTTCTTTTTTTGATGTTTGTGGATTTGGTTGCTCAATTCGTTAAATTTATTAATATGTTTAGTGAATCTTACTAGACGAGATAACGATGCTGAAAACAACACTTCCCTGCGCAGACCCCCAATGCGCGGACAAAATGAGACTTGTGTTCCAAAACGAACGGTTTCTGGGCTACCGCTGTCTCCTAAAACCGAAATCACACAACTTCAGATATGACATAGAGCGCAAACGATGGGAAAAAATCATAATAAAAACCAAGCCAATAATCGGCTACAAGAAATCTCCCTACGACGTAGCCTTAGATGAAGATGTCGCTATCGAAACAATCTAATCAATAAACAGCCATCTTCTAACACGTGAACAGTTTTTGGGTTAAGCCAGTTGTCAAGTTTCCAGTTGAATCTGAAGAAGTAAAAGGCAATAATGGCACCTCATTGATGAGAAACAGTGCCAATCAACTGAATTATTCGCGAATCATATTTATGTGAGTTTGCTAATGTGGACTGTTTAAATATCAGAACTCTAGAATAGAATGGTTAGAGGACAGAAAAGTATGGGTTCCAAATCACCGAAAGGCGAACTCGCCGCAAGAAAACTGGTTGCGAAAAGAAAGCATTTCCGATGGAAAGACGATTACTACAAACGTCGAATGCTTAGACTGGATATTAAATCAGACCCCCTAAAGGGTGCCCCTATGGCGCGGGGAATAGTCTTAGAGAAGGTTGGTGTTGAAAGCAAGCAGCCTAACAGTGCTATCAGGAAATGTGTCAGAACTCAACTCATCAAGAACGGCAGGGTTATAACCGCTTTTCTTCCCGGAGACGGTGCGCTCAATGTGGTTGATGAGCACGATGAGGTTGTGGTGGAGGGAATCGGCGGGTCCCGCGGTGGAGCCATGGGTGATCTTCCCGGAGTCAGATGGAAAGTTTCAACCGTTAACGGGGTCTCCCTTAATGAGCTGGTTCTCGGTAGAAAAGAGAAACCCATGCGCTAAAGGTGGTTCTGCTCTCTAAACAATGCTTAAATACTGGTTTCTGAACCCAGAAACTTTGTCAAGGTGACTCGGTTGAGCAAGATGGAAGAAATCAAACTGTTCGGAAAGTGGAGCTTCGACGGAATTCAGGTACAGGATCCTGGGCTCCAGCAATACATTTCAGTTAAACCAGTCTATGTTCCCCACAGCATGGGCAGACATGAGCATGGAAAGTTTCACAAGGCTAAGGTCAGCATAGTTGAGAGGCTTATAAACAATCTTATGCGTCCTGGCAGTAGCGCCGGAAAGAAGACCCGAGCCATAAATTTGGTTAAGAATGCTTTAGAAATTATTCACATTCGTACAGGAGAGAATCCCATACAGGTTCTGGTTGCTGCGGTGGAAAACACTTCCCCTGGAGAGGATACTACTCGTATCAGTTACGGAGGCATCGCTTATCATATGGCTGTGGATATATCGCCTCAGAGACGAGTTGACCTTGCATTACGCTTTCTCTCTGAGGGCGCAAGAAAGCAGTCTTTTGGTAACCCCAAAGCTTTGGATGAGTATCTTGCTGAAGAGCTGATGTTGGCAGCCAAAAATGACGTGAAAAGCTATGCTGTGAAAAAGCGCAACGAGATGGAGCGAATAGCTCGGTCTTCACGCTAGTAACAACATGTTATTTGTATCTGGAATATGGAAAAGGTGCAGTGATATGTTGGATTTCCTTCAAAAAGTTAAAATAACTGAACTACCGTTGTCTCTACTAATTACGTTACCTAACGAGTAAAAGGATAAACAAAAAGTAAAGGAGAAGAATGAAGAAATGAGTAGTAAAGAAAAACCCCATCTGAACTTGGTAGTAATTGGTCACATCGACCACGGAAAATCTACAACCGTAGGTCATCTCTTCGCTCTCACAGGAGCAGTTGATGATCGAACTGCTAAAGCCTATGAGGAAGAAGCAAAGAAACTGGGAAGGGAGACCTTCAAGTTTGCTTGGGTTTTGGACAAACTCAAAGAAGAGCGCGAACGTGGTATGACCATTGACGTTGCTTATTTGAAGTTTGAGACGCCGAAGTATGCCTTCACTATTATTGATGCTCCGGGGCACAGGGACTTCGTTAAGAACATGATTACTGGTGCCAGCCAATCAGACGCTGCTATTCTTCTTGTTTCTGCGAAACGGGGAGAATTTGAAGCTGGGATTGGTGCGGGTGGACAAACAAGGGAACACGCTTTTCTTGCATACACGTTGGGTGTTAACCAGCTTGTGGTTGCAATCAACAAGATGGATGATCCTACTGTGGATTGGAAGGAAGAGCGGTATAATGAAGTCAAAAATGAGATGACCCGCATATTGAAGATGTCTGGGTTTAATCCTGCTAAGATTCATTTTGTGCCTACTTCTGGATGGACTGGTGATAACCTGTCTAAACGAAGCGAGAACATGCCATGGTATAAGGGTCCTACACTGTTTGAGGCGCTTGATGAGATGGAAGTTCCAGAGAAGCCAATCAAGAAGCCGTTGCGGATTCCCATTCAGGACATTTACACGATCACTGGGATTGGTTCAGTTCCTGTGGGCAGGGTTGAGACTGGCGTGCTGAAGGAAGGTGACAATCTGATTTTTATGCCTGGTAAGGTTGAGGGTCAGGTTAAGTCTATAGAGACTCATCACGTGCAGGTAAAGCAGGCTCTTCCAGGAGACAACATAGGATTTAACGTTAGAGGTATCTCAAAGAAGGATGTTCACCGCGGAGACATTGCAGGTCATGTTGCCAACCCGCCGACTGTTGCCAGGGAGTTCATTGGGCAGATAATTGTGATTCATCATCCAACAGCGATTGCCGCTGGGTATTCTCCGGTGTTGCACTCTAACACTGGTCAGGTGTCGTGCAGATTTAAGGAGATTATTTCGAAGTTGGATCCGAGGACTGGTCAGGTTGTGGAGAAGAATCCGTCGTTCCTGAAGACTGGTGATGGCGCGGTTGTGCGGTTTGAGCCTATTCAGCCGATTGCTATTGAGGCGTATTCTGAGTTTCCTGAGCTTGGGCGGTTTGCGGTTCGGGATATGGGCACCACTGTTGCTGCTGGTGTAGTCAAAGAAATTTCGGTTAAGGGCTAGAAAGAGACCCTTTTTTTCTTCTCTTTATTTTTTTACTGTTTTTTGTTTCAAATATAAGCAAGTAGTATTGTGAATAGGTTTTTGTCGAGGAGTAGAAGTATTCCTTGTGCTATGCATATGCAGCCTACTATGAGGGTTACGGGTTTTGAGGCGAGCAGTGTTCCGATGAGCTTCAGGACGTCTTCTATGAATTTGAAGACCATGTAGACGATTACTGCGGGGATTAGGAAGATTATGAGGTAGACCCAGATTGAGGCGATGCCGAGGACTGTTTCGGGTAGGGGGAAGAAGAAGTAGATTGCGCCTGCGCTTAGGCCTCCGGCGATTAGGCCTAGTAGGGCTGCCCATGGGAAGTCTTTGATTGGTCTTAGGATTAGGACTAATCCTGCGATGATGAGTAGGTATGTGGTGTATGTGTCGACGTTGGGGGCTTGGGTTTGCCATGCTGCTGCGCCGGTTATGATTAGGGCGATGCCGGCGAAGAATCCGAAGAAGGAGATGATTTTTGTTAGTATGCTGGCGGGTGTTCCCACTATTGGTACGGGTTTTAGTAGTTTTTCTATGAACCATGCGGTTGCGATTATTCCGCCTATGATGAGGATGTATTCGGTGTTGTTCACTAAGATGCTGAAATCCATTTTTGTTTCACCCAACGGCTCTGTTCTAGGCTACTTTTATGGCTGTGAATGCTTTTAACGCTTCTCACACTTTAACTAGGTCGGTGAACTTGCGTTCATTCTTTCTTTCTAAGAAACTGTTTTCGGTAACATTGTTAGAATGTGTTAATGAAAGTGTGAACGCTAGACAGAACTTCTGTGCTGTGCTGCTGAATTTCTGAAAAAAGCTGTTTTTCAATAATGTACTTCTATTAGGAGCCTAATAGGGTTGGCTGGTTTGTTTTGTGTTAGCAAAATTTTGTGAAGAAGGCTGTTTTATGGTGTGTGGGTGATTATTTTTCCGCATTTTGGGCAGTGTATGTGGCGTAGAGACGATTGGGAGTCCCAACCAGATATAGCCGCGTCTTTTTTGGGTAGGACGTAGCCGCAACGGGGGCAGGTGTAGCTGTCTTTGGGCATCTTTTATTTTTCCTTGTAGAATTTTATGATCTTCTGTGCTGCCTTCTCTGAGATTCCGTGTTTTCTTAGTTGTTTGTATAGTTTTTGGGATTCCGGGGTTGTGTGTTGTTTTATTTTTTGGAGGAGGCGCACGGTGTTCACCTTTGGGGTTTGGTTTCGCCTATTTCTATGAGTTTGGTTCTGACTGCTTCGGCGACGAACTCGGTTACGCTTCTATAGCCCAGATCGCCCCTGCGCTTAACCAACGCCTTAACCTTATCATACAAGCCCGACGGAACATTCACAGAATCATAGCCTTTAACTGGCATCTTTACACTCTCCCATCTTTTAATGGATAAGTTTGTTTATATTCTTTGCCTTCTTTTAATTCCAAACCTTCAAACAAAGAAAAACACCCAATAGCACAAGGTTACACCCATGACAGAGAAAATCATCCAACTAAGCAAAATAACCTCCAATCGACAAGTCTCCATCCCAGTCGAAATAATGAAAAGACTAAAAGTTGAAGCAGGAGACAAAATACTCTGGATAGAACGCAACGGCGACATCATAATAAGAAAAGTCTAATTTTTCAATAATAAACGATTATTGGACTGTGAATGCCCAATACATCTACGCTTTTTGAACATATGAAAAACAAAACTTATTAAAATTGTAAAAACAATTACTAATAAGGGAATTGTATGGATAAAGCAGAGATTCTATTTTGGAGCAAGAAATATGACACAGACCATCCTTGGTGGGTA